>OFDN01000847.1_pt1 | contig 22682 bp, 23 predicted proteins | sample 1520971 | NCBI WGS metagenome assembly OFDN01 (sample SAMEA94257418, study PRJEB24077) | hot springs metagenome | biome: Aquatic biome; feature: Geographical feature; material: Water | place: India | collected 2012-06-12 | depth 5 m
TTTTCGACGCCGATCACCCCGCTACCGGGGTCCCTTTTCCACGCCGATCCACATGCAACCGGGCCAAACGCGACGCTCCGGCAAAGACAAGGGTGGCGTTCGTCGTTGCCGCCGACTGCATCAAGCGCCAGTTCGAGTTGACGCAGCGGTCAAAGGTGATCTTGTTCGTGCGGCCATCAATGTTGGCGGGCATCGACCCCAAAAGTGCCAACCCGGTGTTTGAGAACACCTGCTGATTGACCATCGTGGTCATGGTCGCGCAAACCATTTCGCGCCCGTCTTGTGCGAGGCTGACCCGCAATACGCCGTATTTGTCGCTCTGAATTGTTGCGGTATCACCGATCGCGACCAGCGGGGGAACCTTACCCGCGCCAAGCCGCATATCGTTGTAGAGACCGCCGATCATCGGCTTGGTTGAGAAATCGACCGGCGTTGCGAACCTATCGACCGCGACCGAAACAGGTATGATGCCAGCACCACCGGCATCAAAAAACAGTCCGGGGAACTCTACTCCGTTTGCATCTACGAGTGTCTTACTAACAAATGCCATTCGTCTCCTAAATGCCGAGCCAGAATGATGAACCGCTCATTCGGTTCGTGGCCCGCATAGGACTATTTACTCTCCGAACCACTGTTGCGATTATCGGGCAGCCGGTCACATCAACGACAGTGGTCCGCCCTGAAATCTGAACATAAGCTATGATCTTTCCTGTTGCAAAATGCTGCCCACGATCAATCACCGCAATAAGTTTGAGTGGATACAGCCCCGATGTAAAAGTGGTTTCGCCCTTACTATTCCGCGTCTCAAAAAGCGGTTGCCCGTCGCTGAGAGTGGCCACTTCTTCGAAAACGAAGTAGTTCGTAGCGTTGCCGTTCTGACCGGACACTGAGAATGTTCGGGAGTTGTGATTGCCAGCAGACTGGATTGCGATCCTTCCAATGTCGCCTGCGAGGGCAACGACTGATGCGCGATCTGCCGGAATCGTCAGTTGACCGCTCTGGACTGTGGCGGTCCCACTGCGTGCCAACGCCCAGGTCATATCATCACCATCGAACTGAACACGGTTGTCTGCGAACGTCTGAATCACATTACACCATAGGCGTAGCGTGCGTTCGGGCGCGTCACCAATACGCCGTTGCGCCAACGGACCGGTTCAAAAAACTCCCACGTCAGGGTCCGCCCCGCGATCGTCACGACGGCATCGTAGGCATTTGCGCCACCGTCGAGGCGGAGAAACACAGCGGTCCCGGTATCAAACCGTTCGTCAAAGACGGTCCCAACGCCATCGTTCCCGGTGAAATCTCGACCGATGCGCAGTGTGCCGAACTGTCGAAACAGTCGGGTTTCCCGATCAATAACTGGCTGGCCGGCGGCGTCCCATGTTTCGAGCATTACCGTCGCCCGATCCTGACGCGCATGATGCCGTTCGTGTCGCTGACGGAGATGACCCCGGCGTGGATCGCCAAGCCGTTTTCCGTAACATCGAGGCGACCAGTATAGGTCATGTCCCCACCAAGCTGGATGGTCGTTGCGCCGTTGCCGGTAAGGGTCATGGTCGCGCTACCGTTGACCAGCGATGTTCGTTCAAGGCGCGCGTTCGCAAGCGTTTGAACCGCTTCGGAAACCGCAGTCGAAGGCGTTTCGGCCATAGCGCGAATGCGGGCGATGCACGGTCGATAATGGATCGCGCCATTCGCATCTGTCAGCGGATAATAGCCCAACGGACCAGTCTTGCCGCCCGCTTCGTCATAGCTGTTCGGGTCGTTCGCTGTTCCTGACAGGATCATGGACCAGCCAAGCTGCTCGCGCTCCATCGCAGCAAACAGGTCGCCATTCTTTGTCAGCAGTTCTTCGATTGTAGGTGTCGGCATGACGGTATTTACTCCAGCACCTCGCCACCACCGCCACCGCCACCGCTGCCGTTAACAACCGTGTTGGTTTGGACGACTGCCGCCGCCGCACGACGTAGTTCCGTGACCTCCAGCGTCGATCCCGCGCGGACGTATGTCGGTCCTTCCGTATCGAGACTGCGCAAGCGGAACGTGACGGTATGGCTTCCCGGCGCGATGCCAGACACGAACGCAAATGGGGTGATCGGGACAGAGCCACGAGAATTACTGTTGTCGAACGGCATTCGAACTCGCGCGGTCTGCGCTACGTTGCCATCCACCACGATTTCGCCCGTAAAGATAAGATCGTCGGCATGGTCCGCCTGCGCGAACATCTGGACCTTTAGGACGCTATCGGCGTCAACCTTGTCGAATACGAACGAGATGACATCGGCGGTCGTATTGTAAGGACACGCCACGTCACTCGATAGTGTCGCGAAGCTGCTGCGTGAGGTAGCGGCGATTGCAAGGCTCGGGCTATCCACCGAACCAGCTTTGATCCGGTCAACCTCAACGTCATACATCTTCACCTTGCCGCCATCGTTGGCGTCGGCGACGAAGTAGGATTTTCCGGTGTCCGGGTCTTCGATGCTGAATTTCTTTACATCGAACGCGATGCTGCGGGTGCTTCCCTGCAAACGCAGACCCGACACTTTCCCGTTCGCAGTCAGGACAAGTTGGGCGGTAGCTTCGTTGCCGTTCAGTGCGCGAAGGATGAACGCAATTTCACTGGATTGGCCACCGACCGTGGATCGCAGAGTGCGAACCGATTCCGCTACCGTCTTGGTAGTCGGGTCAGCCGGATCAACGGTTGTACGGTCATAGCTGTTGATTGCAGCCGCGATGGGGCCGCCGGGGGCAATTATTTTTGCCTCTAAACCATCTACCTGACGGGCAATAGCACCGGTACGCGAAGTCAGAACTTCGTCGTATGACGATATGCGGGCTGAAACAGCGCTACTTACGTCCGCTGTCGTCAGGCTGCTTAATTCCGACAGCCGCGAAACCAGTGACTTGCCGGGTTCGATCTCGACCGTGGAACCGTTGAGGATGAAGGCTTGCCCGTCTGCCCGCTTCTGCCCGATCAACGAGACGGTATCGGTTATTGCCTTGTCGCCCTGCACCCGTTCTTGATCGATACGAGCTACGACAGGACCGAGCGGTAGACCGCTGACGTGTGTGATGTCTTCGTATCGTTGGCGGCGCTGTTCCGCCAAAAGCTGCGCATTGAGGATTGCGCGACCCGCTTCCACCTGCGCTACCTCGATAGGGGCGATCTTTCCCAAATCGGATATGACATCAATAACGGGTTTTCCGCCGACATCCGTTCCGACTGGTGCACCCTTGGTCGCGCCGTCCTCCAACGTCACGATTGCTGCACCGTTTTGGTCGAGGAGATTCAGGCCAGCCTTCGCGCCTACCGTCGCGTTGTCCTGCGGCTTTCCCGCTCCTGACGTGCCTGCCCAGGTCGATACCGTGCGGGCGTCCCCGGCCATGGCGTTCCATACGGCCTGGTGCTTTTCCCGGTACGTTGCCCAGCGGCTTTTGAACGCTGCGCGGTCGATCGGGCTGTTGACAGTGATGTCGGCGAGGAGCGGGGCTAGGTATGCCTTCAGGGCCTCATGGGCTGCGACATAGGCGTTCCATTCGGTCGCGGCGTTGTAGATACCAATCTTGCTGGCGATGGTGCTACGCTCGGCGGCAGCCTCCTCAAGCAATCGCTGATTGTCGATTTTCTCGCTGCGATCGAGGATGCCGTCGGCACCCATGTTGTCGATTTCGATTTCCGCGGCTTCCGCTGTGGCCTTAGCCAAATCTGCGGTTTCCCTAACCAGCTCTAACGCGGCGTCCTGCTCTGCGATCGACCCGGCGAGTTCCAGCAGCTTGGGACTGATGTCAGAGGCGCTGTGTACGCCCCAGCAAGGGTTATAGCCGACCTCGACTTGCCATAGGGGATCAGCGACGTTGCGTTCGAGGATTGCCCCTACAGAGGGTTCTGCGGACCCGTCTGCGAGCAAGGGCTTTGCAGCCTTAGGCGCGAATGCGTTGCCAACCTGCCAGACGCCTTGATTATCTGAAATTAGATAGCCACCGGCATCCAGAACGGCCTTGCGGCAGACGGTTCCTACATCGACGGGTTCTTTCGAGTAGAATGACCAACCCTTGTTTGCGAGTGCGGCGAACGACCCAATTTCTGAGGCACTGAATTCAGCTTTGCGTAGGAGGGCTGGAACGATGTCCGCGACCGTATCGGGGTATTGGCCGTAGAAGATGCCGCCCTGCACGTCGGCGGTGATCTTCTTGTCGGATGCACCTCCAAGCCTGAACATACCAAGCGCATTGCACTTTGCCCATTCACCCGGCTTGAGGGTCAGGGCGGCGAGTTCGTTGTAGGTTCCTACAGTTGCGATAGGTGCGGCCAGCGCCTGCGCAAAGTCATAGACGGCTGCGATGTCTTGAACCGGTCCGTAGCCATGGACCTGATAAATCCACTTCGCGGCGTCTACTATAACGGGTTCGATACTGAGGCAGTGGCCGATGGTGATCGGCTTTACCGCGCCCTTCATGCCTACTGGACCTTCTCCACCTCCAGTTCCCGCGTACACTGCATTAAGGAGCGGTCGGTTCAGTCTTCCGGTTAAGGAGCGGAGAGCGACAGTAGCGGTTACGCCTTCGCGCTGAATACCGCTTGTGGTCGCTTCGAAGAGTTTGCGGTAAGAGGCAAAGGGTGATCCGAGTTCACCAATCCAGACACGACACGATGCGTTGTTCCAGTCGTAAGTTGTCCAAATCTCGTTGTCGTAGAAGTCGCCTATGCGAAACTGGATCGTACCTAGATCGGCGGAGCCTTCGACCAACTGGCCGTTCTGGTCGCTTGTATATTTGAATGAGTATTCGGGGCCGCTTACGATCAGTGGCTCCCACTGCAATCCATCTAGTTGGGTTCCGGTAGCATCTGCCGATGAACTCGCGAGACGGATTGTGGATCGACCGGCACCCGGCATATACGGGCGGACTTCGAAAAGGATATTAAGACTTGCCATCCGTTATTTAAGCGGATCGCAAAATCAGACTTGGAGGAGGCTCATTTCCAATTTTGCATAGTCGCTTGATACGTTGACGCTCTTGGCTTCTGCCTGACAACGCACAAAGGCAGTTTCACTCTGGACGTATGGCGCGGTCGTATCTTCAACGAATAGGAAACCTCGGCTCTTGCCTACTCGATAAAGGAACCTGTCCCAGTCGTTGTAGTATGCGGTCGCGGTAATAGGACCAATGTTCACTTTCCATTGTAGGCGGCGGCGGTACTCTTGGATTGTGGTATAGCCGGCTCCTTCGCTTACTATGCTTCCGTCAGTGTGCTGGCGCTCTGCACCGATGTTGACGCCCTTGGTTTCTACCCGTTTTCCTATGACCAGCCGTGATGCCTGAATGAAGCCATCGGGATTACCTGAGCTACTGATGTCGATCCGCACGAAAGGATGGCTCACGGGAACGTTTAGCAGATGGAAGGAGGTTGCGCGGTTGAGCGGTGCCGTGCCTGTCCATGCCGGGAACGTGACGTCCAAGGGTGCGGTCGCCCCATCGACAGACTGGACGCTAGGACCGGCGCGTAGGCGGATGGTCGCACTGGCAGGGAGGTTGTTATCCACAAGTGCGAGAGTGTCCCAAGTGCCGCTGACCTGCATGGTCAGATAGGCAGTCGTTCCGGGGCTGCGCCAAACCCTCGCAGGTTCATCACGAAGCATGTTTGTAAAGGGGGCGGTAGCCTGAGACGGCGTGGCGAACGACAAGATGTCGTTGGGAGCGCAGAACACGACCGCCATTAGCCGCGAAGCCTTAGGTTAGTAGTACCAGTGTTGCTATCACAAGTGAAGGCAACCACCTTCATCGTCCGATTGGCAACCTTGTCATTCTTACTAGTGAAACTGAATGCAGGAGGACCATCGACGAAATCATCGAAGTACATTAGCGCATGAACTTCTACGTCGAAGACCCTTACGCTCTTGTTGGCCGCTAGTTCGTCCGATGCGCGGATAACCGCTGCATCGTAAGAGAGGTTGGTGTCCATGCGGACGAGAACCGCGTCTGGGTTCCTTGCCAGAACAGTTACGTCCTTGGCTTCCGTGTAGCGGTACGCTTGCTGGACGAAAGCTACCCTCTGTGCGTCAATCTCATTCATAGACCTATTTACGCTTTCTCCTTAGTAGGCATTGACCATACCGCCGTTGATTGCCTTAATGTTGCCTCTTGTCGAGTAGTCGATGACGTTGTTGTTCTGTAGCGTGATAAGAATTTGGCTCAGATAGTCGTTGGTCTTGTCACTGTTCGCCAATGCCGCGTTGCTGGCATCCTTCATTGCGTCAATCTGAGCCTGTGCCGCTTGAGCCGGATTGAACTTCGCTTCGACAAGGCCAACCGCCCCGTTGGTTGCCGTCTTCAACATGGACACGATGCTCTGGAAATCGGTTGTGTTGCTGCCGTTTACCTGTCCGTTCAAGTTCGCGATGCTGTTTGCAAGTTCCACGAACTTGGATTGATCGACAGTCTTACCCGCCGCAATGTCGGTACGGTATTTCTCAAACTCACTCAGGCTGCTGTCGAGTTGGTTAAGTGCTGTCACGCCCCCGGCATCGCCGTTTAGGCTCTTTAGTAGGTCGCGGAAGCCGCTGGTCTGCTCCTCAAGCGCAGCCTTCATCTTCAGGCCGCGATACTCTTCTAGCTTGGCTAGATCGGACGACGACGCACCAATGGTTGTCATGGTCTTCCGCAGTGCATCGAGGGGCTTCGTTACAGCATCGATTGCCGAACCAATGGGATCGATGATCGATTTGAAATCGTCCATTGCGGAGGTCCAGTCCTGTGCAAACTGGATCGCTGCATCGCTGCGTAGACCTGACAGTGCCTTTTGCACGATGTCCGACAGACCCGTGATCGCGCCGTCCTTGATAGCATCTTGGATCGCGAACGCGACTGCCGCTGCCTGATCGTCACCGAAGTCAACGAGCGTGGATTTGCTCTTGTTCTTTTTCCCGAACGACATTTCGCCGGTCTGACCGGACGTGCTGACACGCCACTTGCCATCGTAGGTGCCGATCGAGACGAGGTACTTTCCAACCTGGCCGCCAAGCTGCTCAGCCAGGTTCGCAATGCCTTCCTGAACGCTGCCCGCCGCGCCGCTGGCGATCTTCTTCTGCCCTTTGCCACGGCCCGACAACGTAGGATCGCCCGCGCCGGTAAGCTGAGCGGTTCCGTATTTGGGCTTGGTGAACAGGTTGCCGATCAACCCGCCGCCGATGCTGCCGATGATCGAACCCAATGGGCCACCGACCATACCGCCGAGCGCTCCACCAATCTTCGAACCGGTTTCGTTGAGCTTGATGCCCAGGGTCTTGCCAAGGCTGGTGATGCTTTCGCTAATCTGAAGCCCGCCGACTGCACCACCGACCGCGTTGCCAATGCCCTTCACCAAATCAGAGTTTTTTGCAAATAGCTGCTGGAACTCGCTGCTCACGCCATCCTTGGTTGCGCCGAAATCGCCGATGCCACGCGCGACATTGCCGATGCCGTCCACGGCTTCGCCAACCCTGCCACCGATAGCCGAACCGATCCGCCCAAGGAGGTTGGCAACCTTGTTCATGCGATTGGCGAACTCGGTCCCGATGTCGCGGAACCGTTCCTGCAATTCCTCGCCTGCTCGCTTCGCGCCTGCCTCAAATTGTGCGGCCGAGATCTTGTCGGCGCCCGTGCTATCGCGGGCGGCCCTTAGACCCCGCATACGGTCGTCATACTCGCCCTGTGCGACCCCACGACGCTGCGCGACGTTCCCATAGTCCCTGAGAGCGTCACGGGCGTAGCTGGCCCCTGTACGGGTTATCTCAGCTAGCTTGGACGCCTGCTCGTCCAGGGCCGCGTTCTGCGCCTTGATGGCCTGTTCCCGCGCTACGTCTGTGCGAAGTGCCGCTTCCTGTGCGCGATATGCTGCGCTGGTCAGATCGACACCCGCTTTGAGCGCCGTTTCCCGGTTGTCCAGAATGGCCTTCTCAACCGCAAGCTGAGCATCAGACGCGCCCGTCTTCCTTACGGCAAGCAATGCCTCCTGCTGCGAAATGTCCATGGTGCGTTCGGCGGATTTGACGAGCTGGTCGCTGAAGAACTTCGCGGTGCGGCCCATCTGCTGCGCGGTTTCAATGCGCTGGCGTTCAGCCTGCGTGATGTCGCGGCCTACTAGGCGCTGATATTCAAGTTGCTTGGATACGTCTGCGCTAACGACGGCTAGGTTCTTGCCTTGCGCTGCTGCCTGCTGAAGCGCTTTCCAGAGAGCGTCGGCGTCTTTGTTGTCGCCTTCCAGCTTCTTCCAGAAATCGTCGATGCGCTCTTTCAGCTTCTCCGCTTCGCTTTTGCCGCCGCCCTTCTTGTCGTCCTTTTTGCCCGATGGGTCTGGCTTGCTGTCGGTGCCGCTATCCCACTTGGGAGCAACAGTCTGTCCACGCAGGCGACCGATCGCTGCTTCTGCGCCCTTTACGTCTCCCTGAACGGCGGCAGCGATACGACCTACGGCGTTTACGCCACGAATGGTTTGCTTGAACGTACCGGCTGCAATGTCGCCAATGCTCTCACCGCTCAGCACCCGCTTCATGATGTTGCCCAGGTTGCTGAACATACGGATCACTTCATTGATCGCGATGCCGAACAACTGAGGGAGCAAGCCTGCAACGGTCTTGGCCGCACGGAGCGTTCCAACGATGCTGTTTGCCCATGACCGGCCACCGGTCTCAAATTTAATACCTAGCCAGTCGAGTACGCCACCGAACGACAGCCCGATTGCTGAACTGACCTGCGATGCGAACGAACCCACGGCTCCAAGCACGCTGCCAACAATATTGCCGAACGTCTGTGCGCCTTGCGCGACGAGATTGAAGCCAATGGTCAGGCCGTCGAGAATGCTGAGCGCCATCGTCCCTTGGCCGAAGCCCATCCAGACCTGCGCAAGCCCGTCTACGACTGAACCTACACCGCTGATTATGCCGCCGACCGCGTTGCCGATCGCAGCCAGGAACGGCGTGATGCCGCTAATGCCCTGAGCGATCCTGTTGCCGATCGCCGCCACGGCCTTGCCAAGCTGACCCTCGCCGATCGCGGAGAGCATGGAACGGGCGCTGTCTGCGACGTTGGCGAACATGCCGTTCAACCCGGCCATCTGCTTGGCCATTGCCCCGGCGTATGCAGTGTTGCCGATGTTTTCGAGGTACTTGGTGATCGCAACGCTGTTGTTGGCAATGGAGGTGGTGACGCCCTGGAACGTCATACGGACCTTATCGCCTTCAACCTTCGACTTGATGCCGAACTCCTTGAGGCGTTCGAACTCGCCGGTTGCAGCATCGGCAACGGCTTCGATCATCTGGTTGAGCGACTTCCCAGATGCCGATGCCGTGTTGCCGAAGGACTTTAGACGTTCCTCAGTCGCAGCCAGACCCATTTGGCGCAGCTTGACGAACGCCTGAACGGATTGACCGGTATCGAACGGGGTAGTGTTGGCGAACTGGACGGCAGCGGCGTAGGTTTCCTTTGCCTTCTCGCTGCTCTTGGTGATCGTTTCGATCTGTGCAAGCCAGCCCTGTGTCTGGGTAGCGGCCTTGATTGCAGCCGTACCGACTGCCGCAAGTGCGAGGGCAACACCGCCGACGATAGCGGCCATAGGCCCCATGGCAGCGAGGTTGTTGACTAGGCCGCCTACGGCTGGAACTGCGCCTGCTGCACGGCCCCGAATGTCATCGAACGCACGAGCAACAGCGCTACTGCCGGAAGCTGCGCCCCCGGCCTTCCTTCCAATGTTGTCAAGTGATTTGCCAATGTTGTCGTTGGCAGCGGCTACAGGACGTGCGCCGCTGATAATCCGATTGTATTCTGCGATAACGGAGTTGGCACCAGACCTTGCAGCACCACTGTCAATCGAAATACCAATACGTGCTGCTAAGTCTGTCATGTCTACTCCCAAAGTGTAATGTATTTACGCAGGGGGAGTAGCCAGGGGCGTTATCGCTTGGCCTTCGACTTAGCGTGTTCCTTCTCCATCTTCTCAGCCGCTCTTGCTCGTTGGTGGTTGTCGATGGTTCGTATGATGTAGTGGAAGGCGTCAGCCTCCAATGGGTCTAGTTCCTCATCAACACACCACTCTTGAATTGCACTGTTGGGAATGGGTCCGAGTGACATGCCTTGCTGTCTCTCGGTTCCCAGTTCTTGATATGCGGACCAGTAGTATCCGAAGCGAGGTTCAATCTCCGGCGCACGGGCAACGGCCCTCATGCCATGTGGGTTGCCCGCCTTGGCATCAGCAATCACTTCGGCTGGAATGCTGTCCCAGAAGTCCAAGACGGCTATTAGTTTCCCGCTGCGGCCTTCTTGGTAGCGCGTGGATCGCCTACCGCCTGATACAACGCATCGCTGCTGCTACGGCGGATTAGCTCTTCGCTAAGCCAAGCATCTTCCTCGATACCATCCGTCAGATACTCGAAAGCGGCTTCCTTGCTGAACGGAACCGGCTTGTCGTCGGCGTCCAAAACATCGCTCCAGTCATGGACGCAAACCATAACAAACGCATACACGCCTGCATACTTGCCCTTGGCGTTAGCATCCTCTCCATGCTCACGATGGAAGCGTTCCATCGACAACCTAGTTAGCTTTGTGTTCTGGTCGAACAGTGAGGTTTTAAACGTGCCGTAGTTATGGCCGTTAGATGCGATGATGGTATGTTCGACACCCTTCTCTGCGCGAACTGCGTCAAAGCGATCAGGCTTCTTAAAATTGATCTTTGCCATATTGTTCTCCTTAATATTCGGCAATCTATTTATAGATATGGCAGGCGACGGAATGGGCGACCCTTGCGAGCCGCCCACCCATCAAAAGCAACAAGGGAAAAGGAGAAAACCTTAAAGCTTTTCGATAACCAAACCTGTGTCCGTGACAGTATCGTAGCTGGCTTCAAACTCAAGCGCGACGAGCAAACCACTTGCGTCCAATTCGTCCGTTGGAGTCATCAGCTTTGCGGCTGGGATAGTGACTTTGTAGCCGTTGCCAGTGGTGCCGATGGTGAAGGAAACAGACATGACCGCATTCGCGAGTGCGTTGACTGCGAAGCTCTCGCGGTACGCTTTGAGTGTTAGCGTCGTCTTGCGCTTGCCGGTGGTGTAAATGTCAGATGCTGAGATTTGACCTAGCACGACACGGACATCGCGCTCCTGTTCGGTAGCGAACTCCAAGCTGCTATATGCGAGGGTCTGACCTGCGACAGTTACGCTGACATCGCTATAGAGGTGACGTACTGCATTAGCCGGGGTCTTCGTAACAGTCAGGGAGTTGTCACTGGTCTTCTCAGTACGCTTGGTGCCGAGAATGCCAAACTGAACCTCTGCGCCTTCCTTAGCCGTTGCAGTGATCGACCACGAACGAGCCATGCAACCTGCGTCTTCGTACACGAGTGCGTTGCCCGACGTTCCAGACTTTAGAACGGATACAACGGTAAAGGTACTATCGACAGTGCCGCCCTGTGCCTTGACCGGCGATGTGCCTGCAAAAGTACCTGAGATTGCGCTTTCGATCAGGAGGTCCATGAGTGCGCCACCGCGCGAAGCCATGGACAAGTCCCATTCGGTCATTGCGTGACCCGAAGCAGCCGCGTTACCCTCGCGGTTCGGACGCTTGGTTTCGTCTTCAATCTGGGCGGTAGTACGAACAGGGGGAGCCTGATCGGTCTTTACTGGAATTTCTAGTCGAGTACCAGTGGTAGGCGTCGTTCCCGCGACAGTTTCTTTGATCGCGGAGAAGAGCAAGTCGGCAGTATTAATTGGCATTTTGCGGCCTCCAATGTTGAAACTGGAGCCGCAAGTCAGGCTCCTCGCGTCTATTTATTGGACGAGAGGAAGTCGCTTGGACTTAGAGGGTTCTGAAGCTTTCCCAACGAAAGCGAATGCGTAGGATGAAGTGAGTGTCGGTCTCTGTTAGTGTGTCGGATGAACCCCGCATTGAGAGTGCCCGGTCGGCACTGCGCCAGTCGCGGAACAGATTGTCAAACTTGTCCCTGAGGTCGTATCCAACGGCCAGTCCTACACCTTTGGGAATGGTGATCGACAACGTAATCAAGCCGAGTTGCAGGTAGGTTCGGCTATTTCCAATCTCGACCAACTCGCGCGCGCCCGGTTCAATCAGTAGGCGGCAGTAAGGTTTGGCTTCATCCAGATTGATTGTCGGTTTGCCTTGCCAGAGTACCTGAGCATCTTGCGCGTCGAAGGCGCTGAAGAAGCGGGCGCGGAGTGCGGTTAGGTCCTGCTGGATCATTGACCACCTCCAAAGCGGACAGCCGCAAGCAAGGCGTTCTCAACCCAACCGTCGCTGGCTTGATCGGAATGGCCGCTCGCAAGCGCAGGGCCGTAGACGGTGTTGTTGGTGATCCTCCTTGGCTCGTAGGACTTCATTGGCGCCTCAATCTCCCAAGCGCCACGGAACTCGCCTGTATCGACCGGGGAGGCGATCATAAGCCTAGCGCCTGCGTCGAGCGTGATTTTCTGCGTGGTGTCGAGGACGGTCTTTTCGAGCAGCTTTTCCAGCGCTCCCCGCTTGGCGATCAAATCGCTCATATCCACCGTGCGCCGTGCCATTACGACACCTCAGCGAGATAGAGGATGGCCTTGCCCTGTGGAGCAATCGTCTTGAAGCGTCCTATGGTATAGGACAGGTCGCCCAGTTTCAGGATGTCGCCCATCGCCGGTGCAACGAGCAGCGTCGCAGTAGAGCGCGTTACGGCCCGTCCTTGGTCGTCCTCCCATTCGAACGGTCCGACGACCGCGCGAACGTTGATCGTCTGGGGAGTGGTCGTGCTAGTTACGCGATCGGTGACTGGATCATAGTTGGTGATAGCCGGGGCGGTCTTTACCAACTGCGCATCTGCGCCAAACTCCTCAAGCAACTCGACAGCGAGGGGGTAGAACTCTTCGTAGAGGTTCATCCTGTCACCTTGCCCATAAGAACGGTGTGGGACGTGTCAGCCCGCAGCAATGATCTAACGATCGCAGTGATGTAAGGATAGGGATCAGGATCGGCAGGGTTGTACTCCACCTCCTTCTTCATGCCTGCCAGTTCCTTTTTCTCACTCTTGATGGAAGGCATGGCAGCGCCTGCGGGCGGATTGGTTTGAAAGATACCTGCAAGTCGATACACGGCTTGATCCAACAAGCGCTGCTCGTCAGTCGTAAGGACTGCACGAACGCTATACCGGCTGCGAATGTAATCACCCGCATCTTGCAACAGCGCTTCCGCTTTCGAGGGATCGAGATTGCCCCAAGCGGTATTATCCCGCACGGCATGATATAAGTTCGCCTGGTTCAGTGTAGCCATGAATACCTCCACGACTATTTAGAGGATAGTAGTCATGGCGAAGGCCGCACTCTATAGAATGCGGCCTTACTGTACGATTAAACCTTGTTGAACTGTAGGAAGCGGAAACCAAACTGTGCGTCTGGTGCAACCTTCTCCCATGAAGCGGCTGCTTCTAGGACGCTCTTTACCTGTGCTGAAGTTGTTGGGATTGCGCCCTTAAAGTCCATACCCTGTGGATGGATAACACGCGAGAAGCGCGAGTGCAGGATGTCTGCGCCACCGCCGCCAGCAGCGTTCTGCCTGCGCTCGACTTCAAAAGCCTGCTGAGCAGTGCCTTCACCATATGCAAGCGCGCCAGTGCGAGCGATAATCAGATCGTTATCGGTTACCACAGTGTTGCTCTTTAGAAGTACGAAACCCTGGTACTCATCGAACTTGGTCTGAGTCTGCGATGCAGGTACAAAACCGTTCTTCTGCTGGCCCTGAAGCTTTGCGTAGCGACCGTGGCTGACGATCATAATGCGAAACAGCGACGACCACTCTTCAGCGGTTGCGCAGAGGTCGAACACCGCCTGCATGTCGAAGTCGGTTGCAACTGCCTTGGTGATGTTGGTGTTGGTAGCAAGCTTGGTCTTGACGCCCTTAAGCGCGGAAGCCAGTAGGCCTTTGCTTACTGCGTTCTGATAGCCTGCGATGCCTTCGTAAAGGTCTTGGTTGCGACCGTACTGGGTGACAATTTGGGTGAGGTCGGTGGTTGCCCAGCCATAGTTGAGGTCGAGGCGCATAGCCGAATAGCTACCCGCTTCCATATAGCCAACATCGCCTTCAGTGTTGATGTTATCGTTGGAAACGTTGAATGCGTCTGCGTTTAGGGGCTTGCGATAGTCTAGCGATACCTTGCGAGGTCCGCCATTTGCGAGCGCGCTAACTTCCTCGCTCGATGCAGTGAGGCCGCTCTGTACCAGTTCGTTCGACGCTTCGCGGATTGCGTTGACACGCACTTCCACTTTGCGCTCAGAACCAGCTAGACCAGCAATAGTGGTATTCGTGATTGCCATGCGTGTTGTTCTCCAACTTGTTTAAGCCAATCGGCTCGCAAGTTGGAGCCGGGAACAGGCAAACTTCAGCCTGTTCCCTATTTATGCGGCTCTAGTTGGTGACTTATACCTTGAGGTCAGGTGCGCCGATGCTGTCTGCAAATGCGTTTCGCTCGGTCTTATCCATACCATCCAGAATGTCCCATTCGGCAGAAGTGGTAGGACGAGCAGTCAGCTTGGCAGGCGGCTTTGTTGAGGTGTTGCCACTTGCCGTACCACCTCCATTGTCCGCTGCACGGACATAGGTCAGTCCGTCTTTGGCAAAGTAGGCTTTTGCGTAGTCCTGAACACTCTTGCCTTCGATCAAGGCATTGCCTTCGTCATCGAACGACATATCGAGTTTCAGGAGGGCAGTTGCCGCGCGGACGTGTTTGGCGTCTACGTTTGCCTCAGCGATTGCTTTGGCGATAGAGTGATCCGCACGGGTGTTGCGGAGTGCCTGTGCGTGGTCGGATGCCAGCTTATTGGCAGCTTCCAGTTCACGCTCTGCCTTCTCGGCACGCTTCTGCATCTTCTCAATTTCGGTAGAGTTTGCGGTTGCTGCGCTCTCGGCAGCTTCCTCGCGTTCCCGCTCTGCCTTATCGGCGCGGGCCTTCTCGGATTTGATCGTACCGAGGAGTTCAGTGATTTTGTTTTTCAGCCCGCTTAGGTCTTCGTGGGTATCGGTGTTTTCGCTCATAGCTTCCTTTCGGCCCCTTGGGCTTCTTGGTTGGCGGCCTTGCCGCGTTCTCAGTCTCGGCCTAGCTTTGACTGCGAACTATTTATTGGGGGGACCATGACGCTGATTTTCGGAGCTACGTTCTTCGGGGGCGCGGTCGTGGGCGCAGATCAGAAGCGTCACTTTAGCCGCTCGAAGCTGGATGCAGGTCGGGGCAAGAAGATGGCGGTATTGTCGCGCTATGCGGCAGTCGCAAAGTCCGGGATTGGCCCCGATGCCGACTTCATATTCGATCTAGTACGGCAAGAGCTAAACGGGCGTGAGGCAAGCGCTCGTGAGGTGGCAGACTTATTGCAGCGTTTCTCGCCTGACGTATTGGCGAAGTGTATCGCTGATGGGTATGATAAGGGAACACCAATGAATTTTATCGTCGCCGGTCTGACCGACGGCGTTCCCACGATACACTCTTATCAAGCGGGAAATGGTAGGCGGACAGATGATCTTGGCCCAGGAAAAGTGTTGGCATTTGGAATGCGACCAGAGACAAACCAACGTGCGTATGATTTGATTTCTCCGCACCGGCGACAAGTGTTCACTAAGCCTATGCTGGACGTAGGACTATGGGCAGGCGCTATGATTGCAGATGAACAAGTTGCCCATCGGCACGCCGTCGATTACCCCTTGGATATTGCACGGGTTACCACCAATGGGGTTGGCGAGCGGCAATTTGACGGCGCTCCACCAGCGAATGCGATGGTGGTTCAGATACTAGAGAAGTAGGTCGCCATAACGGGTGCGTAGCTGTTCAAGTGTCAGGACTGTGCCGTCGTTCTTGATGAACTGCGCAAGGTCTAGCTTGCCTTCTCGAAACAGCTCGGCACGTGTTGGACCCAAGACGGTATCCTGCATGGCTGCGCCCTTTGCGGTCAGCCACTTTGCCATAGTGGTATCCCCAGCGACTTCGCCGTCCATACTGGCGCGCTTACGCGGAGGTAGTTCGTCGGCATCCACACCAAGTTCGCGTAATGACCGTGTGACCGGTACGCTGATGCTGCGGCAGTTCAAGTGGCGCGGCGGGATCGGACCTTCACCGATCGGAAAGACCTGACCGGACAATCCCGCGCATGTGATTGTCGTGCGGCTGTCGAGGGTAGCGAGGTACTGCCAACCTTTGACGACGTGGGCGTTTGCCTTCCACGTTGCCTGTGCCGCTACGTTCGAGACGTGGTTGACCGATGTACGGACGATCGACTGCGCGGAACGGCGGCTAATATCTAGGACGCCATCGCTATACCGCGCGGCCTTCGTGCCTTTGATCCGCCGAACGATTGCGTCGGTGCCTTCGCCCTGCGTCATCCCCAACCGGACAGCCTGGGCGATGCGATCCATACGACCGCTTTCCATGCCTTCGAACCAGCTAGCGAGGAGCCGGCCTTCCATGGGCGTCTCGGTCACGATCGCGACGAGGCGGGTGGGTGCAGGAAGTTTCGTATCTAGGGAAACTACAATCGCGCCGTCGAGCGCAGCCTTCTGATATCCTGCCTCTGCTGCTGAGAAGTCGACCAGCTCGTCCGTAAGCGCTTCTCGCATCTGGGCGTAGATAGCGGCATTGAGGGAGCGGACCTCCTCAAGCATGGCTTCCAAGCGCTTTGTAGTTGCCTTGCCTACATCGAGGCCGCGTTCCTCGATCGCTGCAAGCCGCGCAGCGAGCTTGTCGACAATATCGGCATCTGCGCTGTTGAGGAGGCGTACGATACGATCCGCTACCCCCGTGCCATACCGCTGGATCAGGATCGCGTGACGTATCGAACGATCCTGAAGGCTCTCGTTGACGCTTGGCATTACAGCGTCTCGGTCGTGGGCCTATCCACGTTATCGGCTTCGATGCGGGCGCGTTCCTCCTCAGCGGTCAGGCTAGAAATTACGACACCGCGCGTTTTGCGCTCCTCAAAATAGTCCTGCCAGGAACGAAGGCCGCTCTGGACCTCAGTGGCGGCAACCTGGCGCTCCTGCGCCGACATGCCCCGCATGTTGTAATCGGTGTTCAGCGTCATCACGGCTTCATCACCGACGAACGCTGCGTCGCCCGGTGTCATCCACCACGCCATGCGAGCCAGCGCGCGACTGATACGAGCCGCATACGTCTGAGCGAGGCTTCCTGTAACGCTATCCTCAGCAGCGTTCCGCATTGCGACGATCATTTCAGCTTCTGGCGCGACAGCTTCCGGTGCCAGCATTCGCGCACCGACCTTGGCCATCTTGTCCTCTAGGTCTTTGACCGAGGCGCGAAGTTCGCTGGCCATCTTGCCCTCTGGCTCCAAGAAGCCGAAGTCGCTGTCTGGGTTGGGGAGGAGCAGGTAGCCGCCGGGGCCGAAGTTCAGTTCCGGCATGACGGTGACTTCCTCACCGTCTACGATCCGCTTTTCAGGTTCGATGCCTTTAAGGATGGGGACCAAGCCCGAACCAAAGACCTGAAGCGCGTTCAATCGGCCCTGAGCGACGTAATGGTTTAGGTTCAGGCGAGCCATGTCCTCAAGGACACTGGGCTGCGGCGTATCCTCGCGGTTGTCGGAAACCATCTCAAATGGAATTTCGGTGAGCGGCTTGCCATTCCGCATAGGGATCGTCTCAGAAATACGACCGCTGCGGTCGTGACGACGCTGAACGTACACGCCGTTCTCTAGCGCCAACTCCAATTCGCAGTCGTCGTTTTCTCGCAACCTTACCTTGGTGAATAGCTGCTGGTTCCGCACAAGGCCGCGAGTTGCTTCCAAGATGCACTCTGCGGAATAGACATTCAGGAAGGGACGGAAACCCTCAAGGATTGCATTCTCGGCGTTGAGTTCGATGCCGTCCGGTCGTGGAGGGTGATCGACAAGTAGGCCGGTAAAGTTCGTCTGGAATGTCTCGTAGACAATCTGTTCCGCGATGCTGCGCCAGTTGTGGCCGCGCTTTGTCAGGACATTCGCGATTGGTTCGAGGATAGGTGCGTCAAGGACTACATTCTTGGCGAACATAAGACCACGGCGACCTTGTGCGGTTCGTGCCGTGGCCGGAAACCAAGGCGTTGTCTTCTTGAAGCGTTCGTATTCCTCGCTTGTCTGGTTGGCACGGAAGCGAGGTAGGTAATCCTCGCCCATTGCCTTAATCTGGTATTCGCCCGACACTACATCACGGATCACCTTCCAACGGTGATGCCATGCGGCGATTGCAGGACTTGGTGTGTGGATTGCCATTACTTCTCCCGTTGGGTGTCGCCTATTTAAGCGACGGGAGAGTTGGCGGTTTACCAGAGGTTAGGTGCGCGGATTGTCCACATACCTACGGGCTGCTTCTTTTCGTGGCCCAAGTCCAAGAGTTCAGTGATACCCCAGACTACGGCGTCCATGCGGTCAGGTGACTTGCGACGCGACGCCGCCGAGCCAAACTCACACATCTGGGTTTCAAGTTCTCGCAAAGTACCTACGTGGTGGACCATGCCGCGCTCATACTGAGCGGAGACAGGTTCGGCGCGGCTTGCCTTGCCGCCAGTGGTTGCAGTTGCGGAAACAAACTTGAGCGGCACGTTGGGGAAATGGCTTCGCATCGTGCTTTCAAGCCAAAGTCCGCCTTGGTTCTTTTCCATGATAACACGGCTGGCGCCCCAATCCGTGTACGCTTGACATACGACCGCACAAACCTGATCGGGGGTTCCTCGCAGAGAGTAGTCGGCGAGGACGTAGGCGTGATCCTCCCACTTCTCAGTTTCATCGTTGAGCAGCCGAGCAATACCCTGGACGGTGATACCGCTGAGATCGCTTTTTGGATCGGCAGTCACGGCAGGGTCTACGGCTACAGTGACCCGCGATAGCGCGATGCCCCGCGTTTCTAGCATAGCGAGAGTTTCCGACGGGTCGCGTTCGCGTTCCAGATGGCCGACAGTGATAGGCGGTTTAGGAATGCGGTTATTGACGAACATTGCTTCGTTGAACGTGGCGTCGGGATTGGCACTTGCCCAGTCACCGTCGACGTACCGCTTTCGATCGGCCGCGCTCATGCTGGCGCGCATGTTGTCGATATAGTCGGCACCTACATTATGGAGGTTGGCTATCGGACGTAGTTTCTGATGAACCCAGACGCCGTGGTTAGGCAAGGCGTCACCGTCAGCCGGGTTCACGCCCTGGATGAAAGCCTTGTACTCCCAATCGGCCTCACTGTTTGGGTTACAGTCCGCGAAAAGCTTGTGGCGCAACTCCTTGCCGTCGGCTTTGAGTTTGACACCTCGCATACGTCCTATGAGTACCGAGACGTGCTTGTAGGTAAATTCGTTGCACTCGTTGAGCCAGACTGTCTGGTACTCGTTTCCGTCGATCTTCTTTAGGCGGTTCTCGTCCAAGCCGTCGAACATCAACAAACTGCCGTTATGCAATTCGACGGTCATGTCCTGCTGACTGACTGTTACGTCGGGTCGTTGCAGGTATCCCGGTAGTACGTTGTCGAAGACCTCATGAAGTGTCTTGCTGAAGAGTGTGGTATCGCAACTATTCCGTGTAAGTCGGAATATACCATGGCGTGAACCTGCGGCTGCAAGTGCTCTGAGGATGATGATCGCGAGGATCAGGTAGCTTTTACCGCTACCCCCACCTCCGTAGAACAAATGGAACTTGTAGGAGGGGCTGGTAGCGAGTTTGTACGCCTCTCGCTGGTCCTCATTAAAATCTAGGTTTGGCCTGATGCCCTGCAATGGTTTAGTCGACATCGACTAGTTAGCATCAGCGGCTTGGGCGGCATTTTAGGACAGGCTTGCAAAAGATTACTGGTGCCGCGATGATCGGGTTGGGAGAGGAGAGGGCATGTCGGAGATATTGACTGAGAGCGAGGCGCAGTTGCTTGTCCAAGAAAGAACCGATCACGTGAGCTACTCGCTCAGGATGGATCGGGAGACATCGAGTTTGGCCGATCCCAAACTAAAACCGGGTGATGACCTGCCCGCCGGATTGCTGTTTGATATTCATTTTGCTTTGGGCGAAGTGGTCATATACCCCTTGTCCACATTGCCTCTGTCAAATTTTCTGAAGCAAAAATATCAGCGCGTTAGGTCAATATCGTTTGAGTATGATGCTCTCGGTGATCCACCGCTGACGAGTCAAGACGCAAAGTCTTGGCTGTTCGACTATATGCCTGGCGGTTTTATAAAGGACTGCGTCTTCGGGCTTGGGGTCCTCCGCGAGATGCGGCCTTGGTTGGATGCAGTGGAGGAAATCCCCGGTGTGAAACACATTCAGATCGCGGCCGGTGAGGCAACTCGTCTGGAAGCAGAGACTTACATCGTGAATGCCCAAGAGTACGAGAACCTCCGCTTAGCCTTCCAGCGAATTTCAAAACATTATCAAACCGAGAGTCTAGCGGACCGTGGGATATTGGCACATAACAAAGTGCTGCATGGGCTTGATCCTGCCAAGTATCCTGAGAAGGAACGCCCATACAAACCGGGGACTGTCTATAAGATGCTTGGAGGGCGAGCGGCTCGACAAACGCGCCTTTCTAGGCGGGACCGAAAAGGCATCATTGGACTGACCAAGGCGAACATCAAGGATATAGCGGCAGCTGAACCATCGATTATGATCGATCTGCAACGCGACATTGAGATCGTGAATCTTGACGAAGTCATAAGGCAGTTTCGCAGGGGATTAGAAAAGCCCCGTGTTGAGCGGGCTTGGCAGCGCCTCTTCGAAGCTAACCCTTTCATTCTCTCAATGGCGTTCGGCTACCCGATAGTTGAGATACAATCTTCTGCGACGGTTGGCGGAGTCACCTACGCAGGCGCGGGAGCAAAAATAGCGGATTTTCTCAAAGCGAACCCAACGACTCTGAACGCGGCAATCGTTGAAATCAAGAAGCCGCAGTCCAAGCTGCTTGGCGGTATCTACCGGGAGGGTGTTCGCAAGCCGCACCCCGAACTGATCGCCTCCGTTACCCAGCTACTCGATCAGCGTTATGCGCTCATGACGAACATCGCCACATGGTCGTTCAACTCGAAGCGACAAGACCTCCGACCATACTCAGTCGATTGTGTCCTGATTATGGGTACGATGCCAGATGAGAAAGACATCGCCTCCTTCGAGCTGATAAGAAACCAGTTCCGAGACGTTCGCGTTATTACGTATGATGAGCTTCTCAACAAACTCGTCGCTCTTAGATCGTTTCTGGCAAATGGCGCTGATACTCCGACAGAGATTGAAGATTCAGAGCCGAACAATTTTTGGGACGGTGATGATGACGAGGAAGATTTAGGTATTTGATTCAACGGCACGCTATAAGAAAAAATCTGCGGTGGTGGGTTGGTTTCTCAATCTAGAAAATAGATAGGCTGCGCTACCCACCCGACCTACAGAGAGAAGGGGTAATACCCCTCGGCCCTAGACCCGATCGTCCTGCCCCGTAGAGGGGCCGTACAGGGTCACGACGGGCATTCAGCATACCTGATAGCCCCTTGGGCCTTAGACCCTCACAGACGCTCGCTGTGTCGCACTCGGGTAGTCCTGCGACACGCCCTGCTGCCCACTCCGTAGGTTGTCGCCTTAGCTCTTGCTCTTTGCCCAATGCGACACAATCGCAGTGATGCTTTAGAGGAGTATGCGACATGATCGTAGGGTACGCGAGGGTCAGTACGTCGGAACAGGACCTGACGTTGCAGCTAGAGGCATTGGCCCGTGCAGGATGTGAGAAGGTCTTTAGTGAGAAGGTCAGTGCCTCGTCGGGCGATCGTCAGGAGTTCAATCGTTGTGTGGAGTTCGTCCGTGAGGGCGACACACTTGTGGTTACACGGCTTGACCGCTTCGCACGTTCGTCACTCGACCTGCACAACACAATGGCGCAGTTGAAGGACAAGGGCGTAGGCTTCCGCTCTACCGAACAAGGGGAGTTCGACACCACGAACAGCATGGGAAAGTTCGTCCTGGCCATGATGGGCGCGGTTGCTGAGTTCGAAACGGACCTTCGCAGAGAGCGTCAACGAGAGGGCATTGAGCAAGCCAAGGCCAAGGGACGCTACAAGGGCAGTCAGGCCCGCATAGACCCTGCTAGGGTGCGAGCGATGCTGTCTGAGGGCATGAAGCCCAGCGAGGTAGCGAGGACGCTGGGGATTAATCGGGCGACCGTGTACCGCCTGCGTTAAACCCCGTCACCGCCTTCACCTTCAATGGTGTTCCAGTCGATAATGACGGACTGGTGCTGAACCACATCCATCTGCACTTTGTCTCCAAACCGCTTTCGGTTCGCATACCGCTTGCGCTGCGCCAGAACGCTTACCAACAGATCGTCGTAGCGGAAATCACCCGTTGCGAAGCCGGGAACCTTGCGCGCGATCAATTCCGCGACATCATCCAAGGCGTAGGTCCCCTCCTCGCGGGCAGTATTGAAGCGATCCTGTAGCTCTGGGTCACTGCGCTTCCAAGCCATTACAGTTTGGTATCCTGGCATCGCGGGATCGTTGCAGATCATCACAAGTGCCTCACCGCCTTCCAATCTGCTGCATATTTCATCGATGATAGCGTCAGTACGCTTTGTCGGTTGCCCAGGGCGATTGCGGGTTGCTTCTGCCGTAATGCTTGTAACGACAGGCACCAACTGACGTGACCCCAGTCTTTCATCCAGCGGCAACCAGAGACCGACCGGTATTGTCG
>OFDN01000848.1_pt1 | contig 22666 bp, 24 predicted proteins | sample 1520971 | NCBI WGS metagenome assembly OFDN01 (sample SAMEA94257418, study PRJEB24077) | hot springs metagenome | biome: Aquatic biome; feature: Geographical feature; material: Water | place: India | collected 2012-06-12 | depth 5 m
TCAACTTCAAGTGGTTCTTTTTTGAGTGTCATTAGATATTCATTTAAAAGTACTTATTCATTAGCTGTAATGCAGCCGGAGTATTTATTACCATTAATTGCCCCCCCATATGGATTGCACCAAGAGTCTCGGTATAATGTTCTATCAATTTTGTTTTTGAAATAAAGGATACATACCCTTCTCCCCCACGTTGAAAAGAAAGTTTACATGCGAATGCAATTAAGTTTCCTGGAACTCCCAGATATGCCTTGTTTTTACCAATATTGAACGGTGCGCTTTCTATAAGGTGCATGAACACATGATCCTTTTTCACTTCGAGTGAAACAATGCCTTGAATGATTTTCGGATTGTTGACTATTGTCAACTTAAATATTTCCCTTTCTGGATGTTCAGCTTCATTCTTCCATTTAAAACGCCAACCAGTCTTTGAGGTAATATTTTTTAATTCTTCTCTTGTCAATATAGAAATCTCAGTCGGAAAATTATCTCCAGACTGAACATTTTCGATTGAGTTTGTCAATTTGTCAACGAAGAAATCAAGACCCATTTTTTTGCCCATATTCTCCCGCTAAGATAAGAAATCAACACCTTAATCGATCACTTTTTTTTTGCAAAAAACGAAGCTTTGCGCACATAACAGATAACTGCTTCAGCGCCCCACCAAAGTGGTGATTGTACGCTAAAAAATAAACGTTTCTCAATTCTCGATTCGGGATTCGAATGGCTAGTGGCTTGTGGCTTTTGGCTCAATAATCTCGCTGCTGCTATCTATTCAAAATACAAAATAAATTGTGCTGTAATAATTGTTTCAATGTTTCATTGCTTTATTGGTTTACTTCTTAACTGAACTTTCAAATTCAGTTAATCAGTGAAATAGTTAAGCAGTTAAGCAGTGAAGCAGTTATTGGTTTTGGAGTTACCAAACTGTTTCAATGGTTCATTGCTTCAATGCTTCACTTCTTAACTGAACTATTTAAATTCAGTGAAGCAGTGAAATAGTGAAGCAGTTAAGCAGTGAAACAGTTATTCGTTGAGGAGTTACCAAACTGTTTCAATGGTTCATTGCTTTATTGGTTCACTTTTTAACTGAACTTTTAAATTCAGTGAAGCAGTGAAATAGTGAAGCAGTGAAATAGTGAAACAGTTATTAGCTGGGGGTTTGGAGTTTGGGGAAAAGCTTCACGGCCGTGGCTTGGGCGCTAGGGATAGTAGTGGAAAGCCCGGAGTGAAGCGAAGCGCAACGAGGACTTGGAACGAATAGCCCGGGCCGTCAGGCAGCGCAATGTACTCGCTTCGCTCGTGACTGGTACTTCGTGACTGGTACTACGTGCTTGGTACTCGCTTCGCTCGTGGCGGGTATTCGCTTCGCTCATGGTTTTCCGCTGACGCGGAATCGGTGCCTTGTTAGCGATGTTGGCGCCATTGGCGCTGCCTAATGAGACTATCAATCCCGATTGCGCATAGCCATTCGCGTCAGCGAATACGAAGCACGAGCGAAGCGAGTACCCGTCACGTAGTACCCGTCGCGAAGCACCAGACACGAGCGAAGCGAGTACATTGGGATTTTTTGGATTTTTTTGGGGAGAGTTGATTTTTTGGGAGGGTAATTTCGGGCGCTTGTACTAAATCGTTTTCTATGCTCAGAAAAATCTTGCTTGCTTCCCCTCTCCTGTTTTTATTTTCATTCACCTCCTTCGGTCAACATGACGATGTTGTGAAAGACAGTTTATATATCTCCGAGACAGAAGATATTGCAGGTCCTGAGAAAGTTCTTCATGCCGAACCACTGTATATCGACCTTATCCGCGACCTTGGTGCACGAAAAGGGGAGCGCGAATGGAACGTGGGACTTGGGCTTACTGACAACAATAAATACGATCGCTACACGACACTCGTGGAATACGAATGGGCTCCCATCAATCGACTGGGTTTTGAAATTGAAATGCCGTTCTCATTTTATTACCCCACCGAAAAAAACATCGTCGCTCCCTCGAGTCAACTCAATAGTTTTAAAATGGCCACGCAATATTCTTTTTACGTTTCTGAAAAAAGAAAAACAAGCATGGCACTCGGATATATTCATGAATTCGAATTGGTAGAATTCGATCGCTATCAAAAAGAAAATATTTATCGCGGAAATATTTTTAATCCGTTCTTCGTCGCAGCCAAACGATGGGGCCAAAACTTCCACACGCTGCTCTACACGGGGCCTGCAATAACGAAGCATCTCAACGAAAACAAAACGCACACGTCATGGCAAGTGAATAGCAATTTTCACTACATGATTCCAGGCACCAGAAATTTCATCGGAATTGAATTCAATAAAACGATGGAGGGGCAAGATTTTGATATGACGATTCGTCCACAAATGAGGGTCAGTGTAGCACACAATCTTCTAATAGGTATCGTAACGGGAATTCCAATCAACCGAGAAAACGAGCGCTTCAGTCAATTCCTCCGCCTAATCTACGAACCGTGACGCGCGTGCCGCGCGTGACTGGTACTCGCTAGCGCTCGTGTCGGGTACTTCGTGGCGGGTACTCGCTGCGCTCGTGACGGGTATGAGCTTCGCTCATGGTTTTCCGCTGACGCGGAATCGGAACCGTGTTAGCGCTGTTGGCGCTAGTGCCATCTAGACAGAGTTATTCAGTCGCACGAAAGGCGATACTTTCCCAATTGCGCATAGACATTCGCGCCAGCGAATACCAAGCACGAAGTACCAGCCACGAAGTACCAGACACGCAGTACCCTACACGAGCGAAACGAGTACCCGTCTTTTGCACAGCAAAATCATTTTAGAATTCTTTTGTCGAAAGGGAACTTTTGTTTGTTGATGATTTTTATTCTTTTGAAATCCTTGTGATTTGGATTGATTAGAATATTATAATCACCTTGTGTCACTACCGATGGAATCATCAGTACGCAATATTTATTTTCTGCTACAAAATGTCTTCCTATATCTTGAGTTGTAATCGGATAAGGAAAATCTTGCCAATCTTTTGGTAGATCCTTTACTGCTAATTTTTTAACTTTAATATCATCGGGAATATCAATGGTCAACATGACAAAATCTTCTGGCATTGTAGCCAAGGTTAGGTGGATAGCAACTTCTGCCATAGCCAATGATCTATTCTGTGCCGTATATATTAGTTCAACCCCTGTGGGGTTCCATCTCGCACCAAACGCGGCAGCGCCCTTTCCCGAAAGGGGTGTCGCATATTTTTCTCTTGCGAGTCTATATACTTTCATTTACACGAAGATTCCATGATTGATTCTGTTTAGCTCTGCAAGCACCATATCCTTGCCGTACGAATCTTTAAGTAGTTCGATAGGTTTATTTTTACCAAGAGCAAAATTTGGAGTATCTAACCAAAGTTTGAACTTTTCCATATCGCTGAAAACATCCAAACCTACTTTGGTTACTTCAGCCATTTCAATTATTTTTTCTGAATGAATTGATTTAAAATTATGAGAAGGAGTCGTTTTATATCGATGAAGTGATTTTGTTGACATATCAAGAAAGCTTGCCCAATCGCTTTCAGAAAAGGGAGTATAAAGTTGAATTAGATCAAACAATGAATAAGGAATACCCGTTCTTATGACTTCAATGATAAGCATTCTATCTTCAAAAAATTTTTCATACGTAATCTGCTTATTACGCACTTTAATTTTTGCAGCTCTAATAAAGGATGCTAGCTCTCGATCTAGCCTTCCTTCTATTTTATCGATTGTTGCCATACTCTTCCAAAATTAGACATTTGTCCACAAATATAAGACAAATGTACTCGCTTCGCTCGTGTCTGGTGCTTCGCGACTGGTACTGCGCGTGTCTCGACATTGGCGAGATGGCGGGTACTCGCTGCGCTCGTGACGGGTATGAGCTTCGCTCATGGTTTTCCGCTGACGCGGAATCGGAGCCGTTTGAGCGCTGTTGGCGCTAGTGCCATCTAGACAGAGCCATTCAGTCCCCCGACGGGCGAGACTTTCCCAATTGCGCATGGCCATTCGCGCCAGCGAATACCAAGCACGAGCGCAGCGAGTACCCGTCACGAAGTACCCGTCGCGAAGCACCAGACACGAGCGAAGCGAGTACACGGAGTTTTGTATATTAGCGGAAACTCTCCTTGATATGACCGCTAAATCACTCTTGACGCTTTGCTCGATTTTGTTTGTGAATTATTGTTTTGGGCAGGTGGATGTTTCTTATGCTTTTGATAGCGAACCTCCCTCCTCATTGTTGAGTCAGAACAAAGAAGTCGCTTACTTACCGAATGTTCCGAATTATTTATTCTATATCGGAAGTACGAACCATGAAGGGATGGATGCTCCGGCGGTGATTAAAATGTCTTCGAATGGAAATACCATTTGGGATATGGCAGTTGCGGATGCAGCGAATTATACTACGGGGACGAATAGCGTTTACTCGATTTGTCATGATGGAAATGCCATTTATGCTAGTGCGCAAACAACTCGTGTGTCGCTGGGTTTGCGAAAGGAAGTGATGAAGCTCCATCCGAATACGGGTGCTATTATCTGGAGAACTGAGTTTACTACTGATTTTGTGTCGGAGATCAGAGATATTTATGATTTTAATTCCAATTCTATTTTATTAAATTATGTGGTAGCATCTACCGAACGATATGCGGTAATCTCTAAGAGTACCGGTGCGGTGACTGCAACTTTTAATAAAACAATTGCAACGGGTGATCTCGTTGGGATTTCTTCTTCGGTGTACTATACAAGTGGTGACACGGTGTATAAAAAAACTCCCAATGGTACTAACCTCACCAACAACTGGGCAACGGAAATTCAAGGGATGAGTTATTTATATGACATCATTGATCTCGGAACTGAAATAGCGCTACTGGGGCGGGTTTCAGCAAATAATGAAGAGCGAATTAATTTCATCAATAAAAGTACTGGTGCCTTGACCGGCTCCATTAATACTGGTAGAATTCAAAATGCTGCCATGCACCATGTACTGAAAAACAACAAACTTTACGTTGCTTGGACCACTACAGGTAGTCAAGGTAATCCAGAGGTGTACACGTATGATTGTTTTGATATAATCACCAAACAAATGGTGTGGCAAAAAACGTATGTGCTTGCAGATCCTGTTCTCTCTAGCAGTGGCGACGCACGACGAATTGCGTTAGACAACAATAACAACTTGTATATTCTCGGAGAAGTTTTTACCACTACGAATAAACATGCAGTTGTAAAATGTAATGCTACTACTGGTGACTATATCAATCATCAATTGCTCCAACCGACAGGCACGCCTGTTTCGAATGCCTTTAATTACAACGAAATCTTTGTGGTCGGAAACGGACTTCTTGTTTTCGGGAATTATAATCAATCCTATAAATCAGGTGGGTATAAATCAGCGCTTTCGCTTGTTAAGGTAAATACGCAAAATACTTCCCACGCATTGGTTAGAAAATTTGGCGGCACCTATCAACTCGATTCTCAGTCTACAGTGATTCTCGAAGGACCTGATAACAAGGTGGCTGTAGCCTCTGCGGAGGGGCGCTATGGATTGATTCGCATTTTTGACGAGAACAATAATGTGATTGCACAAAAATATTTGCGATTGAATCTCAATTTAATCCCACGCAAACTTGCAGCATTGCCCAATGGTAATTTTTTGATGGCGGGAATAAGTTATACATCTACTGAAACAGGAGGAGATATTCCGAATTTAAATAATGGAAATTTTATTCTTTATGAATTTGATTGGTCTGCCAATCAAATCAATTATCTCGCTGGAAGTTTAAATGTTTCCAGCGGAGGAATTGCTGTATATGATTTAATTACTGACGGCACCAACCACTGTGTAACTGTAGAAAACACAGGCAGTGGAACAGTGACTTTCTTTCGCACATCTAATTGGACGAATTGGAATAGCGCATCATTGAGTTTTACCACACCGACTTCCAACCCTGAAACCACCATGTCGGCTTTGTACACGAACACGCAATTTATAGTGTACGGTCCATCTTCAAGCTTTGCGATGCGCAGAGTAAACAAATCGAATTTGTCGTTTACGAATTTCCAAGTATCGGGTAATCCAGACATGGGTATGGCGCGGGTGGAGAAAGTGATTACGACAAATAATCCCGATCTCTTCTACTACGGTGGATATGCCAACGAAGCCAGCACATTTGCGCGTGTTTGCAGCTATCAACCCTCAATCAGTGATACCCTTTGGTCGAGATCTCTCAATGCAACGAACTTTTTTGATATCATTCCCAATACAGACACCACGGTGCTGTACATGCTCTATTATCAACAAGGTTATCGCATCGCCGCAATCAATGCAGCAGACGGTGTCCTGCTTTGGAGTAGTAGCAATATTCAATCGTGTACTTCATGCTCAGCAGGCGCATTCTATTTCGATACAACGTCAAACAATCTTTGGCTATCGATCAACACTACCTCAGCAAGTGATGTAAATGGCTCAAGTAATCTATATCAAATCAATTCAAGTGGACAAATCATAAGCACCACACTTCTCGATAATAGCGGCACAGGACTCAATGCGATTCACGATATCAAACGAGCCACAGATGGGCGATTCATTTACAGTGGATCCACCAATCATCCGGCATATAAAGAAACGGCGTTTGTATCTTTCACGAATCTCCCCACCGAAAATCTCGTGGGTGATTTTGATAACGATGGTTTCATCGATGCGGATGATTTAAATCTTCTCAATCAAAACATGGGATGCACGACGATGCAATGTATGATCTACGATCTAAACAATGACGGAATCGTATCGATCCAAGACCTAATCCTCCTCCTCGACCTCCTTTAGTACTCGCTTCGCTCGTGTCTGGTACTGCGTGCTTGGTACTTCGTGCTTGGTACTCGCTTCGCTCGTGACGGGTATTCGCTGGCGCGAATGGGTGTGCGTGAATGGGAATACTAGCCTTGTGAGGTAGCGCTAACCGTACTAAGGCGGGTCCGATTCCGCGTCAGCGGAAAACCATGAGCGAAGCGAATACCCGTCACGAAGTACCCATCAGCGTAGCTACCCGACACCGCAGGTACCCCACATGAGCGCAAGCGAATACCCTTTGGGATTTTTTGGGGTTTTTTGGGGAGAGTTGGTTTTTTGAGCGGGTAATTTCGAGCGCTTGTACTAATTGACTTTCTATGCGCAGAAATTATTTATTTTTTCTTCTCCTGTTCTTCATTGGATATCTCCCCTCTTATTCTCAACATGATGATCAAACCAAGGACAGTCTTTTCATCGCTGAAACACAAGATGTAATTGGTCCCGATAAGGTGCTTCATGCCGAACCTTTATTTATCGATCTCATTCGAGATCTTGGTGCTCGAAAAGGGGAACGTGAATGGAACATTGGACTTGGATTAACCGATAACAACAAATATGATCGATATACCACTTTGGTCGAATATGAGTGGGCTCCAATCAATCGTCTTGGACTTGAAGTAGAAATGCCATTCTCATTTTACTATCCCACAGAAAGCAATGTGGTGGCTCCTTCCAGCCAACTTAATAGTTTTAAAATGGCTACACAATACTCTTTCTATGTTTCTGAAAAAAGAAAAACTAGTATGGCCTTAGGATACATTCACGAATTCGAACTCGTCGAATTCGATCGTTATAAAAAAGAAAATATTTATCGAGGAAATATTTTTAATCCCTTCTTCGTAGCAGCGAAAAGGTGGGGTCAAAATTTCCATACTCTTTTATATACTGGCCCTGCAATTACTAAACATCTTAATAAAGATAAAACGTATACTTCATGGCAAGTGAATAGTAATTTTCATTACATGATACCAGGCACAAGAAATTTTATTGGACTTGAATTTAATAAGAGCTTTGAAGGCCAAGATTTCGATATGACGATCCGTCCACAAATGAGGGTGAGTGTGGCTCATAATCTCCTAATAGGTATCGTAACTGGAATACCCATCAACAGAGAAAACGAACGCTTCAGCCAATTCCTCCGCATCATCTACGAACCTTGACTCGCTGCGCTCGTGTCGGGTACCTGCGGTGACGGGTAGCTACGCTGACGGGTACTCGCTTCGCTCGTGGCGGGTATTCGCTAACGCGAATGTATTAGCGCAAACGGGAATGCTAGCCTTGTGAGGTAGTGCCGACAGTACTAAGGCGAGTCCGATTCCGCGTCAGCGGAAAACCATGAGCGAAGCGAATACTCGTCACGAAGTACCCGTCAGCGTAGCTACCCGTCACCGCAGGTACCGCACATGAGCGAAAGCGAATTAGTGGATTCGGCTAGAAGGCTTGGCCGATTCCGAAATAAAATAACTTGTCCTCTTTTGAGATACCGTAATCGAATGATAATATCGTGGATTGATTCCATGCTATGCGTATGCCTGCTCCGGCAGAGGTTTTTATGTTCTCAAAATTTAAATCCTGCCAACGGTCTCTTACTGTGCCTGCATCATAAAATGGCGCTAAACCAAATGCGAAACGTTGCTTGCCCCATTTCACTTCTGCCAATCGTACGCGCAATTCCACATTTGTAAACCACATCGAACGCGCTAAAAATCTATTGGCACGATAGCCACGTAAAGACTGCCGACCGCCTAAGGCATTGATACTTCCCTCTGGACTCCACTGGTCCTGAAACTCAAAGAAAGGCGCATTACTTCCAAAAATATTTCCGACACCAAATCGACCAGCTAATACTGTGCGCTTTCCTATTGGTATCTTTTGATACGCTCGTCCTTGAATGAAAAATTTATTGAAGTCAAACTGTGATCCGATGTAATTGCTAGAATACTCATTAGCCAATTCAAAATAATAACCCTTGATTGGATCGGGTTCAAAATCTCTTGTATCAAAAATTAACGCGGTTTGAATGATGGAAACCCAACCTCCATCAACTCCAGAAATTAACCCGTTCTCAAAATCTCTTCTCAAAAGTGAAGTTCCATTAGGCACTGTTACATCTTGTCCAGTGATAGGATCGATTGCTTCGGTATCGCGATCTTCAAAGGTGAGGTAACTCAACTGCTGAATTTCATATCCACCCATCAAACGCCACTTTCCATTACCCAATGCATAATCAGCTTTTAAATTGAGCATAAACTCTGTTTCTCTGAATCGATTCGACAATGCATCGCTCACAAAATCAGCTTCACCAATTCCACCCGGGCGCAATGTTTTTCTTGCTTTATCAAATGCGCTGTATGTTGAAAATGTTGTGCCTTCATCGGAAGGCAAACGAAGTTGCCCTAGTGTGGACTCTGTCAACCCAAAATATAAATTCGCTGGATTCTGCTGCGCTTTGAAATCAATTTTAAATCGCCACCGTGTTCCTTTGTAATAGGGAACATCTAGTGACAATACCAATTCTCTTGCATTCGAAGTGTAATAAGCAGCATTGGCTTTTAGCTTCGCTAAATACGGGGTATAAGGGAATAGTTGATTATCACGTTTCCCATTCCAATATGTATTACTTCTCAGTCCAAAACCAAAGCCTGTGACTGGGTCTGAAGAAAAATCTGGTATTCCGGTGAAAAATGTTCCCTCGCGCTTCTTAGCAAGATCGTCATCCGACATTCTCTTTGATTTGATAAATGAAAGACTATCTGCTACTTGAGCCTTCGCTAAGGAGAATGAAAACAACACCATCAAGACTACCACTACCTTTTTCATTTGGATATAAATATGAGATTATCCGACAAAGTTCAAAGGTGATTTGGAAGAAAATTTGAATTAGTTAAATCGAATTTCAAAAATGTGATGATTATTTTTAAAATTATACTCGACAGACCATTGATGTCTTTTACAAATTTGCTCTACGATAGAAAGTCCTAGCCCACTGCCAGCAGTTTCGATAGAGTTTTTCTTGAATCGTCGAAATAATTGTTTGCTGTCAAGTGCTATGGTTCCAGAGTTGCTAATTACCATGATGCCATTATCGCAATCAATAGTTATTGACCCTTCAGCATTGGTATGTCTGATGGCATTGAGCAATAAATTATTAATTAATATTTCAATCAAAACTCTATTACCAAATACAAGAACGCCTGTTTTTACATCAGTATTCAAATTCAGTGCTTTATTCGAAAAATACTCTTGTAAATCAAGGATTGACTCATTCAATAGTTCACTTATGTCTACCTTTTCATTCTCTTCAAATTGTTGGTTATCAATTTTCGCTAGTAATAGAAGATTTTTATTAATCCGAGAAACTCTTGTCAAAGCTCTGTTAATGTCTTCTACAATCATATACTGTCGCTCTGTCAAATTTTCCTTTTGTAGCAATAGATCCAGTTTGGTTTTAATTATTGCAAGTGGCGTTTGTAACTCATGTGAAGCATTCTCAGTAAATTCCTTTTGAGATTGATAAACTGAAATCGTGTGATCAATTAACTTATTCAGTGCTACATTCAATTCCTCAAACTCTGTGACATTCGATTTCTCTAGTGAAATTTTGTTTTGTGAATGGAGATTGAACATTTTCAGCGCAGCCAAAGTTTTTCGAAAGGGAAGCCATAATGTATTAGACAATCGTCTATTCAGAATTAAAAAACCACAAACCAAAACCAAGAAAAATAATAAAGTAAGAATAGCGATGGCTATTGCTGTTTCCTCTGTCTCCTCGACATTTGTCTCTACCGTCAGCAGGAAATTTTCTCCATTGATGTTAATCATTCTTGAAAGTCCTCTAAATCGGTCGACCTCATATTGAGCGCTATACTTATTTTCCCTGATGACGGTGTAGGTGACATCGCCTTTAGCCTCGAAATTGGCCGCTCTTTCGATATTTGTTCCTGGTTGAATTTTATTCCAGAGTTCTATGGTTTGATCTAATTCACTTTGATTAAGACTGAGATCATTCAATTCTCTCTCAATTCTTTGAGCTACAATCTCGTTGTGCTCGTCCAATTCTCTGAGCCAAATGCTATCCACCAAATAATAATATGCAGGAACACTAATCGCTAGAACTACTAGAGAGTAGAGCGTAAATAATCGAAGTGATTTGGTTAGTAATTTATTCATTCGACCCATTTATAACCTGTTCCATAAACTGTTTTTAAGTAGTTGTCACAGCCAGCCAATAATAGTTTTTTCTTTAGGTTTTTGATATGGGCGTAAACAAAATCGTGATTATCCAGCATATCAGCGAAATCACCTGAAAGGTGCTCTGCAAGGATGCTCTTTGAGACTACCTTATTTTTATTTCCCACAAAAAATAAAATTAAATCAAACTCTTTCTTGGTGAGTTCTATCGGTTGATTTTTATATTTCACTACTTTACCCAAAAGGTCAATTTGTAGTTCGTCTTGCTGAATAAGATTGTTATTCCCGAACTGTTTTCTTCGGATGAGAGAATAAATTCGCGCTGACAATTCTGAAAGATGAAAGGGTTTTGTTAGGTAGTCGTCGGCACCAATTTGAAGACCTTTAATTTTATCGTCTAACGCATCTTTAGCGGAAATAATAATTACCCCTTCTTGTTTGCCTAGTCTTTTAAGTTCTTCGAGAATTTCCATCCCATCTCCATCGGGCAGCATGATGTCCAATAAGATGCAGTCGTAATGAAATAGTTTGATCTTCTCTATGGCATGACTGTATGTCCGGGCAAACTCACATAAATAGCTCTCTTCCGATAGATATTCTGCGATACTATCTGCGAGATCAAGTTCATCTTCAATAATCAGGACTTTCATTCAACAAATTTACCATATCAATTTTGTAGAAATCTTGAATTTATTATTGGTCCATTCCATATAAAGAAACTTCAGCCTCAAGCAATTCCCCCGACTACCCTACCCCTCGCCGACAAGCCAAACGCCCCCACCCGCGCACCGTCTGGCTGTGCGCAAATGGGAATACTAGCCTTGTGAGTTAGCGCCAACGGCAATAAGATGGGGCTGATTCCGCGTCAGCGGAAAACCATGAGCGAAGCGAATACCCGCCACGAGCGCAGCGAGTACCCGTCACGAAGTACCCGTCTTCGGCGAGTCGAAAAAAATACGCAACCGATCAGTTTCTTTTTATATTTGCAGCATGAGAAGAGATGTTTTTCAGGCCATCGCCGATCCAACTCGTCGGGCGATTATTACTTTGATTGCTTCGCAAGCTATGACTCCCAATGCGCTTGCCGAACATTTTGATACTACGCGACAAGCAGTATCCAAACATTTGAAAATTCTTTCCGAGTGCGAACTTGTTTCTGCGCGACAAGAAGGAAGAGAGATTTATTATGAGCTAGAAATAAAAAAAATGAAAGAGATTGATAAATGGCTAGAGCAATTCCGAAAGCTTTGGGAAAATAGATTTAATCAACTTGACAACGTCCTCAACACTATTAAAAAAAATAAAAAATGAACAGAGCTCTATTCTTTGACTTCACCGTCAACAAAGACAACAATACCATCAGCGTGCAGCGGGAGTTTGATGCACCAGTGGATATGGTGTGGTCTGCATGGACCGAACCGGAACTACTCGACCAATGGTGGGCGCCAAAACCTTATCGCACGAAAACAAAATTCATGGATTTTCGCGCAGGTGGATACTGGCATTGCGCGATGATCGGTCCGAACAACGATACCCATTGGTGTCGTGCAGATTATTCGAAAGTAGAAACACAAAAATCCTTCGAAGGAATGGATGCTTTTTGTGATGAAGAAGGAACCATCAACGAAGCCTTTCCAAGAACGCAATGGAACGCTACCTTCAATTCCAACGAAGAAACCACGACCGTCGATATTCTTCTAACATATGAAAAACTAGAAGACCTCGAACAGATCATCGCCCTAGGATTCCGCGAAGGATTTACGATGGCGCTTGGAAATTTGGATGAATTACTGGCTTCCCTCGATACACTCGCTTCGCGAGCACTCGGGAACCATCCCTAGACACACTCGCTTCGCGTGCACTCGGGAACCATCCCTAGATACAATCGCTTCGCGAGCACTCGGGAACCGTCCCTCGGTAAACTGACCTCGTAAGCACTCAGGAAACCCGAATAAGAAATAAGAATAGCTAAAACAAATACAACCAATGAAAGTAACAATCAGCACTACTGTTAACGCTACAATTGAAAAAGCGTGGGACTTTTACACCAATCCGGAACATATTGTAAAATGGAATTTTGCTAATGACGAATGGCAGTGTCCAAGTGCATCGAACGACTTGCGCGTGGGCGGAAAATATGTAGCACGCATGGAAGCAAAAGACGGCAGCTTCGGTTTCGATTTTGAAGCGATTTATGATGAAGTAGAAATTGGAAAAATGTTTAAATACACCATGCCCGACAACCGCACGGTAGTGACAACATTTGAACAAAACGGCGAAGAAGTCATCATCACCACCACCTTCGACGCCGAATCCGAAAACCCCATCGAAATGCAACAAGCAGGATGGCAAGCGATATTGGCAAACTACGCTCGCAAGCTCACGGAAGAATAGGATATGGAGAAGCGGATATGAAGAGAGGAGAAGCGGATATGGAGAGAGGAGAAGCGGATATGGAGAAGCGGATATGGAGAGAGGAGAAGCGGATATGGAGAAGCGGAGAAGGGAGAAGGGAGAAGAGAGAAGAGACAAATGACAAATGACAATTGACAAATTACAAATGAATTTCGAATTTCGAATCTCGATTCGAAATTTGAGATTTGAGATTTGTCCTTCGATACGCCCGCTACGCGAGCACTCAGGAACCATCCTTCGATACGCTTGCTACGCGAGCGCTCGGGAACCAGTAACCAAGAACCAACTGCTAATGAACAAAACGAATATTTTCTCTGCATTGAAAGATGCTCTGATGGATGAGTATGCGGGGATTAAGATTGTGAAATTGACTGGCGATAAAGACTTATCGATGTATGTGGCGGATATTGCGCCGCACACCGCCCTTACTCCGCACTATCACACCGCAGGAATTGACGCTTATCAAATCTTGAAAGGAATAGGAACGATGAAGACGGGTCCATACGTGAAGGACAATTTCGAATGGACAGAAAAATTCACCGCCGTCGAAGGCGATTGCTTCCACATTGAGCCGTACATTGTCCATCAAATCCTCAATGAATCAGATGAAACATTGGTGCTGGTCTTCGCATGTCCGGAATCGCACGTGGGGGAGGATAGGCATTTCCTTGCGGAATAAGAGGAGAAGGGAGAAGAGACAAATGACAAATGACAAATGACAAGAGACAAGGGACAAGGGACAAGGGAGAAGGGAGAAGGGAGAAGGGAGAAGAGACAAATGACAAATGACAAGAGACAAATGACAAATGAATTTCGAATCTCGAATCTCGAATTTCGAATTTCGAATGGAGAATTGAAATTTGAGAATTGAGAATTGAGAATTGATTACCACGAACTATGAGCAATTTACGAATCGCTGCGGTGCAGTTTGATATTGTTTGGGAAAATAGATCGGCGAATTTTTTTCGTTTGGATGAATTGCTTCAGGATTTGACGAATCTTGATGTGATTGTGCTTCCGGAAATGTTTACGACAGGTTTTAGCATGCGACCAGAAGTGGTGGCTGAGAAGCATCATGATGAAATGGAAACGCTTCAATGGATGCGCTATCACGCTTCACGTCTTGGTGCGTTGGTGATGGGAACGGTGTCGGTCGCGCATAATGATGCTTTCAAAAACCGTATGTACTGCGTGTTTCCTGATGGGAAATACGAATATTATGACAAAGCAAATCTCTTCAAAATGGGTGAAGAGAATAATCACTATACCAAAGGAAACGATCGATTGATCTTTGAATGGCGGGGCTGGCGCATTGCTCCGTTGATTTGTTATGATTTGCGTTTCCCTGAATGGGCGCGCAATGGAATGACTGATCAAAAAGCAAATTATGATTTGCTCATCTACAGCGCGAATTGGCCTGAGGTGCGCAGACATCCATGGCGCACATTACTGCAAGCGCGCGCTATCGAAAATCAAGCATATGTTGTGGGGGCAAATCGTGTGGGTGATGACGATCAGCGCATCTATCATTCGGGAGACTCACTCATCATCGATCCTCGCGGACGAATAATGCAAGACGGTGCAGGCGGACAAGAATCCATCCTCATCGAAACGCTAGACTACAGCGCCCTCCAAGATTTCCGATCAAAATTTCCCGTTCTGACTTAGTGACTAGTTACTAGTGACTAGTGACTAGTGACTAGTGACTAGCGACTAGTGACTAGTGACTAGTTAAGATACTAGTGAATAGTTGAAGTCAACTAGTCACTAGTATCTCGTCTCTAGTAACTATTTGAACGCATCAAACCCAGTCACGTCCATACCTGTGATCAACAAGTGGATATCGTGGGTACCTTCATAGGTGATAACGCTTTCAAGATTGCACATGTGGCGCATCAATGGATATTCATTTGTAATACCCATTCCACCTAGCATTTGACGAGCGTCGCGTGCGATGGTGATTGCCATGTGTACGTTATTTCTTTTCGCCATAGAGATCATTGCAGATGTAGCACGACCCTCATTTCTCAACTGACCTAGACGGAGTGTGAGCATTTGAGCCTTCGTGATTTCTGTGATCATCTCAGCTAATTTCTTCTGTTGAATTTGGAAAGCACCGATTGGCTTACCGAATTGCTGACGCTCTTTGCTGTAACGCAATGCTACATCATAACAATCCAAGGCAGCACCAATAGCACCCCAAGCGATACCATAGCGTGCGCTATCAAGACAGCTCAATGGAGCTCCCAATCCGCTTCTGCCTGGCAATAGATTTTCCTTTGGAACCTTCACGTTGTTGAATACCAACTCTCCAGTATCTGAAGCTCTCAAGCTCCATTTTCCGTGCATGGTTGGAGTGGTAAACCCTTCCATTCCGCGCTCTACAATGATACCGTGAATACGACCTTCTTCGTTCTTTGCCCAAACTACAGCTACCTGTGCGAATGGAGCATTAGAGATCCACATTTTCGCACCATTCAAAAGATAATGGTCGCCCATGTCTTTGAAGTTGGTAGTCATACCACCTGGGTTTGAACCATGGTCTGGCTCTGTCAATCCGAAGCAACCTACCCACTCACCTGAAGCGAGTTTTGGAAGGTATTTCTGACGCTGCTCTTCTGTACCATATTTCCAGATAGGGTACATTACTAGCGAGCTTTGAACCGAAGATGTAGAACGAAGGCCGCTATCGCAACGCTCCAATTCCTGCATGATCAATCCGTAAGAGATTTGGTCGAGACCAGCTCCACCGTATTCGGTTGGAATGTATGGTCCGAATCCTCCGATTTCAGCTAATCCATTAATTAGATGACGAGGAAATTCTCCTTTTTCCCATGCTTGTTCAATGATGGGAGACACTTCTTTTTTTACCCAAGCACGTGCTGTATCACGAACCAATTTGTGTTCGTCTGACAGTAAATCGTCCATGAGGTAATAATCATGTCCTTGATAAAGATCTGTACGCATGTATTATGATTTGCAAGTTTCTATTAAAATGCGGGGCAAATGTATTGCTTTCTGCTTAAACAACATTATATCAGGGTTTGTTGATCTTGACCGTATTTTTCATACCAGTCGTCCACCAACAAATCTCTGCCATTGCTTGCTGCGACTGCTAATTGGTCGCAAACTTCATTGTACTTATTTCCCGCGTGACCTCTCACCCATTGGAATTTTACTTGGTGTTCGCGAGCGATGCGCAAGTAGCGCGACCAGAGGTCGGGATTTTTGACATTCTTCCAATTGCGTTTTACCCAGCCACCAATCCAATCTTTCTCCACTGCATCTACAACATAACGTGAATCCGAATAGACCGTCACCACGCAGCCCGAAGTCTTGAGTGATTCCAGTGCTACACACACGCTCATGAGCTCCATGCGATTATTCGTAGTGAGTCGAAAGCCTTGGGACAATTCTTTGTAATGCTTGCCTGACATGAGGACAATACCGTAGCCTCCGGGGCCGGGGTTTCCCTTTGCAGCGCCATCGGTGTAAATAGTAATGATCGGTGCCGCGCTCATGGGAAAAGGAATTGAACATTCTTAGTGAACAGCTTGAGAGCAATGGCCAAAAGAATGATACCAAATACTTTTTCCAAAACCGCTATCCCCCCTACTCCCAATAGTCGTTCGATGCGATTGGTGAGTTTGAGTACCAAGAAAATAACAGGCATATTGAGAACTATCGCGATGGCGATATTGATGGGTTCGTATTCCGCGCGCAGTGAAATGAGTGTAGAAAAGGTACCCGCTCCTGCGATGATGGGGAACGCCAAAGGCACGATGGATGCGGCTTTCTCGCTTCCTTCTTTTTGCTTGAAAAGTTTGATTCCTAGAATCATTTCCATGGCAATGAAGAACAGAATGAACGAGCCCGCCACTGCGAATGAATAAACATCCACACCGAAGAAGCTCAAGAATTTTTCTCCTACAAAAAGAAAAATCAGCATCAGAAGAAGCGACACCGAGGTGGTCGTGTAAGGCTGGATATTGCCTGTTTTTCTTTTAATATCAAGGATTACAGGGATGCTGCCGAAGATATCGATCACGGCAAACAAGACCATAAAACAAGATAGAATTTCTGTCCCATTCACATTCATGGGACAAAATTAGAGTATTGCGTCGATTACTTTGGGAAAATGTTCGATTTCCAATCGGCGCACTTTCATTTCGATTTCGTGCGGCCCGTCGGTTGGATCGATGGTGGCTTTTGCTTGAAAAATGACTGCACCTTCATCGTAGTGCTCATTAACGAAATGGATGGTGATTCCCGATTCCTTTTCGCCTGCCGCGTGTACGGCTTCATGCACGAAGTGTCCGTACATTCCCTTTCCGCCATACTTCGGCAAAAGTGCGGGATGGATATTGATAATTCTATTGGGAAAAGCTTCGACGAGAGCGCTCGGCACCTTCCATAGAAATCCTGCAAGGATGATCCAGTCGGCGTTTAGTTTTTGTATAAAATACAAAAAGTCATTAGATTCTTTGAAGTTTTCCTTTGTGAGAGCATAGGTTGGAACGTTCCATTTTTTTGCCACATCAAAAGCGCCTGCGCCAGGTTTGTTGCAGGCCAAGAGCACCACTTCCACTTTGTCACTTCCTTGGAAATGATTTAAAATATTATCTGCATTGGAGCCCCCACCTGAGGCGAGGATGACAAGCCTTTTTTTCACGTTCACAATTTTTATGCTTAGAGAACTTCTTTTTTCATGAGTGCTATGAGGCTCTTTGCGCGGCCATATAAATCATCGAGTTGAGGACCGAGGGTTGCTGCGTCGCCAGCCAAAGAAGATGTTTCAATTTGGAGTACTAATTCATGCATCTCCATCACACCAAAGAGCTTAAGATTTGGCTTCATTCTGTGTGCAAAAGCCTTGACAGACGCCAAGTCCGACTCTTCGAATTTTTGGCGGAGCATGACCATATCTTGTTCTAGTTGATCACAAAAGATCTCCACCGTTTTCTTCACGTTATCTTGATTACCGCCGTACATTTCCGACAGCTGTGTGAGGTTATAGGATTTTTTTTCTCCCGTAGACATGTGTTAATTAGGTTTATGGGAGTGCAAGGTAACGTGAGAATACAAAATAAAAAAGCCACATTGCTTACTTTTGTCCCAAAGCCAACACAAGGATATGTCAATAATTGTTGAAAATGTAGCCAAGGTTTACGGTACTCAGCGTGCGCTGAACGGGGTGAGTTTCTCTATTCCCAGCAGTGAGGTCGTTGGATTCCTAGGACCAAACGGTGCGGGAAAGAGCACAATGATGAAGATCATCACCTGCTTCCTTCCTCCTACCGAAGGCAAGGTGAGCGTTTGCGGACTCGATGTGATGAAGAATTCCATTGAAGTGCGCCGAATGATTGGCTACCTCCCTGAGCACAATCCTTTGTATTTGGACATGTACGTGCGCGAATACCTTCATTTCATTGGAGATATTTATGGCGTTCCACAATTGAATAAGCGCGTTGCTGAAATGATCGACCGTGTTGGTTTAGGTCCTGAGGCGCACAAGAAGATTGAAGCATTATCGAAAGGATATCGTCAGCGTGTGGGACTAGCCCAAGCGATGATTCACGATCCAAAGGTTCTTATTCTCGATGAGCCAACTTCAGGTCTTGACCCGAATCAGCTTGTGGAGATTCGTTCGCTTATCAAAGAAATCGGAAAAGAAAAAACCGTGATGCTTTCTACACACATCATGCAAGAAGTAGAAGCTATTTGCAATCGTACGATCATCATCAACAAAGGAAATATCGTTGCCGATAAGGCTACATCGGAATTGCGCAGTGGTATTGGCGGCGCAGGTTATGAACTTGCGGTAGAATTCAGCGGCACTATTTCAAGATCAGCATTGATGAAGATTGAGGGTGTGAGCAATGCAGTGAATGACGGTGGAAATAGCTGGACCATCAGCATCGAAGGCAATGGTGATTTGAGAAAAGAGATTGCTGAAATGGCCTTACAGCAAAGCATTGCCGTAATTAGCATGTCGAAGAAAGAGCAAAAGCTCGAGGAGATATTTAAAGAATTGACCACAGCAAACAGTCAAAACTGAACGGACCAATGATGTACGAAGCCTCCCTTTCAGGAGTAATTAAAATCATTTTCTACTTTATATTATTTTCATTCATTATCCGAATGATCGCTCGGTTGGCGTTGCCAATTGTGGTTAAGCGTGCAGAAGATAAAATGCGTCAGCGTGCGAATGAATATCAACAGCGCAATGCACCGCAGCGCCCTGAAGGCGATGTAAAAATTGAGACCAATCCAAATAAAAATAAATCATCCCAAGAGGGTGAATACGTGGATTACGTAGAGATTAAAGACTAGACCAAACCAACACCATACATGAAATCGATTTTGCTTAAAGCATTACCCCACGTGATTGCAATTGTATTATTCGCAATCATTTCATCTGTTTACTTCTCGCCTGTCAACGACGGTTATAGTTTGAAACAGCATGATATCGAGCAATGGAGAGGCATGTCGAAAGAGCTTGCCGATTACCGTTTGGTAAACGGTGAAGAGCCGCTTTGGACCAACTCCATGTTTGGTGGAATGCCATCCTATCAGATTTCAACGGTGCATGAAAGCAACTTGCTTCGCTACGTGGATCAAGTGTACAAGTTAGGCATGCAAGGACCCATTGGAGTAATGTTCATTGCCATGTTGGGTTTTTACATTTTCGCATTGTGCGTACGTGTAAATCCATGGATAGGAATTATTGGTGGAATCGGTTTTGGTCTTGCAACGATTAATATTCTATACCTCGGTGCTGGTCACGTTTCTAAAGTAAATGCTATTGCTTACATGGCGCCGGCACTGGGCGGTTTGTTGCTTGCAACGCGTGGAAAATGGATTTTAGGTTCTGCGATTTTTGCATTGTTTTTTGCATTGAATATTTCCGCGAATCACTTGCAGATGACTTACTACTTAGCGTTCTTGCTAGGTGCGGTGGCATTGACAGAAGGCATTCGTTTGATTGTAGAAAAGCAATTTAAATATTTGGTAAAAGTGACTGCCGCCCTCGCAATCGCTGCGGGAATAGGCATTTTACCAGCAATGAGCAATTTATTGACGACCTACGAATACAGCAAGTTCACCACTAGAGGAACGAGCGAACTCACCATTGAAGCAGATGGTTCGCCGAAAGCTGCAACAGATATTCAAGGTTTGGATACCGATTATATTCTAGAATATAATTTCGGAAAAGGGGAAGTGTGGTCCATGTTTATTCCCAATGCAAAAGGTGGTGCAACGGGCGCAATTGGCGAGGACAAGGAATTGCTTCAAAGCATCCCGCGCGAGTATCGTGAGCAAATCGGTCAGAGCAATCGTTATTGGGGAGAGCAGCGCTATACTGGAGGAGCATTTTATTTTGGGGCAATTATCATGTTCCTTTTTGTGCTCGGTATGATCTTCATTAAGGATTGGATCAAGTGGCCATTCTTGGTGCTCTTCATTATCGCGATAGGACTTGCATCGAATGATCCTGGAGGACTGAATAATTTCTTCATTTCTAAATTCCCACTTTACAACAAGTTCAGAGATTCGAAGATGATTCTTTCGATTATTCAAGTAATGGCTTCTGCCATGGCAGTGCTTCTTGTAGATCGTTTGATCAAAGGCGAAGGCATTCTTGGAGATAAGAAATTCTTTATAATTGGAACAGGAGCATTACTTGTGATCGCCATTGTACTTACTGCTTCACCAACTATTCCAGGCCCACTCTTGAGCAGTGCAGAAGTGGCTCAGTTTGCGGAGATCGAGCAACAGCAGAATATCAATCCACAACAGCTTGCGATGTATGATGAATACAAAACAGCATTGCAAGATGTGCGCACTGAAATCTATCAGGGCGACGCGACAAGAAGTTTGTTGTTTGTGATTGTAGCCGCAATTCTTGTGGTATTGACTTACTTAAAAAAGATTCCAGGACTTGCGATGGCCGGAGGTATTGCTGTGATGGTTTTGTTTGATCAATACGGTGTTTGTCAGCGTTACTTGAATGAGAATATGGAAAAAGGCAGATTCAAGTATTATGTAAAAGCTTCAGAGAAGGTCATTCCAATGAAGCCTGCCACAGCAGATTTGAGTATCATGGAGACCGAGCGTCCGATGGCGAAAGATTTTGACAAAACATATAATTCACTTTTATCTGCTATGAATAACAATGCAGAGTATGCAGAAGTGAAGGATAAAGAATTGGTGAAATCCGTTGCAGAATTTGGTGCATTAGGATTGACAACCGACTTCCGTGTGGCAGCATTGGGCAATCCATTCTCTGATGCGAATACAAGTTATTTTCACAAAAGTATTGGTGGATATCACGGTGCGAAATTGAAGCGTTATCAAGAAATGATAGAGTTTCATATTCAGCCTGAATTGAAATTACTTGCGGATAGTTTGAAGAGCATCGAAGACCTTTCTATTTTGAAAGAAATGACCGTGCTCAATATGTTGAACACACGTTACTTCATTTACAACCCAGAAGCTCCTGCCCTTTCAAACCCTTATTCGGCGGGCAATGCATGGTTTGTGAATGAAATCGCAACAGCGAATTCAGCCAACGAAGAAATCACGATGGTGAAAGGATTAGACTACATGAATAAAGCAGTAGTGAGCAAAGAATTTGCAGATCGTGCAAAGAATGCAAGCGCACCGATTGATTCTACAGCAAACATTTCATTGATAGAATATCACACCAATAAACTCGTGTATCAGAGCAATTGTAATGCAGAGGCTCCGGTCATCTTCAGCGAGATTTATTATCCAGCAGGTTGGACATGCACCATAGACGGCAAGCCAGCAAGCGACTTCCGTGCAAATTATATTTTCAGAGGCGTAATGGTTCCAGCCGGCGAGCACACCATCGAATGGGCATACGCTCCGGAGTCATTCAAAAAAGGAAGCACCTACAGCCTAGCGGGTTCATTATTGCTATTCGCACTAGTACTCGGAGCGATTGCTATGGAGGTAAGAAAGATTTTTGCGAAGGGTTGATTTTTGGGTTTTCGATTCTCAAGTTTGGCGCTCTATTGATTGGGAGTGGTCCCTCGCTATACAAATTCAAAATTTTCGCTTTGCTTCAATTTTGAATTTGTAACGCTCGGGAACCCTTCAAAGGGCTTTAAAGGCAAAAAGTCAAAAAAGTGAAAAGCTAAAGCTTTTCACTTTTTTGACTTTTTGCCTTCTCGCGGCGCACTAGGTCTC
>OFDN01000849.1_pt1 | contig 22651 bp, 19 predicted proteins | sample 1520971 | NCBI WGS metagenome assembly OFDN01 (sample SAMEA94257418, study PRJEB24077) | hot springs metagenome | biome: Aquatic biome; feature: Geographical feature; material: Water | place: India | collected 2012-06-12 | depth 5 m
CGGCCTGCCGAACGGCACGGTAGCCACGCGCCCGGCCGCGCCGCGCCCGCCCCGCGGCGGCAGCTGCCCGGGCGGCATCACGTTCAAGGACAGCCGGCTGGCCACCCACCTGGAGACGGCCCGCCGCGTGATCGCCCGGCAGACGCCCATCCTGCTGCGCGGCGAGACCGGCGCGGGCAAGGAGGTGTTCGCCAAGGCCGTGCACGAAGGCAGCCCGCATGCACACGGCAACTTCGTGGCCGTCAATTGCGCCAGCCTGCCCGAGACCTTGATCGAGAGCGAGCTGTTCGGCTACCGCGCCGGCGCCTTCACCGGCGCGCAGCGCACCGGCCGCCGCGGCAAGATCCTGCAGGCCGATGGCGGCACGCTGTTCCTCGACGAGATCGCCGACATGCCGCTGGAGCTGCAGGCGCGGCTGCTGCGCGTGCTGGACGAGCGGCAGGTCACCCCGCTGGGCACCGAGGAAACGCATCCGGTGGACTTCCAGCTCATCAGCGCCAGCCACGGCCACCTGCCGGACCTGGTGCGCGAGGGCCGCTTCCGCGAGGACCTGTACTACCGCCTGGCCGGCATCGAGCTGACGCTGCCGCCGCTGCGCGACCGGGCCGACAAGCGCGAGCTGATCCACGGCCTGCTGGCCACCGAAAGCGGCGGCGACGGCGTGCTGAGCACCGAGGCCGAACGCCTGCTGCTGGACTACGCCTGGCCCGGCAACATCCGCCAGCTGCGCCATGTGCTGCGCAGCGCCGCGGCGCTGGCCGACGGCAAGCCCATCGTGCGCGAGCACCTGCCTTCGCTGTTCGTCGAAGGCGCGCCCACGGTGGCCCACAAGCCGGCGGTCGTCGCGCCGCCGATGCCGGCCGCCGGTGCGGCATCGGCCATCTCCTTCAGCGGCGGGCCGGCCGCCGAAACCCACGAGGCCGAAGCCGCGCCCGAGCCCGCGCTGCCCAAGCTCAACCCGATCCAGGCCAACGAGCGGCAGGTGCTGCTGCAGATGCTCGAGCAGCACCGTTGGAACGTCAGCAATGTCGCCAAGGCGCTCGATGTCAGCCGCAACACCCTCTACCGCAAGCTCCACAAGCTCCACATCGAGATATCCCACCCCGAGCGCTGACGACGAGCTGCCGGCGGTGCCGGCCACGCCGCGTTCGCGCTTCGCGTGGTGCATCACCGGATCGGGCCACTACCTGGACGAATCGCTGGCGCTGGCCCGCCGGCTGCCGCAGGTCGACCTGTTCCTCTCCGCTGCGGGCGAGGAGGTGCTGGAGATCTACAAGCTGCCGCTGGCCGAGCTGCGCCAGCACTTCCGCGTGCTGCGCGACAAGACCCGCAGCGGCGTGCCGGTGGGCATGCTGTACGACGACGTCTATCACACCGTGGTGGTGGCGCCGGCCACCAGCAACACCGTGGCCAAGTGCGCCTTCGGCATCAGCGACAGCCTGCCCACCAACATGTTCGCCCAGGCGGGCAAGCTGGGCATCCCCGGCATCGTGTTTGCATGCGACACCGAGCCGGTGGTCGTCACCAAGTCGCCGCACGACTGGGTGACGCTGCGGCCGCGGCGCATCGAGCTGGACAACGTCGAGCGCCTGCGCCAGATCGACTACTGCCACGTGGTGGCATCGCCGGCCGAGCTGGAGGCGGTGCTCGATGCCCGCCTGAAGGAACTGCACCTCGCATGGAACACATCGTCTTCCTGACCGGCCGCCTGGCGCAGCCGAGCCTGGAACGTGTGCTGAGCTCGATCGACGACGCCCCCTTCACCTGGGAGACGCGCGACATCGGCCTGCAGGTGGCCGGGCTGATGACCGCCGACATGGTGCGCCGCCGCGTGGCCGCGCCGGTGCAGGCCGACCGCATCATCGTGCCCGGCCGCTGCCGCGGCGACGTGCAGGCGCTGGCCGCCCACTACGGCCTGCCGGTGCAGCGCGGGCCCGAGGAGCTGAAGGACCTGCCGCGCTTCTTCAACCGCGCGGCCAAGGCGGTGGACCTGGGCGAATACGAGGTGGCCATCTTCGCGGAGATCGTCGATGCGCCGCGCTTGACGGTGCAGCAGATCGTGGAGCGCGCGCAGGCCTACAAGGCCGATGGCGCCGACGTGATCGACCTCGGCAGCCTGCCCGACACACCCTTCCCGCACCTGGCCGACAGCGTGCAGGCGCTGAAGTCGCTGGGCTTCCAGGTCAGCGTGGACGCGGTCGATCCGCAGGACCTGCTGCGCGGCGGCCGCGCAGGGGCGGACTACCTGCTGAGCCTGTCGCTGGACACCCTGTGGGTGGCCGACGAGGTGGCCGCCACGCCGGTGCTGATACCCCGCACGCCCACCGATGAAGCCTCGCTGCACGAGGCGGTGCGGCAGATGCAGCAACGCGGCAAGCCCTTCATCGCCGACGCCATCCTCGACCCCATCCCGTTCGGGCTCGCGGCTTCCATCGTGCGCTACCACCGGCTGCGCGAGGCCTTCCCCGACATCGCCATCATGATGGGCGTGGGCAACGTCACCGAGCTGACCGAGGCCGACACCAGCGGCATCAACGCGGTGCTGTTCGGCCTGTGCGCCGAGCTGGACGTGGCGGCGGTGCTCACCACGCAGGTGAGCCGCCATGCCCGCCGCGCGGTGCGCGAGGCCGACTGGGCGCGGCGCATCATGCACGCGGCCCGCAGCCGGCAGATGCTGCCCAAGGGCTTGAACGATGCGCTGATGACGGTGCACGACAAGCACCCGTTTCCCGATACGCCGCAGGAGATCGCCGCCACCGCCGCCCAGGTGCGCGACCCCAACTTCCGCGTGCAGGTGTCGGCCGAAGGGCTGCACGTGTACAACCGCGACGGCCTGCGGCAAGGCCGCGGTGCCTTCGAGCTGTGGCCGCAGCTGGGCCTGCAGCATGACGCGCCGCATGCCTTCTACATGGGCGTGGAGCTGGCCCATGCCGAGATCGCCTGGCGGCTGGGCAAGCGCTACGTGCAGGACCAGCCGCTGGACTGGGGCTGCGCGGTGGAGCGTGCGCCGGTGGACAACGCCGCCTGGTGCGCACCCGGCACCACGCTGCAGCCTGCGCCCACCGGCCGCGCCCGCGGCGATGTGAACAAGGCCCGAGATGAATGACCTGATCTACGAGACCGTGGTGACCACCGCTTCCCCCGCCGGCGTGCCGCACGTGGCGCCGATGGGCGTGCGGTACCGCGAAGGCGAGGTGGTGCTGATGCCCTTCCGGCCCTCCACCACGCTGGACAACATCCTGGCCACCGGCCATGCGGTGCTCAACCTCGTCACCGACGTGCGGGTGTTTGCCGGCTGCGTCACCGGGCGCAAGGCGTGGCCGGTGCTGCCGGCCGCGCAGGTGCCAGGCGTGCGGCTGCAATGCGCGCTGCGGCATGTGGAGCTGCAGCTGGTCGCGCAGGCCGAGGATGCGCAGCGCCCGGTGCTGCGGCTGCGGCCGGTGCATGAGGCCGCCCATGCACCCTTCATCGGCTTCAACCGGGCGCAGGCCGCGGTGCTGGAAGCCGCGGTGCTGGTGAGCCGGCTGCACATGCTGCCGGCCGACAAGGTGGACGCCGAGATGCGCTACCTGCAGATCGCCATCGACAAGACCGCCGGCCCGGCCGAGCACGAGGCCTGGGACTGGCTGGTGGAGGCCATCGCGCAGCAACGGGAAGGCAGGGCGGCCGCATGAACCTGTCTGGACAAGGGCGGATGCGCATGCTGGTCAGCGTGCGCACGGTGGAGGAAGCGCTGCTTGCGGCCGAGGGCGGCGCCGACTTCATCGACCTGAAGGAGCCGCGCGCCGGCGCGCTCGGCGGCCTGCCGACCGGCCTGCTGCGCGACATCGTGCAGTCGCTGCGTGCGGTGGGCAGCACGTTGCCCATCAGCGCGACCATCGGCGACCTGCCCATCGAGCACCTGCCCGCCGTGATGGCGCAGGTGCATGCGGTGGCTGCCTGCGGCGTGGACATCGTCAAGGTGGGCATCACCCGCACCGTCGAGCCGGCCACCGCCTGCCGCGCGCTGGATGCGCTGGCCGCCAGCGGCCATGCCGTCGTGCCGGTGTTCATCGCCGACCAGGGCGTGGAGCCACAGGTGCTGGCCCATGCCGCGGCGCTGGGCCCGGCGCTGGCCGGCGTGATGGTGGACACCCAGGACAAGCGCGCCGGCAGCCTGTTCGACGTGATGACCGATGATGCGCTGCGGCAGCTCGTCGGCGGGCTGCGCGCTGCAGGGCGGCCGGTGGGCCTGGCCGGTGCGTTGCGGCTGCGGCACCTGCCGGCGCTGGCCGCGCTGGCGCCGGACTTTGCCGGCTTTCGGTCGGCGGTGTGCGTGGGCGACCGCGGCGCCGCGCTGGATGCGGGCTGCCTGCACGCGCTGCGGCAGGCGCTGTCGGCGCATTGAAGAACAACACGGGAGGATGTTTCGATGGCAGTACATGAAGCGCTGGCGCGCGTGGTGGCCCTGGTGGGTGCCGGCGCCATCCAATGGCGTCGGCGGCAGCAGGGCACGGTGGGCACCGCCGCCGTGGGTCCTGCGCCGCAGATCCCCACCGCGCAGCCGCAGGGCAGCGTGCCGACGCTGAAGATGCCCACCGCCCGTGGCTGGGCGGCGGGCCAGGTGCCCTCGGCCGCGGCGGGCTTGAAGGTCAACGCCTATGCGGCCGGCCTGAAGCACCCGCGCTGGCTGCAGGTGCTGCCCAATGGCGACGTGACGGTGGCCGAGGCGCTGCAGTCGGCCGGCAAGCCGCGCACGCTGTTCGACCATGCGATGGTGGCCACGATGAAGCGGGCCGCCGCCATCGGCGACAGCCCCAACCGCATCACGCTGCTGCGCGATGCCGATGGCGACGGCGTGGCCGAGCAGCGCCACACGCTGCTGCAGGGCCTGAACCAGCCCTTCGGCATGGCGCTGGTGGGCGATACCTTCTACGTCGGCAATACCGACGGCGTGATGGCCTTCCCCTACACGCCCGGCGCCACCCAGATCACGGCCGCGGGCCGGCGGCTGACCACCTTCAAGCCGGGCGGCCACTGGACCCGCAGCCTGCTGCCCAGCCGAGACGGCCGCCGCCTGTTCATCGGCGTGGGCTCGCTCAGCAACATCGCCGAGCGCGGCATGGAAGCCGAGGAAGGCCGCGCCTGCATCTACGAGCTGGACCTGGCGACCGGCCGCAGCCGCATCTTCGCCGGCGGGCTGCGCAACCCGGTGGGCCTGGCCTGGGAGCCGGTCACCGGCCGGCTGTGGACGGTGGTGAACGAGCGCGACGGCCTGGGCGACGAGACGCCGCCGGACTACCTCACGTCAGTGAGCGACGGCGGCTTCTACGGCTGGCCGTACTGCTACTGGGGCAAGACGGTGGACGACCGCGTGCCGCAGGACGCCGCCAAGGTGGCCAGCGCGCTGCAGCCCGACTATGCGCTGGGCGGCCACACCGCCTCGCTCGGCCTGTGCTGGATGCCGGCCGGCACGCTGCCGGGCTTCGACGTGGACGGCATGGTGATCGGCCAGCACGGTTCCTGGAACCGCAGCATCCTGAGCGGCTACAAGGTGGTGTTCGTGCCCTTCGCCAATGGCCGGCCCGCAGGCCCGCCGCGCGACATCCTGTGGGGCTTCCTGGCACCCGACGAATCGGTGTCCTACGGCCGCCCGGTGGGCGTGGCCATCGGGCCCGACGGCCACTCGCTGCTGGTGGCCGATGACGTGGGCGATGTGGTGTGGCGGGTGGGGTGAGGGGGATGGTCGTCACGCTTCAATCCAGCGTGATCGTCCAGCCGGAGAACCTGCCGCCCGACCCCACTTGGCAACGGGCGGTCGGAGAACAGATCGCAACGTACCTTGGTACTGCTGCGATCAGCGGCTGCTGGAATCCGTACCACGGGTCCAGGCAGGCGGCAACGCTGAAGGTCGATGTGCCTGCTTGCACGGCATCCCTTCGGCCTCAGCAGCTGCCGAATACGGGCTTCACCGCCCACAAGGCAGGATTTCCGGATGATGGACTGCAGCATGTATAGGCAGGCGGGCCCGCAGCTCTGCGCTTGCTCCTGCGACCAGCCAACGTAGGCCACGCCGTCTTCGTCACGTTCGAGGTAGTCCATGCATGTGCACCGGGAGGGGCTTGGCATCTCGACTTTGCTTTGCAGCCCGAGCGCGTGCATCCGCTGGTTTGCGGACGCTGTAGACGTGGTCCGCTGTCATGAACGCGACTCGGTTGCAATAGAGACTGTCCTCCATGCCGATGGACCCGCCGCATGCAGGTCTGCCGGCCTCCTATTGCAGTGAGGACACGCATGACCGAAGTGAACGAAGGCTGGGCCGACGAGGGCCCGGCCGAGGATGAATCGCGCCTGGTGGCCGACCGCCGCTCCATGCTGCGCGGGGCCGCCGGGCTTTCCGCATGGGCCGCTGGCAACGGCCTGATGGGCAATGCGCAGGCGGCAGCGCCGGCAGCCGTCACCAGCTTTGCCATCGCGGTGCTGCCCGACACCCAGTTCTACGCTCGCTACGCCACCCCCGAGGAAGGCCAGCAGTTCCAGACCTACTACGGCTCCACGCCGTTTGCCGCGCAGACGGAATGGATTGCCCGCCATGCCGCGGCGTACAACATTCCGTTCGTCATCCACCTGGGCGACGTGGTGGACCAGCAGAACAAGCCCAACCAGTGGCGCGTGGCCGATGCGGCGATGCAGGTGCTGGAGAACGCCGGCGTGCCGTACTCGATCCTCGCGGGCAACCACGACGTCATCAACGACTTCGACTACCGCGTGCCGGCCGACCAGGGCTTCGGCACCGATGCCCAGCGCAACCTGTCGTCCGAACCCTACCTGCAGTGGTTCCCCCGCCAGCGCGCGGCGCGGCAGGCCACCTTCCGCGAGCGTGATCCGTCGGGCTTCCACGAGTGCCACGTGTTCCAGGCCCATGGCATCAGCTTCATGGTGCTGTCGCTGTCCTGGCGCATCTCGGATGCCGGCATCGCGTGGGCGCGCAGCGTCATCGCGCGCCACCCCACGCTGCCGGTGATCCTGTCGAACCACCAGCTGCTGAACATCGCCGCCGACGGCAGCAGCCCGCAGGAGACCGAGTACGGCCGCATGCTGTGGGACAAGCTGATCCGCGACAACGACCAGATCTTCGTGACGCTCAACGGCCACCACCACGGGGCCGCCCACCTGCGCAAGTTCAATGACTTCGGCAACGAAGTGCACCAGATGGTGGTGGACTACCAGATGGACTACCAGGGCGGCAACGCGATGATGCGGCTGTACGAGGTGGACTTCACCGGCAACCGCATCGACGTGATGTCGTTCTCGCCCTGGGTGGTGGCCAAGCCGAAGAACAAGCTCAACCAGTTCGACTTCGCCGAGCTCACGCAGCCCAACCAGCGCTTCAGCATCCCGGTCAACTTCAAGAAGCGCTTCGCCGGCTTCCTGCGCTGGCGGCCGGTGCCGTCGACCACCGGCGCCTCCATCCTGCCGCGGGTGCGCAGCGAGCTGCTGGCCGGTTATGTGGAGCCGGTGCCGCCGGCCGTGCGCCCGCCGGCCGATGCCAACGACTTCCCGCTGGTGGCCGATGCCTATGCCCACTGGCGCGTGCCGGCCGGCATCCATGAAGGCAAGGTGGTGCAGGTGGGCGAGGCGCTGCCCGACGTGGCCGGTGGCCACGACATGACCCGCGTCGCGCTGCGGCCGCAGGCCAGCCTGGGCGACGTGGTCTGGTCCACCGACCGGCACTACCTGTCGTCCGCACCGGGCAGCGTGCGCTTTCTCAACACCGACAAGACGGTGGGCCGGCTCAATGCCTTCCTCACCGCGGCGGGCTCGTCGCTCAATGGCCGCAGCTTCTGGACCGGCTACACCTTCGAGGCCTTCGTGAAGATCCCGGCCGACTGGGATGCCGACAAGCACCGCTGGGGCAACCTGCTGGGCCGCCAGGGCAACCGGGGCAACGTGCCGGGCGGCTTCCGCGGCGGCGATCCCGAAGCCTCCAGCGTGCTGTTCGCCATCTCCAGCCTGCGCGAGGTGCAGTGGGAAGTGGTGCCGGCCAGCAATTCGCAGCAGGCGCAGACCAACTGGTCGGGCGAGCTGATCCGCGACACCTGGTACCACGTGGCCATCGTCAACGACCCGGCCGCCGCCACCACCACCATGTACATCGAAGGCGCGCCCGTGCTGCGCAACGTGGCCAATGCCGCCACCGGCACCCGCTCGCAGAACCCGCCGCAGCCCTGGATCCTGGGCGCGGGCTGGTGGGACGGCGTGCTGGACGACGGCTTCTATGGCTGGATCGGCGAGCTGCGCATCGTGCCGCGCCCCATCCCGGCGGCGCAGTGGCTCACGGCCCGCCGCGGTTGATCAACGTTTCGTGGAGCTTTAGTTCATGTCCTTCAAGAATTTCCTGAGCACAGCCGCGGTCGCCGCGCTGCTTCCGCTGGCCGCGCAGGCGCAGCAGTTCCAGGCCGGCGCCGGCGTGTTCGACGGCAACGGCTACGGCAGCAACTACACCGGTGCCGGCGGCTTCACGCCGCTGTTCAACCAGGCGCTGGGCCAGGTGGTGGACGGCGGCAACGGCGCCTTCGATGCCTTCGGCTTCTACAACGCCGGCGTCGGCAGCCTGGGCCAGCAGCGCCAGGTGGAGCTGCTGGCGGGCAATGTGTTCCGCTTCTTCGACACCTTCACCAACACCGGCAGCAGCACCGTCAGCACCACGCTCAACTTCTTCGGCAACCTGGGTTCCGATGGCGACGAGCTGGTCAGCCATGTGTCGGCCGGCCTGGTCGTCAGCTGCGAGGACGATGGCTTCGGCGCCTGCGGCAGCGACCCGGTGCTGGCGCTGGTATCCGGCAACAACGGCCTGGGCCAGGCCGCCATCACGCCCGACCGCTACAACGTGCGCTTCGAGGTGAGCCTGGCGCCGGGCCAGAGCCTGAGCCTGCTGAACTACGCCTTCCTGGCCAGCGAGGTGAACGGCCCCACCGCTGCCGACCTGGGCCTGGCGCTGGCCACCGGCCAGCAGTTGCAGGCGTCGCCCTGGCTGCAGGGCCTGAGCCGCCAGCAGATCGACGGCATCGCCAACTTCAACCTGTCGCCGGTGCCCGAGCCGTCGACCTGGGCCATGGCGTTGCTGGGCATGGGCCTGCTGGGCTGGAAGCTGCGCCGGCGCGGTTGAGCTGCCTCAGGGCGGCAGCCCGGCATCCAGCACGCCCGCCATCACGCCTGCCTGCCAGTCGAAGTACGGGTTGAAGGTGAGCCGGGCGTGCACCTTGCCCGGTTCGCGGTAACCCCATTCCGAGAACCACAGCTCGCCGCCGCGCAGGCAGGCCTGCGTGGCCTGCGCATCATGTCCGTTGCGGCACAGCCGCAGGCGCCCTTCGCGGCCATACAGCGGGTTGTCCGGCGCGAACAGCACGCCCATGTGCGAGAACTGGCTGATGCGCCATGCCGGCAATGCATCCGGCTGCACGAGCATCCGCGTGTCGCCCTGCGAGGGTGGTGCCGTGCCATACCAGACCAGCCGGGCGTCCGGGTGCGGGAAGCGCGTGCGGAAGGCCTCCACGGCGTGGGCGGTGTCCACGACCGAGTCGCTGGCGGCCAGCACCATCAGCACCGGCTTGTCGAAGCTCCCCGAGCCCAGGTGCCGCTGGGCCCGCTGGCTGCTGCGGTGGAACTGGGCGAAGCCGTTGGTGGGCACCACCGAGTAGCGCACGGGAATGGACTCCGCCGCAGCCGTTGGCGCCACCAGCCACGGCCGCACATGACGCAGCAGCGGGGTCACCCAGCCGAAGGGCACGGAAGCGCGGAAAGCCGGTGAGAACAGCAGCAGGCCGGCCACGCGGGGATCGGCGTAGGCATGGTCCAGCACCAGGTTGGCCCCGGTGGAAAAGCCGCCCAGGTAGACCGCGCCGGCGTCCCGCCGCAGCAGCTCGGCCTGCTCGGCCACCGTGCGGCGCCAGTCTTCCAGCGTCACCTCCAGCATGTCCTCGGGCACGGTGCCATGCCCCGGCAGCAGCACGCTGCGCGCCAGGAAGCCCTGCCGTGCCAGCTCCGGCCCCAGGTCGTGGAAGGACCAGGGCGAGTCGCCCAGGCCATGCACCAGCAGCACGCCGCCTCTCGTCGGGCGACCGACCGGCCGCCACTCGCGGGGCGCGTTGAGCCGCGCCTCCAGCAAGGCGTCCGGCGCCTGGGCGCCCCGCCGCGCCGCCACCCGGCGCAGGGTGTCGGCCTCGTAGGCCGCAAAACTGTCGTGCACGGTCTGCAGGCCAGGGCCCGCGTCGCTGGCGCAGCCGCCCAGCAGGCCCAGGACCAGCAGCCCGCCGAGGCCGCGCCATGACCGCCCGTTCATGGCTGCCTCCCGCCGGCGCCGGTCACGGCCAGGGCGGCCGGCGATGCCTCATCGGCCGCCATGCGCACATCCATGCACAGCCCGACCTCCAGCGGCCGGGGAACGATGCGCCATCCGTGCGCCTCGGCGATGGCGGCGCAGATCGACAGGCCGAGGCCCGCGCCTTCGTCGCGCCGGTCGGCCCCGCGCCAGAAGCGGTCGAAGATGCGAGGCAGGTCGTGGGCGGCGATGCCCGGCCCCTGGTCGGTGACGCGGAAGCCGCCCTTGCCGGCCAGCAACTTCACCGCGCTGCCTTCCCGGCTGTGCTGGATGGCGTTCTCCAGCAGGTTCTTCAGCAGCGTGAACAGCGCACCGCGGTCCGCCGTCCAGCTGTGCAGGCCCGGGTCGGCATGCAGCTCCACCTGCACCGCACGACGGCCGGCGACGCGGTTCATCACGTCGCACACCTCGGCCAGGATGGGGCGCGGATCGATGGCCCCGACCTGGTAGTTCAGCGGTTCGCTGGTCTCGGCCAGCAACAGCAGCTGCTGCACCTGGCGCCCCATGCGGTCGATGTCGGCCAGCAGCGGGGCCTGCGCCTCGTCCCGGCGGCCCAGTTCCACCTGCGCGCGGATCAGCGCCAGCGGCGTCTTCAGCTCATGCGCCGCGCTGGCCAGGAAGTGCTGCTGCGCCTCGAAGCCCTGCTGCAGGCGGTCCAGCGCCTGGTTGAAGGCCTCCACCAGCGGCCGGATCTCGGCCGGCTGCGCCGTGGCGTCCAGCCGCTCGGCCAGCGCGCTGGGCGAGATGCGCTGCGCCGCCGCCGAGGCCGCATGCAGCGGCCGCAGGCTGCGGCGCAGCAGCCATTGGAACGAGACGAGGAAGACCACCAGGAAGGTGGCGGACATCGCCAGCACGCCGCGGCGCATGCCCGGCGCCCCGAAGGACTCGCGCAGCAGGCCGACGAACCGCTCGCTCGCCGCGACCTGCACCGCCAGCCGCCTGCCCCGGGCGTCGAGGGTCCGCGTGGCCAGGTGCATGGCCACGCCGGCGTGTTCGATGCCCACCGACTCCTGCGGCGGCAGCCGGAACTGCGGCGCGCTGCCCAGCGGCCGGGCTTCGCCATTCGTGTACAGCACGCGGCCGTCCTCGTCGACGATGCGCACCTGCATCTCGGTGGCCAGGCTGGTGAGGATCCAGGGCTCGATCACCTGGGCATCGAAGCCCACGGCCTGGCCCTCGGCATCGAAGCGCAGGTGCTCGGACAGCCGTTCGGCGAACAGCTCCGCCTTCTGCGCCAGCAGCGTGCGCGACCAGGCATCGCCCAGCAGCGTGACCAGCAGCACCACCAGCAGCGCACTGCCGGCCATGCCGAGCAGGAAGAACAGCCGCAGGCGGCCCAGCAGGCTAAGGCATCGGTGGTTCATCGCGGAGGGCATAGCCATAGTTGCGGATGTTCTCGATGTGCTGCGCGGAGCCGATGGCCAGCAGCTTGCGACGCAGGCGATGCAGCGCCACATCCAGTGCATTGGGCGTGACCGCCTCGGCCAGGCCCCATGCCGCCAGCTCCAGCGCACTGCGCCGCAGCGGGCGGCCGGCATGGCGCAGCAAGGCCGTCATGATCTGCAGCTCGGCCGGTGCGAGCGACACCGATTCATGGTCGCGGCACAGGCGGCCGCTGTCGACGTCGATGCGCAGGTCGCCATGGGCTGGCGCGTTCTCCAGCATGGCCGCCGGCCGGCGCATCAGCGCCCGAACGCGCGCCACCAGCTCCTCCATCGGGAAGGGCTTGGTCAGGTAGTCGTCGGCACCGGAGTCCAGCCCGTCGACCCGGTCGTGCAGCGCGTCGCGCGCGGTCAGCATCAGGCAGGGCGCCCGCATGCCGGCGCCACGCATGCGCCGCACCAGCTCCAGCCCGTCGCCATCCGGCAGGCCGCGGTCGATCACCCAGGCCACGTAGTCCAGGCGCTGCGCTGCGCCCCAGGCCTCGGCCAGGGAAGCGAACACGTCGGAGGCGATGCCCGCGGCCTGCAGCGCCTGGCGTACCAGCGTGGCCAGGCGCGCGTGGTCCTCCACCATGGCGATGCGGCTCATGCGCGGCGGGCAGGCGCGGCACGGGGCCTGGCCTGGTCGAACGGTGCTGGGTGATGCAAGGCAATGACTCCTGCGGATGGCGGCCGGCCAGTCTGGGCCTGCATGAATTACGGGCTTCTTTCCAGCGCTGCGTCCACGGCGGTGGGCGGGTCTGTCGGCGGGTAAGTCGGCGGTAATGAAGGCGGCTGGAACATGGCCTTCGACCGCAACACACCGCTTGGACGAAGCGCCCGCACCATGCCGCAACCGACCGCCCCCCACATTCCACCTCAACACGGCCGCACCGCGGTCATCACCGGCACCGGAGGCCTCGGCCTGGAAGCGGCGCTGGCGCTGGCCCGGGCCGGTGCGCAGGTCGTGCTGGCCGGGCGCGATGCGGCCAAGGGCGCGGCGTCGGTGCGGCGCATCCAGCGCGAAGTGCCCGATGCCCGGGTGGCATTCCGTGAGCTGGACCTGGCCAGCCTGGCCTCCATCCGGCGGTTCAGCGAGGCGCTGGCCGGCAGCGGGACCACGCTGGACCTGTTGATCAACAACGCTGGCGTGATGGCACCGCCGACCCGGCAGCTGACCGCCGACGGCTTCGAGCTTCAACTGGGCACCAACCACCTCGGCCACTTCGCCTTGACGGCCCGGCTGCTGCCCCTGCTGCGCCAGGCCGCAGGCGCCCGCGTGGTCACGCTGTCCAGCATCGCCGCGCAGCGCGGGCGCATCGACTTCGACAACCTGCATGCGCAGCGGCACTACCAGCCGATGGCGGTGTACAGCCAGTCGAAGCTGGCCTGCCTGATGTTTGCGCTGGAGCTGCAGCGCCGCAGCGACGCCGCCGGCTGGGGCCTGCGCAGCCTGGCCGCGCACCCGGGCGTGGCCCGCACCGAGCTGCTGCCCAACGGGGCCGGCCGCTGGAGCCTGCCCGGCCTGGCGCGCCGCGGCCTGTGGTTCCTGTTCCAGCCGGCGGCACACGGCGCATGGCCCAGCCTGATGGCCGCCACCTCGCCGGGCATGGAAGGCGGGACCTACATCGGCCCCGACGGCTGGCGCGAACTGCGCGGCGCAGCCACGCAGGTGGAGATTCCGCCGCAGGCGCTGGACCGGGACGTCGCGGCCAGGCTGTGGGCGGACTCCGAACGCCTGACCGCATGCACCTTCCCCGCGGCCGGAAGGCCGGACGGATCGCGGACCGCCAGCTTCACGCCCACCCGCACCGGCATCCCGCTGCTGCAGCCCGCGCGCTGAGCGCCGCGCCAGCCCGCCATGCACAGCTTCTTCCACCCCCGACGAGAGCCTCCCATGCAGTTCCCCTCCAAGACCCTCGCCCTGCGCATCGCCACCCTGCTGACCGGCCCCACGCTGGTGATGGCCTGCGCGCAGATACCCAGGAGCAGCGTGGCCGAAGCGCAGTTCCCCGCCTTGTCCTGCGAGGAGCTGGCCCGCGAGGTGGCCGCCGCGCAGGCCACCCGGGCGGCCGCCGAACAGGCCAAGAGCGAGTCGTGGCATGCGGTGCTGCCCTTCGTGGTGGCCGCGCGCTATGCCGATGCGGGCGCCGCCTCGAGCGAGGCGCAACGCCGCATCGGGCTGCTGTCCGCCCAGGCCGCGCAGCGCCCGTGCGCGAGTTGAGCAGCCGCGCCACGGGCCCGAAGCCCGAGGCCTTCGTGGAGCTCGACCGTGTGAGCTTCGGCTACGACACCACCGCGCGCGTGCTGTCGGACCTGTCGCTGCGGTTTCCCCGCGGGCAGGTCACCACCATCCTGGGTGGCTCCGGCTGCGGCAAGACCACGCTGATGCGGCTGGTCGGCGGCCTGCAGGCGGCAGACGCCGGCCGCGTGCTGATCGACGGCGAGGTGCTCGATCCCCGGCATCGGCGCCGGCTCTACGCGCTGCGCCGCCGCATGGGCATGCTGTTCCAGTTCGGCGCCCTGTTCACCGACCTGACGGTCTACGAGAACGTCGCCTTCCCGCTGCGGGAGCACACCTCGCTGCCCGAGGCCGCGGTGCGCGACCTGGTGCTGATGAAGCTGCAGGCGGTGGGCCTGCGCGGCGCCGTGGGGCTGCGCATCGGCCAGCTGTCCGGCGGCATGGCCCGCCGCGTGGCCCTGGCCCGCGCCATCGCGCTGGACCCGGAGCTGATCCTGTACGACGAACCGTTCGCCGGCCTGGACCCCATCAGCATCGGCGTGACGGCCCAGCTGATCCGCCGGCTGAACGATGCCACCGGGGCCACCTCCCTGGTGGTGAGCCACGACGTGGCCCAGTGCATGGCGATCAGCGACCGGGTGGTGCTGCTGGCCCGGCAGGGCCGCATCGTGGCGCAGGGCACGCCGGCACAGCTGATGGCCGGCACCGACCCCGAGATGCGGCAGTTCCTGCGCGGCGAGCCGGACGGTCCGCTGCGCTTCCACCATCCCGCGCCGGGCCTGGCCGCGGACTTCGGCCTGACGGCATGACATCGGCCGCGCGGGCTCACGGCCTGTCGTCGAGCACCAGCACCTCGTGCACGTCGCTGGCGGCGTTGCCACCCACGCGCAGGCCGCCGCCCACCACGTGGATGCGGTTGCCGAGCGTGGCGGCGCCCAGGCCGTGGCGGGCCGTGGGCATGGGCGGCAGTGCATCCCAGCGGTCCGCCGCAGGGTCGTAGACCCAGGCGTCGGCAAACACCTGCTGCTCGGGCACCCATTGCTCGCCGCCGAACACGTAGAGCTTGCCCCGGTAGGCGGCCGCGGCCAGTCCGCCGCGTGCCTGCGGCATCGGCCTGCGGGTGGTCCAGGTGTTGCTGGCGGGATCGAACACTTCCAGCGTCGGCAGGTTGACCTGGCGCAGCGTGCCATCGGCCTGCTTCTGCGCGCTGCGGCCGCCGACGACAAAGATGCGGCCGTCGATCACCGCGGAGGCGGCGCTGTTGCGTGCCGTCGGCGCATCGGGCAGCCGGCTCCAGCGTCCGGTGGCGGGGTCGAGCACCTCGGCCAGCACGGTGTCCTCATGGTCATTGAAGTGGCTGGCACCGGCGAATGCCGGCACCCGCCCGCCGACGAGATAGATCTTGCCCTGCACGGCCGCCGCAATGCCTTCCGCACGCGGCTGCGTCAAGCCGGGCCCTGGGTGCCAGCGGTCCGCATCGGGTGCGTACCAGTGCACGCTGGCCTGTGCACGCCAGTTGGGAAAGCCGCCGCTGAATCCGCCGATGCCCCACAGCCGCCCGTCGGTCGCGGCCAGCGCGATGTGGTGTCGGGCCTCGGGCAGGGTGGCCAGCCGCATCCAGCGGCGCCGGGCCGGGTCCCAGGCCTCGAAGTGCGCCGAATAGCCGGTGTTGGGGCTGAGCAGGCCGCCGGCCACGTACAGCTTGCCGTCCAGCACCTCCGGATACAGCTCCTGCCGGGCCACGCCGGCCGGCGCGGCCGCCTCCCAGCGGGGCACGGGCTGCGCATGGGCGGCCAAGCCCAGGAGGGCGGCTGCGGCCAGGGTGAGGCTGCGGAGTTGGCGGTGGTGGTTGCTCATGGTGTCGGGCCCCGGTTGTTCGAGCGGATCGTAGGCAGCGGTGGCCGTCGGCACCAGATGGATAATCGTGCACGGGGCGTTCAACCAGGCTTAACAATGACCCGATCCGTGCTGCCCGACCTGGACGTGTTCGCGGCCGTCGCCAGGCACCGGAGCTTCCGTGCCGTGGCCACGCAGCGCGACGTGTCGGTCTCGCTGATCAGCCAGACCATCCGCCGGCTGGAAGACCAGTTGGGCGTCGCCCTGCTCACCCGCACCACGCGCAGCGTGACGCCCACTGCCGCCGGGCTGGCCCTGCTCGCGCAGCTGGAGCCGGGCCTGGCCATGATCCAGAAGGCGGTGGAGGAGCTCAACGCGCACCGCGGCTCGCCCCTGGGCTCGCTGCGCATCAATGCGCCCGCGCCGGTCGCGCAGTTCCTGCTGGCGGGCCTGGCGGCCCGCTTCCTGGCGCAGCATCCGGGCGTGTCCATCGAGATCACCGCCGACGCGGCCAAGGCCGACATCGTGCGCGACGGCTTCGATGCCGGCGTGCGCATCGACAAGGACCTGCAGCAGGACATGGTGGCGGTGCGCATCGGTGCGCCGCAGCGCTACGCCGTGGTGGGATCGCCGGCGTACTTCTCGCGCCGGCCGATGCCGAAGTCGCCGCGCGACCTGGCGGGACACGATTGCATCCGGCGGCGGTTCCCTGCGGGCGGCCTGCAGCCATGGGACTTCCAGCGACGCCACCTCGCGCCCGAGATCGCCGTGCCCCGCCTGGTGGTCAATGACGCGCAGGTGGCGGTCAATGCGGCGGTGGCCGGCGCGGGCCTGGCCTACGTGCACGAGAAGTACGTGGAGCGCGAACTGGCTGCGGGGCAGCTGGTACGGGTGCTGGAAGGCTGGTCGCCGGGCATCGGCCCGCCGTACCTCTACTACCCGCGGCAGCGCTTCCTGTCCGCCGCCCTGAGGGCCTTCGTGGACTTCGCGCGCGCGGCCGGGGCGGATGCGCCTTGAGGGCCGGCGCTGCCGCCTTGTTCACATCCCGCAGAGCTTCCTGAACGGCCCCAGCACCGCCTCGCCGCGGAAGGGCTTGACGATCCAGCCGGTGATGCCGATCTCCTTGCCGCGGGCGCGCATGCCGGCGTTGTCCTCGGTGGTCAGCATCACGATGCGCACCGCGGTGTTGCCCAGCTCGGTGCGGATCTTCTCGGCCATGGTCAGGCCGTCCATGTTGGGCATGTTGATGTCGCTGACCACCAGCTTGATGCCGGCATCCTCCTGCAGCAGCTTCAGGCCGTCGCGGCCGTCGTTGGCCACCGCCACCTCGAAGCCGTTGTGGGTGAGATAGCCGGACACGATCTCGCGCATCGTGCTCGAGTCGTCGACCACCAGGATCTGGGCCATGCGAACAAACTCCGGATCAGAAGAACTCGAGCTCGCCCGTGCTGGCCGAGCCGGCGCTGGCCGAGAACTCGATGAAGGCCTCGGGCACGAACAGCAGGTTGAAGATGAAGCGCTGCACGATGGTCACCGGCGGCTGGCGCGGCCGGCGCGGGTCGGTCAGCAGGTAGCGGATGCACAGCTGCGGGTCCTGCGAGCCGAACGAGATGTACTTCTGCTCGTGGTTGATGACGATTGGCACCTGCGTCTGCTGGTTGGCGAAGGCCTCGGGCGGTATGTAGCGGTTCTTGAACGCGCCCCACACCAGGTTGGTGGTCTCGCCCAGCAGGTTGTTCAGCTCGCGGAAACCCAGGTCGCCGCCCACGCCCTCGAACCCCATGCCCTGGGCCATGCCCTGGCGCAGCGCGCCTTCCTCGGTCTGCAGCATCATGTAGCCGCGGCACCAGGTGCTTTCCAGCGCGATGAGGGTGGACACCTGGCCGTAGATGATGCGGTCGTGCACCACGTAGGGCGGCTCGGCCACCACCTCGGCATTCGGGAACATCGAGCGGATGGCGTTGCAGCTCAGCTCGATCACGCCGTCCACCAGCGGGGTGGGGTAGCGCATGCCGAACAGGCTGTGGTTGATGTGATCGCGCAGCGTGGCCACGTCGCCGCTGGGCCAGGGGTGGGTCACCGCCCGCGCCTCGTCCTCGTTGAGCACCCGCGTGCTGGTGCGGCGCAGGAAGATGGGCAGCTCCGGCCGCTGGCGGTGCAGCGCGATGGCCAGGCGCAGGCTGTCGGGGTGGTCGCAGGGCAGGTCCTCGGCCAGCAGCACGCCGCCCAGGTCCTTGTGCTGCGACAGCGCCTCCAGCGCGTCGGCGGCCGCGCGCGGCACGGTGATCAGCCCCAGCGACTCGCAGCACTCCAGCAGGCTGGCGTAATGCGCCGGATCGTGCTCCAGCAGCAGTACCTTGGCGGCAAGAAACGTGGGCTCGTTCATCGGCGGCGTCCTCATGGTGGTGGTCTGGCACGGCCCCCCGGGAGGTGCGCAGCACACCATATCGGCCGCCGCCCGGCGCACTGAAACCCGGCCGTCGCGCGCGCACCCACAATGCCGCCCTTGCCGGCCCCGCGGCGGCCGGCTGGAGTGCCCCCCGAGATGGACAGATTCGATGCGATGCAGGCCTTTGCCCGGGTGGTGGAGTCCGGCAGCTTCACCCAGGCGGCCCACTCGCTGCAGCTCAGCCGCGCCACCGTCACGCAGCTGGTGCAGCAGCTGGAGGCCCGGCTGCGGGTCAAGCTGCTCCACCGCACCACCCGCCAGGTGCAGGTGACGGCCGAGGGCGCCGCGTACTACGAGCGGGTGCTGCGGCTGCTGGCCGACATGGACGATGCCGAGACCAGCCTGTCGGCCGGCGCGGCCTCGCCACGCGGCCTGCTGCGGGTGGACGTGCCCAGCCCGCTGGCGCGCCTGCTGCTGGTGCCGGCACTGCCGGACTTCCATGCCCGCCATCCCGACATCCAGCTGCACCTGGGCGTGAGCGACCGCGTGGTGGACGTGATCGGCGAGCATGTGGACTGCGTGCTGCGCGGCGGCACCCTGCCCGACAGCGGCCTGATCGCCCGCCACGTGGCCGACCTGCCGCTGGGCTGCTATGCCGCGCCGGCCTACCTGGAGCGGCATGGCACGCCCGGCCATCCGCAGGCGCTGGCATCGGCACCGCACCAGGTGGTGGGCTTCCTGTGGAAGCGCAGCGGCCGGGTGCTGCCGCTGCGCATGCGGCGCGGCGCGGAGCAGGTGGAGGTGCAGGGCCGCCACCTGCTGGCGGTGGACGACGGCAATGCCTACCTGGCCGCCGGCCTGGCGGGGCTGGGCGTGCTGTGGCTGCCCGAGTACATGGCGCGCGCCCACCTGGCCGGCGGCGAACTGCGGCCGCTGTTCACCGACTGGCGCTTCGAGCCGATGCCGCTGTACCTGGCCTTCGCGCCCAACCGGCATGTGAGCGCCAAGCTGCGGGTGTTCATCGACTGGGTGGCCGCGCTGCTGGACCGGCATGCGCCGGTGCAGCGGCCGGCGCGCTGAGCCGGTTCAGGGCCGCGTGCGGGGCGGCACGCGCGTGTCCAGCGCGGCGGGCCGATAGTCGGGCGCAAAGCTGCAGCCGGCGCCGAAGGTGGCCTCCAGCGCGGGACATTGCTGCGCCACGCTGGCCGGCGTGGGCTTGCTGCCTTGTTCCACCCAGGCCAGCAGCGCATTCATCAGCGTGGGATAGGTGGGGTCGCTGATATAGCTGTGGGTGCCGCGGGTGGTGAAGGTCTGCACCAGGCGGTCGGCGCTGCCGCCCTGCGCCATCACCTGCGCGAAGTAGGCGTCCAGCTCCACGAAGGCGGTGGGATCGTCGATCCACTTGGTGCTGAGCACCGGCACCGGGATGCGGCCGGTGGGATCGGTGTCCTCGGCGAAGCGGGTCACGGCCTGCGGATCGGCGCGGTAGCGCAGCACGCCCGCGTTCAACGCCGCATCGTCCTCGGAGCCGGTGTACTGCACGCCGGTGTTGCCAAAGGGGCTGGCGCCGCCGGTGCGCAGGCTCACCACGTCGCGGAAGTGGAAGGTGCCCCAGTTCAGGTGCGACTGGATGGCGCTGGCCGGAATGCGGATGACGCTGGCGATGGTCTGCACCTTGCGCTGCTGCTCCGGCGTGCGCTGCGCGGCGGGCTTGTCCAGGCCCAGGCATTCGGCGGTGCGGGCATTCAGGTCGGCCTGCGTCATCGTCGAATCGGCCGGCAGGCCGATGTTCAGCGGGTAGGCCGGCTCGGTGGGCCGCGGGTGGTTGTTGCACAGGTACTGGTACACCACCCGCAGGTCGAGCCGGAAGTCGTAGGAGCGGGTGCCGCCGGCCAGCACGCCGCTGGTCAGCAGCACCGCGTCGTACGGCGTGCTGCCCACGCTGGCGGCGGTGTAGGTCTCGGCGGCCTTGGCGGCCACGCCTGCGCCCCAGGACTGGCCGTGCAGTACGGTGCGCTTGGGCTGGGCCACATGCTCGCGGAAGATGCGGCGCAGGCGCTCGGTGTCCTCGGCCGCGTCGCGCACTTCCACGCCGCCCTGGCGGAAGGTGGAGCCGGCCCAGGCATAGCCGGCCTTCACCATCACCGCCCAGCGGGTCAGGTCTTCCACCGCGCGTTCGGGCGTGGGAGCCTCCAGGCTGGGGCCGCCGTGGGCATGCAGCACCAGGTGGCCGTTCCACTGCGCCGGCATCGCGATCAGGTAGTAGGCGCCGGCCGAGTCGCGGCCGGACAGGCAGCGGGCGGTGCTGGGCACCGCCTCCGGGCAGCTGGCCGCCACCGGGGCCGCCTCGCGCCCAAAGGCATCGTCGCCATGGCCGTCGCTGTTGCATCCCGCCGCGGCCAGCGCAGCCGCCGCCAGCAGGCCCTTGCAATGTCGTGCACCCATGCTTGTCTCCGTCAGGTTGTTCTGACGGGCATGTTCAGAGGGCGGTGCACATACGTCAAATATCCGGCGCAGCGGTCAGCCATATGCGGTGGATATGGCGGTGGCGCTCAACGTCTGCTGCATTCGACCGATATGCAAAAAGTGAAAAGTAACCAGCGCGGCGAACGCCGGCGCGATGTCCCCATGTTCTCCACCGTCCGCTTCCGCCTGATCGCCACCAGCTCATCGTGGTCGCCGCGATCGCCATCGTCGGCTTCATCAGCTACCGCTTCACCCGCGCCTCCATGCTGGAGGACATGCAGCTGCAGCTGGGCCGCATCGCGCAGTCCGAGGCGGCCAAGCTGGGCGACTGGGTGGCCGCCAACAAGCGGCTGGTGGCCGCGCTGCAGCCCGCCGCCCTGCTGGCCGAGCCCGACGCCGCGCTGCAGCAGGCGCTCACCGCCGGCGAGCTGGAGCTGGCCTACGTCGGCCATGCCGACAAGCGCATGCTGTCGGTCCCGCGCCGCCAGCGCGCGGCCGACTACGACCCCACCGCCCGCCCGTGGTACCGGCTGGCCCAGGACAGCCCCGGGCCGGTGCTGACCGCGCCGTACCTGGCGGCCTCGTCCAAGAAGCTGGTCGTCACCTTCGCCCAGGCCGTGCGCAGCGGCGCGCAGGTGACGGCGGTGGTGGGCACCGACGTCACCATCGACAACGTGGTGGCCGGCCTGGCCAACATCCATCCCACGCCCAGCGGCCATGTGTTCCTGCTGGACAGCCAGGGCCGGGTGCTGGCGCATCCGCAGCCGGGTGCCATCCTGAAGCCGGCGCTGGAGCTGTCGCCCGAACTCACGCCCGAGCTGCTGCGCACGCTGCACGACACGGCGCTGCCGCCGGCGGCGGTGCGCATGGGCCAGGGCAGCTATCTGCTGAAGGCCGCGCCGGTGCCGGGCACCGACTGGCTGATGGTCACCGCCGCCCAGCGCGGCGAGGGACTGGCCCGGCTGGACGCGCTGCTGCTCAGCCTGGGCGCGGCGCTGCTGCTGGTGGGCGGTGCGGCCGCGGCCACGGCCACCGTGTCGATCAATGCGCTGCTGGGCGGCCTGCGCACGGTGCATGCGGCCATGCTGCAGATCGGCTCCGGCACCGGCGACCTCACCCAGCGGCTGCCGGCCCGGGGCCGCGACGAGATCGCGGCCATCGCCACCGCATTCAACAGCTTCGTCGGCCGCATCGAGCAGGTGATGCGCGAGGTGCGCAACAGCGCCGAGTCCATCGCCCATGCCTCGCGCGAGATCGCCATGGGCGCGCAGGACCTGAGCAGCCGCACCGAGCTGACCGCCAGCAACCTGCAGCAGACCGCCTCGTCGATGGAGCAGATGACGCAGCTGGTGCGGCGCAGCGAGGGCCATGCCGCCAGCGGCACCCAGGTGGCCAACGGCTCGGCCGAACTGGCCGGCCGCGGTGGCGAGGTGGTGGGCCAGGTGATCGCCACGATGGACGAGATCCGTGCCAGCTCCGGCAAGATCGCCGACATCACCGCCGTCATCGACGCCATCGCCTTCCAGACCAACATCCTGGCGCTGAATGCCGCGGTGGAAGCCGCCCGCGCCGGCGAGCAGGGCAAGGGCTTCGCGGTGGTGGCGGCCGAGGTGCGGCTGCTGGCCCGCCGCTGTGCCGAGGCGGCGCGCGAGATCAAGGGCCTGATCCAGGACAGCACGCAGCGGGTGGAGCAGGGCGGCCGGCTGGTGGGCGAGGCCGGCGAGTCGATGACCCGCATCCTGGCCAGCGTGCAGCAGGTGAGCCAGATCGTGCATCAGATCACCGCCGGCACGTCGCAGCAGGGCGAGGGCATTGGCGAGATCAATGCCGCGGTGGCGGAAGTCGACCAGATGACGCAGCAGAACGCGGCGCTGGTGGAAGAGTCGGCCGCCGCTGCCGAGAGCCTGAAGGACCAGGCGCGCCACCTGGCGCAGGTG
>OFDN01000850.1_pt1 | contig 22630 bp, 19 predicted proteins | sample 1520971 | NCBI WGS metagenome assembly OFDN01 (sample SAMEA94257418, study PRJEB24077) | hot springs metagenome | biome: Aquatic biome; feature: Geographical feature; material: Water | place: India | collected 2012-06-12 | depth 5 m
ATAGCTCGGGCTATGGCGAGCATTTGCAACGACGAGCCGGGTCGTCAGGGCGCGTCGAGCGGGCGTGAGTGGTTCGTTCACAGGTTCTCAGGCTGCCGGGTACAGCCCCCGCACCCGGCCGAACAGGCGCGCCAGGCCGAACAGCGCATCCACGTTGGGCGTGGCCACGCCCACGCGCCGGCCCAGCTCATGCACCGCGCCCACGATGGCGTCCAGCTCCATCGGCCGGCCGGCCTGCACGTCCTGCAGCATGGAGGTGGAGATGGCGCCCAGCTTGCGGGTGACGGCGTGGCGGTCGTCCGGGGCCTGGCGGATGTCGCAACCGATGCGGCGGCCGATCTCGGCGGCCTCCTGCATGGCGGCGGAACAGAAGGCGCGCACCAGCGCATCGTCCAGCACCCGGTCCACCGTGGCACCGGTGACGGCCGACACCGGGTTCATCGTGAGGTTGCCCCAGAGCTTGAACCAGATGTCGTAGCGCACCTGCGGTGAGGCCGTGGCCTCGAAGCCCGCTTTGCGCAGCAGCGAGGCAATGGCGGTGGCCCGCGGCGATTCACCGCCCGCGGGCTCGCCCACGATCAGGCCCTGCCCCATGCGGTGCTCCACCAGGCCTGGCTCGCTGGTGCCGGTGGCCGCATGCACCACGCAGCCCAGCACCCGCGGCAGCGCGATGGCCGCGGCGATGCGGCCGCCAGGGTCGACGCTTTCCAGCGGGGTGTCGCCCACGCCGGGCAGGCCCTGCACGAACCACCAGGGCACGCCGTTCATCGCCGGCAGCACGGTGGTGTTGGCGCCCAGCAGCGGTGCGAGCTGGGGCGCCACATCGGCCAACGCCGGCCCCTTGACGGCGACCACGACCAGCGCCTGCGGACCCAGCTCGGCCGCATCGGCCGAGGCCGCGGCGCAAGGCGCGGTGTGCAGCACGCCGGCCTCGCGCAGCCGCCAGCCATGGGTGCGCAGCGCTTGCAGCGTGGCACCGCGGGCCAGTGCACTGACCTCATGGCCGGCCGCGGCCAGCCGCGCGCCCAGGAAGCCGCCAATGGCCCCGGCGCCGACGATGGCGATCTTCATGCGGCCTCCCGGCATCGGGCGATGGCGTGGCGAGGGAGGATGCGGCGCGAGGGTGTGGTCATGGCGGGTACGGACAAAAGCATGGACTTCAGCGTGCAGGCCCTGGCGGGCTGCCGGCATTCTGGCCCGCCCGCGGCGGCGGACGCCGGTACAGCGCGGTGATGGCGGGCGAGGCATGGCCCAGCCGGTGCTGCGTGGTGGCCAGGGGCAGCCCCCGGGCCAGCGACTGCAGGCCGTGGGTATGTCGCAGCCAGTGGGTGCTGGCACGGCGCAGCGCATCGGCATCGGCCAGCGCGCCGGCGCCACGGGCATCGGCCGCGCATTGGCGGAACAGGCGCTTGAACTGGTCTGCCAGCGTGGCCGCGCCGATGCCCTGGCGCGGATCCAGCGGCCGGCCGGCGGCCAGGCCGGGCGCCCGTTCGCTGAAGTCCGCCGCCTGGCCCAGCAGCCACGCATCGGCCTGCGCCGGATGCAGCGGATCGGGCCGCAGGCCGCGGCCCGGCAGGCTGGCAACCAGTGCCTGCACCGCCGCGGGCGGCAGGCCCAGCTCGCGGTCGCGCTGGCCCGGGCCGGGGATGCGCAGCCAGAGGGTGGGCGGGCTGCCGGCCGCCGCGGCGTCCAGCGTGGCCGGGCCGTCGGTCTGCAGATCGCCAAGCCGGGCCGAGACGGCTTCCGACAGGCGCAGGCCGGCGCCTTGCATCAGCTGCCAGGCCAGCCGCAGGCGCTGGTGGGCGGCGGTGTCCGGCAGCAGGTGCAGCCGGCGTTCCACCCAGGCGCATTGCGCGGGCGACAGGCTGCGGCCGCTGTCCAGTGCCGGTCGTCGGCCACAACCCGCGGCCGCGCCCAGCCACGGGTTGCCGCCGAGGTGGCCTTCGCGGCCCAGGAAGTCGTACAGGTTGCGCAGGATGGTCACCGTCTGCCGGCGGGCGCCGGCCGACAACGGTCCTTCGAACGGCCGCCACAGCACCGACCAGCGCGGCTGGTGGCGCGGACCACACCAATCGGCCCGCGGCTGCGGATCGGCCACGAAGGCCAGGTAGGCCTGCACATCGGCCGCCGTCACCTGCGACAGGGCCACGCCGCGCACCAGCACCGCCCACAGCAGGAAGCGTTCGGCCTCGCGGCGGTAGGCGCGCCGGGTGTGTGCCGAGGCCTGGCCCTTGCTGGCCAGCCACGCCAGCAGCGCATCGCGGTCCGACGAGACGCCCAGCGACGCGTCGACCACCGGCCGCCGGAGCCGCCCCTGGCGACCGTCGAGCGCGGGCGGCACCTGGAAGTGCTCGAGTGGCCGGATCGCCGAGGAAACGTGACCGCTGCGCGTGGGCATGGCGCGCGGACCGGCGGGCAAGTCCAGCCGCGCGCAGAGGTCGGCGGGCAGTGCCAGCGGCTGTTGATGGGCCGCCAGCCAGCGTTCCACCCGCAGGGCCTTGAGCGCCCCCACCGCGCGCACCGGTCGCCACCAGCGGCCGGGGGCATGCTGGATGCGATGGCACAGCTGCTGCAGCGTGGCGAGGCCGGCACTGGCAAGGCGCCCGGCAAGCTGCGGATCGAGCCAGGCATCCACCGGATCGTCCAGCTGGGGCGGCCGGGCCGACAACGACTCCAGCCAGCGCAGTGCCTCCAGCTGGCGCGCGACCAGTCGGGCGCGCCGGCCCAGGCGCTGCGCCGTGCGGCCGTGGGCGGCCTCGTAGGCCTCGATCTGCTCGGCCTCGGAGAAGTCCTCCAGCCCCTGCTCGGCGGCGAAGGCCTCCAGCGAAGGCAGCACCGCCGCGTCGTCCGGCATGCGGCTGAGATCGACGAGCACCAGCCGCGCGATGCCGTGCCGGCGCTCCCGCCGGGCTGCGGCCGCAAACGCATCGCGGATGCCCTGCACCACCTGCCGCATGTGGCCCAGGTCGGCGGCATGGCCGTCGCCTGGATGCAGGTAGCGCGACCACGCCTCCCGCAGCCCGACGCCCTGCACCAGGGCGCGCATGAAGGCGTAGTGGCTGGCGTTCAGCCGCAGGCCGGCGGAGGAAGCCGTGGAGGGCTTTCTCTCGGGGAGCGGAGAACTTTCGGGAGTGGGCATTTGGGGGCAGGCGGAAATGACGCTGGTTTTTTGGCTGGTTGATTACTTGTGCAGATGATTCTAGCCATAGCACTGCTTTTGGTTGATTCGGCAGAGCTGGGCTGAGCTTCTTGGCCAAGTCAGCGATCTCCGCGGTTGTGCCAACAACAGCTCTCGGCATACGGCACCGGGTGCTCGGACGAGCGCCCCCAAGCGATGCTGCGGTGCATTGCTCGTGACGCTCGGTCTGCTGCGTGCAGTGCGGAGGCGGACATCGTGTCCATGGCTGAACGCCTGTGCGCGCCAGCCACTTCTCACGGAACTGCATCGACGAAGCGCCAGACTCCATTGGAGAGTTTTCGGGAGTACTTCGAGGCTGGTGCGATCAGGGTCAAACGCACTGTCCGCCATAGTCCGCTCGGGTGCGTCGCACCCTATCCGCCGACCCTGGGCCCTCGCCTGTGGCAGTCCTCCACATGCCTAACGTGCCAACACGCTGCCGAACAGCGCACGAGTAGGTGCCGGCTTGCACTTACCGTTTCACGGACGCCATGCGTTGATTGCAGGGCGAGACACCCCCTTTGTGCACCAAGCTGCGTAACGCTCCTGCGGGGCCGCCACCGGGTGGGCCCCCGAGTCCTTTTGCCCACGCTGCGCTACTGCTCGACGAGTCCGCGAGGTTGCGCACCGTGTTCCCACGGAGAACTTTCGGGAGTTTTCTTGACGCTTTTCGGCGCGCCAAACGAAAAAGGGGTTGGACCGTCCAACCCCCTTTCGTCTGCCACGCCAATGCTTGCCTCAGCCTTCCGGCGGAAGCCCGAGGAATGTCCGGATCGCCTCCGCGAGCGCAGCCCGCTGTGGCTCCGTCAGCTGTCGATCGAAGCGGACCACCGTCCGGCCCTGCTCATCGCTGGTCACGACGGCCACCCGCTCCCGTTCGTTCTGAATCACATGCTCTGAGCCACGCACCGCACGCGCAGGCTCGTCCAGATCCAGCAGCCGCTCCAGCACCTGCTTGGCCGACAGCGGTTCGGCCCTGGCGGCCAGCGCCTTCGCACGCGCCATCAGTCCATCCGGATCCTTCTGCTGAGCATCGTTCAGCATCTTGGCCCAACGAAACTGCAGATCAAGGGGCGACGAGAAGGCGTCGACCACCGCCTTGGGCAGCCGGGCCAGCGACAGCGCCTTGCCGACGTCGCCCAGGTCCCGGCCGATCGCGGCAGCCAGCTGCCGGTTGGAGGCGTACAGCCCTGCGTCGAGTGCGCGGGCATACATCATTCCCTGCTCCCAGGCGGACAGATCCTTGCGAGAGCGGTTCTCCCGCTCCATCGCCACGAACAGGTCCTGCTCATTCACCTGCTCCACCATGGCCAGCACCGGGATGCCCAGTTCCAGGCATGCGCGATGGCGGCGATGACCGAAAACGATCTCGTACACCGGCTCGATGCTGCCCGGGGGGTTGGACCGTCCAACCCCCTCTTCCCCGCTCGCGGCGGCTGCGCCGGCAGACACCGGCCGCACCTTGATCGGCTGCACGTTGCCGTTGGCCGCAGCGATCTCTTCCTTCAGTGCAGCGAAGTCCGGACCTTCGAACGAGGCCGCATGGCGGTTCGCCCACACCGACGAGCGCACCAATCGCGGGTCCAGTTTCCGCACCGGCAACGCGCCTTCATAGCGCGCCAGCTCTTCCCGCAGACTCTCCGCCTCCTTGATGGCGGTGGACTGTGCGGACATGAAATGCAGCATCGAACCCGGTGCCGTCTTTGCCCGAACCTCTTCCGCCGGCTTCGGAACAGGCTCCTTCGGGGCGGCCCCCGGGATCTGGATCAAGCCCGCCTTCTCGAACAACTTCTTCGCCATCACCTAGCTCCCCGTGCCACCGTCGCGGCGACCGGCGCAGTCACCGCCGCCTGTTCCAGCACCTGCCGGCGCCACACCGACCACACCGAGCGCTCGATGTGCGAAACAAAGGTGTCGTAGGCATCGCGGGCCCGCTTGAAGGTCTTGGCACTACCGTCATAGCGTGCGATGTCGTACACGGTGCCAAATTCCGCACTGGTGGTCGCGGCCACGGCGGTCTTCGGGATCTCTACCGGCAACACCTTCTCGGCGTACGTCTGGCCGATCCATTGCCGCACGATGTTGCTGGCCGCGTCCGATGAATCGACCCGCGCCAGCAGCACGTGGATGAAGTCGAATTCCTTGGTCAAGCCGCGCTTGGTCAGCAGCTCCGACGTGAGATCGGCGAACAGGCTCCAGAACTGCGACGCCGAGGCGAAGTCCAGTGCGTTGGGTGGCAGCGGCATGATGATGCCGTTCGAAGCCATGAACGCATTGATGGTGGTGTAGGACAGCGAAGGCGGCGTGTCGATCACGATCACGTCGTATTCGTCCCGCACGTCGTCGATGCCCAGGTCCAGCACGCGCCAGAACTCGAAGCCCGGTTCCTGCGTCTGCCGCGCGGGCAGGGCGAACTCGGCGCCGAACAGCATCGGTGCAGCCGCCACCAGGTCGATGCCGTCCCAGTAGGTGGGGCGGATGGCATAGCGGATCGAGGTTTCCGAGCCCATGGTCAGCGGCAGGATGGTGTCGTCCTCCTCTACCTCGGTGTCCGGCAGGATGCCGAACAACGTTGTCAGCGAACCCTGCGGGTCGGTGTCGATCACCAGCACCTTGTGGCCCAGCAGCGTCAGGCCCTGGGCCAGCGTCACCGCCGTGGTGGTCTTGGAGACACCGCCCTTGAAGTTACCGATGGCTATGGTCACCGCCTCGCCGCCCGCGGGCCGCAGCCACTCCTTGCGGTACTCGCGGATCCAGGTCCGGGCCTCGGCCAGGCTGAATTCACGCCGGCTGCCGGCATCGTTGAGTCGACCGGCAGGCAGGTCGCCGCGGGTGATGCGGTGGCTGAGCGAGCCCTTCTCGATGCCCAGCATCGCGGCCAGCTGACTCAGGTTGAAGACGGGCGGCGATTTGCGGGCGGTGGGTGCCAGCATGGCCGTGCGGATCTCTCCCATCATTGCGACGGCCCGGTCGGCCTGGTCGCGGATGCCTTCCAACGGAATGGGCCGTGGAGGCTTGATTGTCATGTGGTCCAACAGAACGCTCCTGGTTTCACGAACCTTGCAGGCTTGACGTTTAGCCTGCTCTGGGAGTCGATTCTGTCAACGTCCCGGCCGCTTGCAAAGCAGAAACGGCTGGGCGCTTGATGGAGACTGTATGAGGGCCGCCAGGCCTCCACAACGCCATGGGTTTATTGAGTTCAACACCTTCAAGTTCTTTAATACCTTTACGGGCCAGATTTCCCAATCAAATCAGTGGGTTACATGACATCAGGTGAGTGGATTCGGTAGCCGGCGGAGGCTTTGCAGGAAGTTCATGGAGGGCCAACAGGAGGTTGGCGGAGAACTTTCGGGAAGCCGCGGAGCGGGCTCGGGAGGCCGGCTCAACCACGTTCCACAGGCGTTTCACGGCCTTTCGGTGGCTTGCAAAAGCCGTTGTCGCCCCCGAAAACCCTCCGCGGCAAGTCAGCCAGCCGGCCTGAGGTGAGCATTTTCGGGAAGCGCAGGCACCTACGGAACCCTGCTGAGGTGAGGATTTTCGGGAAACTGTTCGATTCGCAGTGCCGAACATTCATGTGAGAAGCCGCCTCACATCAGCCGCGGGCTCCGCTACAGTCGCGGCCATGACGTCCGAGCTTGTCCTCACCTCGCCGGCGCCGGCCCCGGTGGCTGCGGCGGCCGATCCGGCGGCGCCCGCGCCCCGGCGATCGTTGCGTGCGCGGCCTGCGGTGGCCGAAATCACGGTGCCGTTGCGCAAGCCGGTCAACACGCTGGCCATCGTGCCCAAGTCCCAGCGCATCACCTCGCTGGGCCGCAAGAGCTACAACGTGCTGCTGTTCGAGGCCCAGTCCCAGGGCCTGGACAAGGACGTGTTCAGCGCACCGCTGGAACGCATCATCCGTGGCGTCGATTTCGACTCCAACGACCAGGAGCTGATCAAGAAGCACCTGCGCGCGATGGTGTCCACCACCGTGGAGTGGCAGTCGCCCACCACGGGGGAGGGCACCACCTGGAACGTCAGCGGCCTGCTGGCGCATGCGCGGCTCAGCAAGATCCGCGGGCAGGTGTGGGTGGAGTGGTCGTACGCGGTCAACCTGAAGCAGGAACTGCTGCAGCCCACCGTGTTCGCGCGGCTGTCGCTGGAAATCATCTCGCAGCTGCGCTCGCATGCCGGCATTGCGCTGTACGAGATCTGCTCGCGCTACAAGGACATCGGCCGCACCTCGCGCCAGGCCTGGGCCTGGTGGCGCCCGGTGCTCAGCGGCCGTCCGGAGAACGAGAAGACCGCCAAGCTCGAATACCGCATCTTCAAGCGCGACACGCTCAAGCCCGCCATCGCCGAGGTGTGCGCCATCACCGACATCGACGTGGAGCTGGTGGAGCACAAGGCCGGCCGCTTCGTCTCGGAGCTGCAGTTCCTGATCCGCCCCAAGGCGCGCGAGGCGCTGCCGCCGCGCCAGCCGCCCGAGCCGGTGGACCTGGCGGCGGTGAGCCAGGCGCGCGCCCTGGGCATCGACGACAACCGGGCCGAGGAGCTGATCGAGGCCTACGGCATGCAGGCCTTCACCACCGGGCTGGAGGCGCTGCGCAAGCGGCTGGAAACCGCCTTCCCCGAGCCGCTGCGCGATCCCTTCCGCTACCTGAAGGCGCTGCTGTCGGGCGAGGCCACCACCCGCGCCGCCAAGGCCGCTGCCGAGCGGCACGACGCCCCTGCCGCCGGCGCGGCCGATGGCGCCGCACCGGCCCGCACCGAGGAAGACCGCGCCGCCCAGGCGCGCCGCGAGGCCCGCTGGACCGAGGCCTGGATCCGCCACCGCCGCGAGCAGATCGTGCGCGACATCGCCAGCCTGTCGGCCGAGGAGCAGGCTCGTCTCTCGCAGGCGCTGCTGGAAGACATGGAGGCGCGCCAGGTGCACCCGTCCATCCGCAAGCGGCTGCAGACCAGCGGCTGGCAGCATGCGCTGGTGGTGGCCGAGATGGTGCGCTTCTATGCGGTGGGTGCCATCGGCGACGACTGGGACCGGCCGACGCCGCAGCAGCTGCTGGCCATCGCCGCCCAACTGGGCGACGGCAGCCCGGCGCGCTGAAGCGGCCGGGGCGCCCGCCCTGCCTCAAGTGGCGGCCGCCGGGCGCCGATAAACAGCCATCGTCCCGCCTTCCGCCGGGATGCAGGCCGGCCTCCGGCCCCCCAGGCCGCCGATGCCGTCCCCCGACCACCCTGGAGCCACCGCAGCGTCGCCCGCGCCGCCGGCCGGCCCGTCCTCTCCACCGCCGCGGCGCCTGTCCGCGCGCTGCAGGCCCTGGCTGGCCGCCCTGCGCCAGTCGGCGGTGGCCATCGGCCTGGCCGTGTTCGTGCTCAGCACGCTGTGGCTGGGCATCACCTACGAGCTGGACGAGGAACAGGCCACGGTGCGCGCCTACACCCAGCGCAACCTCACCAACCTGAGCCGCGCCTTCGCCGAGCACACGGCCAAGACGCTCGACGGCGCCGACCAGGCGGTGCGCTTCACCCGCCACGAATACCTTGACAAGGGCGCCGCGCTCGACCTCAGCAGCTACCTGGGGCTCAAGGGCATCGTCGGGCCCGAGTACCACCTGGTGTCGGTCATCGGCCCTGATGGCTACGTCAGCCATTCCACCCAGCCCTTCCAGCGGGTGGACCTGCGCGACCGCGAGCATTTCCGGGTGCACACCCAGCGCACGCGCGACGAGCTCTTCGTCAGCAAGCCGGTGCTGGGCCGCGTGTCGCAGCGCTGGTCCATCCAGCTCACGCGCCGCATCACGCTGGCCGACGGCCGCTTCGGCGGCGTGGTGGTGCTGTCGCTGTCGCCCGAGTACCTCACCCGCTTTTATGCCGACGTGGACCTGGGCCTGCACGGCGCCATCGCGCTGGTGGGCCAGGACGGCGTGGTGCGGGCCAGCGCCAGCCCGGACGAAGCCCCTGACCTGCGCAGCATCGAAGGCAGCCCGCTGTTCCGCGCCGCCATGGCCCAGCGCGAAGGCACGCTGGTGGCCCGCAGCCCCATCGACGGCATCGAGCGCCACTGGGCCTTCCGCCGGCTGGATCCGCACGGGCTCATCGTCTTCACCGGCATGGGCAGCAGCGACGTGATGGCCGCCTATGCCGAGCTGCGCCGCAATGCGATGGCCGCCGGGGCGCTGGCCACGCTGATCGTGCTCGGGTTCGTGGCGGCGCTGGTGCGCCATGCCCGGCGGCAGGGCCTGCTGATGGCGCAGCTGGAAGCCAGCCGCCTGGAGGCCCAGGCCGGCAGCCAGCTGAAGACGCGCTTCCTGGCCACCGTCTCGCATGAGCTGCGCACGCCGCTCAACGGCATCCTCGGCTTTGCCGAGACCATCCGGGACACCAGCCAGGACGCCGAGTCGCGCCAGCACGGCGGCGTCATCCATGCCAGCGCCAGCCAGCTGCACGGGCTGGTCAACACCATCCTGGACCTGGTGAAGATCGAGACCGGCCGCATGACGCTGCAGCCCGCGGCGGTGACGGTGGAGGAACTGATGCGCGGCGTGCACGCCCGCCATGCGCCCGACGCCCAGGCCCGCGGCCTGCGGCTGTGGATGGCGCTGCAGCCCGGAACGCCCGCGGTGCTGCGCACCGATGCGGCGCGGCTGCGCCAGGTGCTGGACCAACTCGTGGGCAATGCGCTGAAGTTCACCGCCGAAGGCGAGGTGTCGCTCATCGCCCGCGCCGATGCCGGCCTGCGGGGTGAGCCGGCATTGCTGATCGAGATCGGCGACACCGGCATCGGCATCGCGGCCGAGCGGCTGCCGCGCCTGTTCAACCGCTTCGAGACCGCCATGGCCAGCTTCGACCATGCCGGCCAGGGCGCCGGCCTCGGCCTGCCGCTGGCGCATGAACTCACTGCGCTGCTGGGCGGGCAGCTTGCGCTGGCCTCCAGCCCCGGCCAGGGCACCACCGCCACCGTGCGGCTGCCCCTGGCGCTGCCGCCCGCCCTGCCTTCCGCACCCCCTTCCGTTCCCGAGGATGCGCTCCATGCCTGAGCCCGAGAAGTCCGCTCCGCTGGCCCTGGTGGTCGACGACAACCAGCTCAACAGCCAGCTGGTGGCGATGTTCCTGCGGCGCCTGGGCTGGCAGGCCGAGGTGGTGGACGCCGGCGGCACCGCGCTGGCCCGGCTGGCCGAGCGCCACTACGACCTGGTGCTGCTGGACCTGCGCATGCCGCAGATGAGCGGCGAGCAGGTGTGCCGCCGCATCCGCGAGGAACTGAAGCTCACCGCGCTGCCGGTGGTGGCCTACACCGCCCACAGCATGCCGGAGGACAAGCAGCGCATCCTGTCCGCCGGCTTCAACGAGCTGCTGATCAAGCCCATCTCCTTCCAGGACGTGCGGCAGCTCTGCCATGTGCTCTGACCGCGTGGCCGGCGCCGCGGTGCGCGTGTGGGTGGCGGTGAACGAGCCGGAGATCGCCGCCGGCCTGGCCCAGGCCCTGCGTGAGGGCGGCGCCGAGGTGGCCGCCGTGGTGCACGACCTGCGTGGCATCAAGCGGCTGCTGGCCGGCGGCCAGCCGCTGCCGCAGGTGCTGGTCACCGGCCTGCGCTTCGTCGACGGCGACGGCTTCCAGCTGATGCGGCTGCTGGCCCGCCGGACCGATGCGCCGGCGCTGTTCGTCGTCAGCCGGCAGCAGCGCGCGGTGATCCGCGCCGCCATCAACCTGGCCGCCGCCTGCGGCCTGGCGCTGGCCGGCATGGCCGAGCTGCCCACCACCGTCGAGGAGATCACCCGGCAGGTGCTGGCCTACCGCCGGCCCGCGCCCGAGCCGATGGCGGCCGACACCGCGCCGCTGCCCGAGCTGTGCCGCGACGAGCTGCTGGCCGTGCTGGACCGCGACGTGCTGCAACCCTGGATGCAGCCCAAGCTGCGCCTGGCCACCGGCGAGATCATCGGCTTCGAGGCGCTGATGCGCGCCCACGATGCCGACGGCGGCCTGGTGATGCCGGACCGCCTGGTGGCCGCGCTGCAGCGCCACCACCTGCTGGACCAGGCCACGCTGCACATGGCCCGGCGCACGGTGGACTTCGTGGCCACCTGCCTGGGCGAGGGCATGGCCGTCAGCGCCTCCATCAACGTGTCGATGCAGTCGCTGTCCAACCTGGCCTTCTGCCAGGAGCTGGCCGCGGCGGTGGACCATGTGCAGCTGGACCCCAGCTGGATCACCATCGAGATCACCGAGACCGACGCCATGGCCGACCTGGCCTCGGTCATCGAGAACACCGGCCGCATCCGCATGCTGGGCTTCAACCTGGCCATCGACGATTTCGGCACCGCCTATTCCAGCTTCTTCCAGCTCTCGCGCATCCCGTTCTCGGAGCTGAAGATCGAGCGCGCCTTCATCCACGGCCTGGAGGCCGACCGCAGCAAGCAGGGCATCGTCAAGGCCTGCGCGATGCTGGGGGCCTCGCTGGGCATGCACGTGGTGGCCGAAGGCGTGGAAACCGCCGACGAGCTGGCGCAGGTGCGCGAGGCCGGCTGCACCGAGGTGCAGGGCTGGTTCGTGGCCCGCCCGATGCCCGCGCCCCAGGCGCTGGCCTGGCTGCGCGACCTGCCCGAACAGCGCTTCGCCCTGCCGGGCTGAAGCCGCCGGCGCTTCAGGCCGGCACCCGCCGCAGCACCGCCGCGGCTTCCAGCAGCAGGCCTTCGCACAGCACCGCCGCACGCACCGGATGGCCGGCGCGCAGCGCCAGCTCCACCTCGGTGGCGAGCTCGGTCAGGTGCGCATGGCCGAAGGAGCCGGCGGTGCCGCGCAGCACGTGCACCAGCCGGCCCAGGGCCTGCCAGTCGCTCGCACGCAGCGCATCGCGCATGCCCTGGATCTGCGCCGGCAGGCCGGCGCGGAAGGCCTGGTGCAGCTCGGCCATCTCGGCCTGGAAGGCGGCTTCCTGGGCATCGTCCTCGTAGGCCACGCCCAGGTGCTCGCCGATCACCTGGTAGAAGCGCTCGCGGTCCACGGGCTTGGCCAGCACGTCGTTGCAGCCGGCCTCGTGGTAGCGCTGCACGTCGGCCTTCATCACGTTGGCCGTCAGTGCCACGATGCGGGTCTTGCAGCGGCTGGCGCGCAGCTGGCGGGTGGCGGTCTCGCCGTCCATCACCGGCATCTGCATGTCCATCAGGATCAGGTCGAAGTCCTGGCGCAGCGCCAGCGTCACCGCGTCCTTGCCGTTGGCGGCCACCGTCACCGCCAGGCCGGCCTGGCGCAGGAAGGCGCTGAGCAGGCGCTGGTTGTCCGCACCGTCCTCGGCCAGCAGCACGCGGCCGGCCAGCTCGGGCACGGCGATGGAGGTGATCTCGAAATCACCGCGGCCCCAGTACAGCAGGTCGCCTTCCATCGTCAGCAGCTCGGCGCGCGGCACCGGCGCGGCCAGCGGCATCACCAGCTCGAAGCGGCTGCCCGCCTGCGGCTGGCTCTGCACGCTGATGCGCCCGCCCAGCAGGCCCGCCAGCTGGTGCGAGATGTACAGGCCCAGGCCGGTGCCGCCGAACTTGCGGGTGGTGGTCAGGTCGGCCTGCGAGAAGGGCTGGAACAGCCTGGCCTGCTGCGCCTCGGACATGCCGATGCCGGTGTCCACCACCGCAAAGCGCATGGCGGGCTCCTCGGCGTCGTAGTGCAGCTCCAGCGTCACGCTGCCACGCGGCGTGAACTTGATGGCATTGCTGATGAAGTTCAGCAGGATCTGCTTCAGCCGCACGGGGTCGGTGCGCAGCACCGGCGGCAGCGGCAGGAAGGGCTGCACCTGGAAGGCCAGCGAGCGCTCGGCCGCCCGGCCCGACACCAGCGCATTGATGTCGCGCAGCAGCAGCGGCAGCGGCAGGTCGATCTGCTCCAGGTCCACCTGCTGCGTCTCGATCTTGGCCAGGTCGAGGATGTCGTTGATCACGTCCAGCAGGTGCCGGCCATTGCGGATGATGGTGCGCAGCGCCTCCTCGCGGTCCACCGGGTTGGCCACCGGCTGCATCAGCAGCTCGGCAAAGCCGATGATGGAGGTCAGCGGCGTGCGGATCTCATGGCTCATGTTGGCCAGGAAGGCGCTCTTCGCGCTGCTGGCGGCCAGGGCCTCGTCACGCGCCTGGCGCAGCTCCCCGGTGCGCGCGCGGATGGTTTCCTCCTGCTCGGCCACCACCCGGTCCAGCCGGACACGGGCCTCGGCCAGCTCGGCCTGCGCCTGCTTGCGGGCGGCGCGCTCCAGTGCCAGGCGGCGCTCCAGCGCCTCCACCAGCGGCTTCAACCGCGGCCTCCGCCGGTGATGCGGGCCGGCGCCGCGCGGTGGGCACGCAGCGGCGCGGAAAGGGGCAGGGGCGGGGGTACGGCGGGCACGGTTCGGGACGCGGTGCGCGAGCGCCGCGTTCGAGCTCAGGAAGGCCTGTCATCGGCCCGCCCGGGCCCGACTTGAGCCGGCGCGCCCGCATGCCGGCCCGGTCCGTGAGGCACTCAGCGACGGCGGGACAGCGCGACCAGCAGCCCGGCGATCACGCCCACCGCGGCGGCCACGCCCACGGCCGCATACGGATGGCTGTGCACCTGCTCGTCCACCAGCCGCGCGGCGCGGCGAGCGCGGTACATCGCCACCTCCTCCAGCTCCTGCAGCTGCTCGCGGCTGCGGGCCAGGCGCGCGGCCAGGCGGTCGCGCAGGGCCTGTGCCTCGGCATCGCCCTGCTTCAGGCCGCCCTTGATCAGCGCATCCGCCTCGTCCACCGCATGGCGCAGCCCTTCGGTGATGCGGTCCTGCATCGCGTGTTCCTGGGAAACGTTGGTCATGTGTGCTCCGGGTGGTGGATGGATGTGCCTGCACTGTAGGCCGTGCCGCCGCGGCTGCACGCCGGCTGCCGTGCCGCGCTTGACCGGCATCAAGGGCTGGCGCCGGCGCGCAATCCACACTGGCCGCCCGCCCTCGGCTGCTGCAGGTGAAAGCCATGTCCTATCAACACATCCTGGTGCCGGTCGACGGCAGCCCCACAGGCTTGCGCGGCCTGGACGAAGCGGTGGCGCTGGCGCGCCTGACCCGGGGGCGCCTGCGGCTGCTGCATGTGGTGGACGAGCTCACCTTCGCCAGCGGCTTCGAGACCGGCACCGCCTTCATGGCCGACGTGGTGCCGGTGATGCGCGAGGCCGGCGAAGCGGTGCTGCGCGAGTCCGCGGCCCGGGTGCAGGCCGCCGGCGTGCCGGTGGATACGGTGCTGTGCGACCGCTTCGCCACCCGCGTGTGCGACGCGGTGGTCACCGAAGCCCGGCAGTGGCCGGCTGATCTCATCGTGCTGGGCACCCATGGCCGGCGCGGCGTGGGCCGGCTGCTGCTGGGCAGCGATGCCGAGCAGGTGCTGCGGCTGGCACCGGTGCCGGTGCTGCTGGTGCGCGCGCTGCCTACCTGAAGAAGAAGACGTTCCCGCGGCGGTACTGCAGGGCCGAGGTCATCGGTCCCCTCCGGGGTCAATGGGACATCAGCACCGGCACCGTCATCGTCAGCAGCAGGCTGCGCGTGGCGCCGCCCAGCATGCTCTCGGCCCAGCGTGCATGGCCGTAGGCGCCCATCACGATGAGGTCGCTGCCGCGGTCGGCCGCGCGGGAGAGCATCGCCTCGCCGATGGGAATGTCGGTGGTCTCCACCGCCACGTCGGCCATCACGCCCTGCCAGGCCAGCCACTGCTGCAGTGACTTCAACCGGTGCTGCGCCGCGGGCGTGTCGTCGGCCATGCCGCCTTCGTTCCACCACACCACCTCCACCGTGCGCGCGCGGCGCAGCAGCGGCAGCGCGTCGGTGAGGGCGCGGGTGGCTTCGCGGCTGTCGTCCCAGGCCACCAGCACCCGCTGGCCCACCGGATCGAAGTGCCCGGCATAGGGCAGCACCAGCGTGGGCCGCGCGCTGTAGAGCACCGCCTGCTCGACGATGGCCTGCACCGCCGCATGGCCGCGGACCCGCGGGTCGGCCTGGCTGACGATGGCCAGGTCGCTGCAATGCGCATGGCGCACCAGCGAGGCGGCGGCGTCGTTCTCGTCCACCACCGTCTCGAAGGAAGGCAGGCCGGCGGCGGCGCAGGCCTCGCGCATGCCGGCGGCGGCGGCGTGCGCGCGGCTGCGCATCTCGGTCCAGGCCAGCTCGGTGAGGTCGGCGAAGTTGCCGCCGATCTCGGGCATCACCGGCACGTCGATCAGGCCGGTGGGCGCCAGGCCCACCAGGTGGGCCTCGAAGCTGCGCGCCAGGCGGATGGCCACGTCGATGCGGGCCGCGCACAGCGGGTCCTGGTCGAGCAACACGAGCATGCTGCGGTACGTCATGGAAGGCTCCTGGTGCGGCGGTGTTGCGGGCATTGTTCGGCGCGGCTGCGGGCGGCTGCTTGATCTGGCGCAAGCAGCCGCGGGGCGTGCCGCGTCGGCCTCAGCGCAGGGCTTGCCAGCGTGCGGCCAGGTCGGCAGGGCAGGGCGGCTGCGTGGTGTCCACCGGCAGGCACAGCGCCTGTTCGTCGGGCGCCAGCGGCTCGGCCAGCGTGGCCAGCCGTGCCAGCACCGCGGCATCGGCCTCGGAAGGGTCGGTTCCCCGGGCCAGTCGGTCGGTGATGCGCTGCTGCAGCATCGGCATCGGCGCACGGCAGTCGACCAGCGCCACCGGCGCGCCCAGCGCCTGCGCCAGCGCGATGAAGCTGCGGCGCTCCTGCCGGCGCAGAAAGGCCGCATCGACGATCACCGGCCAGCCGGCACGCAGCGCGGCCTCGGCCAGCATCCGCAGCCGGGCATAGGTGCGGCGGTGCTCGTCGGGGCTGTAAAGGTCCAGCCCGGCGTGGCGCGAGCTGTCCAGCGGCGCCAGCCCGTGCAGCCGCTTTCGCTCCACGTCGGAACGCAGCCGCAGCGCGCCGGCGGCCTGCAGCAGGCCCAGCGCCACCTGGCTCTTGCCGCTGGCGGGCAGGCCGTGCATCAGCGCCAGCCGGGCATCACGGCCGAAGGCCACGCGATGCGCCAGCGCCAGGTAAGCCGCCGGGTCGCGCCCCGGTGCACAGGGCCGGCCCTGTGCGGCCTGCAGCACGGCCACCTGGGCCCGCACCAGCGCGCGGCTGACCAGGTAGAAGCGCAGCAGCGTCAGGCCGTCCGGGTCGCCGCCGGCCTGCAGCCAGGCATCGAGGAAGCGCCAGGCCAGCGCCGGTGCGCCATGCGCCAGCAGGTCCATCACCACGAACGCGATGTCGTGCATCACGTCCACCCAGCGCAGCGCGGGGTCGAAGTCGATGCCGTCGAAGGCGGTGGCGGCCGGCGCTGGTGTGTCGAAGGCCAGCAGGTTGGCCAGGTGCAAGTCGCCATGGCCCTCCCGCACGCGGCCGGCCTGCAGGCGGGCCTCGAACTGCGGTGCCAGTGCAGCCAGCTGCTGCCGCAGCCAGGCGCGCAGCGGCGGCCAGTGGCTCACGGTGGCGGCCTGCTCGGCGGCGTCCAGGCCCGCAACCAGCCGGCCCATCACCTCGTTCAGCGCCTGCGGCGTGCCCCAGGGTCCGTCCGCCGGTGCCGCTGCGGCCTCGGCATGAAAGGCCACCAGCCGCGCCGCCAGCGCATCCACATGCGCAGGAAGCAGGGTGCCGGCCGCCACGCGGGTGCTCCACAACGCCGCGTCGTCGAAGCGGCGCATGTGCACCGCCACGTCCACCACCGGCCCCGGGGCATCGCCCAGCACCGGGCCGGCAGGGGTGGCGTGCACCTCCAGCAGGCCGAGGTAGATCTCCGGCGCCAGGCGGCCGTTCAGGCGCAGCTCCTCTTCGGCGCAGAAGCGCCGCCGCGCCAGCGTGGCGCAATCGACGAAGGACAGCTGCAGCGGCTTCTTCAGCTTGAAGGCCTGCGTGGCGGTGAGCAGCACCCAGGAGATGTGCGTTTCCACCAGCTGCACCGGCCCGCCTTCACTGGCCTGCAGCCATGCCTGCAGCGCACGCACGCGGGCGGTGGCGGCGGGGAGGGAGTCGGCATCGGCTGGCATCGGCCCACTATGCACAGCACCGCCGGTGGCGGGTCTGTCCAGACGCAAAATGTGAAGCGGTCGGCTGACGGCGCCGCAGCAGCAGTGCCCGCCGGGCATGCTGGACCTGCTGCTCTGGCCCAGCATCGTTACCCAGCGGCCGCAGCCACCCGAGACGGCTTACCTGCCGCTGGCCCAGGCTTTGGCTCGCCACAGCGCGGCGCACCTGGTGCAGTGCAACTGGCCGCATGCGCTGAACACACCGGACGGCAGGGGCCTGGGCGGCAGCCACGTGCTGGCGCCCGATGGCACGCTGCTGTTCAGCCTGCCCGACGACGAGGCCGGGTTGGCGGTATCCAGGCTGGGCAGCCGCGAGATGATCTGGCACGCCGGCACGCCGGCACGCCGGCCCGCCGCCCCCCAGCCCCCGCTACCCCCGCGCCGGAAACAGCCCCTGCGGTTTCCAGAACAGCACGGCCGCCATCAGCAGGTAGATCAGGATGGATGCCAGCGCCGGCCCGGCGCCGGACGCGGCCGCGGGGCCGAGCAGGCCGGCCAGCGCCCAGGGCACGAAGCTGCGGCCCACGGTGTCCACCATGCCGACCAGCAGCGCGCCCACCAGGGCGCCGCGCACCGAGCCGATGCCGCCGATCACCACCACCACGAAGGCCAGGATCAGGATGCTTTCGCCCATGCCCACCTGCACCGCCAGCAGCGGGCCCAGCAGGCCGCCGGCCAGGGCGCACAGCGCGGCACCGGCCGCGAACACCAGCGTGAACAGCCGCTTGACGTCGGCGCCCATGGCCATCGCCATCTCACGGTGGCTGGCACCGGCGCGCACCTGCATGCCGATGCGCGTGCGCGTGATCACCAGGTACAGCCCCAGCGCCACCAGCAGGCCGGCGGCGATGATCACCAGCCGGAAGGCCGGGTAGCTGAAGCCCGGCCACAGCTCGACCGGCCCGGCCACCGCCGCGGGCAGGTTCAGCATCAGCGGCTGCGGCCCCCACAGCATGCGCACCGCCTCGTTGCACATCAGCAGGATGGCGAAGGTGCCCAGCACCTGGGAGAGGTGGTCGCGTTGGTAGAGGCGCCGCAGCACCGCCAGCTCCAGCGCCGCGCCGAACAGGGCCGTGCCCGCGATGCCGGCTACAAGCCCCAGCAGGAAGGAGCCGCTGGCCTGCGTGGCCGCGGCGGTGAGGTACGCGCCCACCATGTACAGCGAGCCATGGGCCAGGTTGATCATGTCCATGATGCCGAACACCAGCGTCAGCCCGGCGGCCAGCAGGAACAGCATCAACCCGAACTGCAGGCCGTTGAGGGCCTGCTCCGCCAGCAGCGTCGCGCTCACGACATCCTGCAGGCGCTGGCGTAGGCGTCCACGTGGTTCTTGAACACGGTGCCCAGCGTGCGGTTGGTGATGCGGCCCTGGCCGTCCTTGGTGACCACCCGCAGGTGGTAGTCCTGCACCGGGTACTGGTTGGCGCCGAAGCGGAAGCCGCCGCGCACCGAGCTGAACCGGGCCGCCTTCAGTGCCTGCCGCAGCGCCTGCTTGTCGTCGAGCTTGCCCTTGGCGTCGCGCACCGCCGCGTCCATCAGCATCGCGGCGTCATAGCCTTGCGACGCGTACAGCGTGGGCAGCCGGCCGTAGGCCTTCTGGAAGTCGGCCACGAAGCGCTTGTTGGCCGCGTTGTCCAGGTCGTGCGCCCACTGCGAGGTGTTGAACATGCCCAGCATCGGCTCGCCCACGGCGCCGATCACGTCCTCGTCGGCCGAGAAGCCGGGGCCGAACAGGGTGGCGTCCTTGGACATGCCCGAGGCCACGTACTGCTTGACGAAGTTGATGCCCATGCCGCCCGGCAGGAAGATGTACATCGCCTCGGGCTTGGCCGCACGCACCTGGGCCAACTCGGCCGCATAGTCCAGCTGGCCCAGCCGGGTGTAGATCTCCTGCACCACCTCGCCCTTGTAGAAGCGCTTGAAGCCGGTGAGCGCATCCTTGCCCGCCGGGTAGTTGGGCGCCAGCAGGGCCACTTTCTTGAAGCCCTTGTCCTGCACCGTCTTGCCCACCGCCTCGTGCTGGTTGTCGTTCTGGTAGCTGACGCTGAAGAAGTACGGGTTGCACTGCTCGCCCGCGTACTGCGACGGGCCGGCATTGGCGCTGAGGTAAAAGGTTTTCGCCGCGAAGGTGGGCGGGCCCACCGCCAGCATCACGTTGGAGAACACGATGCCGGTCATGAAGTCGACCTTGTCGCGCTTGAGCATGCGGTCGGCCAGCTGGCGCGCGACGTCGGGGCTTTGCTGGTCGTCGGCGACGATCACTTCGGCGGGCCGGCCGCCGAGCTGGTTGCCGGTGTGCTTGAGCGCCAGGTTGAAGCCGTCGCGGATGTCGATGCCCAGCGCGGCGCCGGGCCCGGACAGCGTGCTGATGAAGCCCACCTTCACCGCATCGGCGGCAAGGGCGGCGGCCGGTGCCGCGAGGGCGGCCGCCAGCAAGGGGAGGGCGGCAAGGGCGAGACGCATGGCAAACACTCCTGGAAGGTGGGATGGCCACCGGCCAGGCGGCCGCCCGCTGCGGCCTGCCATGCCTGCGGGCAGACGCCGGCCGGGACGGGCCGGAGCTTACCCGCCGCGCGTCACGCGGCCGGCGCTTCCTGGGTGCGTATCGCGCCTTCGGCGACGTAGCGCTTGTAGTCGGTCAACGGCATGGCGGTGAGGCCGCGGGCCTCGCCTTCTTCCCAGCTGAGGGTGGCGTCCCGCTCGGTGAATTCCACCTCGATGGGGCCGGGGCGGATGGCGATCTGTGCGCCGTCGCCTTCACGGTAGAAGACTTCGCCGACGATCTCTGCGTGCTGTGTCATGGGTGACTCCTGATTCCGACCAAAGATCGATGGGTGAGATGCTCGCGCGCGGTTTTTCGTTCCGCCACCGGACGTGCGCGCGAAGGCCTGTAGGTGCCGTCCTACGCGTCGGCGGCATCAAACAGCACGTCGGCAACCGGCCTGTTCCTGCGATCAGGCCGGCGCCAGGTCAGCACAATGCACAGCTGAACGAGGCGAACAACCGACCGCACCATTGGGCGGAATCCCGGAACCCGTGACCGGCGCCAAGACCCCGTCGTTCCAGCATGACGCTGGCACGCCCGGTAGCGAGAAGGGCCACCCCACGGTGGCCCTTTGCTTTTGTGCGGCCGGTCATCCGGCGGCTCACACCGGCGGCAGCACCCGCAGGTACAAGACCTCCGAAGGCCGCAGCCCCAGCGGCGCGGCCTCCTCCGGCGTGGCCGGGCGCATGCCCAGCTGCTGCATCAGGTGGATGGAGCGGCCATGCGCCGCCTCGGCCGATGCCAGCAGCAGCGTGATGCCGCAGTGCGCATGCAGGTGCTCCACCATGGCCGCCGTGGCGCGCCGCGCGATGCCGCGGCCGTGGAAGCGGCTGCCGAACACATAGGCCACCCAGCAGGTGCCCGGCGCGATCACCGTGGCCTGCACGTAGCCGGCCGCTTCCTCCCCGCCGTGTGGGCCGGTTACCCACACCACCCAGTTCAGCCACACCTCGGTGCCATCGGCGGACCCGCCTTGCGCCAGCTGCGTGAACACCTCGCGCAGGTAGCCCAGCGAGGGCGGCGGGCCGTAGTCCAGGTGGGTGTAGATCGCCGGGTCGGCCAGCACCGGGTACATCGCCACCGCATGCTCGGGCCGCAGCGGCCGCAGGCGCAGGCCGTCGGCCTGCAGCTCGGCGGCGGCCGGATCGTCGGCGGATGGATGGGTGGGCGTGGGCATGCCCCACGATAACAAGGCCGCCTGCTTCAGGCTGGTGTAAGCGGCGCGCACCACAGTGGCCTGCACGGTGCATCGCGCGCCGCCCGCCCCATGTCCGCCGATCCCTTCGACAGCCCGCCCCGCCCGCCGGCCGACCTGCGCAGCCAGCGCCTGCCGGCCCTGGCCGTGGCGGCGCTGCTGCTGTTCAACTATCCGCTGCTGGCGCTGTGGGACCACCCGGTGCTGGTGCTGGGCCTGCCGCTGTTCCCGGCCATGCTGTTCGGCCTGTGGGCGCTGCTCATCGCGCTGCTGGCCTGGCTGATGGAACGGGACTGAACCACCATGCTGGCGCCGGCACTGGTGCTGGCGGCCTCGGCCGCCTACCTGCTGCTGCTGTGCCTGGTGGCGGCCTGGGGCGACGCACGGGCGCGGCAGGGCCGCTCGGTGGTGGGCCATGCCGGCGTGTACACGCTGTCGCTGGCGGTGTACTGCACCGCATGGACCTATTACGGCAGCGTGGGCCGGGCGGCCTCGGCCGGCATGGCCTTCCTGCCGGTGTACCTGGGCCCCATGCTGGCCATGGTGCTGGCCTGGCTGGTGCTGCGCAAGATGATCCGCATCGCGCGCAGCTACCGCATCAGCTCCATCGCCGACTTCATCGCCAGCCGCTATGGCCACAGCCCGCTGCTGGCCGGGCTGGTGACGCTGGTCACCCTGGTGGGCATCGTGCCCTACATCGCGCTGCAGCTGAAGGCGGTGGCCACCGGCCATGCGCTGCTCACGCAGCCGGGCGGCACGGGGGCTGCGCCGCTGTCGCCCTGGTGGCGCGACGGCACGCTGGCGGTGGCGATGGCGCTGGCCGGCTTCACCATGGTGTTCGGCACCCGCCAGCCGGGCAGCGCCGAGCGCCACGAGGGCATGGTGCTGGCCATCGCGGTGGAGTCGCTGGTCAAGCTGCTGGCCTTCGTGGCGGTGGGCGTGTTCGTCACCTGGGGCCTGTTCGGCGGGCCGGCCGACCTGTTCGTGCGGGCGCTGCAGCAGCCCGCGCTGGCGCGGCTGCTCACGCTGGGGCCGAGCCAGCCGCTGGCCTACGGGCAGTGGCTGGCGCTCACGGTGCTGTCGGCGCTGTCGGTGCTGTTCCTGCCGCGGCAGTTCCAGGTGATGGTGCTGGAGAACGTGGACGAGCGGCACCTGCGCCGCGCGGCCTGGGCCTTTCCGGCCTACCTGCTGCTCATCAACCTCTTCGTGCTGCCCATCGCGCTGGGCGGGCTGATGCACTTCGCCGGGGCGGGACAGCCGCAGGCCTCGCCCGACGGCTTCGTGCTGAGCCTGCCGCTGGCCGCCGGGCAGCCGGCGCTGGCGCTGCTGGCCTTCGTGGGCGGTCTGTCGGCCGCCACCGGCATGGTGATCGTGGAGGCCACCGCCGTCAGCACCATGGTGTGCAACGACCTGGTGGTGCCGCTGCTGCTGCACAGCCGCCGCTGGGCGCATGCGGCCGACCTGAGCGGGTGGCTGCTGGCCATCCGCCGCGCGGCCATCGTGGCCCTGCTGCTGCTGGGCTGGCTGTACATGCGGCTGGCCGGCGAGGCCCAGGCGCTGGTGAGCATCGGTCTCATCAGCTTTGCCGCGGTGGCGCAGTGCGCGCCGGCGCTGCTGGGCGGCATGTACTGGCGCGGCGCCACCCGCGGCGGCGCGCTGGCCGGGCTGGCGGCGGGCTTCGGCCTGTGGCTGTA
>OFDN01000851.1_pt1 | contig 22597 bp, 23 predicted proteins | sample 1520971 | NCBI WGS metagenome assembly OFDN01 (sample SAMEA94257418, study PRJEB24077) | hot springs metagenome | biome: Aquatic biome; feature: Geographical feature; material: Water | place: India | collected 2012-06-12 | depth 5 m
GGTGAGCGCCGTCATCGCCTTGCGGCGACGGTCGGCATCGTCCGCGTGCCCGGCGACATATCGTCCGAGCTTGTCGCGGAAGCTGTTGTCGCGCTGACGCGCGGCGACCTGGGCAGCCATCCAGAAGGTCCGGCGCAGGCGCGCATTGCCGTACTTGGACACCCGCGCCAGCGCCGAGTTGTGGAGCCCGCGTTCCTTGTCGTTGGCGGTCCAGCGGATGCGGTCGCCCTCACGCAGGTGGAGATCCTTTTTCTCGCTGAGCTGCAGCCGGTCGCGCTTTTCGGTCGGCGACAGCTTCTGCGGATCAAAGCGTATGGACCGGTTGCCGAGCTTCAGGTCGACCTTGCCGTTCGGGTGGACCCTGGCGACGTCATAGCGGCCAGCGGCCAGGCCGACGTCCTGGCCGCCGCCGCGGCCGACCTCGAGCGTCTGCCCGGCCTGATAGGTGGCCACATAGCGCAGCTCCTCGCGCGTGGTGTTGACGCGCTCGTACACCGTGAGGTGGATGCCCTCCCCTCGCACGCTGCCTTCGGTGGCGAGGCCGTCCTGGATCCGCTGGTTGATGACCGCTCGCGCCGCGCGCCCCGACGCGAACACGGCCGTCGCCTCGCGATCGGCGGCGGAAAGGCCGAGCCACATCTCGGCCGCATGGAGCGCCGGACTCTGATGCTCGACGACGCTTTCGCCCAGCACCTTCATCGCTTTGGACGCTTCGCCGAGGTTGGCAAGCGCCGCGACGGTGCGGAGCTGATCCGTGCGCTGCCGGATATTCTCGTCCATTCGCGCCATCGTGCCTCCACCCGCCTGGATGAGCGCGAACGACTTGCCGGCGTCGATTGAAGAGAGCTGCTGGCGGTCGCCCACGAAGACGAGCTTGTCGACGCCGAGCGCGGCGGCGATCTGGTGGAGCGTGAGCATGTCGTCGGACGAGACCATCGAGGTCTCATCGACGATGAGCATCGAGCCGGCGAGCGCGGCGCGGGCTTCGTCGTATGCGGGGCCCCCGGCCTGAACGTGGCGCTCGTTGGCGAGGATGTCGGGATCCTTGGCGACCCGGCCGGCGATGTTGACGTTGTTCATGGCGATGCTCCTTGTTGGGTCCAGCGGCCTTTCCGCCGGTGCCACCGGGGAGCGGCGTGCAGGCCCGCTCCGCACCGGAGCGCGAGCGGAGGGGAACTCCTGAAGGGAGCTGGCGCGGGCAGCCGCGATAGCGGCAACACGGGCGACCGGCAGGGGTTGCGGGGCGGGCCTGTCTCGCCGCAGGTGGCAGGAACAGGCGGAGGAAGGCCGCGGCGCCCTGGGGACGCGGCGCCCCTGCGACGACCGACCGCCGGCTGGCGGCTCAGACCGAGGTCGGCAGGCTTCCGCCCCGGTCGATGACGCGGAGGCGCAGATGGGGGACTGGCTGGCGCAGTCCGAGCGAGACGGCCGCCGAACGCGGACCGTGGGTCTCGACCGAATGGCGGACGAGACGGCGGCGATCGACGCTGGTCAGTGCGTCCCACCAGGCCGGGCTCAGATAGCTGTTTTCGAGATATTCGAGACCAAGGCGGACCGCGGCGGCGGCGCGGTCATCGTCCCCGAGGTTCTGGTAGGACCGCACGAAGCGCTCCGCCGGGCCCTCGGGCCCGCCGGTCCACCCGAAGACGATGACCGACTGGCCGCCATAGGATGTGATGTTGAGCGTGACCTGCTCGAACGGACCCGTGCCATGGGCAAGTCGTTGGAGCGGGCGGCCGGTCAGATCATTGTCGGGTAGGAACGCGCCGCAGCAGACCAGTGGCAGGAGCCCGTCGAAGCGTGTCCAGGCATAGGAGAAGCCGTTCACGTCCCGGGCTCGGACCCGCGCGTCATAGGCTGCCTTCCGGGCGCGCGTGCCGGCCTCGCCCGCGAGAGCGCCGTGATGGAAATGGCGCGCCATGTTCTGGGCGAGTTCCTGGTCCTCGACGGGCAGGCCCTCGTCCAACCGTGCGAAGAGCGGCGCCACCGCAAGCATGGCGCGCTTGAAGAAGGCTTCGAACGACACCGCGCGATAGGCGAAAAGCAGCGCCTCCCAGGCGCCGATCGCGCAGTCCTTGTCCTCGATCGGCTTGAAGAGATCGTTGTCATGGGTCGAGCAGAAGCCCGGGAAGACCGAAGCGTCGCCGATGCGCACCAGCCGCGGGTCGAGGCGGCCACCATTCTTCTCGAGCCCGCCCATCGTCGCGATAAGGGAATAGACCTTCCCAGCGCGCGAGATCGCGCGCAGCCCGCCTTCCTTCTGAACGGTGTGGGCGCCGATGATTTCGGCGCCACATGGCTCGCCGGCCTCGCCGGCATAGGAGCAGTAGCGTCGGCGCAGCTCCTTGCGGAACGCCTCGGCAACATGGTGGTGGTTGAATTGCGGCAGCCGCTCACGCCCGTCGTGACACGCTTTGAACTTCCTGCCCGATCCGCACCAGCACGGGTCGTTGCGGCCGATCTTCGGCAGGCGGTGTACGCGGGGCGGCCGGTTCAGGGGCATGAACAGCGAGGGGTGCGGAGCGGGAGGCGGTTGGATCGGCATGTCTTGGAGGTTGAGCGGAACAGGGTTGGACGGCGTGCCGGGCAGACGGCGAGGACCGGCGACTTTGGGGAGCTATCGTCACTCGGTGCGAACGCCTCAATGGACGTCGCTCAGCCAATTCTCCACCTTGAGGGCCCGGACGCGGGAGAACTCGCCGATGTTGGCGGTCACCAATGTGGCGCCGAGCGCATAGGCATGAGCCGCGATGAAGAGGTCGTTGGGCCCGATGGGTTTGCCCGCGCTCTCCAGCTCGGCTCGGATACCGCCATATTCAGTGTCCGCCGGGACATCGAGCGCAAGCACGGACACGCTGCAGAGGATCGCCTCCATTTGGGCCAGGAGCCTGGGGGACCCCTTCTTCGCGCAGCCGTAGCGCAGTTCGGCCGCGGTGATGATGCTGACGCAAATCGAATCGGCACCGACTTGCGCGATCCGGGTGGCTACGGCGCCGTGCGGGTTTCGCGCGAGTTCCGACACGATGTTGGTATCGAGCATGTAGAGCTGGGTCACAATTCGATGGCCTTGGCCGGAAGCAAGGTGCTGTCGATGTCCGGGAATTCATCCTCGGGGCCAAGGGGTTCGAGGCTCGCAAGGACCTCGACGATGTTTCGGCGGCGGATCGGCTCGATGACCAGTCGATCTCCCTCCCGGTGGATCATGACCCGGTCCCCAGGCAGCTCGAAATCGGCCGGGATGCGCACTGCCTGGCTCTTGTTGTTGCGGAACAGCTTCGCTTCTCTGGTGACCGTTGCTTCATGATCGGGTGTCACGGCAGACTCCTTGCATATACATTGGCATATACATCACCGGACGGAATTGTTCAATGATGTGTTGCCGAGGGGCAGAGAACGTCCTCGCACGCTGGCAAAAAAAGGGCCGGCTTCGCGGTGAGGCGAAGCAGGCCCTGTCGTGGCGCCGGCGCGCAGAGCAGCTGCGCGCCAATCGGTTGGCGGCAATCAGTCCGCCATCTCGGGCGTGCGGCGCCGGCGGCCGCCCGGCGCGGGCTCGCTGCCGCCGAACGCGCCTTCGGCGGAGGACTCACCCAGACCGTCGGTTCCCACGGGCGCGGCCGGCTGCTCGGTCCCCGGCAGCGGCGGCAGGCCGTCGTCGGTCGCGACCGTGTCGGTGGGCGCCTCGCGGCGGCGGGTGGGACGCGACCAGACGATGTTGTAGGAGCCATCCTCCTGGCGGAACGCCGAGATGTAGAGCGGCTTGTCGAGGCTCGGATCCTCGATCTTGCCGTTGAGGAAGGTCTCGCCGGTCGAGTTGGAGGCGAGCTCGAAAAGCGCGCCGACCTGCACCCACTGGCGGGCGGCCGACAGTGCGAGGATTTCGAACTTGGGCGCGCGCGGGTTGGTCGACTGGACCGTCCGAAGCGCGATCACGATCGCGACGGTGAGCGTCGAGATCTTGCCGGTGTAGGTGCCGCTGGCGTTCTGGGTGATGGTGCCGATGTTCATGGGAAGTCTCCTGAGATTGAGCGCTCGAACCCCTTGTCCGAACACTCTCTCTCACCCACTCAGCTCCTCGGCCGTTCGGCCGAGTAAGGCGCGTCAGCGCCGCTCCGACGAGCGCCTCTTCGGCGCCGTCGGGATCGTACCGTCGTCGCAGGTGCCTCGGCCCGAACCCTCAGGCCTCGACTGCGCCAGCGTCTGCGGGTTCCCGCTTGCGCCGCCGCGGTGTCTTGGCGCCGGCCTGGGCGGGGGACGGGTCCTCGGCCTTGGCGCGGCGGGCGCGGGGCTTCGGTTGCGGAGCGGGCGCGGCGTCACCTGATGGCGGTGGTGCCTCGGCGGGCGCTATGGGCTCCTGCCGCTTGCGACCCAGGCCGAGACGCTTGGCTACCTCGCGCCGCTGCGCCGAGTAACCGGGCGCCACCATCGGATAGTCGGATTTGAGGCCATAGCGGGCGCGGTATTCGGCAGGGGTCAGGCCGTGGCCGCTGAGATGTCGCTTCAGCGACTTGTAGGGCTTGCCGTCGATCATCGAGAGAATGTGATCAGGCGAGGCGAGGCTCTTGCGCACGGAGACGGCCGGCGTGAACTCGGACTGGGCTGCCGGTGTCTCTTCGGCGGGTGTTTCGGGTTCCTTGGCGATGCCGGCGATCGCAGCGTGGGTCTTGGCGATGAAGTCCGGCACGTCTTCGGGTCGGATATTATTGTGCGCCACGTAGCTTGCGACGACTTCGATCGTCATCGCGACAAGGTTGTTCTCTTCCGGCAACCGCACCTCCCACGAAAGGATACGCCTGGCGATCTTCGCCCGACGACGTCCGTTATGGCGCGCGATGAATGCCGCGCAAGGTTTGGCGCCCCTGGGGTGTCTGTGGCGGCCTCGGTCCGAAAAATTCGGGTGCTGGCGCCCGGTCAGGTCGCCGAAGTCGAGACCGGCTTGCCCCAGAGCGCGATGATATCCTGCATCTCCTCGGCGAAACCGAGGGCGTCGATGTAGATGGCGCCGGGGCGTTGTCCGAGATAGCCGACGATGGTCGCAATGTCGTTGGCGACAGCGACATCCAGCCCGAACAGGTCGGCGATCTCGAAATGGCCGAGTTCCGGCCCGTTCCACCACGCCATCAGGAAGTTCGCGACCCGGCGCGACTGGCCAGTATCGCTCATCGCGATCGGTATCAGCCGGGTCAGCGCCGCCAGCATCGCGTCGTGATCGGTGGGTATCGAAGTCATCGGCATCTCCGGCGGCGATGCTATACGTCTGTGTCGATCGCGCAATCGCGACGTTCGGATCAGAGGCGCAGGGGCTCCGGCATCGCCAGCCATTCGGGCTGGTCGTGCGCGAGCGGCACGTCATGGTTCGCGGCCTCGGCTTCGCTGAAGACCCGCGCGCGCGACAATCGGTCAAAGCCGGTATCGTCGTTCCAGAAGCTGAGCCCGTGCTGCGGATCGCGGATCGCGAGGACGAATCCATCGACGCCTTCGTCGCGCGCGCGGGCAATTGCGCGATCGAGAAGTTGGGTCGTGTGGCCATAGCTGATGCGGTGTTCAGTAATGACGACATAGCTGCCGCCGAACTCCCCGACCCGCAGCCTGTCGCAATCCGACGCCCATTCGAACCCGAAGGGCAGCGCCGAGCGCGCGCAACGTTGGATCAGCCTGGCCGCGGCATCGATTCCGAACTGCTCGCCGGAGAAGGTCACGAGCACCTGGCCGAGCTGGTCGGCCTCGTTAAACGCGACATGGAAATCGACATAGGGATATTGCGGATCCTCAAAGAGGTCGAGCAATCCCCCAAACGGGTCCTCGTCGCCGCGCGGGAATAGGTCGGCGAAGTCCTTGCCAAGGCTGGCATAATGCGCGTCGCGAACGTCGCTCCCGGCCTCGGTGCCGTCGATCAGATCCACCGCGGCGATGACCCGGCGTAGCATGTCGGCCTCGGCGACGGTGACGGTCAGGTCGAACGCCGCCTTGGTGTAGCTATTGGACATGGTGCGCTCCCGCAGTCGGGGGGAGCGCGGGAACGGCATCCGCAACGACGAGCGCCGGCACTACGAATTCCGCTGCATCGAAATGAGCGAAGATCGCATCGAGCGAGCCAAGCGCCGCGATGGTGCTGCGGCTGATAACAACCTCGTCGTCCTCGGTGACAGCATAGGACACCGCCTTGCCGTCGCCGATGGCGACGACGCGCTCGGGTCCCCACTGCCCGGAATAGCCCCCGCACCAGCGTACGAAGGGGACGCGATGCATCACGCACCAGTCCTCGATCTCCTCGAAGCGACCGCCTGCGACTTCGTGCGCAAACAGGCGAAGCGGCTCGCCGTCGACGCGATGTTCCGGCTCGAACGGATCGCCGTCCCACTCGACGGCAAGGCGCTCGGCGGCGATGAGCTCGGCAAGTTCTGCGAAGGCGGGAGCGTCAAGCGCGCCGCCGATGACGATGGAGGCGGATACCCGGTCGGCCATGATGGTCTCCTCTGGTTGGGCGCGGCGCAGCGCGCACGTTCGGCCACCGCGCGGTGATCGCGGGACCGGTGATGATCGAGCCTTGGAAAGGATCGTGGCGGCAGCGGCTCGGCCGCGCCGGCACCTGTCTGATTGCAGCTTCAGTGAGTCGAGCCGAACAGGTAGCGCTTGGCGGCGACTTGCTGGCTGCCATCCTCGACGCCGATGGACGACTGCATATCGGCAGTGAGCTGCCGGTGGAGATCGGGAGGAATGATGGCATGAGGCGCGACAACGGCGATCGCGGCCTCGGCGGAGAGGAGTTCGCCCGGCTCCGTGCCGATCCAGACGAGGGGCTCGCCTTCTGCGGGCTCGTCTTCGGTGCGAAAGAAGACTTGCGCGAAGAAGGTCTGAAGCGGCCGGTCCCATCCGACCGTCGCGCGGACGACGTCTGGGCGGTCCGGCTTGGGCTGAAGGTCGTGACGGCTCATTCCATCGTCCTCCGGATGCGATGCTGGACATGGCGCGCCGCGCCTTCGGCGCTGCTGATCGCCTTGCCGGCGGCCGACGCAGCCTGACGCGCTCCGGCCTGGCGAAGCAAGGTACGTGCTTCGCGCAGCCGCTCAACGGCTATCGCAATGGCGTGCCCGTCAGCGGGCGTGGCGGAGGCGATCCGGCGCATGGGCTTCTCCCTTGGATGGACGTTGGATGCGGAAAGGCGCGTCTGCAGCGGGCGCGGGGCGTTTGCAGGGTAGAGTCCGACTTGCATTTACGCGCCTACTGCCCCGACCCGCTCCCCCCTTCCCTTTCCCCAGGTTCAGTCGTCCTCGGGCAGCATGATCGTCATGACTCGCGTGGTGACGTGCGGATCGCCAGGGTCTTCCGATCCCCATTCCAGCGCGCGGTCGTAATAGTCGATCGCGAAACGGACGGCCTGGCCACGGACGGTGAACTCCCCGCGAGAGCGTTCCGGGCCATCGTCGCGCGTGAATGCGTAACCTCGGATCGCCGAGAGCAGCTCGGCCTGGGCGGAGAGCTCGCCGGCGAATGCGGCGAGGCAAGCCGCAGTGATGACGACGCGGGCAGTCGGATCGAGGCCGTGCCGGCAGCGGTCGTTGAGTTCGGCGATGCGGGATAGCTGGTCGGTCATGCAGCCTCCATCAGGCCAGCGTTGAAGGTCTCGATCCAGGCTTCCATCGTCGGCCGCTCGGAAAGCGGCACGATGCTCGCTGCATCCTGGAACCGGATGAGATCGGTGGGCACATCGCGGCGAATGGCTTCGATCTCGGCGGCCGGGAGCAGCCGCTCGCCGCGGATGAAGTCGGTGATCCTGCCGGGCTTTGTCCTGGTTGAACGCCGCCAGAGCCCCTCGACGGTGCGCAGCCGAGGCTCCGCGCGCGCCTCGATGAGCACGATCAGCCTGAGGCACCAGGTTGGCAGCGCCCGTACTTCGTCCGGCTGGATGGCCCCGCAGAAGAAGCAGCTCGATTTCGGAGGGATCGGAAGTCCGGCCTGCTCGATGCGCGCGGCGCACCGGTCGCGGTTCCAGTTCCACTCGCGCAGCGGATAGCGGCACTCAAACAGCGGATCGTTCAGCGCGGACACATGCGCGTAGCGACGCGTGTCGGCAGGCGAGGCATCGTAGCCGATCAGCCGAACGACCTTCTGGCCTCGCTGCCACGCGGTCTGGGCCGGCGCCCATTGCTTGAGGTAGGCGTCCTGCGGCGCGACCTTCCACTTGAGAGAACAGCTATGCCGGCCGAGGCTGATGCTGGGGAGCGTCGCATTGGTGAGCACGTTGGCCAGGATCGAGTAATAGGGTGGCCAGTGCTTGAAGCGCTGCGGCACGTAGCGGACCACCTCATAAGGGATGCGCCGCGCGGCCATCCACGCCGCGATCAACTTCTGGTATTCGTAGGTATCAGGCTTCTCGGCGCCGGGATCGGCGGTGAGAACCAGGTCCGGCCGCTCTCCCCGCGATTCGAGTTCGACGAGCAGGTCTGGGCGGAACCGATTAGCGCCCTTTGCGGAAGTAGTTATACTCAACCGGCAATTCGAGTCGCTCCCGCAGGAGAGTAGTGGATGCCGGCGTGACCGACAAATCGGCCCGTTTACGCTCTGATGCGGCGGTGCGGTTCGCCCGAAATCCGGCAGAACGGCCGGGGCGAAGATCGTGCACGGGGTGGTATCAGTCGATCAAGACTGGCCACGGATTGCCCTATGAGAGCCTGCTCGAGCGCGACGCGCTGCTGCTTCTCGATGTCGATCCTGATGTGGCGCATTTCACGGTGCAACCGGAAACCTTTGTCTGGACGGAAGCGGGTCGGCAGCGGCGCTACACGCCGGATATTCGGCTGGAAACAGAGGACGGAAAGGTCGTCTACCGCCAGGTGAAACTGGCGACCCGACTGGCGTCGGACCCGACACTGGGCGGACGGCTTTCGGCGATCGAAACCGAGTGCGCTGCGCGCGGCGGACGACACGAATTGTGGCTCGACACCGATATCCGGCGACAGCCACGCCTGTCGAATGCACGTCGCCTGCGTGCGGCGGTAGCGGTGCTGGCGCACGAAAACCTCCATGTGATCCGCACCATCATCACCCACCTCCCCTTTCCATCGAGCCTGGGCGTGGCCGCCGAGGCGCTCGGCGGCCGGGCCCATGTCAACATCGTGCTCGGCCTGGTGGCGATCGGAGAACTGGCCGCGGATCTTGAGCGGTCGCTGGACGACGACGCCGTACTCATGCCGGGAAGGAAGGTAAGATGACCGCGACGCCGATGCGCTTCCAGCAAGGGGACACGCTCTCGATCCGGGATGAACAGGGTCAGATGGCGCTCTGGTCGGTGGTCGAGCGAAAACGTCGCGGTTATCTGCTTCGCCCGCAATCCGGTGGCGATGCGCGAACGTGGAGCGATGATGAGATCGACACCGTCTATGGTGCGCGGCGCCTGACGCATCATCCTTGCAACGCGGAGGGTTTGCCCAAGGCAGTAGCCGAGGCGCTGGAAAAGACCTGGGAGTTCTGGCCGGAGGACGTCCGTCGCGAGGCGGAGCGCCGGGAAACCTATGTGCGCATGGTTGATGCTATCCGGGGTGAGCATCCGACGCTGATGGGCACCTATGCCGCCGCTGCAGAGACTGTGTTCGAAGCACATCATGGCCAATGGGAGCAGGAGGACGCAGCGTTCGCGGCCCGGATATCCTCCGAGCAGCGCCGGAAGGGAAGCGGGGACACTCGACGCCCCAAGGCGCTGAGCCGACCCAATCCCTACACGGTGCGGGCCTGGTATGGCGTGTGGAGCCGGCACGGCCGCGATATCCGGCTGCTGATTCCGCACTATCACCGGCGCGGCGCGCGCCAGTCCCGCTATGCGCGCGAGGACGGCGATCGCCCCGACACCTACAAGCTGATGCGGCAGGCTGTCGAAGCCTGGTATCTGGGCATGCCGCGGCGCCGGAAGAATTATGCCTATCGTCGCTATGTCGATCTGTGCCGCGAGCAGAATGTGCCGGCGGTCAGCGACCGGACATTCCGGGTGTTCATCCGCGAGAATTACACCGAGCGGCAGGAATATGAGCGCCGCTTCGGCCGTCGTGCCGCCTGGCTCAAGTTCGGCATCTTCGAGCGGCGGACCCCGCCCGAGCGACCGCTTGAAGAGGTCGAGGTCGATCATTGCCTGATCGATCTGGTGGTGGTCCACCCACAGAGCGGCCGCGCCCTGGGCCGGCCTTGGCTTACTGCGCTCATCGATCGCGCCACGCGCATGATCGTGGGCGCCCATCTGAGCTTCGAGGCGCCGTCCTATGCCTCGCTCCAGCGGGCGCTGGGTCACGCCATATGGAAGAAGGATCTCTCGGGGATCGAGGGTATCGATCACGACTGGCCATGCCACGGCGTGCCCGAATGGCTGATCTGCGACAACGGCAAGGAGTTCCGGTCGCAGTCGCTGCAGACGGCCGCCAGGATGCTAGACATCGGCATCGTCAACCTGCCGGTGAAGATGCCGTGGCTCAAGGGCGCGATCGAGCGCGTGTTCCAGACCATCGGGGTGCAGGTGTTCAGTCATGAGGAAGGCACGACCCTGTCGCGGACCATGGATCTTTACGATCCGGTGGCCCGGGCGAAGCTGTCGCTCGAGGAGGTGCGCGGCCGCATCCTCAAATGGATCGTCGATGATTATCATCATAGCGTCCACGACACGCTGCGATGCACACCTTATGAGCGCTGGCGAGAGCTCACGACGCTGTATCCGGTGCGGCCCGTCCCCGACTTCGACCATATCGTCCGGCTGACCGGGGAGACTTTCTTCCGGCGTATCTCCAACATCGGCATCCAGTATGAGGGGCTGCTCTACGCCGATCGGGAGAAGCTCGAACCGCTGCTGGCGCGCCGCGGCGGATTGGAGAAAGACTGGGAGATACGATACGACCCCTACGATCTGGGCGAAATCTGGCTGCTCGACGATGAGCGGGGCGAGTGGCAGATGATCCCCTGCGTCGACCAGAGCGTATCACGCGGCGTCTCCAAATATCAGCACAAGATCCATCGCGCGATCGCAAAGCGCAGCCTGCCCAGGAATGCGCCCGTGACGGTCGCCGATCTCGAAGCGGCACGCGGTCTTGCCGCGCAGACGGCGGGCGAACTGCAGGACAGGAAGAGCAAGGTCCGCGCCAAGACGCGCGCTGCGCGATACGAGACCGACGGGCGCTACTTTACGCCGATCGAGGGCCAGAATCAGCTTCCCCTTACGACGTCGGAAGCCTGGACAGCGGAAGTACCGCCACCTGCGGAGGAACAGGCGCCAGAACCTTTGCCTCCCATTGCCGATCTCGATGCGGACATCGAGGCGCTGGTCGCACAATGGTCGGAGCCGAAACGATGACTCGTCGCCACGCCATGGCCTCGCCGGCTCGGCCCGCAGTGCCCGATGCCGTGCTGACGTTCGAAACCACCGTGATCCCGCACACGCGGCACACGGAGGCGAAAGCCGCGATCCGCGAGTTGCATGGGCGATATCGCCCACGCGAGGACGCGCGGCGCTTCAAGGCGCGGGCCTTGCTCATCGTCGGCGCTGCCGGGTCTGGCAAGACGACAGCGCTCGAGGACTATATGGCGGATTATCCCGACCGCGCGACCGAGGATGGCGATATCCGCCGCATAGTCTACGTCGAGGCGCCCGAGCGGACGACGCGGAGGGCGCTCGTCGGGGCGATCCTCGGCGCCTACGGCTACCGCGCGCGGGACCATTGGAACACCAGCGAGGTGATCGAGAAGATCGCCTTCTACGCCGAGGAGACCGGCACCGAGATGATCTTCATCGATGAAGGTCATCACATGGTGAACGAAAACAATGCCGAGACGACGGCCGAAGTGACCGAGTTCATCAAGTCGCTGCTCAACCGGGTGAAGGTGCAGATCGTGATCGCGGGACTTCCCCGACTGCTCGACATCGCCGTACCGGGTGAGAGGACGATGCAGTTGCGCCGCCGCCTTCAACCGACAGTCATCCTGAAACCCTATGACTGGGCGACGCGGAGCGGGCGCACGATGTTCTCGGGCGTGCTCGGCGTCATGGAAAAGATGTTGGGGCTGCCGGAAGCGTCGGGGCTCGCCAAACACGAGATGGCCAAGCGTATCTATGTTGCGACGGGTGGCGAGATCGGGATCGTCTCGAAATACCTGAGCCAAGCCCTGAGCACGGCGCTGGCGAATGGCAGACGGTCGATCGACCTCGATCTGCTGGGACAGGTTCATGCGGGATGGTATCCTGTATATCAAGCCGATGTCGGAGACATGCTCGACTTCGATGCATTGCTCGAGGATGAGCCGGTGGAAACAGGCATGGTGCCGCTTCGCCTCGACAATCCCTTCCTGTGTTCCGGCGAACGCCTGCGCGAGATCTGGCTGCGCGATACCGATCCGCCACCGCCCATGAATATGAGCCGGGTCACGAAGTTGCGCGGAAGGGGCGCACAACCCCTTCGGCCGTTTATACGCGAGGGCCTATGACAGCGTCGGCGCCCCGGCTTGCCCTACGCGTGCGGCCGGCGCCGTTCGAGCCGGGCTGGGCGTTGTTCAATCGACTTGCCCTGCGGCACGGCTGCGAAAGCCGTCTCGAATTTGCGCGGCAGGTGCCGCTTGCAGATCGAACTGACTTCGTTCGCGATATGGAGCGCGGGCGGCGCTTCGATGATATCGCCCGACTCAGCAGTGTTCCGCTCGAAACACTGCTCTACAACTCGATCATCCAGACCATCGAGGGGAGCCTTCTCGCCGGAGAGCTTGTCAGCCGCAGCCGGAATCTCAGCTACAGCTGCAACTTCGCGCGCATCTGCCCGGACTGCCTGCGATCGGACATCGAGCAGGACGAAGGGCCCGTGGCGTGTCGCCCCCGGCGACGGTCGTGGTGGGATGTGGCGAAGATATCGAGCTGCCCTCGCCATGGCCGGACGCTGCTGGCCGCCTGCCCTGCCTGTCGGCGCACGTTCCGGCGTTCTCATCTGTCACCAGCCACTTGCGAATGCGGGCACGACCTGACGGCAGAACGGACTGAAGTAGTCGCATCGGATGGCAGGATCGGCGATGCCTATCTTGTCGGAAGGCTTGGCGATGGGCCCCGCCTTGCCCATAGCTTCCTCGACAACCTGGCGTTCGCGGACGCTGCCGAGATCATGCAATGGCTGGGCTCGGTAGCGCGCTGGGGCAGATCGATCGTCAGCTGGCGTCGTCAGGGACTTGCGGAACGAACCCGCACGATGGCCGTGGGCTTTGCCATCTGCGAGGACTTCCCCAATCGGTTCGAAGAGATGCTGGACGGCATGCTGGCGGCATGTCCGTGGAAACGCCGGACGCCGGTGGGCGTCTATGGACGCCTGCAACACTGGCTCGGCCTGTCGACCCATCCGGCGCTCGACCCGATCCGGGAGGCCGTCCGGGACCATGTCGTCAAGAATGTGCCAATAACGGCAGGCACGATCCTATTCCGTAAGCCTGCGCCCGAGGGCGATCTGACGACGCTGGGCGGTCTGGCGGGACGGTGCGGCGTATCCGCGGATCGGGTCGCGACGGTAGCGGCGGCGCTTGGCATGATCGCACCTTTGCTGCGCAAGGATCGGGGCGTGGTCGTTCCGAAAGCCCTCGAAGAACCCCTGGTGGCCTTCTTCCGCAAGTCGTGCTCGCCGGAAGAAGCGCGTCGTCACCTCGGCACCACGCACCAGTTGTTCAAGACGCTGGTCGCTCGGAACTATCTGCCGCGGGCCTTCCCGCTCGGCGGCGCTTCGATCCCCGCGCAATACCGGCTTGTCGACCTCGGGCGCTTCCTTACGGCTTTGCACGGTGATGCACCGTTCATGGACACGCCACCACGAGGCAGCGAGACGATCTTGCGCGCCGTGCGCGTTTGCTACCGCTCCTCGGATGCTATCATCGGCGGACTGCTCCGAGGTCAGATCAAAGCAACGGGCCGATTGCGCAGCGAACGTGGGATCGCGCAGATCCTGGTCGACACAAACGCGGTCATCGCCGGTCTCGAATATGAAGACGATCCGATGTTCATGCTCATGGCGCAGGCTGCGCGGCATCTTCGCGTGACGATCCCCACGGTCGCCAACCTCAAGCGACTGGGGTGGTTCACGGTGGACAGGAAACAGACTTCGCTCAGGATCATGCCGGCATTGCGGCGCGTGGAGATCGAGGCGTTCGGAGCCCGCTTCGTATCCGCGGCGGAACTGGCGCGTATCCCATGCAAGGCGACCCATGCGGTCAGGGTGCATCAGCACTTGCGGCATGCTGGTCTGGCGCCGGCGATCCCTGGGAGCCGAAAGCTGCAACCCTTTTACGATCGGGAAAGCGCGGAGAGGATTATCCGCGATATCTATCGTGATCGCCTGCCCGCGCAGGCTGCCGCAGCGTGAGCGAATATCCCGAAATGGAGGAGGCAGCGCGGCTGCGGGCTCGACTGAAAGTGCTGGATGATGAGCGGGCGGCCGTGGTCGAAGCGCTCGACGCGCTCGCGGCCCGGGAGGTGGCTGAGGACCGAAAGGAGGTTGCCGTCTCGCTGTTCCCCGAGGCTCCGGTGACGGCGACCTCGCCGACGGGTGACAAGATCGCGCTGTTCCGCCGGTTATTCGCAGGGCGCGAGGATGTGTTCCCGCTCCGCTGGGAGAATCGCAAGTCCGGGCGCGGCGGCTATGCGCCAGCCTGCGGCAATGAATGGAAACGCGGGCTTTGCGACAAGCCTCAAGTCAAATGCGGCGAGTGCGCGCACCAGGCGTTCCTGTCCGTGACCGACGACGTCATCGACCGACATCTGCGCGGCGGCGCATCCTCGCGATCCGACGCGGGCGATTATGTTGCGGGCGTCTATCCACTGCTGGCCGACGAGAGCTGCCGCTTTCTCGCGGCGGACTTCGACAAGGCGAGCTGGGCCGAGGATGCGCTCGCCATGATGGAAACCTGTCGGCTGCGCGGCGTGCCGGCGGCGCTGGAACGGTCCCGGTCCGGCAATGGCGGTCATGTCTGGATCTTCTTTGCCGACGCCGTGCCGGCGCGAACCGCTCGCGCGCTGGGCGCATCGCTCCTGACCGAGACGATGGAGCGGCGTCCCGAGATCGGGTTCGGCTCCTATGACCGCTTCTTCCCGAGCCAGGACACCATGCCGCTCGGCGGGTTCGGCAATCTGATCGCGCTGCCTTTACAGGGACGCGCTCGCCGGCAGGGAAACAGCCTGTTCGTGGATGGGCAGCTTCGCCCCTATGACGATCAATGGGCGTTCCTCTCCTCGCTGCCACAGCTGGATGGGCACGATGCCTCCCGCATGGTGGCCGATGCAGAAATGCGCGGACGGGTGCTGGGCGTGCGTATGCCCGTCGAGGACGAGCATGCGGCCGAGCCGTGGAAGATGATGCCGTCCCGACGGCCTAACCCGCCCCCGGCAACCGAGCCGGTGCCGGAGAGGCTCGATATCGTGTTGGGCGATCAGGTCTATATCGACCGCACGGACTTACCCGCATCGCTGACAGCGCAGATCATCCGGCTTGCGGCGTTCCAGAACCCCGAATTTTACAAGGCGCAGGCAATGCGCCTACCTACGTTCGGCAAACCGCGCATCGTCTCCTGCGCCGAGATTCACCAGAAGCATATCGGGCTGCCGCGGGGGTGTCTGGACGAACTCGTCGCGCTGCTGGCCATGCATGGGAGCGCGGCCACGATCGACGATCAGCGAATGGCCGGGACCCCGTTACCCGATGGCGTGTCGTTCCACGGCAATCTCGAAGAGCCTCAAATCCGCGCGATCGAGGCGGTTGCGCCGCATGATGACGGGGTGCTGGCGGCGACAACGGCGTTCGGCAAGACGGTGGTCGCCGCGCATCTGATCGCCAAGCGTGGGGTCAATGCGCTGGTGCTCGTCCACCGCAAGGAACTGGTGAAGCAATGGGTCGAGCGGTTGCGGACGTTCCTCGACATCGACCCGAAGCTGATCGGAACTATCGGTGGCGGCAAGCGCAAGCCCACCGGTGTGATCGACGTGGCACTGATACAGAGCCTCGTAAGACATGGCGAGGTCGCGGACCTGGTTGGCGACTATGGCCACCTTGTCGTCGACGAATGCCATCACCTGTCCGCGGCGAGCTTCGAGCTTGTTGCCAGACGGGCCAAAGCCCGGTTCGTTCTCGGCCTGTCTGCAACCGTTGCGCGAAAGGACGGGCATCAGCCTATCATCTTCATGCAATGCGGCCCGATCCGTCATCGGGTCGATGCCCGAACGCAAGCCGCCCGGCGGGGTATCGCCCATCGTGTGCGACAGCGGCGTACAGCGTTCCAGCTGCCACAGCCGCTTGCCATCATGGACAGGCCGCCAATGCCCGCGGTCTATGCGGCAATCGCGCAGGATGAAGGCCGCAACGATCTCATCTTCGATGATGTGCTGCGCGCGCTGGAAGCGAAGCGGTCGCCGGTGATCCTGACCGAACGCAAAGACCATCTCGAATATCTGCAGAGCCGGTTATCGCGCTTCGTCCGGAATCTTGCGGTGCTGCGCGGCGGCATGAGCGCGGCGGAGCGCAAAGCTTCAGATGCCGCGCTGCAGGTGCCCTACGGCGAGGAGCGCCTCATCCTCGCGACGGGCCGATATATCGGCGAAGGGTTCGACGATGATCGGCTCGACACGCTGTTCCTGACAATGCCGATCTCATGGAAAGGCACTCTCGCACAATATGTTGGGCGGCTGCATCGCCGGCATGCAGGTAAGACTGACGTGCTGGTCTATGACTATGTCGACGACGCAGTTCCCTTGCTCTCGCGCATGGCCGCGAAACGACAGGTCGGTTATCGCGCACTTGGCTACAGTATCGAATAATCAGGGCAGGAATCGCTTATCGATTCTCGAATGCCGTCAAGGAATCGAGAACCGATTCTGCGAATGAGGTTTATGGTTCCCGAAGGCCTCCAATGTCCTGCTAAACCGCTATCGCCATATGAGCCAATCGATTCTCCACAGAGCAGGGCCGTGGAGTCGACGCCGATGCCATAGGCGAGGACGACCGGCGGCGGCGCGCACACCATGATGGTGTCGACCGGCCTCAGCGTGGCAGAGGTGATCATAGGGGCCTCGGGCTTGAACGCGGCTGAATGCCGCCAAACTCAAGGCCCCCCTCCCCTCGCTTGTCCGATGCGGCTGCGCCGGAGGCGGGTGTCTTCGGGCCGCCTCTCGAAAGCCGGGCCTCGTCAGTTATCCGGCGGCCGTGTCGTGGCGGGGTGCCGGGACGTCGGTTCGCCCATCAGGATCACGGCGATCGAGGGCTTGTCGTCGGGTCCGAGCTTGCGGCTGTCGAAGACGTTCCGGCCGCCCAGGCCGATCGTCAGCATGTCGAAGGTCGGTGACGTACCGCCGTTCGCGTTGGCGATGCGTGTCCCATTGTCGTGATATTGGATGTCGACGAAGCTTGGCGGGCAGCCGCGCTTGTATTCGCCGAAGAGAACGTGATCCGACGACCGTCGGTGGTCTTGGCGCTGATCGTGAAGTTGCCGTCGGGGATGTCGATCGGGAGCGTCGGCACGTCGTTGAAGCGGGCGAAGCCGATGCTTTCGGCATCGGCCGCGGTCATGACGGGCAGCTGCGTGATGTCAGCCATAGAGGGTCTCCTGATCAGGCCAAATGAGCGGAAGCAGCGCGTTGCGCGGCGGAAGGGCCTTGGGATACGGCAGGCGCGGAAGGGTGCGGCCGCGGCGGCGGGCCTCGCGCGTCAGCTCAAAGCAATAGGCGAACAGCCCAGCCTGCTGATGCGTGACGAGATGGCGCTCGCGCTGGAGCCGCCACAGCCAGCTTCGCGGTTCCTCGCCGATGCGCGGCCTCGGGACCCCCAGCGAGACGAGCTGATCGATTGCGCCGGCATGGCCCTGCTCGCCCAGGCGTATCTTGGACAGCGTGCGCCCCGAGATCGTGATGTTGCCGACCCGAAGGACCGATCGCGGCTTCGTGACCGCGCGGTGCGCGGCTGAGAGCGCGCAATAGACGCGGCCGATATGGCCCGCCCCTGGATCGCTGTAGGTTACCACCGCCTCGATCCCAGGCCGTTCCCGGCGCAGGTGGCGAAAGGCCCGCGCGACAAAGAAGCTCTCGCCGTTCTGGGGCACGGCGTCGGTCAGAATGAGGCGCGCGAGGACGCAGCCGCGGCGAGGATCGTCAAACCCGGTGTGGCGCGAGATGACGGCGCCGGTGGTCGGAACAGCGAAAACGGCGACGCCTTCGAGCGCGCCCTTGCGCGCGAACAGCCCCACCGCAAGCTGCGCGGCCGGATAGCGAGGCAGATAATGGTGCTGCGCGATGAAGGCGCGCGCGTCCGCGTGATCGATGACATCGACGCTGTAGGCGCCGGGATCGATCAGAGTGAGATCGCGCGCCCACAGAGCGCGCCGTTCGCGCCAGCGCTGGCTGCGGTCGGTCTGCATGGGTCAGAATCCGTCGGTCAGAGGAGCGCGCTGGCGGGCGTGGCGGGCGATGATCGCGTTGGCGAAGGCGCCCGCGCCCGCCTGGCTCGGGCACAGGCCCAGGCGCACCGCATAGGCGAGGTTGTTGACGTCCGAGGCACCGGTGGCCGAGGCGTAGAGGACGCGGGCGAGCGGCAGATGGTTCTGGAGGAGGACGCCGCAGATGCCCTGCTGCGAGCCTTCGGTCTTGCCGAGCGCGCCTTCGCCGCCCGCGACCCCGCCCATCTCGTGCGCCTCGTCGAAGGCGATCACGCCGTCGAAGTCGGGGCCGGCCCAGTCGAGGATCTGCTGGAGCCGGGTGCTGTCGCCGCGGGCGGAGCGCAGCGTCGGATAGCTTACGAACAGGACGCCCTCGGCCATGGCGATGGGCTGGTCGATCTTCCAGTTGGACAGGGGCTGGACGTCGCCGGACAGTCCGCCGAGCGCGGTCCAGTCGCGCCGCGCGTCCTCGAGCAGCGGCTCGTTCTTGCTGACCCAGATATGGCGGCGCCGTCCGGCCAGCCACTGGTCGAGCACGCAGGCGGCGACCTGGCGACCCTTGCCCGCCCCCGTGCCGTCGCCGAGGAAGAAGCCTTGCCGGTACTGGCGGCCCTCCTCGGGATCGATCACGAGGCCAACGCCCTGCGTGTCGGGCCGGAAACGCCCGGGCAGCATCCGGGTCCAGGCATGGCCGGCATAGACGACGGTTTCGAGTTGCGAAGCGGAGAGCAGCCGTTCGCTCACCGTGCGCTCGGGCAGATGCGGGATATAAGCGGGCACCGGCATCGGGATCGAACCCATCGCGACCGATTCCACCAGCGCGGTCGGGTGCTCACCCGCCGCGTCGAAAGCGATTCGACTCGGGCGATAGGGCAGATAGACCCCGGCCTGGTCGCCGAGCGGTGCGGGGGCGTCGAGCGGGGTATAGCCGACCGGCAGCACGTCGTTGCGCGCCGGCGCATGGACCGGCCGCGGCGGGGCCGAACGGGTGACGCGCGCCGTACCGAACATCGATATGCCCGGCACCGTCGCACGCGGAACGGCGCGCGCCGGGTCGGCAAGGGCCAGGCGTTCGGGGATGGCGAGCGCGGGCATCAGTTCGGCGACCGAGGCGCGCTGGATCGTGGACGGGGGCAGGTCGCCCAGAGCCTTGTCGATGACGTAGAGCCGCACCGCGATATCTGTGCCGTGCTTTCGGTAGCAATGTTCGAGCCGGAGCGAGGTACGCACGGTAACGCCCGACAGGACGGTGTCGAACGCCTTCCTCATCCGTGCCGAGGGCGCGAACCAGTCGGGCATGACGGTGACCACGCGCCCGCCCTTGCGGACCCGGCGCAGCGCCGCCTGGAGATGCCGCACCGCCGCCAAGTCGTCGACGCCGCGCCCGACACTGCGCGAGAAAGGCGGGTTCATGACGATGACCGAGGGCTGGGGCAGGTCGGCATGGCGGCTGACCAGTGCCGCGCCGTCATGGCCGGTGATGGTGGCGGCGGGAAAGATGTCGGCGAGCCGGGCGCGGCGTCGCGGATCGATCTCGTTGAGCTGCAGCGCCGCATGGGGCGGAAGCTGGGCGGCTAGCATACCGTTGCCCGCGCTGGGTTCGAGCACGATGTCCTCCGGCCCGATTGCCGCCAGCAGGACCGCGATCGCCGCAATGTCGGCGGGGGTCGAGAATTGCTGGAGGTCGATCTGCTCCTCGCTGCGCACGGTCTGGGTCGGCAGGCGCTCCATCAGCGCCGAGGCGCGGGCGACGTCGGCAAGACCCGTCATCGACCACGCCGCGGACGCGAGATGGAGTGCTACGCCATGTTCGAGAACCTCGAAGCTGTCGCGCTGGGTCCAGTGGCCGTCGGCATCGCTCCCGCCGTAAGCAGCGGTCATCGCGGCGTTGAGGTGGCGACGCGTGACCGGCGCGTCGCCGGCAACGAGCGGCAGCAACGCATGCGCAGCGACGTGCGCGGGGACGACGGCAGGCCGCGTGGCAAGATCGAGGAGGTCGGTCATCGGGTTACTCCGTCAGGGGCGCTGCCCTCCCGGCAGCTCACCCCTCCCCCGCTCTCTCCTTCTCCCGGGCTTCCAGAACCTCGGCCCAATCCTTGAAACCTGGGGGCGGATACGCGACGCGCACGATCCTGGTCGCCGACACGTAGCGCCGGATCGCCTTGCGGACCGCGAGCCGTCCGGGCGCGTCATTGTCGCCCGCCAGGGTCAGGTCGGTCACGCTGTCGGGCACGTCGACCAGGTCGAGCCTCCGGCTGCCGAGCGACGTCCAGCATGGCATGTCCCCGTGCAGGATCGACCAGGCACGCGCGCTCTCGAAACCCTCGGCAAGCGCGATGCGGGAGCCATGCCCGCCACCTTGCCATGCGCCCGAGCCGAGCTGCCCCAGCGTGGCCTTGTGGGTGTAGGCGGCGGTAGCCGGATCGAGCGCGATGCGCTGCACCCCGACCAGTGTCGTACCCTCCCGAACCGCGACCAGCAGCGCAGGGTTGAAGACCGTCAGCGGCTTGCGACCGAACGGACAGCGCGGGTGGAAGCGAAGGTCGCCCGCGACCGGCAGAAGGAAGCGGCCGGCCAGATAGCGTTCGGCGAGCGTGCCGGTGACCGGGCGGGCCTCGTTCCAGAGCCGTGTGACGTTACCGGTACGCGTCGCTGGCCCGCGCGCGGGTTCAGGCGCGCGGTAGCGGCGGGTCAGGACCACGCGGTCGAGTTCGCGCAGCACATCGGGCGCGCTGCATCCGGCGAAGCAGGTCACGAGGATGCCCTTGTCACCCTGCCGCAGCGACAGGCTGGGCGTGGTGTCGGCATGCGCCGGGCAGCGGCACATGGCGATGTTGCCATGCCATGTGCCGCCGAGCGCCCCGACCAGATCGACCAGACGCTGTTCCGGTCGATGCGCGGTGATGCTCATGGTCAGATGTCCTGGTTTCGTTTGCGAATGCTGATCTTCACGATCGAATAGTATGCGGGCTCTGTCTCGAAGTAGCGGGAAATCATCACATCCGGGTCGAGTGAACGAGGCCCGAGAGTGTCGAGCCATCCGAGCCGCACGCGTGCGGCAAGTTCGTCCATGGCAAGTCTTTCCGATTTGTGGATGGTCACGCTTTCGCGACTACTCAGGTCGCGGAAATACAAAGCGTACATGGCTGGTATCCGATCGAAGGCTGCGACCGTCGTCACTGGCGGCCTTGCCGCGGGATCATTCCTGCGACTGCCTTCCCCCGCCCCCTTCGCTCCAGAACCTCCGGGCATTTACGGGATACTCATGTTTTTCCATGATGTAGGTTGTTGGAACCGCTGGTCGGATTGGCCGGTTCTCAAGCCGTTGTTGTGTGAGGAGTGCTGCTGCCCATGGCCCATCTCACTCCCGTCGAGATCGCCAACTGGATCGCGATCTATCTGGCCCCTGTGCATTATTCGGACACGGATTCACGGTAGCGGGTTCGCGAGCAGCGGCATGAAGCCATCAGCATCGAGTTTCAGGTTTTCCGCCCAAACATAGTCTCCGGTCAGGTTGATGTGATCCCACCCCAAGGGTGAGAGCCGGGCCAACATGGTCGGATCGACCGGGGTCCCCCGACGCCGAAATTCGTCAACGGCGCGGCCGAGATAGCGGCAGTTGAACAGGATGATTGCGGCGGACGTAAGATTGAGCGCCGCCGCCCGGATTTGTTGGTTTTCGAGGCCTCGATCCCGGAAACGCCCGAGGCGGTGGAAGGCGATGGCTCGCGCCAGGCTATTGCGCGCCTCCCCCTTGTTCAGTTCGGCTGTCACTATCCGGCGCAGTTCCGGTTCCTCAAACCAACGCAATGTGAACAGCGTCCGCTCGATCCTCCCGATCTCGCGTAAGGCCGCGGCAAGGCTGTTCTGCTGGCGGTAGGCGGATAGCTTTTTCAGGATCAGAGACGGGGTCACGGTACGATCACGCATTGCGCCGATGACCTGCGCAATCTCAGGCCAATGGCCGGCGATGATATCTCGGTTGAGCTTTCGGCCAAAAAGCGGAGCCAACTTGCCATAACTGCCGGCGGGCTCGAAAGCGTAAAGGCGTCGATCCGACAGACGGGGAATACGGGGCTCAAAATCGAGGCCGAGCAGATGCATCACCGCGAACACGATGTCGGAGACGCCGCCGCCGTCTGTGTGCAAAGCTGTAAGATTGGCGTTGCTGTCGTGCCCGAGGATA
>OFDN01000852.1_pt1 | contig 22573 bp, 20 predicted proteins | sample 1520971 | NCBI WGS metagenome assembly OFDN01 (sample SAMEA94257418, study PRJEB24077) | hot springs metagenome | biome: Aquatic biome; feature: Geographical feature; material: Water | place: India | collected 2012-06-12 | depth 5 m
GTAACCCTCATTACTTCACCTCCCCCGTCACACGGGGGAGGCCGGGAGGGGGGAAAGCCACGCGATGATTGTTGGTTCGGAAGAGATCAGACTCATGGCACTCCCCCTCCGGCCCTGCGGGCCACCTCCCCCGTAAGACGGGGGAGGAAGTTTGATTATCAGCGCTCCGAGACGCCGAGCGGCAGCGCCGCGCCCTGCTTCACGGGGCGCAGCGCGAAGGAGCTGCGGATCTGGGCGATGCCCTGGATCTTCGTGAAGTCCATCACGAAGCGCTCATAGGCTTCGAGGTCGGGCACCACGACGCGCAGCAGGTAGTCGCTGTCGCCGGTCATCAGGTAGCACTCCATCACCTCAGGCCGCTCGGCCGCGGCGCGCTCGAAGTCCTTCAGCGCCTTCTCGGTCTGGGTCGTGAGCGACACGCTGACGAAGACGTTGACTGACAGGCCGACCGACTTGGCGTCGACCCGGGCGGCATAGCCCTTGATGACGCCCGCCTCTTCCAGTGCCTTCACCCGCCGCCAGCACGGTGAGGAGGACAGGCCCACCTGCTCTGCGAGGTCGGCATTGCTCAGGCGGCCGTCGTGCTGCAGCCGTTCGAGAATGCGCCGGTCGATCGCGTCCAGGGAGATCATTGCTCAAATATCTCCTATTCGGGATAATTCTACCCAATACAGCCCGTTCGACGACCCGAACGCAAGGACCTTCCAGCCCGCCGGGAGTATGCGTTGGCGATGACCACCCTCGCCCCCATCCAGCGTCTTCGCCTCCTCCGTGAACTGGAACGCAAGGTGCTGTGGCTCAGCGCCTGGACGATCCATCACGCCAATCACATCCGTCCCAACCGCGACGCGCTCAAGGTCGGCGGCCACCAGGCTTCCTGCGCCTCGCTGGCGACGGTGCTCTCCGCGCTCTACTTCTCGGTGCTGCGGCCGGAAGATCGCGTCGCGGTGAAGCCGCATGCCTCGCCGGTGTTCCACGCCATCCAGTACCTGTTCGGCCACCAGACCCGCGAGAAGCTCGAACGCTTCCGCGCGCTGGGCGGGGCGCAGTCCTATCCGTCGCGCACCAAGGACGTGGACGACGTCGATTTCTCGACCGGCTCGGTCGGCCTCGGCGTCGCCATGACGCTGTTCTCCTCGATCGTGCAGGACTATGTGCGGCTGAAGAACCTGGGCGACGGCAAGCGGCCCACGGGGCGCATGGTGGCGCTGGTCGGCGACGCCGAACTCGACGAGGGCAACATCTTCGAGGCGCTGCTCGAAGGCTGGAAGCACGACGTCCGGAACCTGTGGTGGGTGATCGACTACAATCGCCAGAGCCTCGACGGCGTCGTAAACGACCGGCTGTTCGGGCGCGTCGCCGAGATGTTCGAGCTGGTCGGCTGGCGAGTCGTCACGCTGAAGTACGGCAAGCTGCTGGAGACCGCCTTCGCCCAGCCCGACGGTGCGCATCTGCGCGACTGGATCGACGCCTGCCCCAACTCGCTCTACTCGGCGCTGGTGTTCAAGGGCGGCGCCGGCTGGCGCGAGGCGCTGACGCGCGATCTCAACCAGTATCCCGGCATCCGCCGCATCCTCGAGCAGCACGACGACGCCTCGCTGCACCGGCTGATGACCAACCTGGCCGGCAACGACATGCAGGCCGTGGTCGATGCCTTCGAGAACGTGACCGACGACACGCCGACCTGCTTCATCGCCTACACGATCAAGGGCCAGGGCCTACCCTTCGCCGGCCACAAGGACAATCACTCCGGCCTGATGACGCTCGACCAGATGGCGGGCTTCAAGAAGGGTATGGGGATCGAGGACGGCCAGGAGTGGGACAAGTTCGCGGGCCTCACATCCGCGCCGGCCGACCTGCAGGCCTTTCTCGACGCCGCGCCCTTCAACGCCGAGGGCCGCCGCCGTACCGACGCGCCGGTCATTGCGATCCCGGCTCAGCTCACCAGGCCGAATGACAGGAAGTCGAGCACGCAGGAGGGCTTCGGCAAGATCCTGAACGCGATCGCGTCGGAGGACGGCGAACTCGCCCGCCACATCGTCACGACCTCGCCCGACGTCACGGTCTCGACCAACCTCGGCGCCTGGGTGAACCGGCGCGGCCTGTTCGGCCACACCGAGGCCGAGGACGTGTTCCGCGAACTCAAGGTCGTATCGGCCCAGCTCTGGCGCCAGACGCCCAAGGGCCAGCATGTCGAGCTGGGCATCGCCGAGAACAACCTGTTCATCCAGCTCGCCGCACTCGGCCTCAGCCACCAGCTGTTCGGCGCGCGCCTGCTGCCGATCGGCACGCTCTACGATCCGTTCATCGCGCGCGGTCTCGATGCGCTCAACTATGCCTGCTACCAGGATTCGCGCTTCATGCTGGTGGCCACGCCGTCGGGCGTGACGCTCGCCCCCGAAGGCGGCGCACACCAGAGCATCCACACGCCACTGATCGGCATCGGTCAGCCCGGCCTCGTCTCCTACGAGCCGGCCTATGTTGACGAGTTGGCGGTGCTGATGCGCCACGGCTTCGAATACATGCAGCAGGACGACGGCGGCTCGATCTATCTGCGCCTCTCGACGCGGAGCCTGGCCCAGCCCGAGCGCACGCTGACGCCGGAGCAGCAGAACGACATCGTCTCCGGCGGTTACTGGTATGCCCCGCCCGATGACGGCGCCGACGTGGCCATCGTCGCCATGGGCGCCGTGACGCCGGAGGCCGTCGCCGCGCATGAAAGCGTCGCGCGCGACTTCGGCGGCGCCGGCCTGCTGGTGCTGACCTCGCCCGACCGGCTGCACACCGATTGGCTGGCCGCGCAGCGGAATCGCGGCCGCACCGCGGGTCTGGTCGACCGCTCGGCCAGCCCGATCGAACGGCTGCTGGCGCCGCTGTCGCGCGATGCGCGCATCGTGACGGTAATGGACGGCCATCCGCTGGCCCTGTCGTGGCTGGGCTCGGTGCGCGGCCAGCGGGTCGTGCCGCTCGGCATCGAGAAGTTCGGCCAGTCCGGCGACATTCCCGATCTCTATCGCGCCTACGGGCTCGATACGGCGGCGATAATCGACGCGGTGGCGCGCGCCGTCTAAAGTGGCGGCGTGAAAGTAGACGGCAAGCCTTATCGCACCATCTGGCCCGGCGCCGACGGCACGACCGTCCAGGCCATCGACCAGACCCTGCTGCCCCACCGTTTCGTCGTGCGCGATCTGCGCACGATGGAGGACGCCGAAGCGGCGATCCGCACCATGATCGTGCGCGGCGCCCCCCTGATCGGCGCCGCCGCCGCCTACGGCATGGCGCTCGCCATGGCGGCCGACCCGTCCGACGCCATGCTGGCGCGCGCCTACACGGTGTTGCTGGAATCGCGGCCTACGGCGGTGAACCTGCGCTGGGCGCTCGACGATCTGCGGGCGCTGCTGGCGCCGTTGACGCCCGCCGAGCGGCGCGAGGCCGCCTACCGGCGCGCCGCCGAGATCTGCGACGAGGACGCCGAGATCTGCCGTCGCATCGGCGAGAACGGGCTCGGCCTGATCCGCAAACTGAAGCCGCGCGACAGGAACGGACGCATCAACGCCCTCACCCACTGCAACGCGGGCTGGCTCGCCACCGTCGACTGGGGCACCGCGCTGGCGCCGATCTACCAGGCGCACGATGCCGGCATCCCCATCCATGTCTGGGTCGACGAGACGCGGCCCCGCAACCAGGGCGCCAGCCTGACGGCGTGGGAGCTGGGCAAGCACGGCGTGCCGCACACGGTGATCGCCGACAATGCCGGCGGCCACCTGATGCAGCACGACCAGGTCGACTTCGTCATCACCGGCACCGACCGCACGACGCGCGGCGGCGACGTCTGCAACAAGATCGGCACCTACCTGAAGGCGCTGGCCGCACACGACAACGGCGTGCCCTTCTATGTCGGCCTGCCCTATCCGACCATCGACTGGACGATCGTCGACGGCGTACGCGACATCCCGATCGAGGAGCGCAGCGCGCGCGAGCTGTCGCACATGACCGGGCGCACCGAGACCGGTGAACTCGCGACGGTGCAGATCCTTCCCGAAGGCAGTGCCGGCGCCAATCCTGCCTTCGACGTGACGCCGGCGCGCCTGGTGACGGCGCTGATCACCGAGCGCGGCGTCTGCGACGCCAGCGAGGCCGGACTGCTGTCGCTCTATCCCGAGCAGTCGCGGGCGGCGTGAAGGTCACGGCAGCGGCCAGGGCCACCTTCGGCCTCTGCCTCACCCAGATCGTGGGCTGGGGCACCACCTTCCTGATGCCCTCGGTGCTGGGCCGCCACTTCGAGCGCGACCTCGACCTGCCGAGCGAGGTCGTCTACGGCGGCATCACCGTGATGTTCGGCGTCGGCGCCCTGTTCGCGCCCCGGGTCGGCCGGCTGCTCGACCGCACCGGCGCGCGCTCGGTGATGGCCATCGGGTCGGTGGTCTATGCGCTGTCGCTCGCGGCACTCTCCTTCTCGCAAGGACTGGTGAGCTATCTCCTGTGCTGGGCCGCCATGGGTGTCGCCTCGACCCTGGCGCTGAACACGCCGGCCAGCATTGCGCTGGCGCAGATCGCCGGCAGCCGCGCACGCCAGGCGATTGCGATCCTCGCCATCATCGGCGGCTTCGCCTCGACCGTCTTCTGGCCGCTCTCCGAGGCGCTCGAAGCCTTCCTGAGCTGGCGCGGCGTGCTGCTCGTCTATGCCGCGATCCATCTCCTGGTCTGCGCGCCGGTCCATCTGCTCGTGCTGCCCGGCCGGCCGAAGGTCGGCACGCAGGCGGCGGCCGGCGCAGCGACGACGGCGGCGATGCCGTCGGACCGAGCCAACCGCCTCTTCATCCTGCTGGCGATCGCCTTCTCCTGCGGCGCCTTCATCTTCACCGGCTTCATCGTGCACGCGATCGGCGTGCTGCGCGGACTGGGTCACGATCCTGCTTCCGCCCTGCTGCTTGCCTCTCTGATCGGACCGGCGCAGGTCGCCGTGCGGATCGTCGAGCTGGTGTTCGGCCACCGTTACGCCATCAGCACGTCGACCTTGTTTGCCGCCGCCGTCCTGCCGCTGGGCCTCGGGCTCGCCTTCCTGGCCGGTGGCAACTTCGCGGTCGCCCTGCTCTGCCTGGTCGCCTACGGCATCGCCAACGGCCTGAAGGCGGTCCTGCGCGCCACGCTGCCACTCGCCCTGTTCGGACGCGCCCAGTTCGGCAGCTATCTCGGTCGGCTCGCCCTGCCGCAGGGCATCGTCTCGGCCGCCGCGCCGCCGGTTCTGGCCGCGGTGATGGCCAATTACGGCGCCGAGGGCGTGCTGGCCGTCAACTTCGTGATCGCCACGATCGCGCTCGTCGCGACCGTCCTGCTGATCCGGACGAGCGGGACGGTCCGCTGACGGCACCGACGCGCCCAGGCCGTGTCGGGGCGCTTCGTTGCGTCAGGGACGGACCTGGAGTCCCTTGGACGAAGTCTGCATGCCGGTGAAGTCGCGGCCACTGGAAACGATGCGCCACGACAGCATCTTCTGCGCGTAGGCGAGCATCGCCGGCGCCGAGGCCGGATCGCGCGACAGGTCGTTCAGGCAGTGCGGATCGGCTTCGAGGTCGAAGAACAGCGGCGGCAGGGCCGCGAAGTGGACGTACTTGAAGCGCTCGTCGCGGATGACGGCCAGCGAGCAGGCGTCCATCGGCAAGCCGAGCGCGATTTCCGAGTCCGCCGCGCCCAGGCCGCGGAAGTCGAACTCCCAATGCACTTCCCGGCGCCAGTCCGCCGGCGCCTTGCCATGGAGAAACGGCAACAGGGAGCGGCCGTCGCACTGCCGCGGAATGTCGAGGCCGAGCCATTCGAGGACCGTCGGCATCACGTCCACCGCCTCGGTGAAGCGCTCGATCGTGGTACCGCGCGCGGCATCGGCCGCGGCCCGCGGATCGCGCACGATCAGCGGCACGTTGTAGGCTTCGTCGAAATAGCCCTGCTTGCCCAGCATCCAGTGGTCGCCCAGCAGCTCGCCATGATCGGACGTCACGACGATCAGCGTGTCGTCGTAGAGCCCCCACTCCTTCAGCCGGTCGATCAGGCGGCCAACCTGGTCGTCGACTTCCTGCACCATGCCGTAGTAGGTGGCGCGCAACTGCGCGAGATCGGAGTCGCCTAGATCGGCGACCAGCCCCTGCCCGGTGACGAAGTAACTCGCGAGGCTCTGCGAGCGGAGGTAGCTGGCCAGCAGCGGATGCTGTGCGCCTTCCCGTTCCGCCGTGGCGGCACGATGTGGCGGCGCCATGTCGGCGGGATCGTAGAGCGTGTTGTAGGGCGCGGGGGCGATGAAGGGCGGATGGGGGCGGATATAGGCCGCATGCGCGAACCACGAACCGTTGCGCCGCACCGAGATGAAGTCGAGGAGCCGGTCGGTGAGGAAGGCGGTGATGCTGTCCTCGGCCTTGAAGCGCGCCGGCGGAAAGGTCGGCCCGCGATCGCCGGCCGGGACCGCCGGCCGGTAGATCTCGGTGACGTCGTCGGCGAAGGGATAGCCCTTGGCCTTGAGGTGGACCATCCACGGATAGGCCAGCTCCGGGAGGTGCAGCTCGGGCGTGAAGCCCGGCATCACCGACTCGTAGGTCCGCAATGCCGGATCGTCGGGCGACAGGCCGGTCGGATCGGCGGTCGTGTCGGTGTAGCCGAACAGGGCCGGGTCATATCCGGCCTTGCGGCATTCGAGGGCGATGTTGGTGAAGCGCCGCGACAGCGGCGTGCCGTTCCGCATCACGCCGTTGTTGTGCTGGTAGGTGCCGGTCAGCAGTGCCGCGCGCGAGGGACCGCAGGGAGCCGCCTGCACGAAGTGCCGGCGGCAAAGCACGCCATCAGCAGCCAGTCGGTCCAGGTTGGGCGTCTTCAGGACGGGATTGCCGGCGCAGCCCAGCGCATCGGCGCGCCACTGATCGATGACGATGAAGAGGATGTTCCTCCGGGCGACCATCCGATGCTTCCTTTCCGCGGCCGCGATCATCCGGCGCTCGTATTGTCGGGACAGTTCATACGACTTCAGTAGCAGAAAAATTCGATTGCCTGCTGGCGCACCCGCCCGAAAAGCGAACTCGCCGGCGAACAGGACGAAGCGGCCGCCTGCTTGCTAGTATCGGCACCGGCAACAGCGGGCGCGGCCCGAGAAGGTCCATGTTCGAACCCAATTCGCTCATTCTCGGCTTCGTCGTCGCGCTCGGCGTCGGCCTGCTGATCGGCATCGACCGCGAGCGCAAGAAGGGCGAAGGGCCGGGCCGGGGGGCCGCGGGCCTCCGGACCTTCACGCTCGCCTCGCTATCCGGCGCGATCGGAGCCGCAGCCGGTGGCGAAATCCTCCTCGCCGCGATCGTCCTGGGCGTGGCGGCCTTCGCCGGCCTCTCCTACTGGCATGCACGCGACACCGACCCCGGCCTGACGACGGAGACGGCACTGGTCGCCACGGCCCTGCTGGGCGGGCTTGCCATCCGCGAACCCGCCTTCGCCGCGGGAGTCGGCGTGGTGGTCGCCGTTCTGCTCAATGCCCGCGAAGTGCTGCATCGCTTCGTGCGCTCGATGCTGACCGACGGGGAGTTGCACGACCTGCTGATCTTCGCCGGCGCCACGCTGGTCGTGCTGCCGCTGCTGCCCGATCATCCGATCGGTCCCTACGGTGCACTGAATCTCCGCACCATCTGGCTGGTTGTGATTCTGGTGATGGGCGTCGGTGCCCTGGGCTATATCGCGGTCCGGATCGTGGGGCCGCGATTCGGCCTGCCGCTGGCCGGCCTCGCCTCGGGCTTCATCTCCAGCTCCGCGACCATCGGCGCGATGGGCGCGCGCGCCGCCAAGGAGCCGCGCCTGACAAGGCCGGCGGCGGCCGGGGCCGCGCTCTCCTCCGTCGCGACCGTGGTGCAGCTCGGCATCCTCATCGCCGCCACCGATCTCGGGGCCTTGAAGGCTCTCGCGATGCCTCTGCTCTTCGCGGGCGCCGCTGCGATCGTCTATGGCGGCGCCTTCATCCTGTGGGCGTTGCGCGAGGACCGAGGCACGGTCGAGGAAACCGCGGGCAGCGCCTTCAGCCTGCGGACCGCCCTGATATTCGCGGCGATCCTGGCCGCCGTGCTGCTGCTGGCGGCGGCGCTGCAGGACTGGATGGGCGAGGCCGGCGTGATTCTCGCGGCCGGCGCGGCGGGCTTTGCCGACACGCATGCGCCCGCCATCTCGGTCGCCTCGCTCGTGGCCGACGGGCGGCTGACGCCGCACGCGGCCGTCATCCCCGTGCTCGCCGCCTTCACGACCAACACCGTGACCAAGATGGTGTTCGCTTTCGGTGCCGGCGGTGTGCGTTTCGCTCTCTATGTCGTGCCGGGCCAGCTTCTGATGCTGGCCGCGGCATGGACCGCTATGCTGGTCGCCTGACCGAAGGGAATTCCATGACCGTCGCAAGGAAGTTTGGCCGCCGTAGCCTCGCGGCCGCCGGAACGCTCGCTGCCGCCACCGCGCTTGGGCGCCCCGCTTTTGCGCAAGCACCGGTGGCGGCCGGAGCGACACCGGCCGGCTGGAACGACGGGCTGGCGCATCCGATTCCCTATACGCCCTCACCCGGCCAGGGGAAGGAGCGCGGCCTCGTGCTGGGCGGCGGCGGCGCCTATCTCGTCTCGTGGATGATGGGCTACTTCCATGCGCTGAAGCAGAATGGCGTCGACCTCGCGACGGCCGATGTCGTCGTCGGCACCTCGGCGGGCTCCATCGCCGGCGCCGTCCTGAGCAGCGGCCGGCTGTGGAGGCTCACCGGCGAGCTCGACATCTTCGCCGACTTCCCCAAGCTCTTCGCCGAGCTGGTGCCAGCGCTGCAGGCCAATCCCAGCCAGGAGCGCGCGCGCAAGTTCGCGGTCGACGCCCGGGATGCGAGCTTCGAGACGATCCGCAACATCGGCCGCGCCGCGATGGCCGCGCGCAATCCCGCCGGCACCGACAAGTACTTCAGCACGCTGCATCGCCTGATCGGCCCCACGACCTGGCCCTCGCCCGCGCTGCATACGACCGCGAACGACTGCTACACCGGCGAGCGTATCGTCGTCTCCGCGAGCGCCGGCCTGCCTGTCGACGTCGCCTGTGCGGCGAGTTCGTCCCTGCCGGGCTCGATGGGACCGACCTGGCTGAAGGACCGGCTGTGCATGGACGGCGGCATCTGCCAGACCAGCACGCATGCCGACGTCGTGACCGGCGTGAAGCGCGCGCTGGTCATCTCATTGAGCGACGGCGGTCCGCAGGCGGTGACGCAGGGCCTGCGCACCTCCGGCATGCCCAACACGCTCCAACAGGAGATCCGCGACCTCGAAGCCGGCGGGACCCGCACCATGCTGACCGTCGCCGGACTGCTGCCGGGCACACAGCATGTCGACAACATCATGGATCCCAAGTGGATCGGCCCCCTGCTGAAGTACGGCCACGAGCGCGGGCTCGCCGAGCTGCCGAAGGTCAAGGCACTCTGGGCGTAAGTCGACCGTGCGTTCCCTCGTCCTACTCCCCGGCTTCATGTGCGACGCCGATCTGTGGACCGACATGGTCCCCGATCTCGAAGCATTCGGCTCCCTTCACTTCGGCAACGTCTATGAGGACGATTCGCTCGAAGGCATGGCGCGGCGCGTGCTGGCCGAAGCGCCGGAGCGCTTCGTGCTGGTCGGCTTCTCCATGGGCGGATTCGTGGCGCGCGTGCTCACGCTCATGGCGCCGGAGCGCGTGACGGGCGTGGCCTTCGTCGCCTCCTCCGCGCGCGGATACTCCGACGAGGAACGCGCACGTCGCCAGTCGGGCTATCGGCCGGGCGACCGGCCGCCCCGCGCTGCCGGCGCCATCTCCAACGCGATGGGCCTGCATCCCGAGCGCGATACCGATCCCGTTCTGCTCGACCGGCTGCGCGGCATGCAGCGCCGGCTCGGCCCCGAGGTGCGCAAGCGCCAGGCAGCGCTCGTGCGACGCGACGGCTACGCCGATCTCGGACGCATCGCCTGCCCCTCGCTGGTGGTCGCCTGTCGCCAGGACCGGCTGCGCACCTTCGCCGAGACCGAGCGCATGGCGCAGGCACTGCCAAACTCGAGCTTCAGCATCCTCGAGGATTGCGGCCACATGGCCCCCCTCGAAAAGCCGAAGGAGCTGTCGGCCCTGCTCGGCGCCTGGATCGAGCGGGCGAACCTCTGACCCCAATTGCCCGTCGTCCCGACCGGAGCGCGCAGCGCGGAGTGGAGGGGCGACGAAACATTCCATATCCGATAGCCCTGCCTTAGCGAGGGAGAGGACCTTAAGGAGTGCGTCTCCGGCTCCAGCGCGACACGCACACGGCACCACCGAACAGCAGCGACACCGCGAAGGCCACGGCCGCCGGTAGCCACAGATCGACGAACGACAGGATGCGGGCGCGGCTCGGCTGGCTGCGGTCGTAGACGACGTTGACGACTTCGCCTGCCGTGAACGACGTGCCGCTGCCGCCGCGGCCATGGAACTCGATCTCGCGGCCCTCCGGCGTGGTGAAGCGCACGACGGGAGCATAGGAGATGCGCTCGACGTCGCGACGGACCTCGCGACCGCCAGGTGTGGTCACTTCCTCCGTCACGATCGAACGGCTTTCGCGAATCTCGAGCACCTTGCCGCGGGCACGGCCTCCGCTGGTATAGAGGTCGATGGCGCTCCAGAGCGCGAACACGCCGATCAGCAGCGCCGACACCGAGATCACCGAGAAGGCGCGCTCCCCGACCAACGCCAGGTCGGCGTTGCGCGACAGCGCCCACGCAACGGCGCCGAACATCAGCCAGAAGCCACCGAAGCCGGCGAGGATGAGCGGCAGCAGCCACAATCGCTCGAACGTATCGAGGCGGAAATCCGCCGGCGTCTCGGGGAGGTAGAGGACACCGACCCTGTCGCCCACCGAGAAGTCCGGCGCACCGCTCGCCAGGTCCTTCACCTCGACGGTCTCGCCCTGGGGCAGGCGGAAGCGCACCACCGGCGCGTACATGCTGCCCTCGCGCACGACCTCCGTGACGACGCCCTCGCCCCGCTCGCCTTGAAGAACGTGGCGCAGATTGCCGAGTCCCATCAGCACGCCGCCGGCCGCGATCAGCCAGCCGATCCCGAGGACCAGCCAGGCGATCCAGCGCCAGCTCGTATCGACAGTCATGGCAGGCAGAGTAGACGCGAAGATCGTTCGCGGCAGCCAGCTATTCGAGCCTGAGATTGGCCTTGCGGATCACCGAGGCCCACAGCTCCGCCTGCCGGCCGAGAAGCGCCCGGTAGTCCTCGGGCGTGGTGAAGCGCACGTCCGTACCCAGTCCCTCGAAACGCCGCTGGACGACCGGGTCTTCCAGCAACGACTTCACGGCGACACTCAGCTTCTCGACCACCGGCCCCGGCATGTTCGCCGGCCCGACGAGGCCGAGCAGGTTGATGGCCTCGAAGCCCGGGATGGTCTCGGCGATCGCCGGCACGTCGGGCAGTGCGGGCGAACGCATCAGGGACGTCACGGCCAGCGCCCGCAGCCGGCCGTCGCGGATCATCGGCAAGGCGGTCGAGATCGGCTCCAGCTGGAATTGAGTTTGGTCGGACATCAGGTCGATCATTGCCGGCGCCCCGGTGTGATAATGGGCAGCCTCGAAGCGCACGCCCGCGCGCTGTGCGAGGAGAAGGCCGGCCAGGTGCCCGACCAGGCCTTCGCCTGCCGTTCCCATGACCATGCGACCGTTCTCCTTGCGCGCCTGCGCGATGAACGCGGTTAGCGTGCGCGCCGGCATGGTCGGCTTCACCAACAGCACCAGCGGCTGGACGGAGATCGACGAGATGAAGGTGAAATCCGTCTGCCAGTCGTAGACCTTGCGGTCATACAGGAGCGGGCTGTTGGGCAGCGAAGCCGAAGTCATCAGCAGCGTGTAGCCGTCTGGCGCGGCACGCGCGACGAACTCCGCCCCGGTAAGCGCGCCGACGCCGGTCATGTTCTCCACGACGACCGGCTGGCCGAGCTGGTTCCTGAGTTGCGCTGCGACGATGCGGGCAATCCCGTCGACGCTCCCGCCGGTGGGGAAAGGCGTCACGAGCTTGACCGGCTGGGTCGGCCAGTCCTCGGCCTGGGCCGGCCCGGTCAGCGTCTGGACAGCGAGAAGCGCGAGCCCGCAAGAGAGGCCACGCGCAATGCCCCGCAGGGTGAGCCGAAGCAGGGAGGTACTCATGCGCCGATCCTGCTCAAGCGCGGCCGGCGAATCCACCGCGAAAAATCATTGATCAGGTCTCGCGCCGCCTCAGCCGGTCGACCAGTGCCACCAGGCGGCTGCCCTGCGGCGTTGCCGGGTCCAAGAGCTTTTCGTGCGGCGTGTCGCGTGCAAGCCGGCTGATCTCCATCAGCGCGCGGATATGCTGGCGGCGGGTCAGGCGATACTCCGAGGAGCGATGATGGAAGAACAGGCGCCTGAGCTGGCCGTCGCCCACCAGCGCATTCAGCTCGCTCGCGGTCACGTAGAGCAGGAAGCAGACGAAGATCCAGACCTGCACCGCCACGAAGCGATGCCAGGTAAAGTCGGCCAGCGCCGCCTCGGCGGCGACAGTGAAGCCGCGCGCATCGAAGACGAAGTGCAGCATCTTCTCGGCATAGCGCACGATCGTGACGACGACGCCATAGAACACGGTCTTGTAGAGGATTGGCTGGATGAGCGGTGCGCCGCGGAACTTGTCGATGATGCGAACCTTCTCGACGACCAGCACCACCTTCCCCACGATCAGCGCCGTCGTGCTGGCCAGCATGAATCCCGTCAGATTGAACCAGTAGTCATGCGTCAGGAGGTTCGTCGTGAAGACGATGAGGTTGAAGGCCGTGAAGAAATAGAGTGTCGGAGGCAGCATGTGCCGGATCACGCGCATCCAGCCGTGGAAGAAACGCCTCGGCAGCGAGGCGATGACGGTCGCGCTCAAATGCGACCTCCATCCACGACGAAATTCTGGGCGGTGACCAGCCGGCTGTCGTCGGCGGCCAGCCACAGCACCATGCGCGCGATGTCGGGCGCATGGAGGAGTTCCTTCAAGCATTGCGCAGCGAGCTGCGCGGCCCTGGCCTCGGGCGTGACCCAGAGATCGAGCTGGCGCTGGGTCATGATCCAGCCCGGTGTCACGGCGTTGAGGCGGATACCGTCGCCGCCGAGGTCGCGGGCAAGGCCGCGCGTCATGCCGATCACCGCCGCCTTGGCCGCTTGATAGACGGAAAGGTTTGGCGTCATCGTATGGTAGCTGACCGAGCTGAAGTTCACGATCGAGCCGCCGCCCGCCTTCTTCATCGCCGGCGCCACCGTCTGGATGGCGAAGTAGGCGTGGCGCAGATTCACGGCGATACGCTCGTCCCAGAAGTCGGGCGTCACCTGGTCGATCGTGTGCCGATCGTCGCGCGCGGCATTGTTCACCAGCACGGTGATGGTCCCGAGCTTGGCCGCCACTTCTTCGATGGCTCTTTGATAGGCGGCCACGTCACGGATGTCGCAGGGCACGAACAGCGGCACGGTGAGGCGACGGGCCTCGATCTTCTCGACCAGTGCCCGGGAAGCCGCTTCGTCGATGTCGACGAAGCCGACCCTGGCACCCTGCTCGGCGAAGTGCTCGACGATGGAGGCGCCGATGCCGGAGCCGCCACCCGAGACGAAGACGGTGCGGCCGGAAAGGCTGGGATAGGAGGCGAACGAGGACATGCTGTTCCTTCTAGATCCTGCTCAGGCGAAACGAGACCTCGCCGGCCAGGGTCGCCCCGGCGGCCAGCAGGCTCTGCCCGACCGCACCGTTGGCGTGACTGACCGGCTCGACACAGAAGTATCGTTGGCCGTCGGGAACATAGATCACCAGATGACGAAATGCCTCCGTCGCGGCGAGGACGAGCCGGAGGCCGCGGCCCGGCCAGGTGACGGTGGCATCGCCATTCCATCCGTCGAAGCAATGGTCGAGGCCCATCCCCTCGACGGGCCGCGAATGCGAGAAGTCCCATTCCGCCGGTATGGGCACATGCTGCACCGGCAGCACCTCGGCGTCGGTGCGCCAGACACCGCCGAGCCGGCAGGCCAGTTCGGTGTCGGCCTCCCGCACGAAGAAGGGATGCAATCCCAGCCCGGCCGGGACTTCCCGATCTTCGAGGTTCTCGATCGAGATGCCGATCGTGAGGCTCGCCTCGTCGAGCGCGAGAGTCTGTCGAGCCCGATAGCGGAAGGGCCAGCCGGCAACGCCCTCGCCAGCGCCGTGCAGATAGACCAGCTCGGCCGACGTGCGATCCTGGCGCACCACGTCCCAGGCACGCGCCCAGCCGTCGCCGTGCATGGGATGGCGCACGCCGGGCCAGTTGGGTTCGAGGTGAAAAGTCTCGTCCCCGAACGCGAGACGACCGTTCGCGATGCGATTGGAAAACGGAACCAGAGGATAGCAGCCCGTGTCCTTGCCCGTTCCCGAGTCCAGCGCCGCGGCCGATGCGGGGCGCAGCAGATCGCCCACGCCCTCGAGGGCAAAGCGCGCAATCGACCCACCGGCCCGGGGCGCCAGATCCACCGAAAGACTACCCGCCCGCAGCGACAAAAGCGTCACGCAATCCCCCGTCGCTGTGTAAACTCGCCCGCTCTCAAATTACGAGGAAACGCATCTATGTCGAACATGCTGAAGAAGCGGCTGCAGGCCGGCAAGGCCTGCGTCAATGGATGGCTGGCGATCCCCGACGGCTTCGCCGCCGAGACCATGGCGCAATGCGGCTGGGACAGCGTCACCGTCGACATGCAGCACGGCGTGCAGGATTACCTCTCGATGGTCCGCTGCTTCCAGGCGATGGACAAGTACCCGATCACGCCGCTGGTGCGCGTGCCGTGGAACGAGCCCGGCATCGTCGGCAAGGTGCTCGACGGCGGCGCCTGGGGCGTCATCTGCCCGATGGTGAACACGGCGGCCGAGGCCAAGGCGCTGGTCTCCTATGCGCTCTATCCGCCGAAGGGCAAGCGCTCCAACGGCCCGATCCGTGCCGGCGCCTACGGCGAGGCGACGCCCTACCAGGCGATGGCCAATGACGAGGTGCTGATCATCCCGATGATCGAGACGCAGGAAGCGATCGACAATATCGACGCCATCCTCGACGTGCCGGGCGTGAGCGGCATCTACATCGGACCGTCCGACCTCGGCCTGTCGCTCGGCATGAAGCCGATGCTCGACCGCGAGGAGCCGCAGATCCTGTCGATCTACGACAAGCTGCTCGCGGCCACCAAGAAGCGCGGCCAGTTCGCCGGCCTGCACAACGGCACCGGCAGCTACGCCGCGAAGATGGTCCACAAGGGCTTCCAGCTCGTCACCATCGCCAACGATGCCGGGCTGATGGCCAAGGCCGCCCGCGAGGCCGTGGCCCAGACGCGCAAGGAAGGCGGCCCTGCGGCCGCCAAGTAAGGCGGCAAGTATGTTGGGCGCCCGCGTGCGCTTCACCAACGCCACGCTGCCCGACGGCAGCCGGCACGACATCGAGGTCGAGGGAGGGCGGATCACCGCCCTCCTTCCGGCCTCGACGCCGACCGCCGACACGATCGACCTCGGCGGCACGCTCGTCCTGCCGCCGCTGGTCGACGGTCACATCCATCTCGACAAGACCCTGCTCGGCCTGCCGTGGGTGCCCAATCAATCCGCGGGCAACAAGGTCTCCGACCGCATCGAGGCCGAGCGCCGCGTTCGTGCGGCGCGCACCGTGCCGGAGTTTGAGACCGGCTCGAACCTGGTGCGCCAGATCGTGGCCAGCGGCACCTTGCACATGCGCAGCCACGTCGACATCGACAACCAGCTCGGTCTCCGCAACCTCCACGAGGTGCTGAAGATCCGCGAGCATTTCCGCGACCTCGTCACCATCGAGATCGTGGCCTTCCCGCAAAGCGGCATACTGCGCTCGCCCGGCACGGCGGAGCTGCTCGACGAGGCGATCGCGCAAGGCGCGGATCTCGTGGGCGGCCTCGACCCGGTCGGCATCGACGGCGATCTCGACGCCCATCTCGATGTGGTGTTCGCCATCGCCCAGCGCCGCGGCGCGGGCGTCGACATTCATTTGCACGACGGCGGCGAGGCCGGGCTGGCGCAGATCCTCGCTATCGCCGCGCGCACCGAAGCGCTCAGCCTGCAGGGCAAGGTCGCGGTCAGCCACGCCTTCGCACTGGGCTCGGTCTCGACCGAGAGCGTCACCCGTGCCGCCGACACGCTGGCCCGCGCCGGCGTCGCCATCATGAGCCACGGACCCGGCGGCGCGACGATCCCGCCGCTCAAGCTGCTGCGCGAGCACGGGGTCGAGGTGTTCGGCGGCTCCGACAATATCCGCGATGCCTGGTCGCCCTTCGGCAACGGCGACATGCTCGACCGCGCGATGCAGATCGCCTACCGCGCCAACTTCCGCCGCGACGCGGAGCTGGCGCTGGCCTTCGACATGGTGACGGCGGCTGCGGCGCGCGTGCTCGGTCTATCGGACTATGGCCTCAAGGTCGGAGGCTCTGCCGACTTCGTCACGGTCGAAGCCACGACGCTCGCCGAAGCCGTCGCCACCCGCAAACGCCGCAGCCTCGTCGTAAAGGCGGGCCGCGTCATCGCACGCGACGGAGTGCTTGTCTGAACACCAAAGGTCCCTCGCCGCGCTCGGGATGACAATATTGTTGAGGTCGACGCAGTGCGCTGATCCAGAAGAGGGTGTCATCCCGAGCGCAGCGAGGGACCTTTGCTCTTATGCCGCCTTTGCCGCCGCGACCGGGCCCCAGGACTTCACCACCGGCAGCACTTCCTTCGCGAACAGCTTCAGGCCGCGCTCGCTCACCTCGTAGGGCGTGCCGCCGAAGCGGAAGGCGACGTTCATCTCGAAGTCGCCCAGCAGTTCGCGGCGCGCTTCCAGGCCACGCAGGATCTTGTCCGGTGTGCCCCAGGAGGCTGCCTGCATGAAGCCCGTGACCGCGCCGTCGAGACCGCCCTTGCGCGCGATTTCGGCCTTCTGCTGGTACGAGTCGTAACCCTTCACCGTCTTGAAGTGCTCGCCGAGAAACTCGTAGTGATGGAAATTGCTCTCGACGAACTTGCCCTGGTACCGCCGCGCCTCGTCCTCGATGGTCGCGGCATCGGGTCCGCAGACGCAGAACTCGGTCAGCATGACCGTCGGCGGCTCGGTGCCGTGATACTGGCGATGAAGCTGCCGCCCCTTCTCGATCATCGGCGCGCGCATCTCCCACGGCCGGTCGGCGAACATCACCATGTGCGCGCCGAGTTTGGCCGCCGAATCGATCGAATCCTCGCTCGACGCCACGGCATAGATGCGCCCGTCGAACGAATGCTGCGGCCGCGGCCTGATCTCCACGCGCGGCTGCTTGTAGTACCTGCCATCGCCCTCCATGAAGCCGGTCCTGAGCGCTTCGACGATCATGGGTGCCGCCTCGTCGAAGCGGCCGCGCGATTCGTCCATGCTGAGACGAAAGGCGTTGAACTCTCGCCGCGCGAGGCCGCGCCCCATGCCGAGCCGCAGCCGCCCCTTGCTCAGAAGGTCGAGCACGGCCGCGTTCTCGGCGACACGCAGCGGGTCGTGCCACGGCAGGATGACGGCGGCCGTGCCGACATCGATGTTCGGGCACAGCGCCGTCAGGTGCGTCATCAGCGCGAGATTGTCGGGCACGAACGAGTAGTCGGCGAAGTGATGCTCGGCCGACCACAGGCAATCGAAGCCCGAGTCCGCCGCGATCCGGGCCAGCCGGATTTCCTCGTCCCAGACCCTCTGGTCGGAGCAATCCTCCCAACCATAGTTGGTGAAGACCATCATCATGCCGACATCCATCGGACTTCCTCCCTGTTCTTGCTTGCAGAAATGCTTTCACGCGGGGAGCGGCCGGGCAAGCCCTCGCCCCCATCCGCCCCTCGCCCCGGCCGCAGAGCGGTGGTAAAGGCGCGGTCGCTTTCCCGTCAGGACAGATCATGGCGTCGCGTCAGGCAGTGCTCGGCATGGAGCAGGCCTCCTTCTTCTACGGCTCGGGCCGTGTGTTCGAGAACGTCTCGTTCCTGCTGGACGATGCGCGCACGGCGCTGGTCGGCGAGAACGGCGCGGGCAAGTCCACCCTGCTCAAGTGCCTGACGGGCGTGCTCGACCTCAATGCCGGTCAGGTCATCCGCTCGCGCGGCCTGCGCATCGGCCAGGTGCCGCAGGACGTGCCCCAAGGTCTCGCCGATCTTCCCGTGCGCGAGGTGCTGGCCCGGTCGCTGGCCAAGGTCGGGCAGGACGGCGAGGATTGGCGCATCGACGTGCTGGTCGACGAGATCGGCGTCGACCCGAAGATCCTCGACCGGCCGTTCGGTACCCTGTCGGGCGGCTGGCAGCGGCTGATGTTGATCGCCGCGGCGGCGCGCCTCGAAGAGCCCGACATCCTGATCCTCGACGAGCCTACCAACCATCTCGACCTCGCCAACATCAACACGCTGGAGCGCTGGCTGACGGCCGACTTCACCGTGCCGATGCTGATGGTGAGTCACGACCGCGAGTTCCTCGACCGGGTCACCGAGCGCACCCTCTTTCTGCGCGCTGACGGCGTGCACGCCTTCAAGACGCGCTTCTCCGTCGCCCGCGAGGAGCTGCTGCGCCGCGACGCCACGGCGGCGGCTCGCGCGCGGCAGGAAGATCGCGAGATCAAGCGGCTGGAGCAGGCGGCGGCGCGCTACAAGGTCTGGGCGGTCAAGAATCCCGACCTCAACAAGCGCAAGAACGCCGTCGAAAGCCGCATCGCCCGCATCGAAAAGGAGCGCACGCAGACCTATGTCGCGCGCGAGCGCCGGCTCGAACTGGCCGACGGCGACATCGACGCCAGGGTGGCGCTGCGCCTCGCGAACCTCGACGTGACGGTCCCCGGCAGCGACCGCAAGCTGATCGGCATCGACCGTCTCGCCATCGCGGCCGGCGAGCGCGTGGCATTGCTCGGCACCAACGGCAGCGGCAAGTCGACGCTTCTCGCAACCCTTGCCGCCGCCTACGAGCCCGGCCGCGAGCATTATGACGGGCAGGCCGCCGTTCGCTTCAATCCGGCCTGCCGTCTGGTCTATTTCGACCAGACGATGAGCAAGCTGCCGACGACGATGAAGATCCTCGACTATGTGGTCGAGGCCGAAGGCGTCACCGAAAAGGACGCGGTGCGCCAGCTCGCCGGCGCGGGCTTCGCCTTCGTGCGCCTCAAGGAGCCGATCGGCGTGCTGAGCCACGGCGAGCGTGCGCGGCTCGTGTTCCTGAAGATGAAGCTGCTGCGGCCGAACTTCTACGTTCTCGACGAACCGACCAACCATCTCGACATCGAGGGTCAGGAGGATCTGGAAGAGCAGCTGGAGAAGAGCGACGTGTCGTGCCTCTTCGTGAGCCACGACCGCTTCTTCACCCGCACCGTGGCGACGCGGTTCCTCGAGATCCGCAAGGGACGGCTGGTCGAGACGGAAGACGCCGACGCGTTCTTCGATTCGCAAACTTAGCCATCGCGTCCCGCCATCTGCGCCAGGCCGAGGGCGACGGAGAGGAGGTCGGAGCCGCCGGCGACTCTCGCCGACGGTGCGGCGCGCGCGACTGCAGCGCGGACGGCGGGGACGCGGCTCGAGCCGCCGGTGAGGAAGATCGTCTCGATATCGTCGGGCTTCAGGCCCGCGGCGGCGATGCAGGCGCCCGCTGCCTTGTAGAGCCGCTCCATCGCGGCGCCGATCGCACGGTCGAATTCGCGGCGGGTCGCGAGGGCCGAGAGGCCGGTTTCGAGGAAGGCCAGCGGGATGGCAGCGCGGTCCTCGGCGCTCAGCGCGATCTTCGCGTCCTCGACGGCGAAGGCCACGCGATGTCCCAAACCCTCGTGCACCAGCTTCAGCAGGCGCGCCACCTTCTCGGGTTCGGCCGCCAGCGCCTGAAGCTCCACGATCTCGCGTTCGTTGCGGTAGGTATAGGCGAAGTTGATCGTCGCCCAGGTCGCGAGCTGGTGATAGAGCGCGTTGGGCATCGGCAGGTTCTTTTCGACGAGCCGCGTGCCGAGGCCCAGCAGCGGCATCACCGAGGCGAGGCTGAGCGCGGTGTCGAGGTCGGTACCGCCCAGCCGCACGCCGGCCGTCGCCAGAACGTCGCCGCTGCGGTCGGCGCGATCGCGCAGGCCCGGCCCGACGCGCACGATCGAGAAGTCGCTCGTGCCGCCGCCGATGTCGGCGATCAGGACCAACTCCTCGCGCGGCACGGTCTGCTCGTAGTGATGCGCCGCCGCGATCGGCTCGTAGGCGAAGGCGATGTCACGAAAGCCGGCCTCGCGCGCCACTCGCTCCAGCACCGCCTGCGCGCGCGCATCGGCGCGGTCGTCGTCGTCGACGAAGCGGACCGGACGGCCCATCACCACGGAAGTGATCTCCTCGCCGGCGAAAGCCTCTGCCCGCTCCTTCAGGTGCGCCACGAAGATCTCGACCACCTTGGTGAGCGGCACCTTGCGGCCGCCGAGACTGGTCTCCTCGTCGATCAGGGACGAGCCCAGGATCGACTTGAGCGCCCGCATCAGCCGTCCCTCGGTGTGATCGACATAGGCAGAGATCGCGGCCTCGCCCAGCAGCACCCGGCCCTTGGTTTCGCTATCGAAGAAGACCGCGCTCGGCAGCAGCGTGCTGTCGCCCTCGACCGGCGCCAGCACCGCGCTGCCGTCGCGCACCACGCCGATCGCCGAATTCGACGTGCCGAAATCAAGTCCGCAGGCGGTCATCACAGTCCCCTTGGGTCGCGAATTGGGTCGCGAAGGGGAAGTCATCTATTACGATGCGCCACGCGTTGCCAGACTGTTTCTTTTCGCCTACCTTATGCGCGATAGAGGGCTGCCAGAAATACGGGCGGCCCTTTTCCTTTGGAGCGCTAGGCGACGATCTCGCCGCGGAAGGCCCAGCGGGTCATGCGCTTCTCGACCATGGCGCAGACCGCGTACATCGCGACACCCATGATGGCGATGGCGAACAGGCCGGCGAAGGTCGTGGGCGCGTCGTTGCGGGCGCTGGCCGAGAGCATCAGGAAGCCGATGCCGTTGTTGCCGCCCACCGTCTCGGAGATCACAGAACCGATGAAGGCGAGCGTGATCGCGACCTTGAGGCTGGCGAACAGGTAGGGCATCGCGCGCGGGATTCCGACCTTGGTCAGGATCTCGAAGCGCGAGGCGCCGAGACTGCGCAGCACGTCGCGCATCTCGGGCTCGATGGTGGCGAGGCCGGTCGCGACGTTCACCACGATGGGAAAGAAGCTGATCACGAACGCGGTGATGACGGCCGGCAGCGAGCCGACGCCGACCCAGATCATCAGGATCGGCACGATCGCCACCTTGGGGATGGCGTTGAAGGCGATCAGCAGCGGATAGAGGCCGGAATAGACGAACGGCGAGGCACCGACCGCAAGCCCCAGCAGCAGTCCGCCGGCAATGGCGAGCAGGAAGCCCACGGTCGTGGTCCACAGCGTGTCCCAGCAGTAGGCCATCAGGATGTCGAAGCGCTGGAAGAAGACCGCGAAGATCTTGGTCGGCTTCGGCAGGATGATCTCCGGCACCTGGAAAACGATGCAGCAGACTTCCCAGACGATCAGCAGGCCCGCCAGGACCAGCCACGGCATGGCGTGCTTCAGGGCCTCGCGCCGCAGGTCCGTCATGGCGCGTGCTCCTGGTGGATGCGGTCGCGCAGCTCGTGGACGATGTCGACGAAATGCGGCTCGAAGGTCGTCTGCAGGGTACGCGGCCGCGGGATGTCGATCTTCTTCGCCATCACGATCCGACCGGGCCGCCGGCTCATCACATAGACGGTGTCCGCGAGATAGACCGCCTCGCGCAGGTCGTGCGTCACCAGCACGCCGGTGAAGCGCTTCTCCAGCCACAGCGCCTGCATGACGCCCCACAGCTCCTCGCGCGTGAAGGCGTCGAGGGCGCCGAACGGCTCGTCGAGCATCAGCAGCTCGGGCTCGTGGATCAGCGCGCGGCACAGGTTCGAGCGCTGCTGCATGCCGCCCGAGAGCTGCCACGGATACTTGTCGGCAAAGTCGGTGAGGCCCACCGTCTTCAGCAGCTTCATTCCGCGCTCGACATATTCGGCGCGATGGCTGCGGAAACGGCGCTTGTGCGGCTCGACCACCTCCATGGGCAGGAGGATGTTGTTCATCGTCGTGCGCCACGGCATCAGGGTCGGGTTCTGGAAGGCCATGCCGACGCCCTTGATCGGCCCCGTCACCTTCCTGCCGTCGACCACCACCTCGCCGCCGGTCGGCGGCAGCAGGCCGGTCACCAGCTTCATGATCGTGGATTTGCCGCAGCCCGACGGGCCGACGACGGCGATGAACTCGCCCTTCTCGATGCCGAACGTGGCATCGGAAAGGGCCACGGTGGTGTCCTTGCCGAGCCGGTAGGTGAGACTGACGCCCTTGAGATCGACGAAGGCCATCAGTTCCCCGCCCCCGTCCTACGGGGGAGGGCCAGGGAGGGGGAAGGCAGCGCCATGACCGGCTCGACCGCGAAATTCATGGTGTTGCTCTCCCCCTCCGCCCTTCGGGCACCTCCCCCGTATGACGGGGGAGGAAGTCTCACTCTACTTGGAC
>OFDN01000853.1_pt1 | contig 22555 bp, 27 predicted proteins | sample 1520971 | NCBI WGS metagenome assembly OFDN01 (sample SAMEA94257418, study PRJEB24077) | hot springs metagenome | biome: Aquatic biome; feature: Geographical feature; material: Water | place: India | collected 2012-06-12 | depth 5 m
GAGAGCGCCGGATGGCAAGACCAAGAGAATTCGATGAGGAAGCCGTGCTCGACGCAGCAATGCAGTGCTTCTGGCGCCGCGGATACGAGGCAACATCCGTGCGCGATCTTATCGACAAGACCCGGATCACCGGTGCGAGCCTTTACAACGCATTCGGGGATAAACGCGCGCTCTTCATCAAATCGCTGGACCGTTATGTCGAACACAGCGTTGCGGATCGGATCCGGCGTTGCGAGGCATTGCCGCCCCGCGAAGCCATCGAAGCGTTCTTTTCCGATGTCTTGAAGCGCTCGCTTGAGGATCCTGAGCGCAAGGGATGCATGCTCGTGAACACCGCGCTCGACGCGGCACCCCCCGACGAAGCGTTCCGGGAAAACGTCGCGGCCGTGCTCATGCGCATCGAGATGTTTTTCCTGGGCCGAATAGAGTCGGGTCAGGCCGATGCCACGATCGCATCACTGCTGCCGGCAGAGGATATGGCACGGCATCTCCTGAGCGTGCTGATGGGATTGCGCGTGCTCGCGCGCGTGCGACCCGAGCCAGCTTTGCTGAAGGGAATCGTAGCGTCGGCTCTCGGAATGCTCGATTGCGCAAGAAAGGAAAAGGCTTTGCCCGCGATCTGATCAGATAGCATAGAGCACCTGATGCGGGATCATCGAGGACAGGGCTCTCTCTCTCTCTCTCTTTCTCTTTCTCTGTCGGAATGCGTTGCGGAGATCATCTAGGGCTGCGCACGACTTCACCGGCCCGGGAATTATACCGCTGGGCCGCCGCGGCATCCAGGCTCCTTTTATCAGGCCGTGAGCGGCCGAAGTTTCTGGATGAGGCTCTCCGCGTCGAGCTGAAACCCGTTATACACGACGCGACCATCGGGTGCGATCACCACAAACCATGGGGTTCCGCCGGACCGGTAGGCCTCCATGATTGCTGGCGCAGCGTCTACTGAGCCCGAGCCCGCGACAGCATGACCAAATGGAAGACGCAGTCCATATCGGCGTTGGTTTTCCCGCAGACGATCGAAGGTATTGACTTCCGAACCCTCGAACACAGTCTGTATCGCCGCCAAGCCAACTCCCTTATCGCGAAATTCCTCGGCAAGGGTCACGAATGTGGGAAAACCATGTGCATGACAGCCTGCACACCAATCCTGAAAGAAGTACAATATTTTGAAACCTTGCCCCAACTCGGCCAAGGTCAAGGAGCTACGCTCGTCACCATTTTCATCGATCCACCGGATATTCTCCAGCGGAGGGGCAGGCAGACCCACAATTCCCGTTTCCATGAAGCCCTCCGATGTCGGCTCGCGGCGTTAAACCACGAGCCGCAGGTTTGCTAAGCGGCAGCACCGGCCCTGCGCGGCAACACCCAGTCCGGACGTGCAAAGTGGCAGGTGTACCCGTGGGGAATTCGCTCGAGATAATCCTGATGCTCGGGCTCTGCCTCCCAGAAATCACCGACTGGCTCGACCTCGGTGACGACCTTGCCTGGCCATAGGCCCGACGCTTCAACATCTGCAATCGTATCGAGCGCAACGGCCTTCTGCTGGTCGTTGGTAAAATAGATCGCGGAACGGTAGCTCGCGCCTCGGTCGTTCCCCTGACGGTTGAGCGTCGTCGGGTCGTGGATCTGGAAGAAGAACTCAAGCAATCGGCGATAGGTGGTCTGAGAGGGATCGAAGGTGATCTCGATCGCCTCGGCATGAGTGCCGTGATTGCGATATGTCGCATTCGGCACATCGCCGCCCGTGTAACCGACACGGGTGGAGATTACACCGGGCAGCTTGCGGATAAGATCCTGCATGCCCCAGAAGCAGCCGCCGGCGAGAACAGCGCGTTCAGTCGTCATCAGATATCCTCCACCTGGTTGAGATATTCACCGTAACCTTGGCTCTCCATCTCGCCGCGGGGTACGAAGCGCAGCGAAGCCGAATTGATACAGTAACGCAGGCCACCGCGATCGCTCGGCCCGTCGGGGAAAACGTGGCCGAGATGGCTATCGCCATACGTCGAACGCACTTCCGTCCGGATCATACCGTGGCTGTTGTCGCGTAGTTCATTCACGTTCGCAGGTTCGATCGGCTTGGTGAAGCTCGGCCATCCGCAGCCCGACTCGTATTTGTCGGACGATGCGAACAGGGGTTCGCCTGAGACGATATCGACATAAATGCCGGGTTCCTTATTATGGAGAAGCGCACCGGTTCCTGGTCGCTCGGTCGCACTCTGCTGCGTCACCCGATATTCCTCAGGTGACAGCTTGGCGATAGCAGCTTCTGTCTTCTTGTAGGCTGTCATGGATTCCTCCTTCGAACTCATACCCGAGAAAATGGATATTCGATCCGAAGGTGTCCAATACGCCGCAACTATAGTTTTGATGTTGTCACCGGCATGCACTGGGAACGCTTGTGTGGTCGCCGCACCATAAAGGCCCGCGCCTTCACGGAATTCACGACCACACATACCGCTCTATCAGTACACGGAGCTGCCGCAGCGCCGTTGCCGTTCCAGATCCCGAAATCGATTGGAATGCCACCGTGCGCGACAGGTCGAGCGTATCGACCGGGCGTAACGTCAAGCCCTCTACGATTGCCGAACGTTCAGGCAGCATGCAAACGCCCGCGCCCGATGCCACGGCTTGTTGAATCAAATCCTCCCGTTCGGATCTGAGCCGTGGGATCATGAAAATCGCGCGCTCGTTCAAATGGTTTTGCACGCGCGTGCGGAATTCGCACTGGAGGCGATCGAGGTAAGGCTGTTCCGATAGCTCGACAAGAGACACCGAGGCTTGGCTTGCCAGGCTGTGTCCATGCGCCATCGCCAGTAACAGTCGCTCACGGAACATTTCAACGGTTGCAATCTTGGTGTTTCCGGCCGCTGGATCCGTGCAGAAGCACCCGTCAATTTGACCGCCGAGCAGGCGCTCCATCCCCTCGTCGCGGGTGATCGGCTGAAGAACCAGTTCAAGCATCGGCATCTGTCGAAGGGCGTGTTTCAGAAATTCCGTAATCAGTGCTGGCGCGATGGTATTCACGATACCCAGCGTCAAGGTCTCGCGGCGGCCGCGAACCCGATTGAGGGATATTGCCCGAACCCGCTGTTCGCGGTCGGCGATCGCAGCGAATTCGGATCGTATGTCGCGGCCGAGCGTTGTCAGTCGACTGTCTTTTCCATCGCGATAGACCAACGTTCCGCCCAACTCCTGTTCGAGCCGCTGGATCGCGCGGGTGAGCGTGGGCTGAGACACCCCGCTGCGCATGGCTGCTTCGGTGAAGTTGAGGGTGTCTGCCAGGTTCAGGAAATATCGAATCTGGTTGAGTTCCATTGTTCTTCCTTCGTCGCCTACTCAAGCATCGACTTCAGACCGGACAAGCACCGTCGGCCGAAGGGATGCTTCCGTACAGAAACTATACACGCGGCGATGTCACGGTAATGACTTGTGAGGAGCCCCCCGCGATAGACGCTCTTGTGAGGTGGTCCCGCCTTCTTGGACAGTTTGGCGGCGAAGTTAAGCTACTCCCGGATGTGATTATCCCGCCAGTAGGCATTGTTGCGCAAATCCTCTGAAGGCCGGAGTGCCCTTTCCCTGGACAGACCTATCCTACGCGCTGCGTGAGCGGCGTTCCGAGGGCGGTGAAGCGGTTCAGGATTGCGGCCTGATCTGAAGCTCGGCGACCTGCCTTTCGAAGTCGCGGGACATGACGTGCGCTCCTAGGAGCTTGAAGCAGCGCATCTTGGTCTCGACTAGAGTCCGAACTCGCTACAAACACCGGATGGCGGCAGCGAGACTAATGGTATTTTGATCGCATGCTGCGTTAGGGCTTGGCGGTCATGAGTCGACAGGCGAGCTCGTGGTCAGCCCAACGCGTCGCGAAGGTGTCGGAAACCTCGAACCAACTGCCGTCATTCCCGGCGCCGTGATAGAGGCCCATGCAAGAACATTGGCACTCATGCCCGATAGCGTTCTGACACGTTGGGGAGCATTTCTCCTGCTCGCGGTAAGGCTGAATAACGTAGACCTTGCTGTACTTCGCCAACGCCCGTTCGACGAAATCGTTGAACCAAGCTTTCGGCAATTCCCAGTATTTCTTGCCGTCAATCCAGACCGGGCTTTCCAAGCCGGATTACCGACGATCCGATCCTCCAGATAGCGATGCCCGAACCCGACCCATATCCCCTGGCTGAGGAGCGCCGCCTTTTCTACGTCGCGCTCACGCGGGCTCGCCGTCAGGTTCGCATTTGCACCCTGGCCGATGCGCCGTCGCGCTTTCTGATCGAGCTAGCGAGAACCGGCGCAGTGGAGATCGAAGCGGAGGAAGGCGTTCTGAGCCCGTGCCCGAAGTGCGGCTGCGGCACCATGAAGCGGTACGACGGCCAATATGGCCCGTTCGAGGCATGCAGCACCCACCCTCGTTGTGATTTCAAGCGCAACATCTCGGTGGAAAGTTCCCGTGCGGGGGCACCGTCCAATCGGGTGAGGATCGCACGCCCGATGTCAGTTGGAGATTATTGTCCCACCTGTGGTGATGGATCGATGGTCGTTCGTTCCGGCGGAGCATATCAACCGTTCCTGGCTTGCTCGGGTTATCCTTCCTGCAAGACTACCGCTGCCCTTGACGGAGGCACTGAGGGTGGCGCAACTCGGAGGCAGACGTTGCCCGGTTGATCATCTAGCCGGAACCGGCTCGCGGACGGCTCCAGATGCTCCACCGAATCGGCGAGATAGAAGCCTGAGCCGGAAGGGATTGGATTGAGCGCCGTGCATCAAAGGAATTCACTGCGCGCGCCGATGATCGCTCGTGACCATCACAATAGCGCACCAAATGCCGATCCCCAATCCCGGCACCACCTCTGGAATCACTTAGAAAAAATGCTTGCATTTCAATATGATAAAGCAAGTCGTAGGATGATCCACAACCACCCCAGCGGCGATCCCAAGCCCAGCCGCGACGACATCGAGATGACACGCGAGATCAAGGCGGCGTCGGAGGCGCTGGGTATCACGATCCACGACCATCTGGTGATCGGCCGCAAGGGCCATGCGAGCTTCAGGAGCTTGGGACTGATCTGACCTGACACCTTGCTCTGCGTACGTGCACCTGTTTGGCGACCTGGCTTTACAGTCAAACGTGTCGAACTCGGGCCCAGCGGATAGTCAGCGCGCTACTCCTTCGCGCAACAGAGATGAGGAGGCGTAGTAAGGTGGCGTAGAAGGGCAAACGATCGGCAAAAAAGACGGCAACGGCGCAAGTCGGCCAGCTTGACCCGCACGGGTCGCAGGCGCAATCTGGAAGCTACCAGAAGTTGCGTTAGATACTTGACATATAACCAGCCGCCGTAAACTATTGAGAACTGCGCGTTTCTCGAGGCTGGCTCAGACCGGTCAGGGAACGACTCGATTGTTTGGCTTCAATATCGAGTTGCGCGCTCGATCATCGCCAGAGATGGGGGATGCGGTGAGCATGGTGGATTTCTGGAACGAACCACTTCAGCCCCCGATGCTGACGAGCCCCCTCGCTCCGCTGACGGAGAAGCAGATCGCTTCGCTGTGGAACATCTTTCGTGCCATCCCGGTGCACTGGCAGATAGAATTCGATGTCGTTCTCATTCGCAGCCGCTGGCTCGACATGTTAGAAGCCAGATGCAGCGGCGCCCCGAACTTTCTGCCCGAATATTCCAACGCCGCGCAGGTCCATGACGCGCTGATCGGGAAACTCGGCGAAGCAGCGGCGATCGCCAGGATTTTTGGCGCGACCACGATCACCGACTCCAATCAGGCGCTGACCCGGATTGCCCACGCCAAATTCTACGTCGTGAACGACTTCATCCGCTGCTTCATCGCCTCGGGAGGGTTCAGGGCCTTTGTTCCCAAAGCGCGCAACCATGCGGGCTTCATGGGAGGCTCGAGATTCCGGGAATGGCCGCCTGTCCGGACGGGCCGTCACCAGTGAGCCGGGACTATGACTATATCGTCGTCGGCAGCGGGGTTGCCGCGACGCTCGTTTGCGACCGCATCCTGGACAACAATCCTCTCGCGTCGATCTTGGTCCTGGAGGCCGGCGAGCGTATCCCCTCCCGCAATCGGCGCAGTTGGTGGGATCTCGTGCTTTCCCGGCAGACCCCCTATTCCTCGACCTACGACGACGACCGCGCCGGCTCGGCCACACAAGAGAGCTATTCCGCAGGCGGCGTGACCTGGCAATTCAAGGAGTCACGCGTGCGCGCCTACGGCGGCTCCACCATGCACTGGGGAGGTTGGGCGCTCCGCTATCAGGAAGAGGATTTCGAGTGCCGTACGCGCACGGGCCTCGGCGCCGACTGGCCCTTCGGTTATGCGACGCTCGCTCCCTGGTACGATCTGGCCGAACAGACCCTCGGCGTGGGCGGCAACCACGAGGACCAGGGTCCGCCGCGAAGCGGTCGTTATCCGCTACCAGCCTATGTCTGGTCCGCCCATGAAGCGCATCTTGCCGAGGGCTTCGCACATATTGGTCTGATACCGGGGCACATGCCGATCGCCCGGTTCAAGCGATGCATCACCACCGGCACCTGCAAATATTGCCCGATCGGCGCGCGCTACTCGGCGCAGGACCACATGGACGCGTTGCTGTTCAACCCGGCCCACAAGCATATCGAGTTGCGGACCAGCGCGCCGGCCCGGCGCATAATCGCCGAGCGCAACAGAGTGGTCGGCATAGAGCATTTCGATTCGACCGCCGGCGACTGGGTGGTGGCACACGGGGCAAAGGTGATCGTCTGCGCAGGGACCTATGAATCGACCAAGCTTCTGCTGGCCTCGACCTCGCCTTTGTGGCCGGCAGGGATCGGCAATCGCCATGATCAGGTGGGCCGCTACATCGTCACCCATCTCCTGTTCAGCGCGGAGGGTGATCACCCGCAGAACCGCCGGAAGCTGTTTCAGGAATATGATTTTCCGACCCTGATGTCGCGGTCATGGGACACACCCGACTATCAGCGCGACGGCAAGGTGTTCGTCTTCAACAATCGCGCGCTTCCCAGGGTGGACTTCGCCGGCATGATGATCGACGGGCTTGATGCAGCTCAGATCAAGGCCAAAGCCGCAGGGCCGCACCGTGCCGGGCTCAGCGCCTTCATCGAGGAATTCGGTGACGCTGAAAATCGGCTGACGATTGCCGCTGGTGACGCGGGCAAGTTCCGGCTTCCCAAGACGAGAGTCAGCTTCTCCCGGCGAAGCCCACCTCAATTCGATGCGAGGGTGGATAGTGTACGGAAGAGGCTGAACGAATGCCTCGAAAGCCTCGGCTACGTGTCGCGCCCCGTCGACCAGGAGACGCCGCGCGGCGATCACGCTTCCGGTACCTGCCGTATGGGTCTCAGCCCGGACGCAAGCGTGACGAATGGAGATCTTCGCGTTCATGACGTCGACAATCTGTACGTCTGCTCGAACGCGGTGCTGCCGAACGCCGCCGCGGTGAATCCCACCCTTACCTTGGCGGCGCTGGCGCTGCGGCTCGGCACACAGCTGGCGGTCGGGGACTTATGAGCATGGACTGGCGCGGCCTCGGCCTGATTGCACTCACCGCGCTTGCGAATGAAGCCGCGAAGCGCCTCGACGATCGAAAGAAAGGTGGGCCAGCCAAGAAGACGATGGTCGCGTCGGTCGTTCCCCCCGCGCCATTGGCGTCAGCCGCTCCCGCCGCGCTGCCGGTACCAGCCCTTCCGCCGTCCATCGATATTCTCAAGCAACAGCTGCGCGCGGCCCTGCAGCTAGAGTTCGCGACGATCCCACCCTATCTCACCGCCTTGTGGTCGATCATCGATCAGGCCGATCCGGTCGCGAAGTCGATCCGGGCCGTGGTTCACGAGGAGATGCTGCATCTCGCGCTCCTGTGCAATCTCCTCTCGGCGCTCGGTGAGCGTCCGGTTCTGACCGGCAGTGTCGTTCCGTGTTATCCGAGGCAGCTGCCGGGCGGAGTCCTGCCAGGAGTGACGCTCGATCTGCTCGGCTATGGGTCGAAGGCGCTGAAGATTTTCATGTCCGTCGAGCGGCCGGCGCAACCCCTGCCGATCGCTGGGGAACCTCCCGAGCAGCCGTCCACGGATATCACGATCGGCCAGTTCTACGACTCCGTGCTTCGCCTGTTCGAGGCGCTGGACCCGCCGCTCGACTTCCGCCATCAGCTCGCTGGTCCCTTCGCCTGGCTCGTCATGGGCAAGTCGCGCGATGTGAGCAAAGCGCTTGAGCTGATCATGGCGCAGGGCGAGGGCGCACACGGTCGGCCCTATGCCCGCTACCAGAAGTATCCGTCACATTATTACCGCTTCAAGCAGCTCGCTCTGTCGCGACGACTCCACTGGAACGACAAGACGAAGGAGTTCCGGAAGGGCAAGCCCATTGTCCAGCCGTCCGTTTTTACCCTCGCACCGGCGCGGTGGGAGGGATACGGCCTCGCCGCGCCGCCGGCGTTGCGCAAAGCCAGTGACCGGTTCGAGGCAACCTACTCCGAGATGCTGCGCCTGCTCGAGGCAAGCTGGCAGGATGGCGGTCACAAGTGCTTCGTGCGCGCGCTGGAGCGCATGTTCGAGCTTGGCGACCTCGCCCAAACGATGATGCGGATCGGAACGCCGGACGGCCGAGGATACTGCCCTAGCTTCCGCTATCACCCTTGACTTCAAGCATCGGACGAGCGGCCTGACCAGACCCGATCGGGGTTGTTGCCGCAGGCGTCACATCGGCCTTTTGCAGAAGTCGGCGATCCACGACCATCTGGTGATCGGCCGCAAGGGCCATGCGAGCTTCAGGAGCCTCGGGCTGCTGACCTAGTTTGCGAACGGTGTTGCCAGCGCAAACAGGCGCGACCACATTCGTCCCAAGAGTTTCCTGAACGGCCGCGCCGCACGCACATGCCCAAGTTCCTTCGCATCGGCGTCCATCAATCGAATGTGTCTACACGTCGAAGGCATGGTGCATTCGCCGGGCCGGCTCGACGGTTTTCCTGAAGTGGGGTGCCGTCGAGGTCGAAGGCGTGGGCGACGGCCGCAAGATCTACTGGACGGTCCCGCCGCGTGAGAAGGAGATCCGCTGCAAGGCGGTGACGGCCGCCAACGACTACATGAAGAGCGCGATCGCGCGGCGGCGCAGCCACAGCTGCGAGCCGCTGACATCGAGCATCGCGATCCGCCGCCGGGCCGCCAATCGCGGCGTTGCACTCCAACAGGCGCTGGCCACCATCCTGATCGTCGACATCGTGCAATCCACGGAGAAGGCCGCGCGACTGGGCGATGCGCGCTGGACGAAGGTGATGAACCACTATTACGCGGCCGTCCGGAAAGAGCTGACGGCCCTGCGCGGCCAGGAGGTCGTGACGACGGGCGACGGGATGCTCGTGACCTTCGCCACGCCGGCGGCCGGGGTGAAGTGCGCCCATGCCATCCGCGAATCGGTGCGCACGCTTGGCCTGGAGGTCCGGGCGGGACTGCATGCCGGCGAATACCAGGTGAGCGGGCCCGACGCGGTCGGCCTCGCCCTTCATATCGGCTCGCGGGTCGCCGCCAAGGCGCGCGTGGGCGAGGTACTGGCTTCGAGCGCGGTCCGGGAGCTGATGTCGGAATCAGACGTTCGTTTCGAGGATCGCGGCATGCGCCAACTCAAGGGCGTCCCGAAGCGGTGGCGCCTCTACCGGGTCCTCGCCTGACGGAAAATCCGTGTTGGAGGGCGTCCTGACTTCAATCAGGATGCTTGCAAAGGTTCTCCGGGAGGGAACATCCGATGACCGTCACCATCACGCCCCTGACGCCAGTATTCGCCGGCGAAGTCGGCCCGATCGACCTGCGCCAGGTCCATGACCGCGAGTCCCTTGAGGCGATCCGCGCCGGCATGGACAAGTATGCCGTCCTGGTGTTCCGCGACCAGCGGTTCACCAACGAGGAACAGCTCGACTTCGCCCAGCGCTTCGACGGCACGCTGCACGCCCGCACCTCCTCCTCGGCGATCGGCAGCAACCGGTTCGGCAACGAAGCCATCGCCGACGTCTCGAACATCGACAAGGACGGCAATATTCGCGACGCCAACAACCGCATGCGCGCCTCTTCGGTCGGCAACCGGCTGTGGCACACCGATGCGTCGTTCGTCGATCCGCCCGGCCGCTACTCGATGCTGTCGGCGCGGGTGGTGCCGCCGGTTCGCGCCGACACCGAATTCGCCGACATGCGTGCGGCCTATGACGCGCTCGACGAGGAGACGCGCGCCTCGCTCGAAGGGCTGCGCGTCTATCACACGATCGTCTATTCGCGGCACGTGCTGGGCTTCGACTTCAACGACGACGAGAAGGAAAAGCTGAAGGGTGCTGTCCATCCGCTGGTCCGCACCATCCCGACGTCGGGCCGCCGCGCGCTCTATCTCGCCTCGCACGCCGAGCACATTGTCGACATGCCGGTGCCGGAGGGACGGCTGCTCCTGCGCGACCTCAGCGACCATGCCACGCAGCGGGAATTCACGTACCGCCACATCTGGCAGCCGCATGACTTCGTGATCTGGGACAATCGCTGCACGATGCACCGCGCCCGGCCGTTCGACGATCAGAAGCACCGCCGCGAAATGCGGCGCACGACCACGCTCGACCTGCCATTGCCGGCCTAGCAATCGGCAGGACGACCGTCAGGATCCGGGGATCGCGGTTACCGCGACGGGCGCCAGCAGCCGGTCGAGATCGCCCTGCGCAAAAGGCTTCTTGATGATCGGAAGTCCGGCCATTGCGCTATCGGATGGAAACCAATGAGATAAGGTCTTGGAAGAAAGAATCACCCGCGTCTCGGGCCGGTTGGTACGCGCCCATCGGGCGAGCGCAGCCCCATCGCTGACGCCGGTCCAATCGAGATCCGCCAGCATGTAGTCGAAGGGTTGAGCCACGGCCGTCCGGATGGCCGGACCGCCATGCTCCGCTTCGACGATCCTGAACCCATGACTCCGCAGATGGTCCAAAAGGACGCCCCGCGCCACCGGGTCACTCTCCACGACGAGAATCGACAGGCCTAAAGCGCCTGCTTCACTGGTTGCCGTCAACACCCACCCCAAAACCATACGCGCGGCTTCCCACGGCCGCATTGCTGTTACGAACATCAACGTCCAACGGCTCACCGGGATCGGATCGCAGATCGAAATCGTCGCTTTTTTTTGGGGACTTGCGCGAGAACCTCGACCGGTTAAGTCGGCCCGAAGTCGCGTTATACTCCAGCGCATGACTGGAAAAATCCTTGTCGGCATCGGCGGCTGGACGTTCGAGCCGTGGCGCGGCGTCTTCTATCCCGACGACCTCACGCAGAAGCGCGAGCTGGAATATGCCAGCCGCCAGCTCACCTCGATCGAGATCAACGGCACCTACTATTCGAGCTTTAAGCCCGCGAGCTGGGCGAAGTGGCGCGACGACACGCCGGACGGCTTCGTCTTCGCGGTGAAGGCCTCGCGCTTCTGCACCAACCGGAAGGTGCTGGCGGATGCCGGCGAATCGGTGCAGCGCTTCGTGACGCAGGGGCTGGTCGAGCTCAAGGATCGCCTCGGCCCGATCAATTGGCAGTTCATGGGCACCAAGAAGTTCGATCCCGAGGACTTCGAGGCGTTTCTCAAGCTGCTGCCCCGCGAAGTCGGCAAGCTGCCGCTGCGCCACGCGCTGGAGGTGCGGCACGACAGTTTCAAGGACGAGCGCTTCTACGATCTCGCGCGCAAGTACAACGCCGCGATCGTCTATGCCCACGACAAGGACTTCCCCGAGATCGACGAGCGGACCGCCGATTTCACCTACGCCCGCCTGATGCAGGCGGAGGAAAGGGTGAAGACCGGCTACAAGCCCGCCGACATCGACAAGTGGGCCAAGCGCGCCAGGGCCTGGGCGAAGAAGGGCGATGCCTTCGTCTACTTCATCTCCGGCGCCAAGGTCCGCAATCCGGCCGCGGCGCAGGCACTTATCAAGAAGCTGGAATAGCCGCCGGCTTGACTCTCGCCGGGTTGGCGCCTAACCGTTAACCAAATGGTTAACTCTCAAAGTGCAGCCCTCGATCGTACCTTCGCGGCCCTTGCCGACCCGACCCGGCGCGCATTGCTGGCCCGGCTCGACGCGGAGGAAGGCGTGACCGTCAGCGAGCTGGCGCGGCCGTTCCCGGTCTCGCTGCCGGCCATCATGAAGCATCTCGACGTATTGTCGGCCGCGGGCCTGATCGAGCGCTCGAAGTCCGGGCGTACCGTGACCTGCACGCTCAAGGCCGGGCCGATGGAGCAGGCGATGAGCTGGCTCACCCGTTACGAGCGGTACTGGACACAGCAACTCGACCGCCTCGCCACCTTCCTGGAGGAAGAAGACACATGGCCAGCAAGCCCAGCCTCGCCCTCAAGCGCCGCCTCAACGCGCCGCCCGAGAAAGTCTACGAAGCCTGGACGCAGCCGGAAAAGATGATCCGGTGGTGGGGGGTCACCGGCCACCACAAGACGCCCATCGCCGAGACCGACCTGCGCGTCGGCGGCCGCTTCCGCGTCCAGTTCTGGACGCCCGACGACGAGCATCACAGCGTGAGCGGCGTCTATCGCGAGATCGTGCCGCCCCGGAAGCTCGTCTTCTCGTGGGCCTGGCAGAGCACGCCGGAGCGCGAGTCGCAGGTCACGATCGACCTCAAGCCCGATGCCGACGGCACGCTCCTGACGCTGACCCACGAGCAGTTCTTCGACGAGAAAGCACGCGACGGTCACCGCAGCGGCTGGGGCATGGCACTCGACAAGCTCGAGGCGCTGTTCGCATGAACGCCCAACCTTGGCTGAAGCCCAAGGGTCTGAGTTCACCCGGACGGCGCGCCGATCTCCTCGCGCACCTGCCGCGCGGCCCCGGTGCGCTGGCGGAGATCGTTCAGGGAGTTCTGATCCACGAGCACGTCGCGCCGACTTACGGCGTGCAGCTCGATGCGAACCAGCATGCGCAGGCGCATGTCCGCTCGGTCGAAGGCATCCTGGACGGCATCGCGACGCACGACTCGCGTCCTCTCGCGGCGGCGCGCACGCCGTACCAGCGACAGGTCGGGGTCTGTCGCCACTTCTCGCTGCTCCATGTCGCGATGCTGCGCGCGCAAGGCGTGCCGGCGCGGGCACGCTGCGGCTTCGGTGCCTACTTCGAGAAAGGCAAGTTCTACGACCACTGGGTGACGGAATACTGGAACGGGGACGAGAAGCGCTGGGTGCTGGTCGATGCGCAGATGGACGCCCACCAGCGCAAGCTATTCCATGTCGGCTTCGATCCGCTCGACGTGCCGCGCGACCAGTTCCTGGTTGCCGGTGACGCCTGGCGACTGTGCAGCGAGGGCAAGGCCGATCCGGACGCATTCTGCATCCTCGACATGAAAGGCTGGTGGTTCATCGCCAGCAACGTGATCCGCGACATCGCCGCGCTGAACGGTCACGAGATGCTGCCGTGGGACGTGTGGGGCGCCATGGTGCCGGACAATGACAAGATCGACAGGCCGTTCATCGACCGGCTGGCCGCGCTGTCGAGCCGTCCCGATGCCGATCCGGCGGCGCTGCGGGCGGCCTATGCCGACAGCCGTGTCGCCGTCCCGCCGACGGTGTTCAACAACGTCCGGAGCCGCGAAGAGACCGTGTGACAGAGCCGCTGAAATCGGCGATTCCCGCTGACACGGGGGCTCCAGAGTACTGTAAGCTGGGGCCCATCCGGATCATCAGATTGGGAGAAGCTCCATGCCCGCACTCTCGCTCGACCACTACAACATCTACTGCACCGACCTCGAGGCCACCGTGCGCTTCTACGAACGCTATGTCGGCCTGACCAACGGCGAGCGTCCGCCGTTCCCCTTCCCCGGCGCCTGGATGTACGCCGGCGAGAAGGCGATCCTGCATCTCGTGTCGGAGACCGGTCGCGCCGACCAGGGCAGCGGCGCCATCGACCATATCGCCATCAACTGCGCCGACATCCGCGGCACGCTCGACCAGATCAAGAAGGACGGCGTGGCCTTCGAGGTGAAGAAGGTGCCGGCGCGTCCGCTGCAGCAGGTCTTCGTCCACGATCCCGACGGCGTGATGATCGAACTGAACTTCTGGCACGAGGAAGACGTGGCCGAACTGGCCGGGTACGACCCGATGGCCAACAAGGTCACGGCCGAGAAGCAGAAGGTTCCGGCCTAGATGGTGCGGGCGGCACGTATCGCCGCCTGCGCCCTGCTCGCCTGGGCCGCTCTTTCGTCGGCGGCACGGGCACAGCAGCGCGAAACCATTTCCTTCGAAAGCCGCCAGAAGGGCCAACCCGTCCAGGTCACGGCCGAGATCACCTGGCCAGCCAATGCGAAGAGCCCGGTGCCGGCGATGGTCATCCATCACGGCAGCGGTGGCGTCGGGGAGCGCGAGGCGCGCTACGTCCGCGAACTCGTGCCGATGGGCGTCGCGACCGTGGTGATCGACTCCTTCAAGCCGCGCGGTGTCACGTCGACCGTACTCGACCAGTCCGCCGTTACCGGTCAGGATTTCAACCTCGATGCGCTGGCCGTTCTCAAGGTACTGGCTGCAAACCCACGCATCGACCGCCGCCGCATCGGCATCATCGGTTTCTCGAAGGGCGGCACCTCGGCCCTGATGGCCTCGCACGAGCAACTCGTCCTCGCGGCCGGCGGCACGCCGGGCGGACCGCGCTACGCGCTGCATGTGCCGTTCTATCCGTCATGCACCGCGCAGTACTATCAGCCGCGCACCACCGGCGCGCCGATCTACCAGCTGCTGGGCGGCGCCGATACCTATGTCGGCTTCGAACCCTGCCAGACCTACGGCGAGGCATTGCGGGCCGCCGGCGCCACGATCCAGACCAAGGTCTTTCCCGGCGCGATGCACGGCTTCGACTACGGCGCGCCCTATTCCAATCCGCGCGGCGAGAACTATTCGAAGTGCGTGAACCAGCAGCAGCCCGACCGCTCCTGGAAGATGCGCGACAGTGGCATCGTGACGTTCGAGGCCAACGGCAAGCCTGTCCCTGGTGCGCTGGCTCAAGGCATGGCCGCCTGCAAGACGCTGGGCGTCAGCGGCGGCGCCAACGACGCCGCCGCGAAGCAGTCGTTGGAAGACCTGAAGGGCTACGTCCGCCGACACCTTCTTGGTGGCTGATTTCTCTGGTAGCGCGGGATGACTGAGGATCCTTCGCTGCGCCCAGGATGACAATGGTTTCCAGGCTCGCGCGGCGCGCCAGCTCACGCATGCGCCATCCTGAACGCAGCGAAGGATCCTTGTTCAATCGCACGTCGGCGTGCTCGCCAGTTGCTCCCAATAGTCGGGCGGAAGAAGATCCCGCCCGGCCAGCAGGCAGTCGAGATAGGCACGGGGCGGCTTGAGGCCCTCGCCCCGGATCAGCCCGACATAGACGATCGCATCGACCTCCTGGCCGCTGTCGGAGCGAAGGACTCGGATCGTTCGGCGTTCGTAGTGACCGGCGGCGACGCCCTCGTAGATATCGAGCACCTGGAAGCCGGAATCCGGCAGTGCGTTCAACGTTCCGTGCACCACGCCGGTCGTGTCCGGCACGATGCTGGCGGCGGCACCGCCTTTCAGCAGCCGCGAAGGCTTGTCGAAGACCAGCTTCCAGCCGTCGAGGCGGCCGGCGATGCGTTCGCCGCGCGGCACGCCCTTCGGTGCCAGGCGCTGATCGAACAGGCGCACGGCATCCATGTTGGAGCCGTAGGCGAAGTACCAAGTCAGGCCATCCGCCATACCCGCACCTTTTCCTCGTAGCCACGGATCTCGACGGGACCGAGATCGACGGCCCCATCACGCGAGGTTGCATCGAGCACCGACTGCGAGACCAGGAGCTGAGCCCCCATTTCCTTGGTGAGCTGCTCCAGCCGGGCCGCCAGGTTCACCGTGTCGCCGATCACCGTGTATTCCTTGCGCTGCGGCGAGCCCACCGTGCCGGTCACCGCCTCACCGAGATGGATACCGATGCCGACGCGCAGCGCCCAACCGGGATGCGTGGCATTCCATTCCCCGACCGTGTCGATCATCGCGTGCGCTGCCGCCAGCGCGTTCCGGGCCGCCGCAGGATCGGCGAGCGGCGCCCCGAACAATGCCAGAAAGCCGTCGCCGAGGAACTTGTTGATGATGCCGTTGTTGCGATCCACGACATCGATCATTCGGGCGAAGAAGGCGTTGAGCAGGGCCACCGTCTCCTCGGCCGAGCGCCGTCGGGTCATTGCCGTGAAGCCCCTGATGTCGAGGAACAGCACGCAGACGGTCCGGATCTCGCTCGGGGGCTCGCTCTGCGTGGCGAGCAGCCGGTCGACGACCGCCGGCGAGACGTGCTGGCCGAACAGATTGGTGACCCGGTCACGGGCCGCCACGGCCCGCACGGAATGCTCGAACTGGGTGCGCAGGCTGTTGGCGACGAACCCTGCAACCAGGCCGCTGGTGAACAGGACGAGCGTGCGGCTGAAGTGGAACAGCAGCGTTTCCTGCGGGATGCCGCCCCAGGGTTCGATCGGCAGCAGCCAGAGGACCAGCACCATCTGCTGCACGCCTGCGACACCGCCCGTCCAGACCGACAGCCAGAAATCGAGCCGCAGGGTCGATAACAGGATGAAGATGAAATAGAGCAACGGCGGCCAGAAGCTGAAGACCAGCAGCGGGTCCATGTAGTGGCTCAGCGTGATGATGATGGCCGCCGGCAGGGACGTCTCGATGAAGGCGTTGCCGAAGCGCGCGATCTGCGGGAAATCCTGGCCTTTTGAGGCGCGGTATCCGAGGAACGTGAGCGAACCAAGCTCGTACAGCAGGAAGGGCCCGATGCCGACGAACGGAAGCCAGCCGGGCACGTCTCGCGCGAAGATGCGGGACGTATAGGACGGGAAGAGGTTGACGACGCCCAACGACAGGGCCAGCAGTGCTGCGAGAATGATCGCCAGCGCGCGCATGCGCTCCCGTTCGCTGCGGATGATCTCGCGGCGGAGCGCATCGGAAAAGAAGTCGGGCGCCGCGGCAGGCATCGCGCGCAAACTAGCCAGACCCGGCGGGCTCCACAACGGCCCGGGGCGGTGGTAGGTACTGGACCATGTCGATGAAGGAGATCGCGCGGGAGCTGCAGGGCAAGGTCGCCAACCTGGCGCTGCGCATGCCGATTTCCTGGGTCAACATCCTGGCCGGGCCGCCGGTCGGCGTGGATGGCCGCACCCTGGACGGTCGCACCCAGTGGTTCCTGAAGCTCCTGGCCTATGGCAACCAGCCGGCCGTGCACACGATGAGCGTCGCGGACGCGCGCGAGGACTTCGACGCCTTCATGCAGATGCTGGGCGGCAAGCCCGCACCCGTCAGCTCCATCCTCGACCGCACCCTGCCCGGCCCCGCCGGCCCGATGCGCATCCGGATCTACCGGCCGGCCGGCAGCGTGGCGCGCCTGCTGCCGACCATCCTGTATTTCCACGGCGGCGGCTGGGTCATCGGCAGCCTCGAGGGCTACGATCTCGCCTGCCGCTATTTTTGCGCGCGCTCGGGCTGCGCCGTCGTCTCGGTCGACTATCGGCTGGCGCCTGAACACAAGTTCCCCGCCGCGGTCGACGATGCAGTCGCCTCCTGTCGCTGGCTGGCGGACGAAGCGGTCTCGCTCGGCCTCGATCCCGATCGCATCGTCGTCGCGGGCGACTCGGCCGGTGGCGCATTGGCCGCCGTGGTTGCCCAGGAGATGCGCCATGAGACGCACCGCCCCTGCCTGCAATGGCTGATCTATCCCGCCACCGACATGGCGGGCGACACGGCGTCCCACCAGAGCTGCGGCGAGGGCTTCCTGCTCACCAAGGCCGACATGACGTGGTTCCGCACGCACTATCTGAACGAGGACAGCGAGATCGGTGATCCGCGGGCCTCGCCGTTGCGCGCGCCCGATCTCTCGGGCGTGGCGCCGGCCCTGATCTTCACCGCAGGCTTCGATCCGCTGCGCGACGAGGGACAGGCCTATGCCGGGCGCCTGCAGGCCGCCGGGGTCAAGGCGATCCATCGCGAATTCGAGACGCTGATACACGGGTTCATCGGCATGAGGGGGGCCGTCCACGCGGCGGCCCGGGCGATGGACGACATGGTGGCCGGCGTGCGTCACGAACTGGCGCAGCTTGGACGATGATGAGGCCTGGGGAGGAGCGGCGGATCATGGGTGGCGACGGCACGACACCAACCGAAGCGCGCGGCGAACGCGCCGGGCGCCGCGAACAGAACAAGGCGGAGAATCGCACGGCACTGTTGAAAGCCGCTCGCGGCGTTTTCGCCGAGATGGGCTATGGCGCGGCCAGCGTGCGCGACATCGTGCGCCGCACCGATCTCGCCTCCGGCACCTTCTACAACTACTTCAGGGACAAGGACGAGATCTTCGAGGCCGTCGTCGGCGAGCTGACCGGCGTGTTGCTGCAGCGCCATCGCGACGGCCGCGGCAAGGCGACCTCGACCGAGGAATTCGTGCGCCTGCACTATGCCGCCTACTTCAACTTCCTGGCCGAGGATCCGGAGCTTCTGGCGCTGGCCCGATCGAGCTTCACCGCCGTGCGCACGCTCCTCGACAAGCCCGACGTGCGGGCGCTCGCCAAGGCGTTGAACGACGACATCCGGTCGGCCATCTCCCAGGGCATCCTGCCCAATGTCGACGTCTCCTACCTCAGCGCATCCATGGCCGGCATCGCCTTCGAGATCTCGATGGTCATGGTTGCCCGCGACCCGGTCGACCCCGATGCGGCCGCGGAGTTCGCAACGCACCTGATGCTCGGCGGCCTCGACAAGCTGCCGCGACGCTAACCGTAAAAACAAAAACGGCGGCCCCTTGCGGAGCCGCCGTTGATTTCGAACCGGTGTTCCGGAGAGTGCTCAGCCGCCCTGGGCGATGGTGTTGCGCAGGGTGCCGATGCCCTCGATCTCGACTTCGCAGACGTCGCCGGGCTTCAGCCAGGGCTGCGGCTTGCGGGCCATCGCCACGCCCGACGGCGTGCCGGTGATGATGATGTCGCCCGGATCGAGGGTCATGCACTTGCTGAGTTCGTGCACCAGCGTCGGCACGTCGAAGATCAGGTCGTCGGTGTTGCTGTCCTGCATGGTGACGCCGTTGACGTGGGTCGAGATGCGCAACGGCGCGGCGCCCTTGGGCAACTCGTCCGCCGTCACGATGTCGGGGCCAAAGCCGCCGGTGCCGTCGAAGTTCTTGCCCAGCGTGAACTGGCCGCCCGACTTGCGCTGCCAGTCGCGGATCGAGCCGTCGTTGAAGCAGGCATAGCCGGCGATCACGGAAAGCGCCTTCTCCTTCGGGACGTTGCGGCACTTCTTGCCGATGACGATGGTGAGTTCGGCTTCCCAGTCGAATTCCTTCGAGTGGGTGGTCGACAGCATCTTGCCGTTGTGCGGGACCAGCGTGTTGTTGAAGCGGGTGAACACGACCGGGTAGGTCGGGATCGGGCTGCCGGTCTCTTCCGCGTGCTTGCGGTAGTTGAGGCCGATGCAGAGGATCTTGCCCGGCGCGGGAATCGGCGTCAGGTACTTGGCCGACTTCTCCGACACCGTGGCGCCGGCCTTCGGCTTGGCGCACGCCTTCAGCACCGCCTGCTGGAGCTTCTTGCCGCCCGCCAGGATCTCGACGACCGACTTCGGCCCGCGCGGCATCTGCTTGCTGAGATCGACGATCTTGCCGTCGCCCAGCTTGACGCCGACGGCCGGCTTGCCCCCGCTCAGGATGGTGCAAAGACGCATGTGTTTCCCCCGTGAAAAATTCGTCCGAAATAAGGCCGGGCGTAAACTCCTCCCTCCCGCATCTTCGGTCAAGCGCGCGCGGTTTTTTGCTAGTCTGCGCCCATGCGTTCCCTGCTTCTCGCCCTGCCCATCCTGTTCGCCACCCTGCCCGCCTCGGCGCAACTCGTCGTGCCGCTGACGACACCGGACGGTCGCGTCGCCTGTACCCAGGGGAAGACGGGCATCGGTCGCCCCGCCGACTGGCGTTCGGTCGCCGACCCCGACGGGCCGGACGGCTGGGCTCTGGTGGAGAAAGAGCCGGATGCCACGGACCAGCGCTTCCCGCTGTGCATCTCCGAACAGATGCAGGGACGCGACTTCGATGCGACGCTGCGCTTCAAGATCATCTCGGGGTCCCGCGACCAGGTGGCCGGCTTCATGTTCCGGGCGCAGAGCGCCAACGACTACTACGTCGTGCGCGTGAACGCCCGGGACAACTCGGTCCGCCTCTACCGGATGGACAAGGGCAAGCGCAGCCAGCTGGGCAGCAAGGAAGCGCCGGTCGAACTCGGCAAATGGCATTCGCTGCGCGTCATCGCCGCCAACGACCGCATCGAGGTCGCGCTCGACGGCAGGCCGTTGTTCGGCATCAACGATCGGACGCTGGTCCAGCCCGGCGCCATCGGCGTGTGGAGCCAGGGCGACAGCGTCGCCCACTACGGGTCCCTGCTGATCGCCCCGCCACCACCGCCGGGGCGTTGACTACCGTCGCGCCGCGAGCAGCGCCTCGGCGAGTTCGACGAAACCCGTCCCCGATCGGCCCACGGTGATCCAGCGCGGCCGGTGCTGCAGACGGTCCGCGAAGTCCGCGACGTTGGCCACGCCGACGGCGTTGGGAAACCAGCCGAACATCGGGGCGTCGTTGGGTGAATCTCCCGCGAACACGTAATTCCCGCGCTCGGCCGTCAGGTCGATGCCGAACAGTTCCTGCATCATCGCGCGACTGGTCGTCAGCTTGTCGTAGTCGCCGAACCAGCCGTTGACGTGGATCGAACTCACCTTGGCGTGGGCACCGTGGCGCTCGAAGATCTCCACGATATGCTGGATGTCGGCGGGCGACAGCGGCGTCACGTCTTCGCGGAAATCCACCGCGAGGTCGGCCACGCGATAAGGCTGGTCGGACGCGATACCGGCACCCGGCACCTCCCGCAGAACGTCCTCCCGCACCCGCTCCAGCCTGGCCCGGCCCTCGGCGCGCTGGGTGTCGGACTGGATGAAGCGCGTGCGCAGCCGCTTCTGCCCGTGGTCATGCCACATCCAGAAGGCGCCATTTTCGCCCACAACCGCATCGACGGGCCAGAAGCGTGCGATGTGGTCGCACCAGCCGGCGGGACGCCCGGTCACCGGCACGACCAGCAAGCCGGCCTTCTTCAGGGCTTCCAGGGCGCCATAGGCAGCGGCGGACAATGTGCCTTCGGTGGAGACGGTGTCGTCGATGTCCGTCAATACGCCGCGCACGGCGGCCAGGGTCTCGCGGGGGCAGTTCTTCAGAGGCTCCATGCGGCGACTTCTAACATGACACCGTCGCGCGCCTGATCGTAAAGCCGCGGGCCAGCGGCTAGAGGGTGCCGCCTGCCAGCATGTCGAACCGGTTGCGGATTTCCGCGACGCTCGGCGCCTGGTCGACGGCGAGTTCGGGAATTTCTTTCGCCAGCTCGGCACGGTCGAACTCGTCGAGGTGAAGGTCGGCGGCGGCGTGATCGTCGGGGAGAGCCTTCAGTGCATTGTGCAGGTGAAAGATGTGCCAGTGCGCCGGCCCCGCCAGGGCGCCCGATTCGAGATGCGCCAGGCGTTCCTGAAAGCGCTGGAAAACTTTCTTTCGCTCTTCCGACATTGCCCACCCTCTTGCTTTTGTGATCGCCACACATCGTGCGCGACACGGGTCGAAACAGCAAGCCGGCGAAGACCCTTCCGCCGCCTCAGCGCTTGAAGACGGCGAAGGCCAGAAGCGCGACAAAGGCGGCGGCGCCCGCCGCCAGACCAGCGCCGATCGTAAGGGGAATCCTTCTGCGCCGATGCTTCTTGGCGAGCTGCCCAAGGTGCTCCCGGCGCGTCATCCCTCCCGGAAAGTCGTACTTGTCCGGAGGGTTCTCGATGTTCTGCGTGGCGCGCCACCATCCCCAGGCGGCACCGCCCAAGGTACACACGGCCACGATGATCAAAATCTCCATGTCCCATTTTAGCAAATCCTGCCGAACGACGCTGCAGGCTTTGCACACACGCTGGCAGTCCTCGGGGGCACAAATCGGAGCCGCAATTTCATTTGCGATGCAATGCGCGTCAGCAACCGCACTCAACGCTTTCGAAAGCCAATCGTTGCACGAAATTCAGACGAAACATTCACTGTGTCTTCTGCGTTCAATCGGCACACGGAAGGAGACAAGTCATGCGAACGCTCAGCTCTGTCGTCGTCCTCGCGGGTCTCGCCCTGATGCCAGTCACGGCCATGAGTCAGGACCTCGCATCGGCACCCAATGCGCCCGTCTCGGATCAGATGGTGTTCATGGGACCCAGCGACACGCATGTTCCCGCGTCGGCAATGGAGACCATCAGAAACGCCGCCGACGCAGCGAACTCGGCATCGATTCGGATCGAAGGACGGGTCGATCGTGCGAACGCCGTGAAACAGGAACTCATCCGCCACGGCGCCCCCGCGGAAGCCATCACGGTCCGGCCCGTGCCAACAAGGCCGCTCGTCCAGACCGGTGACGGGGTGGGCGATCCGACCGAGCGCCGGGTGAACATCCGCTTCCAGTAGGCGGCTCGACTTTCGACAGACGCCCGCCGCACCATCGGCGGG
>OFDN01000854.1_pt1 | contig 22554 bp, 21 predicted proteins | sample 1520971 | NCBI WGS metagenome assembly OFDN01 (sample SAMEA94257418, study PRJEB24077) | hot springs metagenome | biome: Aquatic biome; feature: Geographical feature; material: Water | place: India | collected 2012-06-12 | depth 5 m
CGGGCGCAGGCTGGGCGGCGGGTGCGGCCGGCGCGCCCTGGCTCTGCGCCTCGGCCAGCGAGGGCACGCCCGCAAGGATCGAGCCGCAGGCGAGCAGACTCGCCAGCCGCAGCGGCGCGCGCTGGGCAGCGGGAGTGCAGTTGACCGGCACCGGGCCCGTCTCGCTCAATCGGTTCATGCAGCTAAAATCCCGTTCTCAACCCTATGCGACCTGCGACCTCGGCAACCCTGTCGCGGCCAACCTGCCAGATTCCTCATGCGCGCCCCGTGCGCAGCCTCCTGTCCCCGGGGACGCCTCTGCCCGATGTGCCTTCCGCAATCAAGCTGCGCGCTCTGTGCCGGGCCGCGTATCCACCGCCTCGTCAGCTGCCGAAGATCGGGAGCGAGATTATGTCATTCACCGTCACCACCGCCATCAGCATCAGCACCAGGGCGATCCCGGTGCGATAGGCCCACTCGGTCGCCTGAGGTCCCACGGGTTTCCGGCGGATCGCCTCGGCCGCGTAGAACATCAGGTGCCCGCCATCGAGCGCGGGGATTGGCAAGAAGTTGATGAATGCCAAATTAAGCGAAATGAGCGCGGCAAAGTGGATGAAGGCCGCCGCCCCCATGCTGAGCTGCTCGCCCGAGTACTTGGCGATCTTGAGCGGCCCGCCCAGTTCCTTGACCGATCGTTCGCCGGTGATGATCTGGCGGATGCCGGTGACCATCATGCCGGTGAGATCCCAGCTCTGTTGCGCGCCCAAGGGGATCGCCTCGAGCAGCCCCACCTTTTCAATCTCGTACTTGCCGCCGGCGGGCGCGATGCCGATCAGGCCTTCGGTGCTGACATTGCCGAAGGCGTCCTTGCGCTCGGCGCGCGCGGTGGTCAGCGGGATCTCGACCCTGTCACCCTCGCGCTGGACGGTGAAAACCATGCGCTTGCCCGGATGGAGCGCGACCCGGGTCTTGAGATCGGTGAAATCGCGGACCGTCTGCCCGTCGATGGCGACGATCACATCGCCGACTTTCATCCCCGCGGCCTCGGCGACGCTGCCCTCCGCGAATGCGCCGATGGTGCGCGAATCCTCGACGCCCACGATCACCGGCTTGCCGACGATGGCGAAGAAGGCGGCGAAGATGCCGATCGCGAGCAGCAGGTTGGTGACCGGCCCCGCCGCGACGATCAGCGCGCGCTTCCACAAGGCGGCGGCCTGGAAGCTGCTCGCCTCTACGGGGGCATCGGGATCGGGGATGCTCGCGGGGTTCATGTCGCCCCGGAACTGCACGTAGCCGCCCAAGGGGAGCGCCGAGAGCTTCCAGCGCGTGCCGCGCCTGTCGGTGAAGCCCATGAGCTCCTTGCCGAAGCCGACCGAGAAGGCCTCGGCCTCGACCCCGAACAGGCGTCCGACCAGCAGGTGGCCGAGCTCGTGCAGGGTGACCAGCGGTCCGAGCAGCAGCACGAAGCCGATCAGGTACATCCAGAAAGGGGGGCTTTCAAACAAGGGCTTGGGTCTCCAGCAGGGCCTGTGCCTGCATCCTTGCGGACTGGTCCACGGCGAGCACCTCGGCAAGGCTCGCGGGGCGCGGGGCGTCGTTGCTGCGCATCAGGGTCTCCTCGACCAATGCGGCAATGCGGGTGAACCGGATCTGACCGGCGAGGAAGGCGGCGACCGCGACCTCGTTGGCGGCGTTGAGGATCGCGGGCGCAGAGCCCCCGGCCCTGATCGCCTCGCGCGCGAGCCGCGTGGCGGGGAAACGCTCCTCGTCCGGCGCATGGAAGGTGAGCTGGCCGATCGCCGCAAGGTCCAGCGGCGCCAGCGGCGTTTCCATCCGCTCCGGCCAGGCGAGGCACGAGGCAATCGGCACGCGCATGTCGGACGGGCCGAGCTGCGCCAGCGTCGACCGGTCGCGGAATTCGACCATCGAATGGATCACGCTCTGCGGATGCACCACGATCCCGAGCTTCTCGAGCCCCACCGGGAAGAGGTGATAGGCCTCGATATATTCGAGGCCCTTGTTCATCATCGTCGCGGAATCGACGCTGATCTTGGCGCCCATCGACCAGTTGGGATGCGCGACCGCCTCGGCCGGGGTGGCGGCATCGAGCTGCGCCTGCGTCCACGTCCGCAAGGGGCCGCCACTGGCGGTGAGGGTGATCTTCGCGACGTCCTCGATGCGGTTTCCGGCGAGGCACTGGAAGATCGCGTTGTGTTCGCTGTCGGTGGGCAGCAGCGTCGCGCCGTGGCGCGCCACCGCCTCCATCAGCACCTCTCCGGCGGAGACCAGTGCCTCCTTGTTGGCGAGCGCGATGGTGCCACCGCGCTCGACCGCCGCCATGACGGGCGCAAGCCCCGCGCAGCCGACGATCGCCGCGACGGTCATGTCGACGGGCCGCATCGCCGCCTCGACCAGCGCCTGCCGGCCGCCCGCTGCCTCGATCCCGCTGGTGCCTAAAGCCTCGCGCAGTTCAGGCAGGCAGCGCTCGTCGCCAACCACCGCAAGCCTCGCGCCGAACTCGACCGCAAGCGCCGCCAGCTCGGCCGCGCTGCAATGCGCGGTCAGCGCCTCCACCTGCCACGCCTCGGGGTTGCGCCGCACCAGATCGAGAGTCGAGGCACCGATCGATCCGGTCGCGCCGAGGAGAGTGAGCGTGCGCTTCATGCTGCCAACATCAGCCACAGGAGGCGCGCCTGCTCGATCACGAACAGCGTGAAGAACACCGCGATGAACCCGTCGAGCCGGTCGAACAGCCCGCCGTGGCCGGGTATCAACTGCCCTGAATCCTTGACGCCCGCGCGCCGCTTCATCCAGCTCTCGAAGAAGTCGCCCGCCTGCGCGAGCACCGCGATGAAGACACCGCCCAGCACGGCCCCCGCCAGCGCGATCACCGGGGCGCCGGGGATCAGCGCGCCCGGCCCGATGTCGGCCATTTCTGCCGCCATGCCGACAAGCGCCGCAAACAGCGCTCCGCCCGCGAGCCCGGCCCAGGTCTTGGCCGGGCTGATTTTCGGCGCGATCTTCGGCCCGCCGATCGCCCGTCCGGCGAAATAGGCCCCGACATCGACCGCGATCACCGGCAGCAGGAACCCCATAAGCACGCCGAGAGGCTTATAGCCATAAAGTTCGGGATCAAGCGGGAGCACCTGCCGCCCGTTGACCACCGCCATCATCGCATAGGCCGCGCCGCCGACATAGATCACGCCGGCAAAGAACCACAGCGTCTCGGCGAGCCCCGAAAGGCCGAAGCGCTCGATCAGCCGGTTCCATTCCCAGATCACACCGCCCGCCAGCAGCACCACGAAGACCGTCCAGAACCACCCGCCGAGCCACAGCGCGCCGCCCGCCAGCACCAGCATCACGATGGCGCTCGCAAGGCGCACCGGCAAATCGGTGACGCCCGCGCGCGTGTCCCTCACCCGGGCCGTGTCACCTTCCGCCATAGCGCCGCTCCCTCCGCGCGAAGTCATTGAGAGCCTGCGTCAGATGGGCAGGCTCGAAATCGGGCCACAGCGTATCGACGAAAAGCATTTCCGCATAGGCCGCCTGCCACAGCAGGAAATTCGACAGGCGGATTTCCCCGCTGGTGCGGATCAGGAGGTCGAGTGGGGGGAGATCGTGGGTGTCGAGCTGCGCGGCGATGGTCTCGATCGTCACCTCGCCGCCCGCCGCCGCCTTGGCCGCCGCGCGCGCGATCTCGTGCTGGCCGCCGTAGTTGAGCGCCACCGCCAGCGTCTGCTTGCCGTTCGCGGTCTGTGCGAGGGCATCTTCCAGCATCGCGACGATATCGGGCGCGAGGCTCTGCCAGTCGCCGATGATCTTCAGCTTCACATTATTGGCGACAAACTCGGGCAGGTCGGATTTGATGAACCGCCGCATCAGGTTCATGAGGTCATCGACCTCGTCTTCCGAGCGCTTCCAGTTCTCGCTCGAGAAGGCATAGAGCGTCAGGCACTCCAGCCCCGTGCCCTCAAGCGAGCGCACCAGCCGCCGCACCGCCTCGACCCCGCGCTGGTGGCCGACCGCGCGCGGCAGGCCCCGCTTCTTGGCCCAGCGGCCATTGCCATCCATGATGATGGCGACATGTCTGGCGCGCGACTGGTCCAATCCGTTCCCCACAATCCTTGCCGCCTTACTGCGTCAGGATTTCCTGTTCCTTCTTGGCGGCCGCCTCGTCGGTCTCCTTGACGTATTGATCGGTCAGCTTCTGGACCTGCTCTTCGGACCGCTTGCGATCATCCTCGGAGATTTCCTTCTTCTTCTCGTCGGCCTTGAGGCTTTCCATCGCGTCGCGGCGCACGTTGCGGATCGCGATCTTGGCCTTTTCGGCATATTGCCCCGCGAGCTTGGCGAGCTCCTTGCGGCGCTCCTGCGTCAGATCCGGGATCGGCAGGCGCAGGGTCTGGCCGTCGATGATCGGGTTGAGGCCCAAGTTGGCATAGGCGATCGCCTTCTCCACCGCGTGGAGGTTCGACTTGTCCCACACCTGCACGCTGAGCATGCGCGGCTCGGGCGCCGAGACGGTCGCGACCTGCTGCAAGGGCATCATCGAGCCGTAGACCTCGACCTGCACCGGATCGAGCAGGGTGGTGTTGGCGCGGCCGGTGCGCAGGCCCTGGAGATCGCTCTTCAGGCTCTCCACCGCGCCCTTCATCCGGCGCTCGACGTCGGCCTTGTCAAATTGCGGCATGGCTGGTTCCTTCGTTCTCAGCTGTCTTGAACAATGGTCTGGACACCCTCGCCCGCCAGCACGCGGGCAAGGTTGCCCTTCTCGCGGATCGAGAAGACCACGATCGGGATCTTGTTGTCACGGCACAGCGCCACCGCGGAGGCATCCATCACCTTGAGATTGTCTGCAAGCACGCGGTCGTAAGTGACGGTTTCGAAACGGGTGGCCGAGGGGTTCTGCTTGGGATCGCTGTCATAGACCCCGTCGACACTGGTGCCCTTGAGCAGCGCGTCGCACTTCATTTCCGCCGCGCGCAGCGCCGCGCCGCTGTCGGTGGTGAAATAGGGCGCGCCCACGCCCGCTGCGAAGATCACCACCCGGCCCTTTTCCAGATGGCGTTCGGCCCGGCGGCGGATCACCGGTTCGCACACCTTGTCCATCTCGATCGCCGATTGCACGCGGGTCTGGACGCCGAGCTGCTCCAGCGCGTTCTGCATCGCGAGCGCGTTCATCACGGTCGCGAGCATCCCCATGTAATCAGCCTGCGCGCGGTCCATGCCCTTGGCGGCCCCCGCCATGCCCCGGAAGATGTTGCCCCCACCGATCACGAGGCAGATTTCTAGCCCGGTTTCCTTGGCCGCCTTCACTTCCTTCGCCAGCTCGGCGACGAATTCGGGGTCGATCCCGAACTGCTGGTTGCCCATCAAGACCTCGCCCGAAAGCTTGAGGAGGACGCGCTTGATGGTGGGCAGGCTCATGGGACGGGCAGACTTTCTGGCGGGAGTTGGCTAGCGGGGGCCTTTATCGGGGTGTCACCGTGCTGCCAAGAGGATAGCGGGGATAATGGCCAAGACAATCATCCGCAGGGCCGTGGTGGCGGCGCTCGTCCTCGCCGTGCTGGTCGGAGCCAAGGCGTGGCACGACACGATGCGCGCGCCCGTGACCGAGCGGCTGGTGGTGGAGAGCCCCGCCCTCCCCGCCGGATCGCCGCCCGTTACCATCGCGCTCCTCTCCGACATCCACGTCGCCGGGCCCGACATGCCGCCCGAACGGCTCGCGCGGATCGTGGCGCAGGTGAACGCGCTGAAGCCCGATCTCGTCGCCATCGCCGGCGATCTCGTCAGCGAGAAGCGCACCGCCTCGCACATCTACACCGCCGCCGAGGTGATCGCCCCGCTCGGGCGCTTGTCCGCGCCGCTCGGCGTGGTGGTGGTGCCCGGCAATCACGACCACTGGTTCGGGTGGGAGCAGCTGTCCGCCGAGATTGCGCGCTACCCGCAGATCAGGGTGCTGCGCAATGATGCGTTGACGGCCGGGCCGCTGGTGATCGGCGGGGTCGACGACGACTTCACCGGCCGCGCCGATGTGCCCGCGACGATGGCGGCGATGGCGGGCCGCACGGGCGTGGCGGTGGTGCTCACCCACTCGCCCGACATCTTCCCGCAGGTGCCGGTCGATGTGCCGCTGGTGCTGGCCGGACACACCCATTGCGGCCAGATCGCCTGGCCCTGGGGCGGCGCGCCCGCGACGATGTCGGACTACGGCGATCTCTACGCCTGCGGGGTGGTGCGCCAGCACGGCAAGGTTCTGGTGACCAGCGCGGGCCTCGGCACCAGCCTGCTGCCCTTGCGGCTGTTCACCCATCCCGAGGTTTGGCTGATCGAACTGAAGCCGCAACCGCGCTAAAACCGCAGCGGGGCCTGCCCGCCAGTTGCCAAGCGCTGATTTCGCCGCAATTCTCCGGCAGTCACAGGGCAACGGGGTTTCGCAATGACTATAGCTGCACGCATGCAGCGTATGCAGGAAGAAGACCTCTTCCGGATCGCCAACAGCAGCGCGGTCGAGGAGTTCGAGCCGGACTTCGTGGCGGCGGCGCAGGCGGAGCTTCAGCGCAGGGGCCTCGGGGCCGAGGAAATCGGTGAACTCTCCGCGCAGGCCGAGCAGCTTGCCGCCCAGGAGGAAGCGCAGAAGGACGCGCCGCTCAGCTGGCCTGCCCGGATTGCGTTCTTGCTGTTCGGCTTTACGACCGTCGGCATCTTCTTTGCCATAGCCCAGCGGCATTTCGGCTACCCGCGCAAATCCAACGAGGCCTTCTTGTGGTCGGCTGCCAGCTTCGGGTTCTGGGGGTTGATTTCACTGGCGCTGGTGTTGGCCTTGGCGATCGCGGGATAGCAAAAAAGGGACGCACCTTGCGGCGCGTCCCTTCAGCTTTTTTCGGCACAGGCGGCTCGCGAAAGAGCCGGATCAGCCTTTCAGCGTCGCCGCCACTTCCGCGGCGAAATCGACTTCTTCCTTCTCGATGCCTTCGCCGAGCTGGAAGCGCACGTAGTCGACCAGCTTGATCGACTTGCCCGCGTCCTTGGCGGCCTTGGCGATGTATTCCTCGACCGTCGCCTTGCCGTCCTTGACGAAGATCTGGCTGAGCAGCGCGTTTTCCTTGGCGAACTTCTTCACCGCGCCTTCGACCATCTTGGCCTGCACGTCGGCGGGCTTGCCGCTTTCGGCAGCCTTTTCGGCGGCGATCTTGCGCTCGCGCTCGATCACGTCGGCGTCGAGACCGTCCGCGTCGAGCGCCTGCGGGAACATCGCGGCAGCGTGCTGGGCGATGTCCTTGCCGAGCGCGTTCAGCGTATCGGCATCGGCGTCCGATTCCAGCGCGACGAGCACACCGATCTTGCCGAGGCCATCGGCAGCCGCGTTGTGGATGTAGGGAACCACGGCACCCTGCGTCACGGCGACCTGCTTGATGCGGCGGATCTGCTGGTTCTCGCCGATGGTGGCGACGTTCTCGGTCAGCTTGTCACCCACGGTGCCGCCGCCCGGATAGGCGGCCGCCTTGAGGGCTTCGACGTCGCTGGTGCCGACTTCGAGCGCGACCGCGGTCGCGTTGCGCACGAAGCTCTGGAACTGGTCGTTCTTGGCGACGAAGTCGGTTTCCGAGTTGATCTCGACCGCCACGCCCTTGGTGCCCGCGACGAGCACGCCGACCAGACCTTCGGCCGCGGTACGGCTCGACTTCTTCTGGGCGGTGGCGAGGCCCTTGGCGCGCAGCGCGTCGACCGCGGCCTCGATGTCGCCGCCCGCTTCGGTCAGCGCCTTCTTGGCATCCATCATGCCAGCGCCGGTGCGCTCGCGCAGCTTCTTCACGTCGGCGACGGAAATATCGGCCATGGAGAATTCCTTTTCGTGTGTGTTCGGGCGCCCGGCCCTGCCGTCCGGAAGGGAGGCAATGCCGGGCGCGCTAGAGGGGGATTGTGACGGGGGATTGACGCTGTGCGCCTGCCCCCGCGCAAAAGATCAGGCTTCGGCGTCTTCCGCGGCCGGTTCCTCGACCACGACGTCTTCCGCCGGGGGCTCGGCCATCGCGCCGAAATCGCTCGACACGTCGGCCTGGAACTTGCCCTTGCCGGCAAGCGCGGCTTCGCCGATCGCCTGGCAGTAGAGGCGCACGGCGCGGCTCGCATCGTCATTGCCCGGAACCGGGAAGGCGATGCCGCTCGGATCGACGTTGGTGTCGAGGATCGCGATCACCGGGATGCCGAGCACGCCGGCTTCCTTGATCGCGAGGTCTTCCTTGTTGGCGTCGATCACGAACATCACGTCCGGAATGCCGCCCATGTCGCGGATGCCGCCGAGCGACAGCTCCAGCTTCTCGCGCTCGCGGGTGAGCTGGAGGACTTCCTTCTTGGTGAAGCCCGAGGTGTCGCCCGAGAGCATTTCCTCGAGGCTCTTCAAGCGGCGGATCGAACCCGAGATGGTCTTCCAGTTGGTGAGCATCCCGCCCAGCCAGCGGTGGTTGACGAAGTGCTGGCCCGACATGCGCGCGGCTTCCGCGATCGGCTCCTGCGCCTGGCGCTTGGTGCCGACGAACAGCACCTTGCCGCCCGAACGCACGGTCGATTCGACGAAGTCGAGCGCGCGCGCGAACAGCGGCACGGTCTGCGACAGATCGATGATGTGGACACCGTTGCGCGCGCCGAAGATGTACGGCTTCATGCGCGGATTCCAGCGGTGGGTCTGGTGGCCGAAGTGGGCGCCGGCCTCGATCAATGCTTGCATGGTGACGACGGGAGCCGCCATAGATATTTCCTTTCCGGTTTCTCCTCTGGAAGGCTGGAACCGCGTGTGCGGAGCGTCCCGCAAACGGCACCGGTATGAGCGCCTTCCATGTGAATTTGCCTCGGTTTCGGGCCGAACGCCCTTGCCGGAGCGAGCGCGCCCTTAGCGGGGTGAACGCAGGAAATCCAGTCCTCGATGGCTCCTTACGGAAAATTCCTCACCACATCGGTCACGATTGCGCTTGACTCGACGGAACAGTTGGAGAACAAAGTGACAGAACAAACGTGGAACTGCCGGACATAGGGGTAAACCCGCATGCTATCTCTCGCCATCGCCGTCCTGTTCACCCTCTCCGGTCTGATCGCGCTTGCGACGGTCGCGCACTGTCTCCTCGAAGCGCGCGCCGCCTATGCGCGGCTGATGCAGGAAGGTGAGGTGATGCGTGCCGGGTTCGCGCTCCAGGCCGCAGCGATCGAGATGGCGCTGCGCCCGCGGGTGGCGGCGCCCCCGCACCGCGCGGTCGCTATGCGGCGGGCGGCGCAGCCGGGTGGAGCTCGGCTTGTGCAGCCTGCTTTCGCCGCCTGATCCGGGCGTATCTGACGAGACCATAAGGCATCAGCGCAAGATAGACGATGCTGATCGCTGCCAGCGTCCACCACGGCTCGAGCAGCAGCGCGGCAAAAGCGAGGCCGGTGAAGGCGATCAGCGGCAGGCGGATTGCACGGCGCGGCCGCAGCGAGGCCCAGCTCAGCGTCGGCATGTTCGAGATCATCAGCCCGGCGATCAGCGTCAGCCAGGCGGTCATGAACACCGGCTCGCGGAAGGCGGCATAGCCCGTTTCGAACCACAGGTAGAAGGGCGTGAAGGCAAGCCCCGCCCCGACCGGCGCGGGCACCCCGGTCAGGAACCCGGCCGACTTGTGCGGCTGGTCGTCGACATCGATGCGGGCGTTGAACCGCGCCAGCCTGAGCGCGCAGCAGATCGCGAAGGCGAGCGCGGCGAACCAGCCGAACCGCTCCCATCCCTGTAGCGACCAGAGGAACAGGATCAGCGCGGGCGCGACCCCGAAGGACAGCGAATCGGCAAGCGAATCGAGCTCGGCCCCGAAGCGCGACTGGGCGTTGAGTAGCCGCGCGATACGCCCGTCGATCCCGTCGAGCACGCCCGCCAGCACCACCAGCCCGATCGCGAAGGCCCACTGCCCGTCGATCGCGAAGCGGATCCCGGTCAGCCCCGAACACAGCGCCGCCGCGGTCACCGCATTGGGGAGCATCGCCCGCAGGGTCAGCCCGCTGCCGTCACCCGCGGCGCGCGCATCCTCGTCCTCGGCCGCCTTGGGGCCGAGCCGCGCCGGCAGGTAGCGCGCGCCCGGCAGCTTGCGCCCCGGGCCCTTCTTGCGCGGCGGGGGCAGGTTCATTGCGAGATTCCCTCGATGAGACCACGCTGGCCGATCTCGGCGAGCACCGTCTCGCCCGCGATCACGCTCTGCCCGATCATGACCCTGGGGTCGGTTCCGGCCGGAAGATAGACGTCGACCCGGCTGCCGAACCGGATCAGCCCCACCCGCTGCCCCTTGGCGAGGATGTCGCCGGGCTTGACGAAGGGCACGATCCGCCGCGCCACCAGCCCCGCGATCTGGGTGAAGCCGACGCGCAAGCCATCGGAGCGCTCGATCAGCAGGTGCTGGCGCTCGTTCTCCTCGCTCGCCTTGTCGAGTTCGGCACTGACAAAGCGGCCGGGGATGTAGACCACCCGGCGCACCGTGCCGCCCACCGGCGTGCGGTTGATGTGGACATCGAAGACGCTCATGAAGATCGAGACCCGCGTGACCGGGCCCGCGGGCAGGCCCGCATGGCCCGAACCGTCGTCGATCTGGAGTTCGAGCGGGGGTTCGACCTCCCGGATGAGGCTGACGATCCCGTCGGCAGGCGAGAGGATCACGTTGTCGGCTTGCGGCACCACGCGCTCGGGATCGCGGAAGAAGGCGAAAATGCCGGCCGAGAGCACGAAAAGCGGCCAGCCGATGAACTCCCAGCCGAGCACGAGCAGGAAGAACAGGCTCGCAGCGACCGCGATCAGCCCGAACTTGCGTCCCTCGGGATGGATCGCGGGCCAGTCCCAGCCCGCCTCGCCGCGGCCCTTGTTGTCGAGGATTTCGCCTGCCATGGCTCACGCTTCTAGGGAGAGCTTGCGCCCCCCGCAAGGCAAGTCGCCCGCTCAGCCCACCTTGCGCACGAACACCGTGCCCGCCGAGTAGCCCGCGCCGAACGAGCAGATCAGCCCGGTGTCGCCCGGATCAAGTTCCTCATTATGCTGATGAAAGGCGATGATCGAGCCGGCGCTCGAGGTGTTGCCGTAGGTGTCGAGCACGGTCGGGCTCTCGTCGTCCGAGGCCTCGTGCCCGAGCACGCGCTGCGCGATCAACCGGTTCATCCCCGCGTTGGCCTGATGCAGCCACAGCCGCCGCAAGCCCGCCGGATCGATGCCGAGCCGCGCCGCCTCGTCGATGATCATCTGCGCGACCATCGGCACCACTTCCTTGAAAACCTTGCGCCCTTCCTGGACGAACAGCTTGTCGGGCGTGCCTTCCCCCTCGGGCGCGGCGCGGTTGAGGAAGCCGAAATTGTTGCGGATGTTGTTCGAGAACACCGTCTTCAGCTTCGTACCGAGGATCTCCCAGTGCTGCGCGGGCGCAATCGCGGCGTCCTCCACCAGCACCGCGGTCGCCACGTCGCCGAAGATGAAGTGGCTGTCGCGGTCGCGCCAGTTCAAGTGGCCCGAGGTGATCTCGGGGCTGACCACCAGCACGCTGCGGGCATTGCCCGATCGCACATAATCGGCCGCGGTCTGGATGCCGAAGGTCGCCGAGGAGCAGGCGACGTTCATGTCGAAACCGAAGCCCTCGATCCCGAGCGCCTGCTGGATCTCGATCGCCATCGCCGGGTAGGCGCGCTGCATGTTGGAGGCGGCGCACAGCACCGCGTCGACATCCTCGGGCCGCCGCCCGGCCCGCTCCAGCGCCTGCCGCGCGGCAGCGACGCCGATTTCGGCCATCACCGAAATCTCGTCGTTCGCGCGCTCGGGCAGGCGCGGGCACATGATCTCGGGATCGAGGATCGGCGCCTTGCTCATCACGTGGCGCGCCTTGATCCCGCTCGCCTTCTCGATGAACTCGACCGAGGAATGGGCCAGCGGCTCGGCGTCCGGATTGGCGGCGTTGTGGCGGTCAACGAAGGCGTTGAAGCTGGCGACCAGCTCTTCGTTGGTGATGCTCTCGGGCGGCGTGAACAGGCCGGTGGCGGAGATGACGGGGCGCCCGGTCAGTTCGGCGGTGAGCGCGGGGGTCTGTTGCGATTCCTGCATGGATCTCTCTTGCGTGCCCAAATCGTGAGGGGCGCGCGGCATTACGCCGCCGCTCGGCCGCCTGCAAGGCCTCGCCGATGTTGTCCGCACGGTTCACGGCCCCGCAGTGTCAAGATCACGTCACGATCACGCGCCACTGCGCAAGCCGCCGGGCGGTCTCCTGCCGCCCGCACGGGTGGAGCATCCTTGCACGTGACTGCCGAATTGCTGAGCGATTCCGCCGCGCTGGCGGCCGACGGCTCGCCCGCGGCGCGCCATGTGGCGGCTTTCCGCGCGCAGGGCACGCCCGCGCTGATCGCCAATGCCGCCTGCGAGGTCATGCTGCTGCGGCAGGGCGCTGCGCGGCTGCCGGTGACGATCGACGACGGCAGCCGCGGGCGCAGCTATGTCTCGAGCCCGCACAGCACCTACGTGCTCTACCCGCGCGACGAAATCGGGCTGATGGGCCTCGGCGGTGTGCGTTACGTGGCCGAGGGCGTGCTGGGGCTGATCGCCGGGCTCATGCGCGCCAGCCGCCTCAGCCGCGCGGTGCATCTCGACAACTGGCTGCTGTCGACCAGCCTCCACGGCGACTGGCAGGGCGAGGGGCTGGCGCAGATGCGCCGCCTTCTGGCGGCGCGCTATCCCGATCACTTCATCGCGATCCGCTCGGTGGACGCCTGGACCTGTCCGGCCCTGCTGGACGCGGTGCGCGCCGATGGCTGGACGCTGCTGCCCGCCCGGCAGGTGTGGGTGACCGATGATCTGGAGCGCGACTGGCGCGTGCGCAGCCACACCAAGGCCGACGCCCGGATGCTGCGGCGATCGGGGTTGACCCTGGAGCGCCCCGAGCGGATCGCCCCGTCCGATGCCGCGCGGATCGCCGAACTCTACCACCAGCTCTATGTCGCGCGCTATTCGGCGATCAATCCGCGCTTCACCCCCGCCTTCGTCACGATGAGCGCCGAAACCGGCCTGCTCGCCTATTCGCTGCTGCGCAATCCGGCGGGCGAGGTGATGGCCTTTGCCGCGCTGCGCTGCGCGGGCGGGGTCGGAACCGTGCCGCTGATGGGCTATGATACCGCCAGGCCGCAGGAGGAGGCGCTGTACCGGATTGCCAGCTATTGCGCGACCGCGCTCGCGCTGGAGCAGGGCCTCAGGTTCCACGGATCGGCGGGCGCTTCCCAGTTCAAGCGCAACCGCGGCGCGCGCGGGATCATCGAATACATGGCGGTCGATGGTCGGCACCTGTCGGCCCCGCGCCGGGTCGCGTTGGCGGTGCTCGCGGCCGGGCTCAACCGCTTCATGGTGCCGATGCTGGAGAGCCGGGGCTGGTGAGCGCGCCCTAGCCGCTGACCGGCAGCGCCTCGTCCAGCACCTCGCGCAGCAGCGGATTGGGGAAGGTGCGCGGGGTGGTGACGGCGTGGAATTCCTCGGTGAGGCCGGGGAGCTGCGCCAGTTCGTAAAGCGTGCCATTGGCCAGCTCGTCGCGCACCACGACCGGCGGGATCACCGCCACGCCGGCGTCGGAGCGGGCGAGCAAGCGCAGCATCGCCATGTCGTCGGCCTCGGCGGCAATGCGCGGGACGATGCCGAGGCTCTCGACCAGCGCGTCGAACCCGGCGCGCAAGGCGGTCTCGGGGGTGGGCAGGATCAGCGGCGCGCGCGAGAGCAGCACCGGCAGGCCCTGCGCGGCGAGAGCCAGCCGCGCGCGGCTGCCGACGAGGCTGACCGGCTGTTCGGCAAGGCGCCGCACGAGGTAGGGGCTCGCGGCATCACGGGCAGGCACCTGGTTGGTGAGCAGCACGTCGATCCTGAGCGCTTCCAGCGCGCGCAGCAGCGAGGCCTGCGTGCCCGAGCGCAGCACGACTTCCACATCGTCGCGCCCCAGCAGCGGGGCGAGGAACCCCATCTGGAAGTTGCGCGACAACGTCGCCAGCGCGCCGATCCGCAGCACCTTGCGCTGCCCGCCGACCGCGCGGAAGGTCGCGGTGAGCTGTTCGGAAGCCCGAAAAATCTGCTCGGCATAATCGAGCGCGATACGCCCCGCCTCGGTCAAAACCAGATTGCGCCCCCGGCGTTCGAACAGGTCGTGGCCGAGATCGGTTTCGAGCGCCTTGATCTGGGTCGAGACCGCGCTCTGCGAGATGTTGAGCGCCTTCGCCGCGGCGGTCAGCGTGCCCTCGCGCGCGACGGCGCGGAACAGGCGCAGGTGGTGAAGATTGAGGGTGGCCATGGGGCTCGATCCGGCTGAACGTTCTTTCCTATGGAACGATTGGCCACAAAATATGAATTTTTCCTAAGTCCGTCCAGCCCCTATCCGCTCGGCAACCGCAGCCCTGCCCGCCGACGGAGTGTTCGCCAGATGCCCGATGCCATCACCGAGACCATGATCGCCCCGCTGGCGCTCGTGCCGGCCCTCGTGCTGGCGCTGCTGCGCCCGGGCAAGCGCCCCGGGCGCCTACCGCTATTCGCCGAGCTTGCTGCTCTGGCCACCTTCGTCCTCACGCTGGCGGGACTCGCCCGCGCCGCGTTCGGCGCCCCGGCGCACGCAGCGCTGTTCGATGCGCCCTTCACCCTCGGCCTGCGCGCCGATCTGGTGGTGGCGAGCCTTGCCGCGCTGGTCGGCTTCATCGGCTGGATCGTGATGCGCTACTGCCGCACCTATCTCGACGGCGAGGCGCGCGAGGGGGCGTTCCACGGGTTTATGCTGACCGCGCTCGCCGCGGTGCTGGTGTTCGTCCAGGCGGGCACGCTGCCGACCATGATCATCGCCACGCTCGCGGTCGGTCTTGCCCTGCGCAAGCTGCTGCTGTTCTACCCCGACCGCCCGGAGGCGCAGCGCGCGGCGACCAAGTTTGCCTTCGTCTGGCACGGCGGCGACGTGCTGCTCGTCTTGGCCGCAGGGCTGCTGCTCAGCCGCTTCGGCACGCTCGACCTCGCCGCCCTCCCCGCCGCCGCCCAAGCCACCGGCCTCGGCCTTGCCGGAACGCTCGGCATCGCCGCGCTGGTCGCCGCCGCAGCATTGAAGACCGCGGCCTTCCCGCTCCACGGTTGGCTGACCGAGGTGATGGAGGCCCCTACCCCGGTCTCCGCGCTGCTCCACGCCGGGATCATCAACTCGGGCGGCGTGCTGCTGATCACCGCCGCAGGCCTCGTGCAGCAGAGCACCGGGGCGATGGCCGCGCTGGTGATGATCGGCGGCTTCACCGCACTGTTCGGGGCGGCGGTGATGCTCACCCAGAGCGCGGTCAAGACTGCGCTGGCCTGGTCGACGGTTTCGCAGATGGGCTTCATGCTGCTCCAGTGCGGCCTCGGCCTTTGGACGCTGGCGCTGCTGCACATCATCGCCCACTCCCTCTACAAGGCCCACGCCTTCCTCTCCTCGGGCGGGGCGGTCACCGAGGTTTCGAACATCCGCCGCCCCGGCCCGGTGGCGGTGCCGAGCATCGCCGCGGTGCTCAAGAGCTTCGCGCTGGCGCTCGCGATCTTCGCCGCGATCGCCGCGACCTTCACCGCTGCCTTCGGCCCCAAGACCCCGCAGGCCCTCGCGCTCGGGGCGATCCTGATCTTCGGGGTGGCCTACCTCGTCGCACAGGGCCTTGCCGACCGCGCGCCGGTCGCGCTCACCAAGCGCACCGCCGCCGCCGCGCTTGCCGCCGCCATCGGCTACTTCAGCTTCCAGACCGCCGCGCAAGGCATCTGGGGCCCGCTGCTGCCCGCCGCCCCGATGCCGACCGATCTAGAATGGGCGCTACTGGTGATCGCGGTCGCGAGCTTCGGCCTGGTCGCCTTCGCGCAGGCGCTGTTCCCGCTGTGGGCGCACCACCCGGCCACCGCCGGGCTCAGGGTACACCTCGCCAACGGCCTCTACATGAACGCCCTGCTCGACCGCGCCATCGGCGGCTTCCGCACTACGACGACCCCCTGACGAACCCACCAACGGAGACAACGCCATGCTGATGAACCACGCCGACATCGCCCCGGCCCGTTTCTCCGAGGTGCTCGAAGCCGCCGAAGCGGCGGCCCGCATGATCCCGCCCGCCTTCCCGCTCGATGCGACCGTGGCGGTCAACCCCTTCCTCGGCCAGACCCACGAGGACCTCGCCACCGCCGCCGCGCGGCTGGCGCGGGTCGCGGGGGTGCGGGCGACGCGGACCGGTGCGAGTTACTGCGAGGCGATCATCAGTGGCGCGATCACCGAGGGTGACCTGGCTGACGCGCTCGCTGCGAGCGCCTCGCCGCTCAAGCCCGCAGATACCGCGATGCTGCGCCATGCCGCTGCGCGGATCGGCGCCGCCCAGCCCCCGCGCGCGCTGCCGACCGTCGCCGACCTTGCGGCACAGGCGACCGGTATCGATTGGCCTGCCCTCATCGACAAGTGCATCGGGTTGTGGGCGGCGGCTCACTTCGACCGAGGGCAGGCGTTGTGGAGCCCCGCTCCGGGCGCCGAGGCCTTCACCGCCTGGCGCGGCTGGGCGATGCATGACCTCACCCCCGAGATCGCTGGCCTCGCCGGCTTCTGCGCCCATGTCGCCTGCGCCCCCGACACGACCGAGCGCGCAATCCTCTCTGCCGCCGAAACCCTCGGCCTGACCGGGCCGAGCGCACCCACCGCTTTCCACCGCCTGGCGATGAGCCTCGGCGGCTGGGCGCAGCATGCGCGCTGGCTGCTGTGGCAGGCCGAGCTCGAAGGCGGCACCGATCGCACGCTGATCGACCTCCTCGCGATCCGCCTGATCTGGGACGAGGCGCTGCTGGTGCGCACGCCTGCGATCGCCGGGCAATGGGCCGCAACCGTCGCCGCCCACGCCGTTCCTCCGGCTCCGTCGGCGCAGGACGTTGCGCTCGCGATCCTGCAGGACGCCGCCGACCGCGGCCACCAGCGCCGCCTTGCCGCGGCGCTGGCCAAAGACCTTGCGGGCGCAGCTCCGGCCGCGGCGGAGCGCCCCTTCCTCCAGGCCGCCTTCTGCATCGACGTGCGCTCGGAGGTGTTCCGCCGCGCGCTGGAAGGAATCGACCCCTCGATTGCCACCCTCGGCTTTGCCGGGTTCTTCGGCCTGCCGCTGGCGCACCATGCCCACGGCTCGGACATCCTCGAAGCGCGGCTGCCGGTGCTGCTCAGCCCGGCCGTCCACACCACCAGCGCTGGCGATCCGGCCCGCGATCAGGCGAGCCGCATCGCCGCCCGCACCGCGCGCGCCTGGGGCCGATTCCGGCAGGCTGCGGTCTCCTCCTTCGCCTTCGTCGAGGCGATGGGGCCGGTCTATGCGGTCAAGCTGGTGAAGTCGGCACTCGGCTTCACGCCCAAGCCCAAGGCTGACCCCGCGCCGCAAGTGATCGGCGGCATGAGCGCCGAGGCCAAGGCCGACACCGGCGCGGCGGTGCTCAGGGCGATGAGCCTCACGAAGGGCCACGGCGAACTGGTGCTGCTGCTCGGCCATGGCGGCAATGTCACGAACAACCCGCACGAGAGCGCCTACCACTGCGGCGCCTGCGGGGGCTACACCGGCGAGGTCTCGGCGCGGCTGCTGGCGATCCTCCTGAACGATCCCGAAACCCGCGCGGGGCTCGCCTCGCGGGGCGTTGCGGTGCCCGAGGACACGCTGTTCGTCGCAGGGCTCCACGACACCACCACCGATGCCATCACCATCTATGACGACAGCCTCCCCGCCTCTCGCTCCGGTGACCTGGCGAAAGTCCGCAGGTGGCTCGCGCAGGCCGCGAAGGTCGCCCGGGCCGAGCGTGCGCTGCGCATCCCCGGAGCGAGCGGCGACAGCCTCCCCGCTCGCGCCCGGAACTGGGCCGAGATCCGCCCCGAATGGGGCCTTGCAGGCTGCGCCGCCTTCATCGCCGCGCCGCGCGAAGCCACGGCAGGCCGCGACCTCGGCGGGCGTGCTTTCCTGCACTCCTACGATTGGGAGGCGGATGAGGGCTTCTCCACGCTCGAGCTGATCCTCACCGCCCCGGTGGTGGTGGCGAGCTGGATCAGCCTCCAATATTACGGCTCGTCCGTGGCGCCCGAGCTGTTCGGCGGCGGCAACAAGCTGATCCACAATGTCGTCGGCGGGTTCGGGGTGATCGAGGGCAATGGCGGCCGCTTGCGCGCCGGGCTGCCCTGGCAGGGAGTGCATGATGGCGAAAAGCTCCAGCACGAACCGCTGCGCCTCAGCGTCATGATCGAGGCTCCGCGCGAGGAAATGCTCAAGATCCTCGAGAAGCATCCCGATGTGCGCACGCTGTTCGACAATGGCTGGCTGCATCTCTTCGCGCTCGAGGGCGGCAAGGTCGCCGCGCGCTATCTGCCGGGCCTGCGGTGGACCGATACCGCGCCGGCAATCGCTGCGGCGGCCTGAGGCTTGGGGTGAAGCCGCAAGGCCGAAAGAAATTGCGCGGCGCAGGAATTTGCGGGCCCGCCGATCCGTTCAGACAGGCAGGAACGCAACTGCCGTGAATGGATGATCGATCAATGTCCCCCTGCCTTGCCGATCCCGCGCCGGATCTGGATCCGGTGAAAGCTGCAAACACCCTGCGCGCGCGATTGCACGGCGGTGCGCTGCCGATCGGCGCGGCACGGCGCAGCGAGAGGCCCGCGGCGCTCGCTGGCGAGGGCCTGTCTTCGCTGGACGCCTTGCCCTGGTTTGCCCCGTCGGGGGCCGACCCCGCAGCGGCGCTTGCCGGCCGCAACCCGGCGGCTCGGGCGCGGACCGGCATGATGCTCCACGTCGGCCTTGCCGCAGCACTCGCGCTGCTCGGCGGCGGCGCGTGGTATGCAGCGGGCGACACTGCCGCGCCGCCAGCGCCCGCGATGCAGCAGGCACGTGCCTCCCGCGACAACCCGCCTGCATCCCCCTCCCCGGCGGCAACGTCTGCGGCGACCGAGACCGCCGCAGGCCTAGCCGCCGATGCAATCGCGCCCGTCGAGGCGCAGCAGAACAGGATCGCCGCGCCAACCCGGCCCGGAAGCGGAACGGAAGCGGCACGGATCAGGCCGGTCGCAGCCGCCCAGAGCAGCACCCCCGCGCTGCCTGCGGCGCCCCCTGCCGCAAGGCCGGCTGCCGCCGCCATTGCCGAGAGCGTCGTCGCCCCGCCCCCGCCGCCCCTGGCCGACAGCCCCGTCACCAACGCGACGCTCCGGCAATATCGCACCGCCATGGACGAAGCCCGCGATGCAATCCGCGCCATCATCCGCCTGGGTGACCGCCAGCGGCCCGGTCGCGAGGCCTCGGCCGCAGAGCAGGCGAGCTACCGCCTGAGGCAGCAGAACGCCGAGGCAGCCAAGACCTACCGCACCTATCTCGATACCCTGGCACGCTCGGTGCGCGGCACGAATTCGGAAACCTTGACCCGCCAGTCGCTCGAGCGGGCGCGCCAGACGCTGGGCTATCTCAACGCGATGCTCGCCGATTCCAAGGCGTCGCTGCGCTGACCGCAGGCGCCGCGCACGCGGGCTCTCCCCTGCCGACCCGGCGGATTACTCGAAATCGTCCGACGATCATCAAGGGTAACGATTGGCTGCGCGCGGGCGAAACCCGGTCTCATGCCGATGAACGCGCTCGCATCTACCCGTGCGGCGCAGGTCATGGAGGGAGCGGGTTCATGGTGGTGAGCAATCCTGCGCCGCGCCGGCACTGGAACGCGCGGCGCCTGACGGGCTTCGTTGCGGGATTCGGCGCCGTGATCGTCCTTGCCGAGCTGCTGTTGCGGCAGATCGGCTGGCTGCAGGCCGAGATCGGGTGGATGCTGCTCGACCGCGATGTGCCTGCGGCCGCGGTGCAACTGGTCGCGGCGCTGGCTGGCGGCTTGCTCACAATGGCCGCGCTGATGGGCCTGTTCGCCGCGGCCGAATGGAATGTGCTGCGCTTTTCCCGCTTCCTGCCGCGCTATGGCGCAGGCCTGCTCTACACCGCGACCGCGCTGGTGATCGCGATCCTGATCCAGACGGGCGCGTTTATGGCATTGGGGTGGCTGGGATTCGCGCCGCTGCTGCGCGCCGAGGAACTCGGCCCGGCGCTGGTGGTGCTGCCCTTCGCCTACATGATCGGCATCGGGTTCTTCGAATACTGGCTGCACCGCGCGCTGCACGGCGTGCCGCTGCTGTGGCGGCTGCATGCGATCCACCACCAGATCGAAGGGCTCAATGCGGCGCGCAGCTATTCGCACTGGGCGCAGGATGCGCTCTATTTCGCGGTCATCACCGTGCCGATCGCCTTGCTGATCGACCAGCCCCAGCCGCACGTGACGCTGGTGACGAGCTTCTACCTCGTGTCGAACTACTACATGCACAGCGACAGCCCCGGGCTCTCCTTCCCGCCGTGGCTGCGGCACGTGCTCGCCGACAACGTCTACCACCACCACCACCACGCGCGCGCGGTAGAGCACTGGGGCCGCAATTACTGTTCGTTCTTCAGCTTCTACGACCGCCTGTTCGGCACGCAGCACATGCCCGGGGACGAGACCTTCCCGGCGACCGGGATCGAGGGATACCGCCCGCTGTCGGGCTGGCGCGACTATCTGCTGCGCCCCTTCATGCGCGACCCGCGGGCAGGGGCCGAACCGACCCGGTGATCCTGCGAAAGCACTGCGGCCTCGCCAAGCTGTAACGAAGGGCGATCCAAGCGCGAACCGCCTTCAGGAACCGGAGATCCGGTGGCTTGATCGAAAGGAATAGGGCTATGAAGCGCATGATTGTTTCTGTGGTACTTGCGGCAACTGCAGCGGTGGCGACGCCGGCACTGGCGTCGGGTTCGGGCTCGGGCGGTGGCGGCGCTGCCGTCGGCGGGTTCAACCGCTTCGATTCCGTCCTCGACGAGCAGCAGCGGCTCGAACAGCGCGGCCGTTCGCAGGTCAAGAAGCGCATCACCTGCACGGCTTGCGAATACAAGGACGGCATCACCCGCCAGAACGCCGGCGCGGTCGCGCAGGCGGTGCGCGGCGGCAGCTTCGAGTTAACCAAGAAGGACCGTGAGGCCGTGCTCTTCTTCCTGAAGCAGCGATATGGGGTGTGACGGTTAGCGCCCGGCTTGCCCTCGCCGCGCCGGGATCCCCCGGCGAGCACCGCGGGCGCGCCTCCGACCTGCGGGCGATGGCGGCGGCCGCTGCGTGTCTCGGCACGGTCGGCACGTTGGTCTTGCTCTCGCGGCAGGTGGCGCCGCCGATCATCGGCTATGCCGGCGCGCTCGCGGTCGGTGGCGCGCTGGTCAGCCTCCTGCTCTGGCGGCCGGTCGCTCTAACGGCGCGCACGGTGCTGCTGGTGGCAGCCGCCGCCCACATGCTGGCCCTGTTCGGGCACACCGTGTTCGAGGACGATTATTACCGCTTCCTGTGGGACGGCTGGCGGGTGCTGGAAGCAGGCACGCCTTATGGCGTGCCGCCAGCGCAGTTCATCGATGATCCCGCGCTCCCGCCCGCATGGCAGGCGGTGCTCGAGTGGATCAATTACCCCGAGTTGCCGACGATCTACGGCCCCGCGCTGCAAGCCGTGTTCGCCGCTCTTGCCGCCGTCGCCGGGACCGATCCGCTGGGGCTGCGCCTCGCCTTTGCCGCAGCCGCGCTGGGCCTGACCACGCTGGTGCTGCGCCGCCACGATCCGTGCCGCGCGGCGCTGTTCGCCTGGAACCCGCTGGTGGTTGCGGAGAGCACGCTCCACCTCCACCCCGACATCCTGATGGCGCTGGCGCTGTTCGCGGGGCTGGTCGCTGGGCGGCGGCACCCGATTGCGGCGGGCGCGTTCCTCGGCCTTGCGGCAGGGATCAAGATCGTCGCGCTTGCCGCCTGGCCGCTGCTGCTACGCCTGAGGCCGCGTGCGCTGGCGACCGCGGTGGCGGTGCTCGGCGCGCTCTATCTGCCTTTCGCTCTGCAGGGGCAGGGTATCGGCTTCGAGACCACCGCCACCTTCGCGACCGACTGGTACTTCAACCCGCTCGCCTTCGAGCCACTGCTGTGGCTGCTGGGGCCGGGGATCGGCCGACTGACGGCGCTGCTGCTGGCGGGGCTGCTGGTGTTGCGCCTCCACGCCGGCGTGCGCGATGCGGACAGCGTGCCGCTGGCGGCGATCTTCGCGGCCATCCTGCTGTTCGCCCCGGCGGTCAATGCCTGGTATCTGCTGTGGCTGCTGCCCTTCGCGCTCGATCGGCGCGAGATCTGGCCCTACGCGGCGAGCGCGGCCCTGCCGCTGTCCTACCTGACCGGGCTCAACCTCGAGCTCTACGAACTCGACAGCTTTGCCGTGCACCCGCTGGCGCAGCTCACCGAGTGGGGGGTGATCGCGGGCGCGCTCTGTTTCGATCTGTGGCGGCACCGCCAGCAAGGCAAGCGTGCCGCCTCCGCGCCGACGCCGCTCGCGGCGCCGCAGGTCGCCGTGGTGATCCCGGCCTATAACGAGGAAGCCTCGGTCGGCGCGACGGTGCGCGGCATCCGCGCCGCCGCGCCGCCGGGGCTCGCCGCGATCACCGTCGCCGACAACGCCTCGAGCGATGCGACCGCAGCCGTGGCCGCCGCCGCGG
>OFDN01000859.1_pt1 | contig 22494 bp, 26 predicted proteins | sample 1520971 | NCBI WGS metagenome assembly OFDN01 (sample SAMEA94257418, study PRJEB24077) | hot springs metagenome | biome: Aquatic biome; feature: Geographical feature; material: Water | place: India | collected 2012-06-12 | depth 5 m
CGCGAGCGCACGCGCGCGAGCCGCAGGTGCCCGTAGCGAAGCGAAGGAACAGCGCCGAGGACGTGGTCGCGGAGGCGACCACGCAAACAAGGACTCGCGCGTGATACCCCTACTTAATCGGGCAATCCGGCGCGAGGCGGAAATCCAGGTAGTTGTCGACCGAGCGCATCAGATCGTCGAGTTCGTTCTCGAAGAAGTGGTTGGCGCGCGGGATTTCCTCGTGGTGGATGGTGATGTGCTTCTGGGTGCGCAGCTTGTCGACCAGCTTCTGCACCGCGCCCGGCTGCACCACCGTGTCGGCCGCGCCCTGCACGAAGATCCCGCTCGCAGGGCAGGGGGCAAGGAAGCTGAAATCATACATGTTGGCGGGCGGCGCGACCGAGATGAAGCCGCGCACTTCGGGGCGGCGCATCAGCAGCTGCATGCCGATGAGGGCACCGAAGGAGTAGCCCGCGATCCAGGTGCTCTGCGCCTCGGGATGGATCGACTGCACCCAGTCCAGTGCGCTCGCCGCATCGGACAGCTCGCCGATCCCGGAATCGAAGCTCCCCTGCGAGCGCCCGACGCCGCGGAAGTTGAAGCGCAGCGTGGCAAAGCCGCGATCGGCGAAGGTCTTGTAGAGCCGCTGCACGATCCGGTCGTTCATCGTTCCCCCGCCTTCGGGGTGCGGATGGAGGATCATCGCCACCGGCGCACGCGGGCGCGGGGGCGGGGAGAAACGGCCTTCGAGACGGCCCTCGGGACCGGGAAAGATGACGGACGGCATCGGTGAACCTTAGAAAAATCTGCGCCCAGCGCCGGGTGGCGCCGAAAATTGTGCGGCCTATATAGGGGCGCACACGAAAACCGCAATTTCTTCCCGGAGACCGCACCATTCCCGAACGGGTCTACCTCGACCACGCCGCCACCTCCCCGCTGCGCCCCGAGGCGAAGGCGGCGATGGCGGAGGGTTTTCGGCTGTGGGCTAACCCTTCGAGCCCCCACGCCGAAGGCCGCCGCGCCAGGGCCGCGCTGGAGGATGCGCGCGAGCGGATCAAGCGGGCGCTGGGGTGGGAAGGCGAACTAATCTTCACGAGCGGGGCGAGCGAGGCGCTGTGGATCGCGCTCAACCGCGCGAAGGTGGATCGGCGGATCGTGAGTGCCGTCGAGCATGACGCGGTGTTTCGGGCGGCGCCCGATGCGGAGGTGGTGCCGGTCACCGAGGAATGGGAGATCGATGAGGGCATCCTCGTTGACCGCCTTGCAGGCGATGGCAGGCCGATTGTCGCCGTGCAGCACCTCAATTCCGAGACCGGCACCTACCAGTGGGTCGGCAGGCTTGCCGAGCAGGTTCGGGCGGCCGGCGGCTGGCTGTTGGCCGATTGTTCGCAGAGCGCCGGGAAGGTGCCGCTGCCCGACTGCGACATGGCGGTGGTCTCGGCCCACAAATTCGGCGGGCCGATCGGTGTTGGCGCACTGCTGGTGCGCGACTTTGCGATGCTGGAGCCCGTGGGAGGGCACGAACGGGGCTATCGGCAGGGGACCGAGAACCTGCCCGCAGCGCTCGGCATGGCGGCAGGGCTGGAGGCGGGGACGGTCGAGGGTTGGGCCTGTCCGGTCGAAAAGCACTTCGATTTCAAGAACCGTCTCTACGATCTTGGCGAGCCGTTGCTGGGGGGCTTCCAGTGCTCGCACATCTATGCTCTCGCCCACCCGACCATGAGCGCGCAGGCCCTCCTGATCCGCCTCGACGCGATGGGCTTTGCCGTCTCGGCGGGGAGCGCCTGTTCCTCGGGCACCTTGAAGAAGAGCCGCGTGCTGGACGCCTTCGGGGTGCCCGACGATGTCGCGGCGCGCACGATCCGGGTGAGCCTCGGGTGGTCGACCACGCCCGAGGAATTGGCGCGGTTTGCGGACGCCTGGGCTTCGCTATGTTGAACCCACCCGTCTCCCCGGGCTTGACCCGGGGCCCCGCTTTCTTGTGTGCTGCACGCCCTCCGGCGTGCAGTCCTCGGTGCTGTTCCTCCGCTGCGCTCCGGGCACCTGCGGGCGGGCATTCGCCCTTGCGGCCCGTCCGTTGGCGGGCCGAGGCTCTTCCCTCTTTCAGTGGGAAGTAACCCCATGATCTACCTCGACTATCAGGCCACCACTCCGCTCGCGCCCGAAGCCCGCGAGGCGATGCTGCGCTGGCTCGGCGGGCCGGAGAGCGACACTTTCGGCAACCCGCATTCCGCCCACCGCATGGGTCGCATGGCCGCCGCCGCTATCGAGACCGCGCGCGAGCGGGTCGCGGCGCTGCTGCCCGAGGGCGGCAAGCTCATCTTCACCTCCGGCGCGACCGAGGCGATCAATGCGGTGATCCTCGGCTCGACGGGCGACGTCGTCACCTTCGCCACCGAGCATGCCGCGGTGCTCGATTGCGCACGCGCGGTCGAGGCGCAGGGGCGGCGCTTCACCGTGCTCCCGGTGCTGCCCGATGGCCGGGCAGATGTCGCTGCATTGGCGGATCATGTCACCTCGTCGACAGGTCTTGTCGCGGTCATGGCGATCAACAACGAGATCGGGGTGAGGAACCCGCTCGCGCCGGTGGTCGAGATCGCCCGCCGCGTCGGCGCGCGGGTGCTGGTCGATGCGGTGCAGGCCTATGGCAAGGTGCCGGTCGAGGTCGCGGCCGAGTTCATCGCGATCTCGGCCCACAAGGTCCACGGCCCCAAGGGTATCGGCGGGTTATGGGTGGGTAATGGCGCGGTAGTGGCGCCCTTGTTGCACGGCGGCGGGCAGGAGGCTGGCCTGCGCTCGGGCACGCTCTCGCCCGCCTTGTGCGCAGGCTTCGGCGCGGCGGCGCAGGTGGCGCAGGAGGGCTTGTCGGAGCAAATGTTTCACGTGGAACATTTGTGGAACATAGCCCGCGAGGCTTTCGCGGACTGGGAGTTGAACGGCAGCGCGGTGGACCGCTGGCACGGCAATCTCAATATCCGGAAGCATGGTCTCGACGTCGCGCGGCTGATGAGCGACTGCCGCCAGATCATGTTCTCCGCCGGGAGCGCCTGCGCCAGCGGATCGGGCCGGCCGAGCCACGTGCTGCGCGCCATTGGCCTCGCCGACGCCGAGGCCAAGTCCTCTATCCGATTGGGTTTCGGGCGCTATACGCGCGTCTCGGACATCGAAACCGCCGCCGCCGCGATTCTCGCCGCCGCGAAGGAGCAAGGCCTGTGAGCATCACCATCACCTTCCTCGACCAGAGCGGCAAGCCGGTCGTCGCCACCGCCGAACCCGGTGACAATCTGCTTCGCGTCGGCCAGGCGGCGGGGCTGCCGCTCGAGGGTACCTGCGAGGGGCAGATGGCGTGCTCGACCTGCCACGTGATCGTCGCTCCCGAATGGTTCGACCGCCTGCCGCCGGCGGCCGAGGAGGAGGAGGACATGCTCGATTTCGCCGCCGGGGCGCGGCGCACCTCGCGCCTGTCGTGCCAGATCGAGCTCGCGCCCGGGATGGACGGCCTCAGCGTCACCATCCCCGCCGCGAGCGCCGACGCGCGGCGGATGTAGCGCGCTTACGGCATCATCCAGATCGCCGCGCCCAGCCCGGTGCTGGCCGCGATCATCCCGCCCGCCACCAGCCGCAGCGTCAGCCCGCGCATCGGTTCTGACCGGTGATCCTCGAGCCGCCGGGCGACCGCGACCGCCTTGGCCTGCGCGGCGAGGAAGATCACGATCGCGATCACCACGAAGCCGCTCGCCAGCGCCTTGGGAAACCAGGCCGGTTCGAGCCTGCCGAACAAGGCGTGAAAGCCGAGCCCTATGCCCGCCGCGGCGAGGCCGGTGCGCATCCATCCGGCGAAGGTCCGCTCGTTGGCCATGATGGTGCGGTCCTCGGCCCAGTCGGTGCGCCGCTCGGCCCAGTCGGTGCGGTCCTCGGCGAGTTCGCGGCGGTCGGAAGTGCCCATCGCGCCGCCCTCCGCATCATTCCGCCATGTCGAGCGCCGCCATCAGCGCCTGGGTGAAGGCGGGGATGTCCGCCGGCTTGCGGCTGGTGATGAGGTTGCCGTCGACCACCACCTCCTCGTCGACCACTGCTGCGCCCGCGTTGGAGAGGTCGGTGCGGATCGAGGGCCAGCCGGTGAGCGAACGCCCTTCGATGATGTCGGCCTCGGCGAGCAGCCAGGGCGCATGGCAGATCGCCGCGATCGGCTTTTCGGACGCGTCGAATTCGCGCACGAGATCGATGACCGCGTGCTCGGTGCGCAGGATGTCGGGGTTCATCTGCCCGCCGGGGAGCAGCAGCGCGTCGTAGTCCTCGGCCGAGACGTCGGCGACGGTGCGATCGACCGCGACGCTCGCGCCCCAGTCCTTCTCGTCCCACCCGCGGATCTCCCCCGGCTTGAGGCTGGCCACGGTGACCTCGGCGCCGGCCTCTTCGAGCAGGCGCTTGGGTTCCATCAGTTCGGACTGTTCGAAACCGTCGGTGGCGATGATGAGGATGCGTTGCATGGGGCTCTCCTGTGGTTGGGCGCCACAGGATTAGCCGCTTGGCCCGCGCCGTGTTCCGCAGCGCGGGACAGGACGCAGGCCGCGCGCGGCGGGCGGCAGATCAGGCGGCGTCCTCGGCGGGTGCCTTTGCGCGAAGGTCGCGCTTCCAGAACCGCAGGCGGTAGCCGAAGCGGTGGAGCACCCAGCGCAGGGCCAGCACCAGCAGCACCACCGGCAGAAGCGCGGTGATGGCGTAGATGATCGCCGCGATGCTCACCCCCAGCGTCGACCCGACCGAACGCAGCGCGCTCGCCACCGGACGCACGAAGCCGACCTGCGTCTCGCCGAGGGCCGGTTCGTAATCGATGTTCACGTCGCTGTAGCGGATGCGGCCGCGGAAGCTTTCGAGCCGCGCGCGCACCGCGTCGATCTCTTCGTTGACCTTGGCGACTTCGGACTCGGCCTTGACCAGCTCGTCGACGGAGCCGCGGTTGTTCTGGAGGATTGCGGTCAGCTTGTCGCGCAGGAGCAGCCGCGACTTGAGGCGGGCTTCGGTGTCGATGATCTGGGTGCTCAGGTCCTCGCCGTCGCGCACCGAGGAGACCAGCGTGCCGCCCAGCTCCTCGGCCGGGGCGACCAGCGCCTCGGACAACGTCCCGGCGCGCTCGGCGGCGACTTCCATGCGCAGCTCGCCAGAACCGTCCCAGCTGTCAGAACGCGACTGCGAGGAGCGGATGACGCGGCAGGCGGAGGCCATCTTCTCGCACAGGGCGATGTGGCGGTTCTGAAGGTCGGCGATGGCGTCGGATTCGATCCGGAAGCCGTAGCCATAGGAATAGGCGATCTGGTTCGGCGCCGAAGCGGTCGCGGCAGTGGGCAGGGGGACGGATGAGGTAGAGTCGGCGGGTGGCTCTTCGACGTTCACGGACTGGACCCGCTCCACCATGGCCATGTCGCTATCGCCTTCGAAGATGTTGAAGAGCGAGGATTGCTCCTCCTGGCGAAAGCCGAAATCGCTGTCCGTCTCGCCCCCGTCAGCCGGCTTGCTGCACGCTGTCAGACACAGGGCGAGCGTGGCGGCGGCAATCAGTGATATGCGCATGAATTCCCCTGTCCCCTGGGTTCGCGATGATCATCAAATAAAATCAGGTGGTTTGGCAAGAGGAATACACTTCGCCGCTCCCGCCTTGCTCCGACGACGAAATGTGCAACCCTGTGGAAACCCCTCTCCCTTGGGCCCGCGGCGGTTGTTATGGGAGGACATGGCCGCGCCCCCTCCCACCGATACCCCTGACGACGGCTTCGACGCGATCGTCGATGCGCCCTTCGATGCCGCGCTGTCCGAGCGTTACCTCGTCTATGCGCTCTCGACGATCACCGCGCGCTCGCTGCCCGATCTGCGCGACGGGCTGAAGCCGGTGCACCGCCGCCTGCTGTGGGCGATGCGGCAATTGAAACTCAACCCGACCGATGCGTTCAAGAAGTCCGCCCGCGTCGTCGGTGACGTGATCGGCAAGTATCACCCCCATGGCGACGCCTCGGTCTATGACGCGATGGTGCGTCTCGCGCAGGACTTTGCCCTCAGATACCCGCTGGTCGAGGGGCAGGGGAATTTCGGAAATGTCGATGGCGATAACGCCGCCGCCTACCGCTACACCGAAGCGCGCCTGACCAGGACCGCGCTCGAGCTGATGGCCGGGCTCGACGAGGGCACGGTCGACTTCCTCCCGACCTATAACGGCGAGGAGATCGAGCCCGAGATATTCCCCGGCCTGTTCCCCAACCTTCTCGCCAACGGCGCGAGCGGGATCGCGGTGGGGATGGCGACCAGCATCCCCAGCCACAATGTCGCCGAAATCATCGATGCGACGCTGGCGCTGATCGACAACCCCTCGGTCAGCCACGAAGAGCTGATGCAGCACTTTCGCGGCCCCGATTTCGCCACCGGGGGCCAGGTGGTCGACAGCCCCGCTGCCATCACCGAGGCCTATCGCACCGGGCGCGGCGCCTTCCGCCTGCGCGGCCGCTTCCTTGCGCCCGAGGCCAAGGACGAGGCCGATATCGCGGCGGGGATCGAGCGGCTGGGCGGGGGCCAGTGGCAGCTGGTCATCTCGGAAATTCCCTATCAGGTGCCCAAGTCCAAGCTGATCGAGCAGATCGCGCAAGCGATCGCCGACCGCAAGCTCCCCATACTCGAGGACGTGCGCGACGAGAGCGACGCGGCGATCCGCATCGTGCTGGTGCCCAAGAGCCGCAATGTCGATCCCGAGCTGCTGAAGGAGAGCCTGTTCAAGCTGACGGACCTCGAAACCCGCTTCAGCCTCAACCTCAACGTCCTCGACGCGCGGCCCGGGTTCGGGCGCACGCCGATGGTGATGGGGCTGAAGGAGCTGCTCGAAAGCTGGACCTTCGCCCAGATCGACATCCTGCAGCGCCGCGCGAAGCACCGGCTGGAGCAGATTGCGAGCCGGCTCGAGCTGGTGCGCGGCTACATCATCGCCTTCCTGAACCTCGATCGGGTGATCGAGATCATCCGCACCGAGGACGAGCCCAAGCCGGTGATGATGGCCGAGTTCGAACTGACCGACCGCCAGGCCGAGGCGATCCTCAACATGCGGCTGCGCTCCTTGCGCAAGCTCGAGGAGATGCAGCTGAGGAAGGAGCAGGACGAGCTGCTGGCCGAAGAGGCCGAGCTTACCGCCCTGCTTGAAAGCCCGGCCAAGCAGCGCACCCGGTTGAAGCGCGACCTGCGCGCGCTTCGCAAGTCCTACGGCGAGGACACGCCGCTGGGCAAGCGCCGCACGCTGATCGCCGAGGCTGCTCCGACGGTCGAATTCAGCATGGATGCGATGATCGAGAAGGCGCCGGTTACGGTGATCCTCAGCCAGAAGGGCTGGATCAGGGCGGCGAGCGGCCACGTCCCGCTCGATCAGGAATTCAAGTACAAGGAAGGCGACGGCCTCGCCTTCATCCTTCACGCCCAGACGACCGACAAGCTGCTGCTCGCCGCATCCGACGGGCGGTTCTTCACGCTGGGCTGCGACAAGCTCCCCGGCGCGCGCGGCTTCGGCGAGCCGGTGCGCACCATGGTCGACCTCGAGAGCGAGGCCAGCGTCTGCGCGCTGATGGTGCACCGCCCGGGCGGCCGCCTGCTGCTCGCTTCGAGCCACGGCAAGGGTTTCGTCGCGGCGTTGGACGAACTGCTCGCCGAAACGCGCAAGGGGCGGCAGGTTGTGAACCTGAAGGATGGCGCGCGGCTCGCGGTGATCCGCCTCATCGGCGAAGGCCATGATCATGTCGCGGTGGTGGGCGACAACCGCAAGCTGGTGGTGTTCAACCTCGAGGAACTGCCGGTGATGTCGCGCGGGCAGGGCGTGCAGCTGCAACGCTACCGCGACGGGGGGATGGCGGATGCCACCACCTTCGTGCTCGCCGGTGGCCTCAGCTGGCAGATGGGCGGGTCGGGCGAGCGCACCCGCACCGAGACCGAGATCCGGATGTGGAAGGTCGCGCGCGGTGCAGCGGGGCGGATGCCGCCGCAGGGGTTCCCGAAAAACAACCGCTTCGGGTGATTTGATCGCGCTACCGCTTCGCTGCTTGAGCGCGAAAAGCGGCCGGGCGGGACATGCCGCCCGGCCGCGCAGTGCGAGACGGACTAGCCGATGGTCTTGGCACCCGCCGCCGCAGCAGCGATCTGGTCCTTGCTGTAGAGCACCATCAGCTGGCCTTGCGGGTTCACCGCGAAGTGTTCCTTCTTCATGGGGAAGACGCTGCCGCCCTCGGCCTTGAAGTCGACGCTGTCGGCGGCAAGGTCGACCTTGCCGAGCGTGCCCGCCGGACGCCCGCCGATCGAGACCACCGCGGCACCCTCGACCAGCGCCGCGTCGCGCTTGGCGTTGGCTTCGGCAATGCGCTCGGCCATCATGGTGTCGATCTGGGCCTTGGTGGCATTGACGCTTTTGCCCTTCTCGCCATCGAGCACCATGCCGACGGGGACCGGGGCCTTGTGCGTGCCGGTGTCGATCACGACCACCTGATCATTCACCTCGGCGACGGTGCCCACGGCATTGCCGTCAGAGCCGTAGATCGTGGCACCGACATCCTGCGCGAAGGCCGCAGCCGGGGTCACGGCGAGCGCACCGGCGAGCAGTGCCTGCTTGAGGATCTTCATTGTTCAACTCCCTTGTTCCATGTGCCGGAGGGTTGCTGTGCCAAGGGGGGAGGCGGCACGTCCGGGCTGGGATGCGGGCTGGGGGTGGCCCGCAGGAGCAAACCTAACCTGTGTCCGATAATTGAGACAATTGCAGCCGAGGCGGTCTGTGCGACGTCCGTCCCGGTTTTCGCCCCATTAGCGGCGAATCGTGGCTCTCACGGGGTTGCGCGGGCGAGCTCTTCGGCAAGCATCGCCTCGATGCGCTCGCCATCCGGGAAGCCCTCTGCGACCCAGCGCGCCTCGACCGTCTGGAGGATTCGCGCCACGGCCGGCCCGGCGGTCACCCCGCGCGCGACAATCGCGCCGCCCTTCAGCGGGAAGACGGGGACACTCCAGCCTTGCAGCACCCGCGCGTCGCCGCCTGCCAGCAGCAGCCGGTCGATGGCGAAGGCGGGCGTCAGGCGATAGGCGAGCGCGCGCGGATTGGCGGCGTCGTCGGGCTTGCGCTCGGCGGCTGCGACGAGCCGCGCGCGCTGCGCTTTCGACAGGCGCAGGCGCGCAGCGACCGTCTCGGCGGTCTCTGGGCTCGGCGGGAGCAGTGCGGCGAGGCGGCGGACGGGATCGGGGGCGATGCCTTGCGCGGCCTCGGCGGCGATCAGCTTGCCGAGGAGAGCGATCTGCGGCGGACAGGCCTCGGGCAGGATCACCGGCAGCACGCCCCTTGTGCGCATCCGCGCGATCGTGGGGTGGGGATCGTTGAGGCCGAGCAGCGCCAGCAGTTCGGCGGCAATACGTTCGCGGCTGAGGCCCTTGAGGGTGTGGGCAAGCTCCGCGCAGGCGTCCTCGGCCTCGGTATCGAGGTCCGCGCCGAAGCGGGTCTGGAAGCGGTAGTAGCGCAGGATTCTGAGGTGATCCTCCGCGATCCGCTGGCGCGCATCACCGATGAAGCGCACCCGCCGCGCGGCGAGGTCCGCCAACCCGCCGAAGTAATCGGCGATCGCGAGCGTCTCGGGGTGGGCGTAGAGCGCATTGATGGTGAAATCGCGCCGCGCGGCATCCTCTGGCCAGTCGGAGGCGAAGGCGATGGTCGCGCGCCGGCCATCGGTCGCGACATCGCGCCTGAGGGTGGTGACCTCGACGGGTCCGTCCTTGAGGATCGCGGTGACGGTGCCGTGGTCGATGCCGGTCGGAACGGTGCGGATGCCCGCCCGGCCGCAGGCGGCGATCACCTCGGCGGGCATGAGTTTCGTCGCGCAGTCGACATCGGCGACGCCCACGCCCAGCAGGCCGTCGCGCACTGCCCCGCCGACCCAGCGGATGTTATCGGCACCCAAAGCGCGGGTCAGCGCGGCGAGCCCCTCGCGCCGCGTCCACTCGGCCCCGCAAAGGTCAGGCAGCATCGCGCAGGGCCTCCAGCGTGATCCGGCGCGAGAGGTTCGCGATGATCGCCGCGGTCACGCCCCAGATGCGGAAGCCCTGCCACTCGAGCTCGAGATAGCGCCGCATCGCCCCGCGCCAGAACACCTCGTTGGTGGTCCAGCTGGCGGGATCGAGCAGCAGGCCGAGCGGGGCTTCGAACCACGCCTCGACCTCCTGCGGGTTGGGGACGAGCGGCAGGCCGGGGGGCACCACGCCCACCACCGGTGTCACCAGAAAGCCGGTGCCGGTGTGATAGACATCGCTGGTGCCGATCACCCGCACCGCCTCGCGCGGCAAGGCAAGTTCCTCCTCGGCCTCGCGCAGCGCGGCGGTGACGGCGTCCTCGCCGGGATCGATCTTGCCGCCGGGAAAGGCGACCTGCCCGGGATGATCGCGCATCGCGCGGGGGCGCTGGGTGAGGATCACCTGCGGATCGCGGGGCACATCGGTGATCGCGATCAGCACCGCGGCGGGCGTCGCGCGGCCCCCTTGGGCGAATTGCGCGTCGCTCAGCAGATCGGGAATGTCGCGCGCGTGGCCCTCGGCAAAGGCGCGGGCGAGGGGGTCATGAAGGCTCATGGCAGCAGCCGGAACGCCTCGCCCCGGCTGGTGACCTGCCAGCCGTTATCCTCCGCGCCCTCGGCCAGCGCGATCTCGGCGAGCTGCGCCCAGGTCGAGCGGTTGAGGCGCGCCTCGCACCCGCGCCGGACGTGGAGGTAGAGCGCGGGCTCCTCCGCCGTTCCCGCCGCGCGCAGGGCGTGGCCGGGCCCCGCGATCACGAGGTCGTCGGTGTTGAGGCGGAAGACCAGCGCATCGTCCTTGCGCACGCAATCGGTGGCGATGAAGGCGGCATCCTCGACCTCGATCGCGAGCTTCTCGACCGGGGTCACCAGCCAGTGATGGCCGGCATCGTCGCGGGTGAGCAGGCTCGCAAAGGCGCGCACCATCGCCTCGCGCCGGATCGCGCCGCCCTCGTGGAACCACGTCCCGTCGGCGGCGATCACCATGTGGCTCTCGCCGACCTTGGCGGGCGACCAGCTTTCGACCGGCGGCAGCTGGCGCGTCTCGACCAGAGCGGCAATCTCGGCGAGGGTCAGGCCGGCAAGGTGCGGGGGCGGATCATAGGGCATGTCGACAAGGGGATGGCAGATGGGGCAGGGAAGGTGAACCCCCCATTCGTCATTACGGGCGAGGCCGGAGGTCAGCCCTCCCAAGGGCCCAGCATGCCCTCGGCCGGCATCGCGGCGAGGCCGTGACCGCGGGCGAGCAGGCGGTCCTGCTCATAGGGCCCCGGGCAGCGCCAGCCGCCGGTCATGGCAGCGGAGAAGCCCCAGCGGCCATAGTAGGACGAGTCGCCGATCAGCACCTGGGGGAGCGCGCCGCGCCCCGCTGCCCCGAGCCGCGCATCCTCGGCCAGCATCGCGCTCATCAACCCGACGCCGAAGCCTTCGCCCTGCCGCTCGGGCACCACGGCTACGGGTCCGACCATCACCAGCGGCACCTGCCCCTCTCGGGTCTGGAGGCCCACCGGCCAGCACTGGATCGTCGCCACCAGCAGATCGTGCTCGTCGAGCGCGGCAAGGCTGAGGCCGGGAAGCCACGCCATGCCTTCGCGGATGCGATAGGCGGTGCGCGCGTGGCGATCCGGCCCGAAGGCGCGGTCGAGCACTTCCTCGATCATCGCGGGATCGACAGCCTCGAGCGGGATGATCGTCGCGCTGGCCTGAGCGCGCGGGCTTGCGGTCATTTCGCGGTGAGCTTGAGCAGCCGCGCGCCCTTGCCGTCCTGCGCCACCCAGATCGCCCCGTCGGGCCCCTGGGCGATGGCGCGCAGACGCGAATCGAACTCGTGGCGGGCGACTTCGCGGGCCTTCTCGCCCTCGATCGCCACATCGACGATCGCCTGCGTCGCGAGCCCGGTGATCAGTGCATGGCCCTTCCACGCGGGGAACTGGTCGCCGGTGTAGATCACCATGCCGCCCGGCGCGATCACCGGGGTCCAGCTGAGCGCGGGCTGGGCGAAGCCGTCGCCGCTCGCGTGATCGGGGATCGGGTTGCCGTTGTAGTGCTCGCCGTCCGAACGCACCGGCCAGCCGTAATTGGCGCCTGCCGTGACGAGGTTGAGCTCGTCGCCCCCCGCCGGGCCGTGCTCGACCTCCCACAAGCGGCCTTGCGCATCCCACGCCATCCCGAGGATGTTGCGGTGGCCCATCGACCAGATTTCGGCGGTGACGCCGCCCTTATCGGCCATGGGGTTGCCCGCCGCCGGGGTGCCGTCGAGGTTGAGGCGCACGATCTTGCCGAGCGTTGCGGCGGTGTCCTGCGCCGGCTGCATCTTCTGCCGATCGCCGCTGGCGACGTAGAGATACTTGCCGTCGGGCGAGAAGGCGAGGCGGTGCGAATAGTGGCCACGGCCCGTTACCTTGGGGGTCTGGCGCCAGATGACGCCGAGGTCCTGAATGGCGCAGGTCGTGGGGGCCGAGCACACCAGCTTGCCCTTGCCGACCGCCGCGCCGCGGGTGTCGCCTTCACCGGCCTCGGCCCAGCTCAGATAGATCGTGCGGGTGCCGAGCGTCTTTGAGGCTTCGGCGGGCAGGAAGGCGATGTCGCCCAGCCCGCCCTGGCCGCCGTAATCGACCTTGGGCGCGCCGGTGACCGTCGCGGTCTCCCCGGTCCTGGTGTCGAGCAATTTGACCGTGCCCGCCTTCTCGGTGACGAACAGCGTCGCGGTGCCCGGCGCGAAGGCCATTGCCCACGGCTCCTCGAAGCCGGCGACATCGGTCGTGGCAAAGGCCTCGCCTGCGGGAGTCGCGCCGCTTTCCCCCGTTTGCGCATTGGCGCAGCTTGCCAGCATCAGCGGGAGGGGAGAAAGAGCGGCGAGCAAACGGGCAGAACGGATCATGCTTGGGGTCACTCCGGATTTGATCGCCTCGGGACGGCCGCTGGTGATCGGCGTCGACGAGGCAGGGCGCGGGCCGCTCGCCGGGCCGGTGGTGGCCGCGGCGGTGGTTCTGGGCGCCGCGATACCTGCGGGGCTCGACGATTCCAAGCGGCTTTCGTCCGCCCGCCGCGCCGTGCTCGACGATGCGATCCGCGCGGGCTGCGGCTGGGCGGTCGCGGTGGTGGAGCCCGACGAGATCGACCGGCTCAACATCTTCATGGCGACCATGCACGCGATGACCCGCGCCGTGGCGGCGCTGACCGCGGCGCTGGAGTGTGAGACGCGCGAGGTGCTGATCGACGGCAACCTGACCCCGCATGGCCGCTGCCCCGAATGGTGCTGGCCTGCGCGCGCGATCGTCGGCGGGGACGGGATCGAGCCGTGCATTTCCGCCGCCTCGATCATCGCCAAGGAGTGGCGCGACCGGATGATGCTGGAAGCGGCCCTCGCGCACCCGCATTACGGCTGGGAGCGCAACAAGGGCTACGGCACGGCCGAGCACATGGAAGCGCTGCGGCTGCACGGGCCGAGCCCCTTGCACCGCCGCAGCTTCGCGCCGGTATCGCAACTGGTGCTGATCTAGGTCGCTCTCGCTTGCGGGTGAGTCCTCCCCGCCACACCCCCATATCCGGAGTCCCCGCCGGGCTGCCGGACTCAACATCTTGTGCCGGACTCGTTTCGTTCCGCCCGCCCGGCCCGCGCCGCCACAATGCGCACGCAAAATTAGAGGCTTGACGCGGACTCTTCGAAGACTCATGCCTGTGGATAAGTTCCCACACATGACAGGCGAGGGCCCCGTGGCAGGCGTGATAGAAAAGGTGAAGTCGCGTGCGAAGAGCGTTGAAAAAACGCTTGAAACCGCGCGCGCGCTCGATCTTCCGCTGGGCCGGATCCTGCCCGGTGACTGCGTCGCGGCGATGCGCGCGCTGCCCTCGGCCAGCGTCGATCTCGTCTTCGCCGATCCGCCCTACAACCTGCAACTGGGCGGCGATCTCGCGCGGCCCGACGGCAGCCATGTCGACGCCGTGACCGATCACTGGGACCGGTTCGATTCCATGGCCGCCTATGACCAGTTCACCCGCGAATGGCTGGCCGAGGCGCGCCGGGTGCTCAAGCCCGATGGCGCGCTGTGGGTGATCGGCTCCTACCACAACATCTTTCGCGTTGGGGCGATCCTCCAGGACCTCGGCTTCTGGATCCTCAACGACATCGTCTGGCGCAAGACCAACCCCATGCCCAATTTCAAGGGCACCCGCTTCACCAACGCGCACGAGACGCTGATCTGGGCGAGCATGGGCGAGAAGTCGCGCTACCACTTCAATTACCGCGCGATGAAGACCCTCAATGACGAGCTCCAGATGCGCTCCGACTGGGTTCTGCCGATCTGCTCGGGGGGCGAGCGCCTGAAGGAGAACGGCAGGAAGGCGCACCCCACTCAGAAGCCCGAGGCGCTGCTCTACCGCGTGCTGCTGGCGACCACCGAGAAGGGCGACGTGGTGCTCGATCCCTTCTTCGGCACCGGCACCACCGGCGCGGTCGCCAAGCGCCTGGGGCGCGAATGGATCGGCTGCGAGCGCGAGGATTTTTACAGGGAAGTCGCCACCAAGCGCATCGACCGCGAGCTGCCCTTGGACGAAAGCGCACTCACCACGATGCAATCCCCCCGCACCGCGCCCAAAGTGGCGTTCGGCGCGGTGGTCGAGGCAGGGCTGATCCCGCCGGGCTCGCAAGTCTTCGACAAGAAGCGCCGCTTCATCGCCACCGTGCGCACCGACGGCTCGCTGGAGTGCAAGGGAAAGACCGGCTCGATCCACGGGCTCGGCAAGGAGCTGCAGGGCGCGCCCTCGTGCAACGGCTGGGCCTTCTGGCACTACGAGCAGGGCGGGGAAGTGCAGCCGATCGACGCCGCGCGGCAGCTCTACCTGCTCGCCGCCGAGGACTGATCGGCCCGGTCAGACCAGCTTGAACAGCACCAGCGCGATCACGGCGATGATCACCCAGACCGTGTAGGTCAGAACCTTGCCCCAGCTGCGCCGCCGCTGACGGTCGTCGCGCCGGTCACGTTCGATCTCGTTGCCGATCGACAGGGCATCGAAGAACAATTCCACCAAAGTCAGCATGATACGGGGCCTCCTGAGCCTCCGTCATAAGGGTGAGCCGGTTAGGAAAAGGTGAAACGCGTGGCGCCTGACGATAAGCCGCGCACCCGCGTTGTCCGCCCCGCCGCGCGCCTGCTAGACAGCCCCCATGGCTGACTCCGTCTATATCCACCCGCTCACCCTGGTTGCCGGTCCGCAGGCGGTGGAGGGCGCGGCGGTGCGGCTTGGCGGCAGCATGGTCTACGCCCGCGAATTCGCGCTGGTGCTGCGCGATGGCCGCGAGGTCGCGGAGCGGATCACCGGCACGCGCGACGAGATCGAGCGGGCGCTCGCGCGCCTTTCAGGCGCTCTTGCAGACGAGAGCGCGGCCCAGTGGGCGAACCTTGCCAAGGCACACCCCCCGCTCCAGCTCGGCGCGCGCACCGTCCGGCTCGATCAGCCGCAGGTGATGGGGATCCTCAACGTCACGCCCGACAGCTTTTCGGACGGCGGCAAGCATGACACGCTCGAAGCGGGCCGCCAGCATGCCGCCGCCATGCTCGAGGCGGGGGCGGCGATCATCGACATCGGCGGGGAGAGCACGCGGCCCGGCGCCGCGGCGACCTTCGAGGACGAGGAAATACGCCGCGTCGTGCCCGCAATCGAATATTGCGCGGGCATGGGCGCCGCGATCAGCCTCGACAGCCGCCGCGCGGGCGTGCTGGCAGCGGGTCTTGCGGCGGGCGCGCACATGGCCAACGACGTCTCGGCGCTGCGCTACGACCCGCGCTCGAAGGAAGTGGTCGCCACCGAAGGCTGCCCGGTGGTGCTGATGCATGCCCCCGGCGCGGGCGAGGACCTGCACAAGGGTCCGGGCTATGCCGACGTCGTGAGCGAGGTGTTCGATTTCCTCCACCACGCCCGCGCGGCTGCGATCGCGGCGGGGATCGGCGAGGATCGCATCATCCTCGATCCCGGCATCGGCTTCGGCAAGACCCTCGCCGAGAACCTTACGCTGATCAACGCCCTGCCGCTGTTCCACGCGCTCGGCAGCCCGCTGATGCTGGGGGCGAGCCGCAAGCGGATGATCGGGGCGCTCAGCCGCGAGGAAGAGGCAAGCCAACGCCTCGCCGGATCGATCGCGCTGGCGATCAAGGGCATGGAGGCGGGTGTCCACCTGCTGCGCGTCCACGATGTCGCCGAGACGGTGCAGGCGCGAAACGTGTGGCGCGGGCTGAGGGATGCTGCGCTGACCGATTGCAGCACCCTGCCGCCGTTGTGAGACCCTGCCACGGTTCTGTAACGGCCGACCGCCAGACCCTCGCGCAACCCTTTCGATCAAGGAATTTGTCCATGCGCCGCACCCTGCGCTCCGCCGCCGCCACTCTCCTCGCGATCGCCGCGCCGGGCCTCGCCCAGACGCCGCCGGCCGTCGAGGTCACCCCCGACCAGCTGCTCGCGCCCTATTACGAGGGGCTGCGCAGTAAGGTGGAGATGCCGGTCGCCGGGCCTAATCCCGCGCTTGCGCCCGCCACCACGCTGACCCGGATCGCAGTCGGCAGCTGCAATCACCAGAGCGCAGGCCAGCACATGTGGGCGCAGATCGCCGCCGCCAATCCGCAGCTGTTCCTGATGATCGGCGACAATGTCTATGGCGACAATGGCTGGGACGGCGATGCGGGCCTCGAATCGCTTCGCCGCGCCTATGGCTTGCAGGCCTCGCACCCGCAGTTCCGCGATTTCCGCGCCAAGGTGCCGATGATGGCGACCTGGGACGATCATGATTTCGGCCTCAACGATGCCGGCGGCAGCTTCCCTTTCCGGGGCTGGGCGGAGACGCTGTTCGAGACCTTCTGGGGATCGCCCGAGGCGGTGAAGGCGCGCCCGGGGATCTACCAGAGCAGCATCACCGGGCCCGAGGGCAAGCGCGTGCAGGTGATCCTGCTCGACACGCGCTTCTTCCGCTCCGACCTCAGGCGCGCCGCGTGGACCAAGGACCGCCCGCCGCTCGGCGGCTATCTGCCCGATGACAGCGCGGGCAAGACCATCCTCGGCGAGGCGCAATGGGCGTGGCTGGCGGCCGAGCTGGCCAAGCCCGCCGACCTCCGCATCGTGGTCTCCTCGACTCAGGTGCTGACCACCGCCCACCAGTTCGAGGGCTGGACCAACTTCCCGGCCGAGCGCACCCGGCTGCTTGACCTTCTGGGCAAGCGCGAGGCGAGCGGGCTGGTGCTGCTCTCGGGCGATCGCCACGCGGGGGGGATCTACAAGGTCGACCACGGCGGCGAGACGATCTGGGAGCTGACCAGCTCCTCATTGAACCTCGCCTTCGGGGACGACATCGAGCGCAGCACCGCCCGCGAGCCGGACGCGGCGCGGGTGGGCAAGTTCTACCCCATCGAGAACTATGGCCTCGTCGACATCGACTGGAAGGCGCGGGCCGTGACCGTCAGCCTCAGGGGCAACACCAGCGCCACGCTGACGAGCCAGACCTTCGGCTGGTGAGAGCGCTTGAAGCCCGGCGCGCTTTGTGCAAGCCTCTGAGAAACTTCGGGGAGGGAGGGACGATGATGCTTCGCAACAAGGTGCTCGCAGGGCTTGCAGCGGTGGTGGTGCTGGCGGGCGGGGCGGCGCTGCCCGCGGCGGCGCAGGAGGCGACCGACATCTTCGGCAACCCGATCGTTGGCGGCAAGGAACTCGCCAAGCTGGTCGAAAAGGCACAGGCGCACCCGCTCGGTGCCAAGGAGAACCCGGTGCGCGCCGACATGCCCGGCGGGCAGCGCGCCTACCTCGCCCGCCTGCGCTGCGCCGATGGCAAGGCCCCGACCTATCGCCGCGTGGGGAATTTCGGGATTGGGGTCTATGAACGGATCATCGACGGCTACGAAGTGCTGTGCGAGGGCAGCACGCCCGCCAAGTCGATGATCTTCATGGACATGTATCACCCCGGCCACAAGGAGCCGGCGGCGGTGCCCGGCTTCACGATCGAGCCGGCGTGATCCCCGCCACGCACGCAAAATGTTTCACGTGAAACATTTCAACGGGTTAATGTAGGATTGCCCCTGCGATAGTCCATCACAGCGTGAAGCCGCCGTCCGACACCAGCACGTGGCCGGTGATGTTGGCGGCGGCGTCTGAGAGCAGGTAGAGGATCGAATCCGCCATCTCCTCGGAGGAGGCGAAGCGGCCCGAGGGCGTGGTCCTGGCCATGCGCGCGAGGGTCGCCTCGCGGCCGATGGCGGCGACCGAGCGGCGGAAGTCCTCGCCCCCGTCCCAGATTGCGGTGTCGACCCCGCCGGGGGCTATCGCATTGACGCGAATGCCGTTTTTCGCGTTCTCGGCAGCGGCGATGCGGGCCATGTGCGCCACCGCGGCCTTGGAAACGCCGTAGGGGCCGATCCCGGGAACGGGCTTGAGACCAGTGGTCGACGACACGACAACCACGCTGCCACGCCTGCCCTCCATCGCCCTGAGCGCATGGCCCAGCGTCAGGAACGCCCCGTCGAGGTTCACGTCCATCACCCGCCGCCATTCGGCGAGCGAAGTCTCGGCGATGGGCCCGCCCGAACCGATCCCTGCGTTGACAACTGCATGGTCAATACCCGCCAATGACCCGGCAATGCCCTGCCACAAACGCTCGTCGGCAACGCTGCCGACAATCCGCTGAACATCGCAGGGCAGATCGAGCGCATCCATGCCAGCGCTGTCGACATCAACCAGCACCAGCTTGGCCGCGCCTCGAGCAGCCAGAGCCTTCGCGCAAGCTGCCCCGATCCCCGAAGCCGCCCCGGTGACAAGCGCCGTGCGCCCAGCGAAATCCTGAACCTGTGTCATGCCGCGCCGCTAGGCTGACGCGGCGCGCCGATCAAGCCGCGTTGTCGATCCCGAGATCGCTGAGCTTGCGGTAGAGCGTCGAGCGCCCGATGCCGAGCCTGCGCGCCACTTCGGTCATCCGCCCCCGGTAATGCCCGATGGCGAGGCGGATCACGTCGGCCTCGATCTCTTCCAGCGGGCGCAGGTTGCCGTCGGCGGTGTAGAGCATGATGCCCACGCCCTCGTGGCTGTTGCTCGCCGCGCCGCTCTGCTCGCCGAGCATCTCGGAGAGCTGCGGGAAGCTGTCGGCAGTCAGCGAATTGCCCTCGCAATAGACCGCCGCGCGGAACAGCACCGATTGCAGCTGGCGGACATTGCCCGGCCAGTCATAGGCGGCGAGCAGCGCCAGCGCTCCGTCGCTCACCGAGAGGTGGTTCAGGCCCGGCTGCTCGCCGATGCGGGCGAGGAAGTGGCGGGCGAGGGCGGGGATGTCCCCGGTGCGTTCCCGCAAGGGGGGAAGGTGGATGCGGGTCGCGCCCAGCCTGGCGGCGAGCCCGGCGTCGAACTGCCCGGCCGCGACCATCCGGTCGAGCCCGACATTGCTGGTGACCAGCAGGCGCACATCGACGCGGAAGCCGTAGCTCGCGCCGACCGGGCGGATGATGCCGGTATCGAGCGCCTCGGCGAGGCGCTGCTGGAGCGCCGGGGTGAGGCGGTCGATCTCGTCGAGGATCAGGGTGCCGCCGTCGCAATGCTGGAAGGCGCCGATCTGGCGGTCGAAAGCGCCGGGGAAGCTGCCGGGCTCGTGGCCGAACAGCACCGAATCGATCGACCCCTGCGGGACGCTCGCGAAGTTGATGATCCGCAAGGCCTCCTTGGCGCGCGGGGACGCGCCGTGCATCGCGCGCATCAGCATTTCCTTGCCGGTGCCGGTCTCGCCCTCGATCAGCACGTGGCCATGCCCGCGTGCGGCCTTGGCGGCCTGGGCGAGCGCGGCGCGGAAGGAGGGCGCGGTGCCGATCATCGCGTCGAAATCGAGCGTGGCCGACATCTTCTCGGTGAGCGGGGCAAGCTCGTCGCGCGGGACATCGCGGGTGGTGACGCTGCGCAGCGCTTCCATCAGCCGGTCGGGCGAGACCGGCTTGACGAGGTAGTCCGAAGCGCCCGCACGCATCGCCTCGACCGCGAGCAGCGGCGAGGCGCTGGTGGTGAGCATCAGGATGGGGAGGGCCGGGCGGCGCGACTTCAGCTCGGCGATGAGCGCGCAGGCATCATCGCCCGGCACCCACTGGTCGAGCAGGATCGCGGAAAGCTGCATCCCCTCGCGCGTGCCGAGCATCGCGATCGCGGTCTCGGCATCGGGCGCGACGATCGTGCGCCAGCCATCGCGCGCGGCGATCGCGGTGATGAGGCGGCCCTGCGCGGGCTCGTCGTCGATGAGCATGACGATCCGCGCGTCATCCTGCGCCTGGGGAAGGCAATCCATCTCTGCCATCGCGTATGCCGTTCGGCTCCCTCGCTGGGCCGGAGACAGGTTCCGGCTCCGACATCATCCTGCGGTGATAGGCATGAGGGGTAAAAACCCGATTAAGACTGTGCCGCAGCGGGACAGGTGTGCCGCCAGCGGCGGGCGCGGGGAGGGCGCGATGCCGCTTGCTAAAGGTGACTTGAGATAGGCGCGTCGCTCCGATACGGGAGCGGAATGGGCTATCCGGCCCGATTTTTCGTCAACCGTCCGGCAACCAATCGCTCGCCCGAGCGTTAGGCCGCCCAAGGGGAAGAGACATCATGAGTGTTCACGACATGGAAAAGGCCACCGCCACCTACAGCGGCTTCATGGCCACGCTGAAATGGGCCGTGCCGGTGATCGCGGTGATCACCTTCGCTGTCGTCGCGATGATCGCCAGCTAAGCGCGCGCGCCACGTGAAAATCGCCATCCTGACAGAGCGTGCCTCGGGCGAGACGCGCGTTGCCGCCACGCCGGAAACGGTGAAGAAGTTTGCCGCCCTCGGCTGCACGGTCGCGGTGGAGGCGGGGGCGGGCGTCGCTGCCTCGGTCGAGGATTCGGCCTATGCGGAGGCCGGGGCGAGCCTCGGCGACGCGGCGGCGACGGTCAAGGATGCCGACATCGTGCTCGGCATCCAGGCGCCCGACGTGGCGCTGCTGGCGGGCGCGAAGCCCGGCGCGATGGTGGCAGCGCTGTTCGATCCCTTCGCCAAGCGTGATGTGGTCGATGCCTATGCGGCGGCTGGCTTCGAGGCGCTGTCGATGGAATTCATGCCGCGCATCACCCGCGCGCAGTCGATGGACGTGCTTTCCTCGCAGTCGAACCTTGCCGGCTACAAGGCGGTGCTGGCGGCAGCGGACGCCTATGGCCGCGCCTTCCCGATGATGATGACCGCGGCCGGCACGGTGCAGGCTGCGCGGGTGTTCATCATGGGCGTGGGCGTGGCGGGTCTCCAGGCGATCGCGACCGCGCGGCGTCTGGGTGCGCAAGTGTCGGCGACCGACGTGCGTTCCGCGACCAAGGAGCAGATCCAGTCGCTCGGCGCCAAGCCGATCTTCGTCGAGAATGTCGCCGGGATCGAGGGCGAAGGCTCGGGCGGCTATGCGACCGAGATGAGCGAGGAGTACCAGAAGGCGCAGGCCGAACTGGTGTCCGGGCACATCGCCAAGCAGGACATCGTGATCACCACCGCGCTGATCCCGGGCCGCGCCGCGCCGCGCCTCATCACCGACGCGCAGATCGCGACGATGAAGCCGGGGAGCGTGATCTTCGATCTCGCGGTGGCGCAGGGCGGGAATGTCGAGGGTTCGGTGGCGGACGAGGTGGTCGAGAAGCACGGCGTCAAGATCATCGGCTACGCCAACACCCCCGCCGCGCTCCCCGCCGACGCCTCGGCGCTGTTCGCGAGGAACCACTACAACTTCCTCAGCGCCTTCTGGGACAAGGAGCAGGGCAAGCCCGTGCTCGACGAGGAAATCGGCAACGCGATCCGCCTGACGCAGGGCGGGAAGGTTGTGAATGAGAGGCTGCTGGGGTGAGGGGCGTAAGCTGGCTCGTGCTTGGGGCTGTGCTGTTGGTCGGGCTAGCGGTCCTCGGCTTCCAAGCCGGATACGGCGTCGGGTCCGATATCGCCAATAGCGAGAACGCCGCGCAGGAGGCGATGTGATCGCCGTGCTGAAAGATAGGAACCAATGGGCCTGATCAACGCCACCGTCTGGGATGCCGCCGACGCCGCTGATGACCTCGGCTATGCGCTCGGGCGCGGCGAGCAGGTGCGGTTCGCCTTCAAGCTGGTGCGCGATTCGATCATCTTCACCGACCGGCGGATCATGATCACCGACATCCAGGGCCTGACCGGATCGAAGCGGCGGTACCTCTCGATCCCCTACCGCGCGATCACCACCTTCGCGCTCGAGAGCGCAGGGCACTTCGATCTCGACACCGAACTCACCATCACCGTCTCGGGCAGCGAACCCATCGCCTTGAACCTCAGCCGCGGCGCGGACGTGCCCGGGCTGGTGACGCTGCTGACCGAATATCTGGCACCGGGGAAATAGGGGCTGACATGGATTTTATCTCGATTCTCAGCATCTTCGTGCTGGCCTGCTTCGTGGGCTATTACGTCGTCTGGTCGG
>OFDN01000862.1_pt1 | contig 22462 bp, 19 predicted proteins | sample 1520971 | NCBI WGS metagenome assembly OFDN01 (sample SAMEA94257418, study PRJEB24077) | hot springs metagenome | biome: Aquatic biome; feature: Geographical feature; material: Water | place: India | collected 2012-06-12 | depth 5 m
ATGACCGCCGACCTCGGCATCGCCATGCCGCACGCCGCCGACCTCGCCCGCGCCACCGCCGACGTGGTGCTGCTGGACGACCGGCTGGACCGGCTGCCGCACGCCATCGGTCTGGCCCGCGGCGCCATGGGGCGGATCCGGCGCGGCTTCTCCACCGCCGTCGGCGTCAACACCGCCATCATGGCCGGCGCGTCCTTCGGCTGGCTGGCACCGGTGGTGTCGTCGGTGCTTCACAACGGCACCACGGTGGCGCTGCTGCTGGACGCGGTGGCCGGCGGAACGCGGGAGTAGGGGACGGTCACGCGTCCATGGTGTTACTTCGGTTCCGCGTTTGACAGCGCTGGGGTGCCCGAACACCATAGCCCTCGAACGTTCCGACTAACCCGTTGACATGTCTGGCCTAATCAATCCGGCCGGCGGATCGACCGCCGGCCGGGACGCCGGACGCATGTCCAACCGTGGAGAGGGGGCGGCCGGGGGAGGCTCCGGCCGTGCGAGGCATGATGGCGAAACCCGCCCAAGCGGCGATCCGTCCGGTGCTGTTGTGCGGGGGCGCGGGGTCGCGCCTCTGGCCGCTGTCCCGCGAGCTGTACCCGAAGCAGTATCTGCCGCTCTGCACCGAGCGCTCCATGCTGCAGGACACCGCGCTGCGGGTGGCGGCCGGCGACCGCTTCGCCGCCCCGCTGGTGGTGTGCAACCAGGACCACCGCTTCATCGTGGCCGAGCAGCTCCGCCAGGGCGGGGTGACGCCGGCCGGCATCGTCCTGGAGCCGGTCGGGCGCAACACCGCCGCCGCCTGCGCGGTCGCGGCGCTGGAGATGGCGGAGGCCGACCCCGACAGCCTGATGCTGGTGCTGCCCGCCGACCATCTGGTGACCGACGTGCCGGCCTTCCTGGACGCGGTGGACGTGGCGCGACGCGCGGCGTCGGTCGGCTACCTCGTCACCTTCGGCATCCAGCCGACCGGGCCGGAGACCGGCTACGGCTACATCCGGCGCGGTGCGGCGCTGTCCGGCGTGCCGGGAGCCTTCCGCGTGCAGGAGTTCGTGGAGAAGCCGCCGCGGGCGACCGCCGAACGCTACGTCGCCGGCGGCGAGCACGCCTGGAACAGCGGCATGTTCCTGTTCTCCGCCGGGCAGTTCGTGGCCGAGCTGGAGCGCCACGCGCCGGCGGTGCTGGCCGCCGCCCGGCGGGCGCTGGAAAAGGGCAACGCCGATCTGGAGTTCCTGCGGCTGGACGCCGACGCCTTCGGCGCCTGCCCGGCCGTGTCCATCGACACCGCGGTGATGGAGAAGACCGACAGCGCCGCCGTGGTGCCGGGCGTGTTCGGCTGGACCGACGTCGGCGCCTGGTCGGCCCTGTGGGAGGTCGGCGCCAAGGACAAGCGCGGCAACGTCGCTGTCGGCGACGTCATCACCGAGGATTCCGACCGCTGCTACGTGCGCAGCGACGGAGCGCTGACCGCCGTGGTCGGGCTGAACGACGCGGTGGTGGTGGTGACCGACGACGCCGTGCTCGTCTCGTCCAAGGACAAGGTGCAGCAGGTCAAGGCCGTGGTGGAGCGGCTGCGCCGCGACGGCCGGACGGAGGCGGTGTCCCACCGGCGGGTGCACCGCCCCTGGGGATCCTACCAGGCGGTGCACAACGGCGACCGCTTCCAGGTGAAGTGCCTGGTCGTCAATCCCGGCAACCGGCTGTCGCTGCAACGCCACCACCACCGGGCCGAGCATTGGGTGGTGGTGCAGGGCACGGCGCTGGTCACCCGTGGCGAGGAGCAGTCGATGGTGTACGAGAACGAGTCCGTCTACATCCCCATCGGGGCCGTGCACCGGCTGGAAAACCCCGGCAAGGTGCCGCTCCACATCATCGAGGTGCAGTCCGGCTCCTACCTCGGCGAGGACGACATCGTGCGGCTGGAGGATGTCTACGGCCGCGTGAAGCCCTGACCGACCGGACGCCCGCCGACAACCAACGTCGTACCCAAGGCCTCCCCGCGCTCGCCGTGGGGAGGCCTTTTTCGTGCCCGGGCGGTCAGTACATATGTGTGCATATGCGGAATTACCACCGATGCACTTGACTCGCGCAATGGCGGTACGATAAACAGGTTACAAGAAAGCAATATACAACTTTATGGAATCTCCACGTTCCGCACAGCGTTTTTCCGGTTGATTTCACTCCGGAAGAACACGTGTTCCTGGGCGCGCGGCTTCGCGTTCCCCGTTCCGAACCTGATCCGGGTCCAACCCTCCCGCACGGCGGACCCTTGCGGCGGGGTGGCTGTGCCCGCAACGCACCCTTGTGCCCTGTGAACCGCCACGAACCGAGGTCGGCCCCATGAGCGATTTTCGCGACACCATCAAGCGCATCAACGCCTGGCGCAGCGAGCACCCGGACGCGACCGGCGTGAAGATCAACCTCTACAAGCCGGTCGAGGTCGAGGCCGTGGCGCTCGCCGTGCGCCAGCATCCGGAGCTGGCGGACGCCTGCCGGGTCGAGTGCGTGATGCAGTCCGACTCCTTCCACAACACCCACCTCGCCCGCGCGTCCACCGTGGTGAAGGAGGGCGAGCACGAGCTGCTGTTCGATTTCGTGCGGTCGATGACCAAGGACACCGCCATCGAGCTGCGCCGCCGCTTCCCCGACCCGCTGACCCGCCCCTTCCTGATGGGCGACATGCCGGACGGCCCGGCCCGCGCGGTCGACACCTGCCTCGCCGCGGCGGAGGAGCTGATGGCGTCGGGCTCCGACTGCATCAAGCTGGAAGTGACCAGCCCCGCCGTCTTCGACGCCATCGAGGCGCTCAGCAACCGCGGCATCCCGGTGATCGGCCACATCGGCTACACCCCGCAGGCGGGCCAGGACAGCAACCGCCGCCACGGCGCCACGCTGGACGACGCGCACGACTTCTTCGCCAAGGCCCGCGCCATCCGCGAGCGCGGCGGCTGCGGCATGGTGATGGAGCGCGTGGCGCTGGAAGTTGCCGACGCCCTCAGCGCCAACGCGCCGGACGATTTCTACACCTGCTGCATCTTCACCGGCCGGCCGCGGCGCTGCGGCCAGTCGCTGAACATCTTCGACTCGATCATCAAGCCGGACTTCAAGGGCGTGAAGTTCTTCCCGCCGACGGCGAAGTACACGCGCGAGCAGTTCATCGACGTCTACACGCCGGAGATCATCGCCGTCCATCTGGCCGAGCTGATGGCGCTGACCGCCCGCGGCGAATTCCCGGTGGCGCCGAAGTCCCCCCTGTCCGCGGCCGACGCCGAGGCGATCGCCGCCATCAACCCCTGGAAGGAACTGGCGCTCGCCTGATCGACAGGGCACCGCTTGTAAAAAAACTCCGCCCTCGCAAGGGGGCGGGGTTTTCCGTGGACGGGTGGGGGCGAAGCCCCGCTACCGGTGCGTGTCCATGTTGGCGTCGACCGTCTCGTTCGGCATGCCACGGATCAAGCGGGTGGCGAGCGCCATCAGGCGCGGGCCGACGCCGCGGTCGGCGGGCAGCGCCTTCGGGGTCGGGAAGAATTGCGGCTCGCTCGTCAGGATGTCGGCGATGGCCTCGACGAAGGCCTCCACGACCTTGGGGTCGAACTCCTTGCCGGCGCGCTCCGTCAGCCAGCGCAGCGCGTCCGGCACCGGCCAGGCGGTGCGGTGCACGCGGTCGGTGACCAGCGCGTCGAAGATGTCGACCACCCCCGCGATGCGGGCGGCCACCGGCACCGCGTCGCCCTTCAGCCGGTCGGGATAGCCGGACCCGTCGTAGCGCTCGTGATGGCCGCGGGCGATGTCCGCGGCCACCGACAGCAGGCTGCGGCCGCTGAGCGGGGTGGCGGCGGTGCGCAGGATGTCGTGCCCGATCTTGGGGTGGAGGTGGATGACCTGGTAGTCGTCCTCCATCAGCTCGTCCACGTTGGACAGGATGCTTTCCGGGATGCGGTAGAGCCCGATGTCGTGCAGCGTGCTGGCCAGCCCGATCTGTTCGACCAGATAGCGGTCGACCTCCCGCGGGTAGAACTGCCGCTCCAGCATCTTCGCGGCGGTCGCCGTGCACATCCGCTCGAAGCGGCTGAGATGGCCGCTGTCGGATTGGTCGCTGTGGTCGGCGATGCTGGCGAAGGCGCGCACCGTGGCCTGCTGGGAGGCGTTCAGCTCCTCCGTCAGCAGCAGGTTGTTGAGCGCGGTGGCCGCCTTGTCGCGGAACACCTCGACCAGCTTGCGGTCGATGGGCACCGAATCGGGCGCCCGCTCGGCGTAGGCGACCACCAGCACGTCGCTGCGGGCCAGGATGCGGAACAGGCAATGCTCCGGCGTGTGCACCGTCTCCCCCGTCGCCGCCACGCGGCGCACCGCGTTGACGACCGCCTCGTCCTGCACCTGGTCGAGGGAGCCGCGCATCCACGGCATGAAGCGCCCGGACGCCGCCTTCACCCGCAGCTCCGGGCCGTCGCGGTTGGGATCGCGCACGCACAGCAGGCTGTTGCGTCCATGGTCCAGCATCGCGTCGAGCTGGAGCAGCATGTTGAAGTAGAACATGGACTGCGACTTCAGGGCGAAGATGCCCGTGGTCGCCACCATCATCTTGTAGTTGCTCTCCAGCGACAGGGCGCTGGCGTAGGCACGCAGCGATTCGATCACCACCGTGCACAGCCGGTCGCCGGTCAACTCCGACCGGGTGCGGAATTCGTTGATCTCGTGCTGGAGCACGACCGCCCGCTCGAACGCCCCGTCGACGCGGTCAGCGCACACGATGATCCGCACCCTTTGGTTGCCAAACGAGCCGCGCAGATGCTCGACCAGCTCCAGCTCGGCCTCGTCGCCGTTGGGCTCTACCGTCAGCAGGACCATGGCGATGTTCGGCCGGGCCGCCAGGACCGCCTTGGCGTCGGCCGGCGACCGCGCCGCCAGCACCTCCACCCCGGCGCCGCGGAAGACCAGATCGCGCAGCGCCGCGCGGCAGCGGTCATGGAACGCCTCGTCACCATCGACGATCAGCAGTGTCCAGGCCGTTTCCGCCCGCCGCTCCTCACCATCGCCGCCAACTGGGGAGGGAGCACCAGTGTCCGAGTTCGACGCGCTCATGACCGATCCTGAATTCTGCGGTTGCCGCGTCTTGCGAAAGATTGCACCGGAACGGCGACCATGGCGCGACCATAGACGATGAATTGGATAATTTGCACTGGATTTTCTCGCATACGGCGGGCATCATCCGCAAGCGCATCCGCCTAACCGCGTATGCATCCTGTTTTGTTCGGGGTAATCGCGGCGGGCGCGGTCCGTCCACAGCCGGCGCCTGCAAGTCGCTTCTGGTTCGCAGGACCGCGCGCACAACCACTGGCTGGTGCATTTTGGCGATGGGTGGCGTTCCATTGATCGGGTCGCGTGGCTCGACTTCGATCGCAAGAGGCGCTCCGCGGTCATCACAGGACCGGGTGGGCGCGGTCCCGAGCGCCCGTACGGACCGGAACCGGCCTCCCCGCACAGGCCGATCCCCCCTCTGACCGCGCCCACCCCCACCCCGACGTGATCAGGCAGCGATTTCCATGACGCAATCCCTCGCCCCTGCGGCCGTCCCCCGACTGCCGGTGCCGTCCTGGTCGGTCCAGAAGACGGTCAACGCCGGAATCCGGCCGATCCTGGCGGCGGTGGCGGTCCTGCAGTTCGCGTCCCTGGTCTATCACCCGCTGGCCGGGCCGCTGCACATGGCAATGGCGGCGCTGCTGCTGCTGTTCCTGCCGCTGGCGGCGGCCAAGGCGCGACGTTTCAGCCTGATCCTGTTCGGGGTGATCACCGCCGTCGTGGCGGTGCTGGCGGTGCGCAGCGGGCGTTACGATCTGGTGTTCGACGGGCTGTCGCACGTCGGCTCCTTCGCCGCCTTCCTGGCCGCCCTGCAGCTCCTGCGCGTCGCTGCGAACCAGAGTGCCGCGGTGCGCCGGGTCAAGGGCCGATTCCTGAGGCTGGAACCGAACGAGGTGGTGGGCGGCTTCACCGTCGGGGCGGCCGGGCTCGGCTCCTTCCTGTCAGTCGGCGCGCACGCGGTGCTGGCCCCGCTGGTGGGGCCCGACAGCCCGATGCAGGACCGGCTGCAGGCGGCGCTGGCCTCCATCCGCGGCATCAGCTTCGCCGCCTTCTGGTCGCCGCTGTTCATCGCCATCGCCTTCGTCACCAACCGCATGCCCGATGTGAATGTCGGGTCCATCGTGATCATCGGGCTGGCGGTGGCGCTGGTGTCGCTGGCCGCCGACCTGCTGGTCTCCGGCACCCGCCCGCGCGAGCTGCGGCGCATCCTGCACGGGCTGCAGCCGCTGCTGCGCGGGGCCGTCGTGCTGGCGGTGGCGCTGGTGGCGGTCGCCCAGCTGCTGGGCGTGACCGCCATGGAAACGGTGGTGATCGCGCTGCCGGTGCTGTGCCTGGCCTTCCTGTCGCTGGGCTCGCGCGACACGCGGCGGCGGGCGTTGAAGACCTCCTACAACAACCTCGCCAACGTCAGCGACGAGGTGATGCTGGTCACCGCGGCGGTGGTCTTCTCCACCATGCTGGCCGGGGTGCCCTACCTGACCGATCTGGTCGGCCCCTGGCTGGGCGGGCTGCCGGCCGGGGTGGTGCTGGTGGTGGCCATCGTCTTCATGCTGGCCGCGGGTGCCGTCGGGCTGCACCCGTCGATCTCCGCCGCCCTCATCATCAGCACCTTCGCCAACCTGCCCGACGCGGTGAGCCGGCTGGCGCTGGCCGAGGCGATCATCATCGCCTGGGCGCTGGCGGCGGTGATCTCCCCGGTGGGCATGACCGTCATGGTCGCCGCCCAGATGTTCCGCGTGCCCTACCAGAGCTTGATCCTCAGCCGCAACTTGGTGACCACGCTGGTCATCAGCGTCGCCACCGCCATCGGCCTCACCCTGCTGGATCTGTACCTGCGCGGGCTCTGAGGCGGGCGTCACACCTGCTTCGGCCCGGCGATCAGCAGCAGCGTGTCGCCGCGCTGCACGATGTAGCGCTCGCGCTCGCTGAAGGGGATGTCGCGGCCCTGGCTGTGGATCTGGACGACGATCCCGCCGCCGACCTCGGCCATCCGCTTGCCGATGTCCGCCTCCGCGGCCGGACGCTCGTGCAGCTCCACCTTGCCGGCGGCGGACATCAGGTCGCACAGGAAGGGGGCGGCGTGGGCGGTGCCCACCGCGTCGGCCAGCAGATAGCCGCCGATGCGCGGCGGCGAGATCACCGTGTCGGCGCCGCTGAGCCGGGCGAGCTTGATGTTCTCCTCCTCCCGGATGCTGGCGACGATGCGGGTGTCGGGGGCCAGATGGCGGACGGTCAGCACCACCAGGATGGTGGTGTCGTCGCGCCCGGCGGTGACCACCACCGCCTTGGCGCGGTCCACGCACGCCAGACCCAGCAGCGCCTCGCTGTCGGCGTCGCCGCGCAGACCCACTAGACCCGCCTCCGCTGCCAGCCGGATGCGTTCCTCCGACTGGTCGATGGCGACGATTCGGTCGAGGGGCTGGCCGCGCGCCACCATCTCGTCGGCGGCGATGGCGCCGCTGCGCCCGTAGCCGCACAGGATCACATGGTCCTTTATGTTGGCCTGGATGCGGCCCATGCGGAAATCCTCCACGATCCTCTGCACCACGAACTCGTAGGCGGTGCCCAGGAAGATGAACCAGATGAAGATGCGGATGGGGGTCACCGCGAAGGCGTCGATCAGCCGGGCGGTGTCGGTGACCGGCACGATGTCGCCGTAGCCCACCGTGGTCACCGTGATCATGGCGAAGTAGAGCACATCGCCGAAACTGATGTGCCCGTCGATGTTGTCCCGCAGGCCGTCGCGATCGAACCAGAAGACGGCGACCACCGCGACCAGCAGGGCGGCGACGATGCCGCCGCGCACGGCCAGCGTCTTCTCCGGGGACAGGCCGCTGCGGATGTGCAGGATGCGACCGCGGCGCAACCCGCTCCGCTTCACCCGACCCCGCCGCTTGATCCCGCCCGTCTCGCTCATGCTGCAACAATGGGCGAGGGGCTGCGGCTGTTCCCCGCCGCATTTCTGCACAGCCTGCCACCGCCCTGACCGCAACCGCCCGATTCATAGGCAGTTGGTGGGGCCGTGCATACTTGCAGCCCCTGTCCTTGCTGGGTTGCCGTGTTGGCACGCGGTTTGCGAAGTTCCAAACGACAGCCGCTAGGGTTCCGGCCGGTCACGGGGCGTGCCCCGTTGCCGGTGTGACTGGTCCGAGAGCGGCCCCCGTCCGGTGAACAGCGGGCGGGCACACGGCGGGACAAAAGCCCGGGAGGTCTCGAACACGGAGGAAGCGGCTCCGTTGGGGACTCTCCAAGGGGCGCCCCAGGGCCGCCATGCCTCCGACGCACGCACGAAGGAGGTTTGGGATGAACCCGCAAGAGGTCCTGTACGAGGACACGATCCCCGGTGGCAAGCACTGGTCCTTCACACTGAGGCGCGGCACCGTCCTGCGCCTGATCGATGTGGAAGGCGGCGCCAATGTGGGAATGCTGTTCCACAACCCGCAGAACCCGCTGGAGCGCTACAACGCCCCCGACACGCTGAAGTGCCAGCACACCTTCAAGCTGACCGCCGGCCACTGCCTGTACTCCGACATGGGGCGGATCTTCTGCTCGATCGTCGAGGACACGGCCGGCTGGCACGACACCGTCTGCGGCAACATCACCAAGGCCATGGTGGCGGAACGGTGGGGCGTGAAGAGCTACCAGCAGCACCGCAACGACTGGACGCAGAACGGCCACGACAGCTTCCTCGTTGAGGGCGCCAAGTACGGGTTGGGCCGCCGCGACCTTGCCGCCAATGTCAACTGGTTCAGCAAGGTCCATACGGAGGAGGACGGCACGCTGGTCTTCGACCCCGCCGCCGCCAAGGCCGGGGCGCATGTCGACCTGCGCTTCGAGATGGACACGCTGGTTCTGTTCCACACCTGCCCGCACCCCCTGGACCCGGCGGCGGAGTACCCGCGCAAACCCGTGACCTACCAGCTCCGCAAGGCTGAGCCGGTGGCCGAGGACGATCGCTGCCGGCTGTCCAGGCCGGAGAACGGGCGCGGCTTCGCCAACAACCGCCTTCACCACCTCTGCGGCTGCTGACCGGGGACCGTGACGATGATCAAGGACAGCACCCTCACGCCCGAGACCGCCGCCTACCGTCAGGTGGTGCCGGCCGGCGATTACTGGATCCACACCGTCCGCCGGGGCCAGACCTTCCGCATCCTCGACCTGGAGGGCAACCAGGCGGCCGACACGCTCTTCTACAGCGCCGCCGACCCGGCCGAGCGCTACAGCGCGGTCGACACCGTGCGCGCCCAGCGCAACGTGTACCTGTCGGTCGGGACGAAGCTGATGTCGACCGAGGGCAACCCGATGCTGGAGATCACCGCCGACACGGTCGGGCGGCACGACACGCTGGGCGGCGCCTGCGCCACGGAATCCAACACCGTGCGCTACGCGCTGGAGAAGAAGACCATGCACGCCTGCCGCGACAGCTACCTGCTGGCGGTGACGGAGAACGAGGGCTTCGGCCTGACCAAGCGCGACATCACCCACAACATCAACTTCTTCATGAATGTGCCGGTGACGCCCGATGGCGGGCTGACCTTCGAGGACGGCTTGAGCGCCCCCGGCAAATATGTGGAGATGCTGGCGCTGATGGACGTGATCGTCCTCATCTCCAACTGCCCGCAGCTCAACAACCCCTGCAACGGCTACAACCCCACCCCCATCGAGGTCCTGGTCTGGGACGCCGCGGCATGACCGGCGTTCCCTTCCGCAAAGTCCTGATCGCCAACCGCGGCGCCATCGCCACCCGCATCATCCGCACGCTGGACCGCATGGGCATCGCCTCGGTGGCCGTGTATTCGGAGGCCGACGCCCACTCCCTGCACGTCGCCGCGGCGGGGGAGGCGGTGTGCATCGGCCCCGCCGCCGTGTCCGAGAGCTATCTGAACGCCGAGCGCATCCTGGAGGCGGCGCGGGCGACGGGGGCGCAGGCGATCCACCCCGGCTACGGCTTCCTGTCGGAGAATCCGGGCTTCGCCGAGGCGTGCGCGGCGGCCGGCATCGCCTTCATCGGCCCCACCGCCGACCAGATGCGCGCCTTCGGGCTGAAGCACACGGCGCGCGCGCTTGCCGAGGAGGCCGGCGTGCCGCTGTCGCCGGGCAGCGGCCTTCTCGACGGGGTGGAGCACGCGGCGGCCGAGGCGGCGCGCATCGGCTACCCGGTGATGATCAAGAGCACGGCCGGCGGCGGCGGCATCGGCATGCAGCTCTGCCGCGACCCCGCGACCCTGTCCGCCATGCTGGAGGCGGTCGAGCGGCTGTCGCGCAACAACTTCAAGGACAGCGGCGTCTATCTGGAAAAGTTCGTCGAGCGCGCCCGCCACATCGAGGTGCAGATCTTCGGCGACGGCCGCGACGTGGTGGCCTTGGGCGAACGCGACTGCTCCGCCCAGCGCCGCAACCAGAAGGTCGTGGAGGAAACCCCGGCCCCCGGCCTGTCGCACGAGCTGCGCCTCGCCCTGTTCGACGCGGCGGAGCGTCTCGGCCGTGCCGTCGGCTACCGCTCCGCCGGGACGGTGGAGTTCGTCTACGACGAGGACGCGAAGACCGCCTATTTCCTGGAGGTCAACACCCGGCTCCAGGTCGAGCATGGGGTGACCGAGGCGGTGACCGGGATCGACCTCGTGGAGTGGATGGTGCGCGCCGCCGCCGGGCAGGCGCTGCCGCTGGCCGAGCACCGGGAGCGGGCGCGGGCCGGCGTGAGCGGCGCCGCCATCCAGGTGCGCCTCTACGCCGAGGATCCCGGCCGCAACTTCCGCCCCTCCTCCGGCACGCTGACGGAGGTGGTGTTTCCCAACGACGCGCGCGTCGAGAAGTGGGTCGAGCGGGGCAGCGAGGTCACCCCCTTCTACGACCCCATGCTCGCCAAGATCATCGTGCGCGGGGACGACCGGGCCGACGCGCTGGCCCGGCTGCGCGCGGCGCTCGACGGCTGCCGTATTGCGGGGATCGAAACCAACCTGGGCTATCTGCGCCGCATCGCCGCCGACCCGGCCTTCGCCGCCGGCGGCATCACCACCCGCTGGCTGGAGACGCTGGCCCACAGCGCCCCAACCGTCGAGGTGCTGGCCCCCGGCACGCTCACCACCGTGCAGGACCATCCCGGCCGCGTCGGCTATTGGGAGGTCGGCGTGCCCCCCAGCGGTCCCATGGACCCGCTGGCCTTCCGCCTGGGCAACCGGGTGCTCGGCAACCCGGAGGGGGCGGCGGGGCTGGAGATCACGGTGTCCGGCCCGACCCTGCGCTTCACCACCGGGGCCACCCTCTGCCTGACCGGGGCCGCCATGCCGGCGACGCTGGACGGCGTGCCGGTTCCCTATTGGCAGCCGGTGGCGGTGCGGGCCGGGGCGACATTGCGCATCGGCACCGTCAGCGGGGCGGGCTGCCGCACCTATCTGCTGGTGCAGGGCGGCATCGACGTGCCGGACTACCTGGGCAGCAAGGCCACCTTCACGCTCGGCCGCTTCGGCGGCCATGGCGGGCGGGCGCTGATGGCCGGCGACATCCTGCATCTCGGCGATCCGTCCGCGGCGGGGGAGCCGGTACCGGTTGCGGAGGAAGACCGTCCGGCCTACGGCCACGCCTGGGAGATCGGCGTGCTGCACGGCCCGCACGGCGCGCCCGACTTCTTCACCCCCGCCGACATCGAGACCTTCTTCGCCGCCGACTGGCAGGTGCATTACAACTCCAGCCGCACCGGCGTGCGCCTCGTCGGGCCGAAGCCGGAATGGGCGCGGGCCGATGGTGGCGAGGCGGGGCTGCACCCGTCGAACATCCACGACAACGCCTACGCCATCGGCGCGGTGGACTTCACCGGCGACATGCCGGTGATCCTGGGGCCGGACGGGCCAAGCCTCGGCGGCTTCGTCTGCCCAGTCACCATCGCGAACGCCGAGCTGTGGAAGATGGGGCAGCTCCGGCCGGGCGACACGGTGCGCTTCGTGGCCCTGGACGTCGGGGATGCGGTTCTGCACAGCCTGCCCGCCGCCCCCGGCCGGGAGGCGGTGGTGTACCGGCGCCAGGGCGACCGCTATCTGCTGGTGGAGTATGGCCCGCCGGTGCTCGACCTCGCCCTGCGCTTCCGGGCGCACGCCCTGCAGGAGTGGGTGCAGGGCGCCGGACTGCCGGGCATCCTCGACCTGACGCCGGGCATACGGTCGTTGCAGATCCATTATGATGACCGGCTGCTGCCGCTCGGTACGCTCCTGGAACGGCTGGTTGCGGCGGAAGACGCGTTGCCCTCCGTGGACGAGCTGGAAGTCCCCACCCGCACGGTGCATCTGCCGCTGTCCTGGGACGACGAGGCCACCCGGCTCGCGATCGCCAAATACACGCAGTCGGTGCGCCCGGACGCGCCCTGGTGCCCGAGCAACATCGAATTCATCCGCCGCATCAACGGGCTCGACAGCATCGAGGCGGTCAAGCGCATCGTCTTCGAGGCGAGCTACCTCGTGCTCGGCCTCGGCGACGTCTATCTAGGCGCACCGGTTGCGACACCGGTGGACCCGCGCCACCGTCTCGTCACCACCAAATACAACCCGGCCCGCACCTGGACGCCGGAGAACGCGGTGGGCATCGGCGGCGCCTACCTCTGCGTCTACGGCATGGAGGGGCCGGGCGGCTACCAGTTCGTCGGCCGCACCGTGCAGATGTGGAACACCCACCGCGCCAACGGTCCTTTCGAAGCCGGAAAGCCCTGGCTGCTGCGCCATTTCGACCAGATCCGCTTTTACCCCGTGTCCCACGAGGAGTTGATGCGCCTGCGCGCCGACTTCCCCTTGGGCCGCGCCCAGCTCCGCATCGAGGAGGGGGTGTTCCGGCTGAAGGACCACCGGCGGTTCCTGGAGGAGCAGGAGGCCGAAATCGCCGCCTTCACCGCCCGCCGTCAGTCCGCCTTCGAGGCCGAGCGGGCGCGCTGGGAGGCCGCTGGCCAGCCGTTCTTCGTTGCGGAACCGGAAGGAACGACGGAGGTAAACGCCGCCGAGCTGCCCGAGGGCACCGAGGCGGTGCCGAGCCCGGTGCCCGGCAGCGTCTGGAAACTCGCCGCCGCACCCGGCGACGCGGTGAAGGCCGGCGATCCGCTGCTGATCGTGGAGTCCATGAAGATGGAGATCGCGGTCCCGGCACCGGCCGACGGCACCGTCGTGGAGATCCGCTGCGCTGAGGGTCAGGCCGTCTCGCTCGGCCAGACGCTCGCCGTCTTTCGTCCAGCCTGATTGAAACCACGGAAAATCAGAAAGAGGGGCTTCGCATGCGCACACTGACGAGACGCGCTCTGTTCGGGCTGTTCGCCGCCGTCCTGCTGCTCGCCGGCCATGGCCCGGCCGACGCCGCACCCAAGAAGAGCTTCAAGGTCGCGTGGTCGATCTACGCCGGCTGGATGCCCTGGGGCTACGCCGCCGACAGCGGCATCATGAAGAAATGGGCGGACAAGTACGGCATCACGGTCGAGATCGTGCAGATCAACGACTATGTGGAGTCGATCAACCAGTACACGGCCGGCGGCTTCGACGGCTGCGTGATGACCAACATGGACGCTCTGACCATCCCGGCGGCGGGCGGGGTGGACAGCACGGCGCTGATCGTCGGCGACTTCTCCAACGGCAACGACGGCATCGTCCTCAAGACGGGCAAGAGCGTCAAAGACCTGAAGGGCAAGCGCGTCAACCTGGTCGAGCTGTCGGTGTCGCATTACCTGCTCGCCCGCGCCCTCAGCGAGGCCGGGATGAAGGAGCGCGACGTGACGGTGGTCAACACGTCCGACGCCGACATCGTCGGCGCCTACACCTCCTCCAAGGACGTGACGGCGGTCGTCACCTGGAACCCGCAGCTCGCCGAGGTGGCGAAGGTCCCCGGCTCCACCATGGTGTTCGACAGCTCCAAGGTGCCGGGCGAGATCATCGACCTGATGGTGGTCAACAGCGCGACGATGGCGGACAACCCGGCCTTCGCCAAGGCGCTGGTCGGCGCCTGGTACGAGATCATGGGGCTGATGGCGGCACCGGAGACGCCGGCCGGCAAGGCGGCGCTGGAGGCGATGGCCAAGGCGTCGGGCACGGATCTCGCCGGCTACATGAGCCAGCTCGCCACCACCCGCATGTTCTACACCCCGGCCGAGGCGGTGGGCTTCGCCACCGGCTCCACCCTGGTGAAGACCATGGATCTGGTGCGCACCTTCTCCTTCCAGCACGGGCTGCTGGGCGAGGGGGCGAAGTCGGCCGACACGGTGGGCATGGTCTTCCCCGGCGGCAACATTTTGGGCAACCCCAAGAACATCAAGCTGCGCTTCGACGCGGAGGTCATGAAGATGGCCGCCGACGGAAAGCTCTGACGCATGCGGCGGGTCATCAACCGCCGGCCGGGCCGGGGCGGCTTCCTGTTCTGGAGCGCCCTGCCCTTCGCCGTCGCCGCGGCCGGCTACGCCGTCGCCTCGGCGCTGCGGCTGGCCGACAACCCCGGCGACCGGCTGCTGCCGCCACTGTCCGCCATGGCGGACGCGGTGGTGCGCATGGGCTTCACCCCCGACACCCGCACCGGCGACTATCTGCTGTGGGCGGACACCGCGGCCAGCCTGCAACGGCTGGGGCTGGGGCTCGGGGTGGCGACGGCGCTGGCTCTGCTGCTGGGGGTGGCGATCGGGCTGATCCCCTATGTGCGGGCGGGGCTGTCGGCCTTCGTCGCCGTGCTGTCGATGATCCCGCCGATGGCGGTGCTTCCGGTTCTGTTCATCGTGTTCGGGCTGGACGAGCTGTCCAAGGTGGTGCTGATCGTGGTGGGGATCGCCCCCTTCCTGATCCGCGACCTGTCGCTCAGGGTGGAGGAGATGCCGCGCGAGCAGCTCATCAAGGCGCAGACGCTGGGCGCCTCCTCCTGGCAGATCGTGCTCCAGGTGGTGCTGCCGCAGATGCTGCCCCGGCTGATCGACGCGGTGCGGCTGTCGCTGGGGCCGGCTTGGCTGTTCCTGATCTCGGCCGAGGCCATCGCGGCGACGGAGGGGCTGGGCTACCGCATCTTCCTGGTGCGGCGCTACATGGCGATGGACGTGATCCTGCCCTACGTCGCCTGGATCACCCTGCTGGCCTTCCTGTCCGACACCCTGCTGCGGCTGCTGAGCCGCAGCCTGTTCCCGTGGCAGCGCGCCGGAAAGGGGGCGTCATGAGCGCCGTCAGCGTCCGCGACCTGTGGATGGAATACCCCAACCAGGTGGTGCTGGAGCGGCTGAACCTGGAGATCGCCGCCGGCTCCTTCTGCGCGCTGGTGGGGCCGTCCGGCTGCGGCAAGACCACCTTCCTGCGGCTGCTGCTGGGCGAGGAGCGGCCGACCCGCGGCGCCATCACGGTGGACGGGCAGCCGCTGGTCGCCGAGCCGGGGCCGGGCCGCGGCGTGGTGTTCCAGCGCTATTCGGTCTTCCCGCACCGCACGGTGCTGGAGAACGTCATCATGGGGCGGGAGTTCGCGGGCTCGCGCCTGTTGGGCCGGCTGTTCGGCGCCGCCCGCCGCGCCGCGGTGGAGGAGGCGGAGGGCTGGCTGGACTGCGTCGGCCTCGCCGCCCACCGCGACAAATACCCGGCCGAGCTGTCCGGCGGCATGCAGCAGCGCCTCGCCATCGCCCAGGCGCTGATCGTGAAGCCGCGCATCCTGCTGCTCGACGAGCCGTTCGGCGCGCTCGACCCCGGCACCCGCGCCCAGATGCACGAGCTTCTGCTGCGGCTGTGGCGGGAGGAGCGGATGACCGTCTTCATGGTCACCCATGATTTGAAGGAGGGCTTCTCGCTGGCCACCCGCGTGCTGGCCTTCGAAAAACTCCGCATCGACCCCACCGACCCCGGCCGCTTCGGCGCCACCATCACCTACGACCTGAAGGTCAACGAGGAGCGGGCGGCGGAGGTGGTGCAGCCCCTGGCGTTGAGCGCCTGAGGGCCGGGTCGCTCACTGCCCGTGTCGTGGCATCGCGGACCGGGAGGCGATCAGCCGGTCGATGTTCTCCAGGAAGAACCGGAGGATCGGCGACGGGTTGTCGGCCCGGTAGCCGACCGCGATCTCGATGACCGGCGCGTCGCCGGCCAGCGGGCGGGTGACCAAGGACGGCGGCAGCAGCGATCCGACGTAGGCCGGCAGAAGCGTCACGCCGCGGGTGGACGCCACCAGCGATATTCCGGTTGCGAAACCATCCAGCACGTGGCTGGGATCCACGATGATCCCGCGCTCGCGCAGATAGCGATCGACGATGCCGCGCAGCACATGCGGCGTGTCCGAATAGCCGATGAAGGACCGCGGATCCAGATCCCGCAGGTCGATCTCCGATCGGTCGGCCAACGGGTGGTCGCCGGGCAGAACGACCACGATCGGCTCATGCGCGATGACCCTGTAGGTCACGTCCGGCTGCGGTTCGATCCGCGAGAAGCCGAGGTCGATCTCGCCGCGCTGGAGCGCCTCGCCGATGTCCGGCGAGAAGTCGCTCGACACCCGGAAGTCGATGCTCTTGAGCTGGTCCCGCAGGACGTGGGTGACGTGCGGCAGCCACTCCACCTCCTGCCCCGTCAGGAAACCCACGGCGAAGCTGGTCTTCGGAGGACGGGCGACCCGTCTTGCGGCGGCCACCGCCTCGGCCACCTGGTTCAGCGCGATCCGCGCGTGATCCAGGAACGCCCGGCCGGCGGGGGTGAGCTCGACGCCGCGCGCGCCGCGAACGAAGAGCTGGACGCCGACCTCGAGCTCCAGATCGCGAAGCTGGCGGCTGAGCGACGGCTGCGCGGTGTGCAGCCGCTTCTCGGCCGCCGCCGTCAGGCTGCCCTCCTCGGCGACCGCGAGCAGGTAGCGGAGGTGACGCAGCTCCATCGTTCCAGTCCCATGCCTGACAGGTATCGCTCCCACATATACAAAGTCCTTCTCCGCCCGGAAATCCCTGATAACTATTGAGAGGCCAACGGGGAAGTTGCTGCCGCCTAGGCATGGAGGCCCGAATTCCCCCGTTGCGCGGACCAGATGCATTCAGGAAGGCGGTGCGTGGACCGGTCGCCGACGCGCGACACCCGCCGCCACCGGCACAGGAGCGATCGATGACCAGCATTTCCATCGTCACCGGCGGCAGCCGCGGGCTTGGCCGGAACACCGCCGTCAGCATCGCGCGTCACGGCGGCGATGTCATCCTCACCTACCGCAGCGGCGCCGAACAGGCGCAGGCGGTCGTCGCCGAGATCGAGGCCATGGGCCGCAAGGCGGTGGCGCTGCAGCTCGACGTCGGCAACGTCTCCGCCATTCCCGCCTTCGTGGCGGAGGTCCGTGCGGCCCTGGCCTCGACCTGGAACCGGGACCGTGTCGATCATCTGATCAACAACGCCGGCCACGGCGCCATGGCCCCCTTCGCGGAGACCACCGAGGCGCAGTTCGACCAGCTCTTCGACGTGCACGTCAAGGGCGTGTTCTTCCTGACCCAGGCGCTTCTGCCGCTGCTCGCTGACGGCGGGCGGATCGTGAACTTCTCGTCGGGCCTGACCCGCGTCAGCTACCCGGGCTTCTCGGCCTATTCCGCCGCCAAAGGTGCGGTCGAGATCCTGACGCTCTACATGGCCAAGGAGCTGGGCGGCCGCGGCATCACCGTGAACACCATCGCGCCGGGTGCCATCGAGACCGATTTCCTGGGCGGTGCCGTGCGCGACACGCCCGCATACAACGAGGCCTTCGCCAGCATGACCGCACTCGGCCGCGTCGGCCTGCCCGACGACATCGGCCCGGCGGTCGCCAGCCTGCTCGGCCCCGACAACCGCTGGGTCACCGCGCAGCGGATCGAGGTGTCGGGCGGCCAGAACATCTGAGCGGCGTCCTGCCGACGTCACCGAAGTGGCGGGCATGCCAAAGATCATCATCCACGCGCCCGCCGGGGCCTTCGACGAGGCGGCGCGGCGCGGCATCGCCGGGGAGCTGACCGACCTCGCGCTCGATTGCGAGGCGCTGCCGAAATCCCCCTTCATGGCGAGCATGGTCTGGACCTTCTTCAACGAGTATCCCGGCGACGCGGTGTTCATGGGCGGTCGGCCGGCGACGACCGGCGTCGTCAGCGTCCAGATCCTCGCCATCCGGGGCGGCCTCGACATGGACGTGAAGACCAGGCTGATCAAGGGCGCCACCACCATTCTGGGTCGGCACCTGGGGGCAACGGAACGCCCGCCCGTTCACATCGTCATCCGGGACATCGCCGAAACCGACTGGGGGATGTTCGGCGAACACCCGGACCTGCCGGCGATGCGGGCCTCGCCACCCGACGCTCCGGCCATGGCGTAGCCTCACAATCCGCCGCCCCCGTCCACGTGGCCGTTGCCCACGCCGGTGTGCCTGTGCCATGGAAAGGGCATGCTGCGCGCCCGCATGCCCCTCCCGGTCGCCCGGGTCCTGCGCGTCGCCCTGGTGGCGGCGCTGACGATCACATCCGGTCCGGTGCTTCCGGCGGTGCTGGGCGGGGCCGTGACGATCGCGGTGGCGGGCGACGCGGAGGCGCGGTCGCGCTCGTCCGGTGGCTATTCGCGGCCGTCCTCCTCGGTGCGCACGCCGTCCGTCTCCTCCCCGTCCTCGTCGCGCTCCTCGGGCGGCTACAGCCGGCCGAGCGCCGACCGCACGCCGTCGGTGGCGTCCCCCCGCCCGTCGGCGCCGTCCAGCTTCGACCGCAACGTCTCGCGCCAGAGCGGCTACGATTCCTTGCAGGACTACCGCCGCGACCAGCAGAGACCGAGCGCCCCGCCCGCCGCCCCCGCCCAGGCGGAGCGCGAGCGTACGCCGTCCTCGGGCACCAGCCGCCGCGACGACGGTCCCTCCTGGAACTGGGGCCGGCCCGCGTCCAGCGGGCGCACGCCCAGCGTGTCGTCGCGCCCGGCCCAGCCGCAGACCGCGCTTCCGGTGCCGCCGCCGGGCTACCAGCCGCCGCCCTACGCCGGGCGGATGCCGTCGCGCTACGGCGTGACGGACGCGCTGATGTGGTGGTTCCTGCTCGACAGCATCGGCGACGTCGCCAGCGCCTACGCGCTGTCCAACGCGGCCCGCAGCCACCCCGACGATTACCGCGCCTTCCGCGCCGACGCCGAGCGTGTGGCGGCGGAAAGCCCGGAGCTCCGCGACCAGCTCGCCCGCGCGGACGCCGCGGTGGCGGAGGCCTCGGCCGAGCCGTCGCAGGACACGGCCGCCGGATCGTCGGGCGGGGGCGGCTGGGGGCTCGGCATCGTCCTGCTCATCCTGATCGTCGGAGGAGGGATCGGCTACATGGTGTTCATCCGCCGCAACCGCGGGCCGCGCAGCGACGCGCGCGGCGAAGCCAGCGCCTCGGCCCCGGCCGGCGCCTCGCGCCGCTTCCGCGTCGGCATGCCGGTGCAGGTCGACCCAACCCCCTTCCTGCTCGCCGGGGACGCGGTGAAGGTCAAGGCACCCGATGCACCCTCCGGCTCGGCCACCGTCAAGGCGGTGGGCGTGCTGCGCTTCGGCGGGGCGGATGCCAACCGGCTCTACACCGACGAGGACAGCTTCTTCGAGGTCTATGTCGGCGCCGGCGGCGCCCTGGAGGGCTGCCGCTGGTTCACCCTGATCGACGAGGTGATGCCGTCGCGGGAGGACTGGCCGGTGTGGCTCGACCCCAACGAGGGGATGCTCCATTACCACGCCTTCGAGACGCAGGATGGTGTGCTGTACGAGCGCGCCTGGGGCCCGGCGGCGGGCAACGCCCCGCCGCGCGACTATCCGGAGACCATCGCGGCCGGCGGGGGCGCCGGGCCGGTGGAGCGCAACCACACCGCCATGCTCTACCGGCGCGGCACCGGCCTTGCCGATCCGGCACCCGCCACCGAATATCTGCTGGTCGATGTGGTGGAGAACGCGGCCACACGCACGGCGTCCGTACGCCTGTACGCGGGCATCGACATCAACCCGGCCACGCTGGCCATCTGACCGCCACGCCCTCCGACACCACGACCGAGCCAGGATCGACGCGCCATGACCGCCCTGTCCGCCTTGGGAGCCGGCCTCACGGTCCTGCTTCCGCAGTTCATCCTCACGCTCGTGCTGCTCGCCGTGGGCGTGACGCTGCACACGCTCGTCACCCCCTACCGCGAGCGGGAGCTGGTGGACCAGGGCAACGCCGCCGCCGGCATCACCATGACCGGCGCGCTGATCGCCATGGCGATCCCGCTGGCCGCCACGCTGGCCAACCACACCGCCTATCTCGACATCCTGGTGTGGGGGGCGGTGGCGGTGCTGCTCCAGCTCTCCGCCTTCGGGATCGCCTTCGCGCTGGTCGGCGACCTGCGCCGCAAGATCGAGGCCGGCAACACCGCCGCCGCGTCGGTGGTGGCTGGTGTGCAGATCGCGGTGGCGCTGGTGAACGCCGGCGCCATGGCGGGGTGATGACAGCGCCCCGGCCCTTCCCCATATGACCGTCGCCCCTGCAACGAGGACACCCGCATGCTGTCGTTCCTGAAGAATCTCGCCGGATACAAGGCGGACAAGGCGATCGAGGCCGGCATCGGCTTCTACGCCAAGATCGACCCGGAAGGGCTGACCGAGACCGAGCTGCGCACCATGGAGGAGGCTCTGGACAAGCTCGGGATCGAAGTCGCGGCGGCCCAGCAGGCCTACGACAAGGAGCGCAAGGAGGCCGACGCCATCGCCGCCTTGCTGCGCCAGCGCATGGCGGCGGCGGAGCTGCTGCAGTCCCAGGCCGACGCCGAGGCGGATCCCGCCCGCAAGGCCAAGCTGGAGCAGAGCCTGACCAGCCTGCTGGGCATGCTGGAGCAGATGACGCCAGAGGTCGAGCGCGAGGAGAGCGAGGCGCAGGACGCCGCCGAGTTCGTCGCCAGCCTGCAGCAGTCCTACAAGGAGATGGCCGAGCAGTTGAAGGGCGCCCGCGCCCAGCTCGAACAGGCGCAACGCGATATGAAGAAGGCGGAGATGGCCCGCGCCCGCGCCGACCGCGAGGCGGAGTCGGCCCGCGTCGCCGCCGGCCTGACCCAGCGGGTCAGCGGCCTCGGCGTGGCGCTCAAGGCGATGCGCGAGCAGGCCGACCGCGACAACGCCCAGGCCCAGTCGGCGCAGATGAAGGCCAAGCTGCTGCGCCCGACCAAGCCGGAGCAGGACGACCCGGACATCGCCGCCGCTCTGGCCGCCGCGTCGGGAACGCCCAAGCCGGCCTCCGGCCTGTCCGACCGTCTGGCCGCGCTGAAGGCCAAGCACGGCTGACCGGAACACCGCGACGTGGCGGCTGACGCCGGCCCGCGGCCATGCCGCCGGCACGGCGCCAACCGCCCCGGTTGCGGCCGGTTCAGACCAGCTTCGCCGTCAGGCGGCGCAGGTCGACCGCGGCCTTGTCGGCGATGCGCTGGGCGGCGACCAGCACCGCGGCGTGGTCGCCCACGTCAGGCGCGATCTCGCCCGCCGCCTCCGACATGGAGTCGAGGCTCGCCGCCGCGGTCTCGATCAGGGTCTTCACCATGCCTGCGGGGCCATTGCCGCTGTCGTAGGACACCATACGCAACCCTTTCCCGTTTCGTTGATCGCCGGTCCCATGCAACGGGCGGGCCGGGGCTGATCCGGCCGGATCGCGCGGAATCCGGCGGGTTGGCTGTTGCAAAGCCGACAACGGCCGCTCCGACCGTGTCGGCAAGCGCCCATCCTCCAGGCCGCCACCCGCGGCCCCGGTTCACCGGCGCGCGCGCAATCCTGTCGGGCCGCCGCGCAGACGGGCCGGATGGCTCCGTGGGTCGCCCCAAGGCTCGCCGATGACACGGCCGGTGCAGATTTCCACGAATCCGTCGTCGGTGATCACGGGGAACAGGTGGCGGAACACCCGCACCGCCTCGCCTCGGCCGCCGCGGGCGAATGCGTCGAGCAGCATGTGATGCTCGGCGACGGTGATGGGGAAGAGGGGCGACCCCATGGCGGGCGATCCGTGGCTGATTGGTGGACGGTTCATGGCATGCAGCAAGCCGCGGGCCGCAGACACCCCCCCGATCGGCGTCGGCGATTGATCAACTAAACCAAAGACTTGACCGATTCCGACCGGCCCGGCTCCGGGTGCGGCGTGCTGCAAACTGCGACGGGATTTCCGAAACTGCGGATGAACGCGCGTTGCTCCGCCCCGCCAACAAACGCTTGCGTGCGATTAATATATTAGTATACTCCAGCCGTCGGACGCCGTCGCGCTCAGATAGGGAAACGCAGACATGAGCAACCCATTCGACCTAACGGGCAAGGTGGCGCTGGTCACCGGCGCCAACACCGGCATCGGCCAGGGCATTGCACTGGCGCTCGCCAAGGCCGGCGCCGACGTCGCGGCCGTCGACATCGTGCCGCTGGACGAGACCAGGGGGCTGATCGAGGCGGCGGGCCGCCGCTTCCACGGCATGTCGGCCGACCT
>OFDN01000868.1_pt1 | contig 22391 bp, 24 predicted proteins | sample 1520971 | NCBI WGS metagenome assembly OFDN01 (sample SAMEA94257418, study PRJEB24077) | hot springs metagenome | biome: Aquatic biome; feature: Geographical feature; material: Water | place: India | collected 2012-06-12 | depth 5 m
TTTTGTGCGGCGATGTTACGGGCATGAGGGGCATCGAGCCCCTCATGCCCGTGCCGCGACAAGGGGCCGCGGCGGAGGCTGGTCACGCTTTCAGACGCTTTTCCACTTCCTCGATTCCAAGCGTCCGGATACGGGCAACGAGCCCACCCAATCGCTTGCCGTCGAGTTTGAGCAGACCTGTCTTTTCAACCGCCTGGATTGCGGCCTCACGTTCCTTCTCTTCCAGTCGTTGCCGCCGCTCCTGAAGTTTGCGGCCTTCCTCTTCAATCGCTGCTCTTTCCTGTTCCAACGTGCGTGCCATGATGGCCCTCTCGGTTCACGCTGATCGGGCTATGAACGCCTCACCATAACCGCTCGTGGCCACTCCCGGAAGCACCGATCCGCATCCGCGATCGCGCCGTTCGTCAGCCGCCATCCGGCCCGTCATTCCGACCATAGGCCGGCCAGGTGCCCCGCCGGAGGCACTTTCCCAACCATTCCGAAAGCGTCCTGGACGCTCCGAGGGTCTGATCTCAGCCCTGTTGCAGAGAAGCACACCGAACGCACCTTTGGTGCATGGGTTCTGAAATAATTTCAATGGGTTATGGCTATATTGGTCTGTGGGCCGCTGTGGGACAGGACTTAGCCTCTCACGAAACCCACGATAATCCGCCGTTTCAGCGTGTTACGAGAGCACACGCTGCTTGCCGCTAAGCCGATTTCCTTGCTCCACCGAAGCGATTGCGCTATATACCGAGCCGGTTTCTGAGACCCCACCAGCCTCCCTGCTAGGAGGCTCGGTTTGACCATCCCCTACAAGCACTGCACGGTCCGCCTCGACCGCGGCAAATATGATCGCCTCGTCGCGCTCGCCGCGGAACGCGGATGCACGCCGTCCGACCTGCTGCGCGCGGCTGTCGATGCCTTCCTGGGATCGGGCCAGCTGCTGAGCTCCAGCCATCGCCGGATCGCCCGTATCAGCGAGTTCCAGCAGCTCGCCCTCGACATCATCATCCGCGAACAATTCCCCGAATATCGCGATCGCATCATCGCGGAAACCGACAAGCGATTGGAGCAATATCATGGCGCGTGAGGACATCCGCACGGACGGGCGTCCCGTCCCGCTCACCCATCATTCCGCGCGTGGCCGCGTGCAGCGCAATGCCGGTAATTTTACCCGCGGCAGCCAGCTTCTCACCCACGAGATGCTGATGTGGTTCTCAGGCGCGAGGCTCCCCTTCATTCTGTGGTTCTTCGCCTTCCTCGCCGCCTGGTTCATCATCATGTCGATCAAGCTCGACGAGCATGGCTTCCAGCTTGTCTGCATGAAGATCTACGCGACGCTCTGGAACTGGATCGATCTCAATCCGGGCAAGCGCGTCAACGTCACGCTTCCCAACGGCGAGATCATGCGCACCGTGATGAAAGCGGTGCCCTATATCCCCGAGGTCATCACGGCTTGGGGGGTTGCCATGCGCGGCCTCATCGGCGCCTTCCTGATCTCGGTCTTCATCACCATTCCGGCGGCCATCTGGTTCGTCGATATCTCGCATCGACGGGGTCGTTCGATCCTTCAGGAACGCCACGAACGCGGTGCCATGCTGGTCGACCGCACCGTCCTGCTCGCGGAGATCAACGAGCACAACCGTATCAAGTTCGAAGAGGATGCCGCCGACCTCTTCCCGGGCATGTCCCCGCGCCAGGTTCTGGCGCTACCGTTCCGTGCGCGCAAGGAAGCCGGCGTCCATCATCCCTACACGCTCGCCGGAATCCCTTTCCCGCACCGCACCGAGCAGTCGCATGCCATGCTCATCGGCACCACCGGCTCGGGCAAGACGACCGAGCTCAGGAGCCTCGTTCGTCAAATGCGCGAGCGCCAGGATACGGCCGTCATCTTCGATCTCACCGGCGCCTATGTCGAAGCCTTCTACGATCCATCCCGCGACACGATTCTCAATCCAATGGACGCGCGCTGCCCGGCCTGGTCGATCTTCAACGACTGCCGCACGCACAGCGAGTTTACCGCCGCCGCTGCGGCGCTCATCCCCTCGGACGGCGGTTCCTCCGAACCCTTCTGGGCGCTCGCCGCGCGCACGCTGTTCATCGAGATGTGCATCCGCTTGATAGAGCGCGGCCAGACCAGCAATCTCGCACTCTCCGAGAACCTGATGACGGCGGACCTGAAGCGTGTTCACCGCTTCCTCGCCAACACCATCGCCGACCCGCTGACGGCCCCGGAAGCGGCCCGTATGGCGGAATCGATTCGCGCCGTCTTCAATACGAATGCGCAAGTCCTGCGCTTCCTGCCGGACGAGGGCGAGCCCTTCTCCATCCGTAACTGGATTACCCGCGATAAGAAGCCCGGCTCGATCCTGTTCGTGACGTCGAACTATGTCGATCTGCCGATGAACCGGGCGCTGCTGACGCTCTGGATGGACCTTGCCATCAACCGCCTGATGACGCTGCCGCGCACGCGCAGCTTGCGCACCTGGTTCATGTTTGACGAACTTGGCGCGCTCCATCGTCTGCCGGCGATCGAGAACGGTCTTCAGACCGCGCGCGCATTCGGTGGCGCGATGATCCTCGGCATCCACAGCTTCGAGAAGCTGGTCGACGTCTATGGCGAGCAGGGGGCTCGCAATCTGGCCTCACTCGCGCGCTCCAAGCTCATCCTTGCGACCGCCGATCTCGACACCGCCGAGCAGTGCGCGCGCTATATCGGCAACCGCGAGGTCCGCCAGATGGATGAAGCCTACAGCTATGGCTACAACAACACCCGCGATGCCTCGACGCTGACCCCGCGCAAGCAGGTCGAGCCACTCGTCATCGCCGACGACATCACCAATTTGCCCTCGATGCACGGCTTCGTGAAGTTCCCCGATGGCTTTCCCGCAGCGCGGATTCTGCTCGAATGGAAGGACTATCCTCAAGTCGCCCAGGGCTTCGTCCAACGGCCCGATGTCGGGCCGGTGCGGTCAAAGCGCGGAGAGGAAGCGTTCGAGGGGGAAGAGGCAGGGGAGGCCGGCGGGCGCGACGGCTCGCTGCAGGTGGTGGAGGAGGTGGCCGAGACCACCAATCTCGCCCGCGACCTCGCCGCGAGCATCCTCTCGGCCGAGGTCGAGGAGGACGACGATGCTGCCCGGCGCGCAGGCCAGCGCGGCGACGATCGGGACGAACAGGCGACGCCTGGTACCCATGCCGCAGACAAGGCGCAGGCAGCGCGCGCCGGCGGCGAGGAGCAACCGGTCTCCGCGCGCGAGCGGGACGATCGCCGCGACGGTCACCGGCATGGCGAGACGAGCCCGCAAGTCGAGGACCAGACCCTTGTCGAGTTGCGCCAGGCTTTCGCCAGCGGCCGCGACGATGACGGCATGGATATGGGTATCTGATGCTCTCGGTAGCCGGCGTCCGCTCCGCTTCCGGTGCCGCGAACTATTTCGCGAAGGACGACTATTATACGGTTGAGGGATCGTCCGAAATCAGCGCCTGGGGAGGGGAGGGCGCCGAGGCAATCGGACTCGCCGGCGAGGTCTCCAAGGACGCGTTCGAAGGCGTCCTCAACGGCATCCTTCCAAGCGGCGAAGCGGTCGCCCAGGTCGAGAACCGGCGCGCGGGCTACGACCTCACATTTTCGATGCCGAAGTCGGCGTCGATCATGGCCTATGTCGCCGGCGACAAGCGTGTGCTCGAGGCCAACATGGCGGCCGTCAAGCAGACCATGGCCTGGCTGGAGAAAAACCTCGCGGAGGGGCGGCGCGATATCGAAGGCCGCAAGGTGCCGGTCCAGACCGGCAATCTCGTCTATGCGTTGTTCCAGCATGACACCAGCCGGGCGCTCGATCCCCAGGCGCATATCCACGCGGTGATCGCCAATCTCACGCGCATGCCCGACGGCAAATGGCAGGCGCTCCATGCCGACAAGCTCTGGAGCCACAACAGCATCATCGGCTCGGTCTACCATGCCTTCCTGCGCGCTGGGCTCGAGCGGATCGGCTATCAGGTGGACCTCAAGGGCAAGCATGGCACGTTCGAAATCTCGGGCGTGCCAAAGGGTGTGATCGGCGAATTCAGTCAACGCCGCGAGGAGATACTCGAGCGCGCGACGCAGTTGGGCATCAAGTCGCCCGAGGGCCTGCGCGAAATCACCAAGCGGTCGCGCGATCCCAAGCTCGATGTCGAGGACCGCGCGGCCCTCAAGCAGGGCTGGATCGATCAGGCTGCCGCCCACGGCTTCGACGGCAAGGACTTGCGCGCAGCAGCCGAGGCCCGTGCCGGGCTGGCGGCTCCCGAAAGCGCTTTGGAGCGCGGCTACCGCGCCATCGTCGATGCCGTCGACGGCGCCCGCCAGACGCTGGGAGCGCTGCTTCGTCCCCAGGACCCTCTGGTGGACAATGCGCTCGCCCGGGCGGTCAAGTCGCCGGGGGAAGCGCGCGCGCAGCTTGCGGTCGCGTCCGCGGTGCGAATGCTTTCCGAACGTGAGGCTGCCTGGCCCGTCAACCTGCTGAGCAAGACCGCCCTCGATCTCGGTCTCAAGGGCGTCACCGTCGACATGATCGAGAAGCGGATCGACCAGCTCGTGGCGAACCGCCAGCTCATTCCGGGCGTCGCGACCGTCGCGGACCGGACCGGCCGTATGGTGACCACGCAGGAAGCGCTGCGCACCGAGGAAAAGATTCTCGAGGCTGTTGATAAGGGCAAGGGGAAAGCCGAGCCGATCGTGGCGGCGGCCGATGCGCCGCAGCGCCTGCAGGATGCGGCGGCTCTGCCTCTCAATCCGGGTCAGCTTGCCGCCGCGACGATGATTCTCTCCTCCGCTGACCGCTCGCTCTCTGTCCAGGGCGTCGCGGGTGCAGGCAAGTCGACGATGCTCCAGGCGGTGGCGCGGGTCGCGGAAGCGGAGGGGCAGACGATCACCGGCCTCGCCTTCCAGAACAAGATGGTGGCCGACCTCGCCGAAGGGGCCGGCATCAAGGCGCAAACGATCGCGTCGTTCGTGCTCGCGAACGAGCGCTTCATCAGCGAACGGGACACACCTCGCTACGAGGCAGCGCGCGAGAAGCTCGCCGGCACCATGTTGCTGGTCGACGAGACGTCGATGGTCTCGAGCAACGACATGCTCAAGCTCCACCTGATCACCGCGGCCCTGGGCGTTGACAAGCTTGTGCTGGTCGGTGATCGCCAGCAGCTTTCCTCGATCGATGCCGGCAAGGCCTTCGCCATGATCCAGGCGGGCGGCGGCACCACGGCCCGCATGGACCAGAATATCCGTCAGCGCACCGACCAGCTGCGCACGGTCGCCGCGCTCGCCAATATCGGCAAGGCCGGTGCGGCGATGAAGGTGCTGGGGGATCGAGTGGTCGAGGCGGCCGAGCCAGCCGCCGCCGCCGCCGACATGTGGCTTGGGCTTGACCCGCAAGAGCGCGAGGCGACTGCCGTCTTTGCTTCGGGCCGCGATGCCCGGGCTATCATCAACCAGCGCATCCAGGACGGATTGATTGCCGAGGGCAGCGTCAAGGGCGAGGCGATCCATCTCACCGTCTACGAGCGAGTCAACACGACCCGCGAGGAGCTGCGCTATGCTTCGACCTATCGGCAGGGCCAGACACTGGAGGTCGGTCGTGGCGGTGCGCAGGACGTCGGCATCAGGGCAGGGCGCTACGACGTCCTGAAAGTTCATGCGAATGGGAAGGTGGAGCTAGCCGACGGGCGCAGGAGGATTCGGTTCGATCCCCAGAAGCTGTCGCCGACGGAACAGCGCGACCGGCTGCAGCTCTCCCAGAAAAAGGATCTGCAACTGCGTGAAGGCGACCGCATCCGCTGGACCGCCAACGACAAGGAGCGCGGCTTGCATAATGCCGAGCTCGCCCGTGTTATTGGCGTCGATGCCAATGGCGTGAAGGTTGAGACTGCAGACAAGGCGCTTCTGACGCTCGGCCTCGGTGACCCGATGCTGTCCCGGCTCGACCTTGCCTACAGCCTCAACATGCACATGGCGCAGGGAATCACCACCGACAAGGCGATCACCGTCATGTCGGCGTACGAGCGCAACCTCTCGAACCAGCGCCTTTTCAACGTCGGCGTCACCCGCGTGCGCGACGAGCTGACCATGATCGTGGACGACAAGGAGAAGCTCGAGCGTCAGCTCGACATGAATCCGGGCAATAAGACCTCCGCGCTCGAGACGCTCGGCCGTCTCGATATCGACGGCAAAAAGGGACCCGGCGCTCAGCCCCGCGAGAAATTCGACCCAGGACCGATCGACGGCGTCGACCTCTCGGATCTCCCGCCGCTTGTAACCGACCTGCCGCCATTGCCCGACAACTCGGCCTCGGCGTCAGCTGCCAAAAATCCGAAGGCGCCGCCGGACGTGAAGTCCGATCGCAGCGATCCACTGCCGCCGCTGCCGGAGCGCAGCCTGGGGCTCGACTTGTGAATGGACATACCGCCGGCGTGGTGCCCGCGGCGAAGAGAAGGAGACGAACAATGGGTTGGGACTTCGAGCAGGCCGGTAAGTTCGGCAGTGAGAAGGCGGCGGACGACTATGCCCGACGAAACAATATCGACCCGCGCGACGTCCAGATTACCCGCAAGGGCGAAGAGATCGAGCTCAACATTCGCCGCTCGGCGCTCGACAGGCGAAACCTGCGAGACAATGGCGAAGGCAGGCGGGACGGCTGGGGCTGAGAGCGCGGCCATGGAAAAGCTGAATATCGTTGGCTCGATGCTGGGTTCGATCGTGCCGGTGCTCGTCCTTGTGGGCTCGGCTGCGATCCTGTTCGCGATCCTGGGCGGAGCCCTTGGACTGTCCGGTCCACCAGCACCTGTTGCCAAACCCCTCATGACCCGGCGCGAGGAGGCCATGCTCGTCGTGCTCGAGGAGATCTTCCCCATGTATCGTTTCCATGCGCAGGTGGCGATGGGCGCGCTTCTGAAAGCGCCGGCACGGCCTGGCCGACGATCTTCGCCAGCCGATCGCAATGCGTTCTCGCAAAAGATCGTCGACTTCGTGGTTCAAGACCCGACCACTGGCAAGGTGGTTGCTCTCATCGAAGTCGATGACTGGTCGCATAGCGCGGCGAGGAACCGCATCCGCGACGCCATGACATCTGGTGCGGGCTATCGCACCTTTCGCATTCCCGCATCGGCTCGGCCCACCATCCCGGCGGTGCTTCGGGTGGTTGGCCCGCTTCGGGAAGAGTCACTTCAGATCGCCTTCGAAGGATAATCGGCGATGGGACTGGATGACCGGGATTATATGCGCGAGCGCTACCGTGCTCGCTCCAGAGACACCAGATGGAATGACCGCGCCGGACGGGTCGAGGGAGCCTGGTTCGATCCCGTCAACCATGGCTTCGAACAGCAGCGCAGCCGGTAATGGCAGTTCCCGCCCTCAGCGTCGTGGCATATTTCGCTGGCTGCCGTTCGCGCTGTGCTTTCTGTTGGTCGCAATACCGGCCTGGCACTCCCTGAAGCGGGAGGGATGGTTTCCCCATTCGGGACCGGACTTGCCGTTCCCGGAGACCGGCAGCGTTACAGTCAGTTCTGCCGTCAATCCAGTGTCTGCGTCCGCGCGCATGGCGGTGACGACGTCCAACGCCAATGCGGTAGTCCAGCTCTTTGAACCTCGCAGCGGGCGGCATGTGATCTCGGTTTATGTTCGTAAGAACGACCACGCGACCGTCGCAGTCCCACCGGGCACCTATCAGATGAAGGTTGCGGAAGGTCAACGCTGGTACGGCCAGAAAGCGTTCTTCGGTTTTTCGGCCACCTATGAGACCGTCACACTCCCGATGACGTTCACGCGCGGTCGCGGCAACGGTATCGATCTCCGCAGGCGCCCAGATGGAACGCTTCCCATGCGGCCGAATTGGAGAGCGCCGAGCCCCATATAGCGCTCTCGTTCTGGGGCCATCGCGTGGCCGTCAAGATGAAGGCAGACTGGTCGAACTGGTTGCGGCATATGAGCACGGTGCTAGCTCGCTCTCCCGTTCAGCGCGCAATACAGCATCGCCTGACGTGAAGCGCTCACCTTTGTTCGGGCGCTCCGCCGTCTTTTCCCGGACGACACCGATACCAACACCTTCGAAGCCTGGTATTGAGAACGAAATCTAGGCGATGCAACTCGTCAGCCTTGGTTGCAAACTTGACCAAGGCTATTCTTCTCAAAGCTGGACCGTTTGTTCGCAATCCGTCTGGTGCTGGCGCAGTGTGCCTAAGCAGAGGCACGCAAGAGACTACGTTTCTGCCCGCCGGAATATTTCGATAAAGGTGGCCGTTGACTGAGTCCTTCGGACACCATGCCTGCCGTGACCGCGGTTTTTCAACAAGCCTGATTTGAGGAGTTCACGCGCGTTAGAGACAAAGGAAGGCGTAGGCCCCCACCATAGTCAGAAATGTTCGAATGAAGCGGCGCGCACGCATTACGTCCCACCTTCGATGTCTAGACGAGGTGCCGGCAACGCTTCACCAGGCAGCGAACTAAGCCGGCGGGTAATGCCCTGGTTGAAACTGTGGTGATTTCAATCTATATGTAACTGACTCAACAGGAATGATCAAATGGTTCGTCCGGGAAATATGGGCTTCGTAGATGCGGATCGTGTCCTCCACGACCGCATCGTGGCAAGCACCGACCGCATAATTAAAATGATGCCGGCGGCGGCAAAGGCCGCCGCCATCAGCAGTATCGACGTGCCCAGCCTGGTCTTTCATCTCGCTCTTGGCATTCCGGCGGTCGAAACGGATAACCCGGAAGCTGCAGAGAGGATCACGAATGCCATCGCTTTCAAGCGACGGATGATCGACGCGGCGGGCGGCGCGCTGACTGCAGAGAGGGTGCGCACGCTGCTCGGACACAAGACGATCCAGGCCGTCTATAAGGCTGTGAAGGACCGGCGATTATTGATGGTCGAGGACAATGGGACCAAGCTTTTCCCGGTGTTCCAGTTCGACGGCAACGCGATCCTCCCAGGAATTGCGAAGGTTCTCAGTGCCGCTCCGCATACGACTGGCTGGGCCATCCTGCAGTTCCTCATCGGCGGCGATGAAGGTCTTGATGGCATGAGCCCCATCGAACTCCTCAAGGGCAGCGACGCAGAGGTCGAACGCATCGTGCGGTTCGCCCGTGCCCTCGAAGACTGACGAATATGGCGGCGGAAGGGAGGATTCCCGTTGCAACGACCGCTACGGGCAGGGTGCTCCATCGGGTTCACGGCGCGACGGTCGCTGCCAGATGGTATGGCCGCATGGACGCGACCTGGCGGTGGGACGATCCAGAAGGCAAATTCGGTGTTCTCTATCTTGGCAAGACGCTCATAGGTCCTTTTGCGGAAACTCTGCTGCGGACGCCAAACGACCGGGATGTCCTTTGGGATCAGGTGGCCAGGAGACGCGCGGCAACCTTCATTACGACCAGGCCCATCCGACTGGCCAAGGTCCATGGACCGGGCCTCGGCTGGTTCAGGACTACCGTTGCGAGTGTCTCGGCCGACTTCGATCCGGTTGACAATCCAGGCGCCTATGCGGTGCCGCAGCAGATTTCCGCCCGCGTTTATGAGAACACGAGCCTTGACGGCATTCAGTACCGATCGCGGTTCGATAGCGACGAGCTATGCATCGCGCTTTTCGATCGGGCCGATGATGCAATCACGCTGCGCGCCGAGGGAGTGGCGATCAGCAAATCCTGGGCAAAGAAGCTCCTTTCTGACCGTGGCTACACACTGATCGAACTCTGAACCTCGTCTGGGCTTTCACGGCGCAATTCCACTCGCGGGGCGGTCGAAAGACCGATAGGCGGAGTCGACAAGGATGCGCTGTTGCAGAGCTGTGGATGCCTGGGCCATCGCCGGATGGTAATTCGGCATGGCATAGGCCTGCCATTCTGGCGCCGTTTTCATTGCCGGCTCTTCAAGGTTGTTGGATTTCGCTGCGAGACAGGTTAGCCGGCGCCGCGCAACCCGGCATCAAAGAAACTTGTCGCCGGCATGGTCTTCGAACCTAGCCGCATCGCGGACATAGCCTGCAACTGTATCGAGCGACTTGTGACGCGAATGGTCCTTCATTTTGAAAAGGTTCGCTCGCCTCGCGGCCGCCTCGGTAAGGAAGCCCGCGCGGAGAGAATGGCCGGAGAAGAGGGCCGGGTCATAGCCCGCTGCCGATGCGCAGGTTTTCACTAAGCGGGATACGGTCTTGTCTGTCATCGGATCGGCCGTAACTGCGTCGCCCCGCGTGAGCCGGCGGAAGACCGGGCCTGTCCGCGGCTTGCCGGTAACAGGATCGGAACCCCTCAGATCGGCTGCCTCCAGCCAGTCGCCGAGCAAGCTCACTGGTCGGATATGCCGGCCTTCGGGGATCGCAATTTCCTGGCCTTCAGCCTCCTGATCGCCTTTCGAGCGCGGAATCGTGATCCGCACGCCGCCCGCCTCGAAGGCGAGATCGGACAAGAGCATGGCGGCGATTTCCGAACGGCGGAACGCGCCCGCCATGCCGACCGCCAGGATCGCCCGGTCGCGCTTGGCGCGCAAGCCCGAGCCCGTGATGGTCGCGAGCATGGCGGTGAGCACATCCGCCGCCGCCGGCGTCTTCTGGTCCTTCTTGCGCGCATATTTACGGCGCACGCCCGCCATCATCTGGGCGATGACGCCAGCAGCGTCCCGCGCACTGGGCGAGGCGAGACCCACCTCCTTGTGATGGTGATTGATCGCCGCGACGCGACGGCCGATCGTGACGGGCGCGATGCCCGCTTCGGCCTCGACATGCGCGAACAGTGCGACGATGTCGGGATGCGCGGGCAGCGCCTCGACATTGCGTGCGTCGCAGAAGTCGCAAAAGCGCTGCCAGTCCGTGGCGTAGGCCTTTTGCGTCGAATGAGCCTTGGACGCCGCCAGCGTGTCGCGCGCGCCCTCAATCTCCGAGAGCAGATCGGGCGGAAGATTATTTGAAATCGGAAGCAGGTCGCGGGTCATCAGACATGACCTCGCATGCCGCCCCTTCGGCCGAGGGACGCCTCATGGCGATCTAGTGCGCGTGGCGGCTCGGCTGTCATTTCGACGCGGCCCGGCCGAGCTGAGCGAGCTTGGCGTCGAAGAAGGCCTCGCTCCACAGGCTGAGCGACTTGGCGTCGGCAGGACGCAGGAAGCGCTCTACGTCGGCAGCGGCCGCGCTCCAGTCGATCGCCCCAATCTTCGCCTTCAGGCTCTGGACGAGCCAGACGCCGTCGATCTCCAGCACCTCGTTCTGCCACGGACCCGTCTGCAGAAGCGCGGCGCCGAGCAGCGGGAGGTTCGGATAGATGCCGTTCGCGACGTACCAGGAGAAATCGAACCAGTCGCGACCCTTCAAATAGGGCCTGCAAAGGAGCGCGTGGATCTTCAGCGCAAAATTCGAGGCGAGATTCTGGTGCCGCACCTGATAATCGGCAGGGAAATCCAGAAAGGTCGTCGCTTCCCCCGATCCGGCCGGCGGATTGGTGTCGATTTCGAGCTTGATCCTGATCGGCCTGGCACGCCCTGGCCCCGCAAAGCTCAGATTGAGCTGGCTCGCGATGGAATCGTCCTTGAGGATCGCTTCGCGCACCGCCCGGTCCATCTTGTCTCTGGGCTGAGCCTCGAGCTTCAGGCCGAACTGAGCGAACACCTCGACCAGCGCGGAGAGGTATGGAGACCACCGAAATTCCGGGTCGGGCGCGCGCAGCAGAAAATTCAGATCCTCCGAAAAGCGCGGAAGTGCGTGGAGAATGCGCAGGCTCGTTCCGCCCTGGAAGAGGGCGACGTCGAAGAAATCGGCGCGCCAGAGCGCATAGAGCGCGATCTCCTGGATGATCTCTTTGGTCGCATTCTCTTCCTCGAGGGCATTGGCGGCGCGGTAATCGCGCAGCTTCTTCTGGATAATCTCAATCATTAGTGGGGCCTTTCGGCGAACGCGGCCGGCTCGCGGGCAGAGCAAGCTCCAGTGCGTGCAGGAAGTGGTTGACCAGCTTGTGCTTGTACACCGGCGTCAGCTTCGCCAACTCCTTGCGCTTGAGCGAGAGGAGGCGGTCTTCGTCGATCCGCAACCCGCTCGTGAGCCAGTCGAGACCTGTCCAGCCTTGCTTGCGCAGGGCGACGAGATCGAGGAGGGCCCGCAGAGGGCTCGCGACAAAAGCAGTGAGGGCGCCGAACTTCTCCCGCTCGACGCCGACCAGATACTGATAGTCTTGGATGGCGAGGGGGTGAAAGGTGAAGCGGCCCATGTGGGGCGTGTCGAATTCCAGCGATTTTCGCCTAGGGGTCACGCTCGCGGTACTGTAGACCGCCTCGGGAATCCAGCCATGGTGGGCGAGGGCGGTCTCGAAGGAAACATAGCTTCCCGGTAGGAAAGCTTGGGCGACCGCGAAAGGATGAATGGCATCCGATCGATATCGGCTTCCCAGGAGATAGGTTCCGCGCTTCAGACGAATGAGCGAGCCATCTTTCAGCGCACGATTGACGAGCGCATAGCGACGTGCCGAGCCGCCGCCGACGGCCTCGCCGAGTTGACGCTCATCAAACACACGGCCAGCGAGATTTCCATCGGACAAGGCGGAGGCGAGGGCGTTCATAAAATTCCTAATACTTCCATAATATGAAAGTTTCAAGAATTTCTTGTAAGGGCAGGGGAGGTGGCCGCAAGCGCCGATCCTCGTCCCGGAGGTCTTGATACCGTCCACAATATTGAATAATATCTGCACAGGAGACTTCGACGATTAACAAACCCGTTACGCTTAATGTTCGGCTCAGCGGCGCGCTGAGCGATTTCGTTGCGGCCAATGTCGGCGCGGATGGCAGCTACGAAAATGTCAGCGGATATGTGTGCGATCTCATTCGCCGGGACAAGGAGCGCCTTGAAGCGGAACGGTTCGAACGTCTCAAGGCCGAGTTGACCCAGGCATTCGATGGGCCCGAAGCCAGCTTCACCGCGTTGGACGCGGATGCTGTGATCGCCCGCAACCGCCGCAACTGATCATGGCAGCTTATCGCGTTTCCGCGATCGCTGGGCAACGGCTCGACGAGATATTTGCCTATACCAGCGACAAATGGGGCGACGCCCAGGCTGAAAGCTATGTTCGCGGCCTGTTCGATTGCTTCGATCGGATCGCTCGGCGTGAAACCACATGGCGAGCGATCCCGACAGAGTTCGGTGTCGATGGCTTTTATGCGCGGCATGAACATCATTATGTCGACTGGCGGACCCTGTCAGACGGAACCGTGGGCATCGTCTCGGTGCTGCATGAGCGCATGCATCAGATGGATCGTTTCCGCGATGATATGGCGCCCTGAACGTGCTGCCCCGCAAGCACGTCAATCTGTCGTCGCCGCACCATTTCTGAACTGCCGTGACGAACCTCTGAGAGCTAATTCCTATGTCCGAGAATCCCATTTATCGGACATAGCTATCCCGATTTCTTGGGGCACTGCCTATCACCAAGCAATCCGTCGATGCGGCATGGACTGTTGGTTGAGCCTCCCAGTGATCGACCGCCACTTGCGATATGGTAAATCTCTGCGCGGGATCACGCAAATGGCTCAATCTCTTCGCTCAATATCTCCGATCGACCAGATCGCGACCACGTCTTCTGAGAGCGGGTTCTCGACCCGCAGTTCCTCTGGCGAGAGCGCAACCAGGCATATCGGCTTTTGCTCGACACCTGCTGGCTGAACACAGCGAACTGGCTGACCATCAGGCAATTTGCCGACGCGCCCGGTCAGCCACAGCACGAAGCCGCGTGCCGCATTCAGTTGATCTGGCTCCACCTGCTTCACGGCGTCGAAGGCGCGTGGGAACCGTTCCTTACCAGCGAGATCGGAAGGTCCGATCAGACCGATCGCAAGGGTCTGTCCGGGCAACGTTATGGGCTTCGCATCGGTCGCGACGGCTTGGCCGACATTTTGCGAGCAGACTTCCGATGAGGACCACGGCCACCGGACCCAGAGGCCTTCGATCTTGCGAGATGAGGCGACCGCATCGGCAAGGTTCCATTCCGATGCCTGCCATTCAGTCAACTGTACGTTGATACGCAGCGCCTTGACTGCAGCATCGTAGCGCCAACTTAAGAGGGGCTCCGCGCCCTTCGGCGCTGGACCGGTGCAGCCGAAAGGGATCGCCAGTTCGAAACGGCGTCCCGCAAGCTTGGCGACATCTTGCGGCAAGGGACGCTCGGATGCCAAGGCATCGGCCGCACGATCGCCGAGAGTGAGAATATCAGCGCGCCCCAATATGCGGGGCTGTTCAGGCGGACGCGGCGTAACGATCACGGCCGGTTGCTGCGGAGCCAGGGCAGGCGAACTAGGGCCAGGCGAACTCGATCGCCCGATAAAGTAGCCGGCCGTACCGATTGCCATAGTGGCGGCAAGCGTGCCGGCAATCACAAGGCGGCTGGTCCTGGGGCTTGGCTCATGCATCCAGCCATTGATAGGCAAAATGATGAGTTCTCTCCAGACCATAATCGACGCGGCTGGGTGAGCCCAATCATTGACACGTGCAAGCCATCGTTCGAGGCAGTTTGTGATGACGGTAGATCAAGTTCTCACCTTGTTGGTGTTAGCCGGGGTTGTCGTGATGATGATCTGGGATCGTCTGCGCGCCGATGTCGTGGCGCTGACTGGGGCTGCCATTCTCCTGATGACCGGGGTTGTCCGACCGTCAGAAGTCCAAGGGGCATTCGCCAGCCCGGCGATCATCGCTCTGGCCTCGCTATTTGTCATTGCATACGCGCTCGAGCTCTCCGGTCTTCTCGACCGGGCCATCAGCCTGGGGGTCTCCTTGTGCCAACGGATGGGGCCGAAGGGACTTTGGCTGCTGCTTTCGATGATCGGCGGGGTCTCCTGCTTTCTCAACAGCACACCTATCGTCGTGCTCGGCGCACCCGTCATCCGCGACGTTGCCAACGCCCTTCGGCAGTCGCCGAAACGGTATTTGATGCCGCTTTCTTACATCACCGTGCTTACTGGTTGCTGCACCCTGATCGTTACCTCGACCAATCTTCTTGTCGACGACATGGCGCGTATCGCTGGTCAGCCGCGATTTGGCATTTTCGAGATTACGCCTGTGGGGCTGCCGATGGCCATAGTCGGTGGACTCTACCTGTTTCTCATCAGCGGCCGCCTGCTTCAACATAAAGATCGCGAAGAAGACGTGTCACCGGTGGATATATCGCATATCGCCAGCGCCCAGGTCGGCGAAACGCCCGCTTAAGCTGCGCAAGGCCCTGACCGCACTGGGGGTGTTCGTCGGCGCAGTCTCCCTGGCGGCGCTCAACGCTGCGCCCATTGCCGCGACGGCCCTCGCAGGCGCGGTGCTGCTTATCCTATTGCGTGTGATCACCGCGGACGAAGCTTATAGTGGCCTAAAGCCCCAGATCCTTGTTCTCATCGCGGGCATGGTGGTGATCGGTATCGCCATGGAGGAAAGCGGGCTCGCCGACGCCGCATCTGAGATGTTGATCGCCAGCGTCTACGGGCTGAGCCCGCTAATTGCGCTGATCGTGCTTTATCTCGTGACAATGGTCCTGACCGAGCTCCTGTCCAATGCCACCGTGGCTGTGTTGATCACACCGGTTGCGGTGGCACTCGCGGAAAGCCTCGCCGTCAGCCCGCGTCCGTTTCTGGTCGCCGTGATGATGGCGGCGAGTGCCGCCTTCGCCACCCCATTCGGCTACCAGACAAACGTCATCGTCTATCAGATGGGAGGTTATCGTTACATGGACTTCGTCCGCGTTGGCCTACCGCTCAACCTGATCACGTGCGTCGCGGCGATTCTCGCGATACAGCGTTTCTTTCCGTTCTGAGCCACAGTTGGAAACGATCCGGCTCTAGCGGTGCCTAGGCGGTTTTCGAAGGCGCCTGCAGCTCTTGGCAGTCCGTCTACGGTCTCAATTGGTGGCCGGCAGCACGCCGCCCAAGCCGAAGCCAATGTAACCGTCAAAGCAAGAGAACTGCGCCCCTTTTGATGCGCTGGTCGGCGGCCCCCCCACTGGCTCGTCAAACTAGTGCGCGAGTATCGCGGTGCGTGTGCCAGTCGGATTGGCACCCAAGGGCCGGCCGGTGCCCACTTTGCCGAAGAAAACAAAGATAGTTCGAGGCCTTGCCCCATCGGCCGGATTGCAACCATAAAGGCTGGAATGCTCATGAGGTTGCTTTGGGCCCACAAAGGACGTTTTCCATCGAATGGCTGATGCGCGACTCGCTCTCCTCATTCTCGCGCTCCCGTTTCTCGGTAGTCTGGTCGCTGCATTCCTGCCAGCGCGCGCAAGAAACTGGGCCTCGATCCTCGCCGGCGTGGTCACGCTGGGCGCCTTGGCGCTTCTGTTCGGCTTCTATCACGCCGTCTCCGACGGCATAACGGTTCGATACATCGAGCCCTGGCTCCCATCATTGGGGCTCGATTTCACATTCAGAATTACCGGATTTTCTTGGCTCTTTGCTCTTCTGATCCTTGGGATCGGTGCCCTCGTGGTACTCTATGCCCGTTATTACATGTCACCAAAGGATCCGGTGCCGCGCTTTTTCTCGTTCTTGCTGGCATTCATGGGGTCCATGCTCGGCATTGTACTGTCGGGCAATCTCCTCCAGATCGTGTTTTTTTGGGAGCTGACAAGCCTCTTTTCGTTTTTGCTGATCGGCTATTGGCATCATAATCAGAGTGCGCGCGATGGCGCGCGAATGGCGCTGATCACGACTGCCGCCGGCGGAGTGTGCCTGCTTATCGGCTTCCTGCTGCTTGGTCGGATCGTTGGCAGTTACGATCTCGACAAGGTACTGTTGGCCGGCGATCTGATCCGTACCCACGATCTCTACCTGCCCACACTGATCCTGGTTTTGATCGGCGCCTTCACCAAGAGCGCACAGTTTCCCTTCCATTTCTGGCTGCCGCACGCGATGTCGGCTCCCACCCCTGTGTCGGCCTATCTCCACTCGGCGACGATGGTGAAAGCCGGCATCTATGTGCTGATCCTACTCTGGCCAGTCCTTGCCGGAACCGGGACCTGGTATCTGATCGTCACGACCGCGGGACTGACGACTTTGCTCGTCGGCGCTTGGGCTGCGATCTTCCAGCACGATCTGAAAGGCCTCCTGGCTTATTCGACGATCAGCCATCTCGGGCTCATTACCCTGCTGCTGGGGCTTGGCAGTCAGCTCGCAGCCGTTGCTGCGATCTTCCACACCGTGAACCATGCAACTTTCAAAGCGTCGCTCTTCATGGCTGCAGGGATTATTGATCACGAGACGGGAACCCGCGACCTTCGGAAGCTGAGCGGGCTCGTCCATTACATGCCTGTAACCGCAACGCTGGCGATGGTAGCGGCCGCGGCCATGGCCGGGGTGCCTCTGCTCAATGGTTTTCTCTCGAAGGAGATGTTCCTGGCCGAGGCGCTCGAGGCGCACAGCGGCACATTCCTCGACTGGGCGTTGCCAATGCTCGCAACACTGGCAAGCATGTTCAGTGTCTTCTATTCCCTACGCTTCATCCATCAGGCCTTCTTCGGCCCTCCGCCTACCGAGCTTCCCCGCACGCCGCATGAGGCGCCCCACTGGATGCGTTTGCCGGTCGAGATTCTTGTGCTCTTGTGCATTCTCGTCGGAACGATCCCGGCCCTGACGATAGGTCCCTTCCTCGACATGGCGGTGCAATCTGTGCTGGGCAGCAGGACGCCCGCCTATAGCCTGGCCGTCTGGCACGGCTTCACTTTGCCTCTGCTCATGAGCACGATAGCGCTCGTCGGAGGAGTAACCTTCTACCGGCTCTTTGGTGGTCGCCTCAACACCATGACCAGTCCCCCCATCATTGGCCGGCTGAAGGGCAGACGAACGTTCGAGGTTGTGCTCGCAGCCCTCATCGATGGAGCGCGTGCTGCCTATCGACTGGTGAGTACAAGCCGACAACAGGTCCAGTTGCGCCTTCTGGTCGTCACCGCGATCGCAGCAGGCGGCCTGCCCCTTCTTTCGCTTGGTTATAGCTTCGGCACGCTCGGCCCCACCCTACTCGATCCGGTCTTCGCCGTGCTCTGGCTGCTGGGCAGCGCGGCGGCGATCGGCGCGGCCATTCAAGCCAAATTCCACCGCCTCGCCGCGCTCGCCATGGTAGGGGTCGCCGGTCTTTCGACCTGCATCAGCTTTATCTGGTTGTCAGCTCCTGATCTTGGCCTCACCCAACTGCTTGTGGAGATCGTGACGCTGGTCTTGCTGTTGCTGGGATTGCGGTGGCTGCCTCAGCGGTTCCCAGAGTTCTGGCGTGACGATCAGGTCCCTTTCAAGGTGCGCGTCCGCCGCAGCGGCGACCTAGTACTGGCCGTGATGGGCGGCGTCGGCGTGGCGGCAATCGCTTACGCGATCATGACTCGCCCTGCACCGAGCGGTATTTCGGACTTCTTCATGCAGCGGGCTTATCCGAGCGGTGGCGGGACCAATGTTGTCAATGTGATTTTGGTCGATTTTCGAAGCTTCGATACGCTGGGCGAGATAACGGTGCTGGCCATCGTAGCGTTGACGGTGTTCACGCTCTTGCGGCGGTTCCGCCCTGCCGCCGAGAGCATCGAATTACCCGACCAGCAGAAGGTGCAGAATGCCTTCGATGACGCCCATGACGACAATGCGTTTGGGGATACCGCCGAACACTATTTGCTTGTGCCGCGAGTCATTATGGAATGGCTATTTCCGTTCATATTGACCTGCGCGCTCTACCTCCTGGCCCGTGGCCACAATCTTCCTGGTGGCGGCTTCGCGGGCGGGGTTACGGCATCGATTGCAATCATCCTGCTCTACATGGCCAACGGAACTCGATCGGTTGAGGCAAGGCTTCATGTGCAACCGGTTCGCTGGATCGCTGCCGGACTTTTGTGCGCAGCTGCGACCGGCGCGGCCGCTTGGTTATTCGGCTACCCTTACCTGACGACGCACTCCAGCTATCTCGATCTGCCAATCATCGGCGAGATCCCCATCGCCAGTGCTCTGCTGTTCGACATCGGGGTCTTCGCTGTGGTGGTGGGTACGACCGTTCTGATCCTTATCGCGCTCGCGCACCAATCCATCCGCACGCCAGCGGCACGCCGATCGGCGACAAGCTCTCCGGTTGACAGCGACAGCCAGGAGAGGTCCGCCTGATGGAGGTCGTGCTCGCACTTGCCATTGGCTTCCTGACGGCCTCCGGGCTCTGGCTCCTCTTCCGGCCCCGCACCTTCCAGGTCGTGCTGGGCCTCTCGCTCCTCTCCTACGCGGTTAACCTGTTTATCGTCGCAGCCGGTCGGTTGCGTATGGACGCACCGCCGATCGTCGGCAAGGAGGTCGCCGACCCCGCGCTCTACGCGGACCCTGTCCCCCAGGCTCTCGTTCTGACGGCGATTGTCATCTCCTTTGCGACGACGGCGCTTCTCCTGGTTGTCCTGCTCGCCTCACGAGGCCTGACCGGAACAGACCATGTAGACGGCGAGGAGGACGATCAATGACAGGCTGGATGCAGCATTTCATCATCGCCCCGATCGTCTTGCCAATGGCGGTCAGCGCCGTCATGCTTGCATTCAACGAGCGGCGGCGGGCGTTGAAGCGGGTGCTCAGTCTGACCACCATGGCCGGGCTGGTCGTCATTGCAGCCTTGCTTCTGTGGCAGGCCGACGGTCGCCTCGCTATCGGTGACACCGGTCCTGCAGGAGCCTATCTTCTCGGCAACTGGCCTGCTCCCTTCGGAATAGTGCTGGTCGCGGATCGGCTTGCAGCCCTGATGTTGCTCGTCACGAGCGTACTCGGGTTCACTGCGTTATTCTATGCCTTGGCGCGCTGGGACCGCTCGGGGCCGAGGTTTCACGTGCTGTTCTTGCTACTGGTGGCCGGAGTGAACGGTGCCTTCCTCACCGGCGATATCTTCAACCTCTTCGTTTTCTTCGAGGTTCTGCTGGCGGCCTCCTATGGTCTCATCCTGCATGGCTCGGGCGCGGAACGGACGAAGGCGAGCCTTCATTACATCACTATCAACATCGCAACATCGCTACTCTTCCTGATCGGGGTGGCAATAATCTACGCTGTGACTGGTACACTCAACATGGCTGATCTCGCGTCGCGGATCCCGATGGTGCCGGCCAGTGATCTGATGCTGCTGGAAGCCGGTGCCGCGATCCTTGGCGTCGCGTTTCTCGTCAAGTCGGGTATTTGGCCCCTCAGTTTCTGGCTGCCGCGCACCTATGCCGCGGCGGCACCGCCAGTCGCGGCCATCTTCGCAATCATGACCAAGGTCGGCATCTATATCGTCCTGCGCCTGACTTCGCTGATGTTTGACGACACATCGGGCGACGCAGCGGGGTTCGCCGACCAATGGTTGATCTGGGCAGGTTTCGCGACAATGCTATTCGGCACGCTGGGTATCCTTGCGACCCGCTCACTTACACACGTCGCAGGTCATTACGTGCTGGTCTCTTCGGGGACGCTGCTGGCGGCTATCGGCCTGGGTGGCCAGGCTTTGACCGCAGCACTGCTGTTCTACCTCGTGAGTTCGACCCTCGCGGTGGGCGCGCTTTACTTGATCATCGAGCCCGTTGAACGCAACGCGGACGAGGAAGACATCATCGCGGGTATCGCCGAACCGGTGTTCGACGACGAATATACCGGCGCGGTGGTGGGGGAAGAAACCGAAATCGGCGTGGTCATTCCTGGCACTATCGCGATCCTGGGCGGCGGATTCATCTTCTGCACGCTCCTCCTTGCCGGACTGCCGCCCCTGTCGGGCTTCATCGCGAAATTCGCGATCATCGATGCCCTGTTCGATGACGTCATCATCGAACCTGCCGCATGGATCCTCATCGCTCTCATCATCCTTTCCGGCCTGGCCACGCTAATAGCCATGACCCGGGCCGGCATCGATCTGCTGTGGACACCCGGAGAGGATTCTCCGGCTCGACTGAGTGTGATCGAAGTCGCGCCCATCGGTGTCCTGCTCGCCGCTTGCCTGGCGTTGATGGTGGGAGCCGGGCCCCTGTATCGCTACATGGAGGCCACCGCTGCAGCACTCGCCGACCGCTCAAGCTATATCGATATCGTCCGCTCCGCCCCGCGCGCCGGCGAGGACCCATCGTGAAGCGCCTGTTACCATTTCCCCTGCTTGCAACCGCGATCTTCGGCATGTGGGTGCTGCTGACCGGTTTCTCGCTTGGTCATATTCTGCTCGGAGCGGTGATCGCGATCCTGCTCTCGCGCGTCATGCTGCCCCTCGCGCCCGCACGGCCGCGTATCCGGTTTGGCAAGGCCCTGATGAAGCTCACCGCCATCGTTTTTGCGGACATTGTGAGGTCGAATATCGCCGTAGCCCGTATCGTCCTTTTTCGACCGTCCGAACGGAAGTCCGGCTTCATCCGTCTGCCGATCGAGCTAGATAACCCTTATGCGCTGGCCACACTTGCGATCATCATCACCGCGACACCGGGCACCTTGTGGCTGCAGCACGAAGCCCACAACAAGATCGTGTTGATCCACGTCCTCGATCTGGTGGACGAAGCGCAATGGATCGAGCTCATCAAGAACCGCTACGAGACGCTTCTGACGGAGATATTCGGTTGAACACGTTGATCCTGGCTCTGGCCATTACCGCGGCGCAGATCATCCTCGGCCTCGCCATGGGCTGCGCAGCTTTTCGAGTGATGCGCGGGCCGCGAGCGCAGGACAGGGTTCTGGGACTCGATGCGCTCTACCTCGCAGGGATGCTCCTGCTTCTCACCTATGGCATACAGACCGGCCGAACGCTGTTTTTCGAAGGGGCCCTTGTCATTGCACTTCTGGGTTTCGCAGGAACGGTGGCTTTCGCCAAGTTTCTCATGCGCGGAGAAGTAATCGAATGATCCAAGCGCCCGAACTTCCGCTCTGGGCCGCGCTCATAGTCGGGATATTCGTGCTTTTAGGTGCGCTGATTACCTTGGTGGGCACCTTGGGCTTGATCAGGCTGAGCAGCTTTTACGAGCGAGTTCACGCCCCCACTTTAGGTCCTACGCTGGGCACGCTTTGCATTCTGGTCGCCTCGATCACCTGCTTTTCAGTGCTGCAATCCCGGCCTGTGGTGCATGAAATCCTGATCGGCATATTCGTGACGTTGACGACGCCGGTTACCCTCATGCTCTTAGCGCGAGCCGCATTGTATCGGGACCGCAGGGCAGGCGAGACCGATGTTCCGAAAGAATAGCGTCCCGCTCCTCCGTGTGCTCACGAGCGGTTTGGCCGATACGACGATAGAAGGGGCATCATCTCACGAAACGAGCGGCGCCGTTGCATCGACCGATTCTGTAATGCGCACGCTCTTGAGTATCGGGCTTCCTTACCCCGCGCTACCCGCCCGGTTCTGGATCCAATATATATTGGATTGATCTGGGCTTAGAGTCGGTTTCGAAACTCACGCTGACCGAGCCAATCGGCGTAACATGAGCATGG
>OFDN01000869.1_pt1 | contig 22389 bp, 12 predicted proteins | sample 1520971 | NCBI WGS metagenome assembly OFDN01 (sample SAMEA94257418, study PRJEB24077) | hot springs metagenome | biome: Aquatic biome; feature: Geographical feature; material: Water | place: India | collected 2012-06-12 | depth 5 m
CACAGATCAAAAAATCACAGATCAAAAAATCACAGATCAAACATGACACAAGAACAAATCAAGAGTATGAGGGACCGTGTGGTGGTCCTGAGGAGGTTTCTTTGACGTCGATAATCGTAATTATAAAGTAGATACCGATCGACAACTCTCTCTCTCTCCGGGCTTTTGGGATGATAATACCCGCGCTACGGCCATCATGAAAGAAATTAAAGTGAATGAGTACTGGCTCAGACTCTATAAGCAAGTAGAGACTGCAGTAGAAGACTTCGCTGTGTTATTTGATTTCTGGAAAGGAGGTGATGCTAGTGAAGAGGAAACCAAACAATCCTATGAACAAGCTTTAGCAGCTATTGAAGATGCTGAATTCAAGAGCACACTCAATAAGCCTGAAGATGAATTACCGGCAATTGTTCAGATCAATTCAGGTGCAGGTGGAACAGAAAGTCAGGACTGGGCAGAGATGCTATTGCGTATGTATCGAATGTATGGCGATAAGCAAGGTTGGAAAGTGACAGAGCTGGATTTTCAAGAAGGAGATGGTGCCGGTATCAAAAGTGCAACCCTTCAGTTTGATGGAGATTTTGCTTACGGCTTTTTGAAAGCGGAAAGTGGTGTTCATCGATTGGTACGTATCTCTCCGTTTGATAGCAATGCCAGGCGACATACTTCTTTTGCCTCAGTATTCGTTTATCCCTTGATTGATGATAGTATTGAGATCAATGTAAACCCGGGCGATTTAGAATGGGCATTCTATCGAAGTGGAGGTAGTGGCGGACAAAACGTTAACAAAGTAGAAACGGCCGTTCGTTTGAAACATATTCCAAGCGGATTCATTGTAGAATGTCAGCAAGCCAGAACACAAGGTGAGAACCGTGAATTGGCTTTAAAGATGTTGAAGAGTCGATTGTATGAAGAAGAATTACGCAAGCGTCAGGAAGCGATGAATGCTACCAATGCCAATAAGAAAAAAATTGAATGGGGTAGTCAGATCCGAAGCTATGTGTTCCATCCCTATAAAATGATCAAAGATCACCGTACCGACTATGAAGTTGGAAACGTAGGTCCGGTTATGGACGGCGAAATTGATGGATTTATCAAAGCCTATTTGATGATGGAGAAAGAAGGATAGCAAATAAGAAATAAGAAGCAAGGAACAAGAAACAAGAAACAAGGAAGTTGCAAGAGTCAATGTACAAGTTTGCCGAATTTCTTGCTCCTTGAACATTCGATCTTTCTTGTCTTTTATCTATTGTGTCTTGTACCTTTCTTGTAACTTGTTTCTTGTTTCTTGTTCCTTGTTTTCTGTTCCTTGTTTTCTACTTTTTATTTACTATTTTTTAGCCAAACATATCCTGCTAACATCGCAATGAGTGAGGCCAGTAGAACAGATATTTTAGCGATGTCTTGTTCAGCGGGGTTACTGAATGCAAGGGTGGAGATGAAAATACTCATGGTGAAACCGATGCCGGCTAATAATCCACCGCCGATCATTTTCATCCAATTGGTACCTGAAGGAAGTTCTGCCAGTTTTCTGGATACGAGAAAATAACAAGCTGCTGTTATACCTACCGGTTTGCCAATACACAAACCCATGATGATGCCCCAACTCAGTGAACTATTCAGTGCACTTAAACTATCTGTAGGAAATCCGATAGCAGTATTGGCCAATGCGAAAATGGGCATGATGATAAAGTATACCGGTGTATGAAATTTCAACTCATAAGCTTCCAGGTTTTTTACCGGAACCATGAAGGCAAAGATGACTCCTGCAACTGTTGCATGAATACCTGAGTTGAACATCATATACCAAAGCAAAATGCCCAATAACCAATGTACAATACCAAATTGAATTTTTTTCTTGTTGAGAAACCATAACAATGTAATAATGGAAGCAGCTCCGATCAAATATCCAATGGCAATTTCACCGCCATAAAAAAGGGCTATTACAACAATCGCTCCGAGATCATCAATGATGGCCAGTGCGGTCAAAAATATTTTTAAAGCAACGGGTACTCGTTTACCTAATAAGGAAGCTATTCCTAAAGTAAATGCAATATCAGTTGCAGTAGGTACAGCCCATCCCTCCATATAAGGCGTTCCCTTATTGAATAAGCCAAAGAATAAAGCCGGTGCCAACATGCCTCCAATAGCACCAAATACTGGTAAAGCTGATTTTTTGATAGATGCTAACTCACCACAAACCAATTCCCTTTTTATTTCCATACCTGCCAGAAAAAAGAAAGCAGCCATCAACGCATCATTGATGATGAGTAGCGGTGAATTGGGTAATGATAAATATCCTATATGTGCATGATGTGCATTGGTTCCATCAAAGCTGATATTCCACATGCTTCTGTATGCCTCACCCCAATCGCCCCAGTTGGCAGCAAGCAAGGATACCGCAGTACAGACTAATAACGTAATACCAATAGCACGGCTATCATGAATAAATTGTCTGAGCGGATGAATCAATCGCGTATGAACAAATTTCGGCAAGATCATACCCGCAAGTTACAAAAAAAGGAGGGAAGGGCTATTGTGATGACAGGATATCGTACCTGCTTTTAGGTCTCAAATTATCCAGCCATTTGAAGTTTCTGAGTTTCAAGTCTTCATGATTGACTTGTCGCATTGGATACATCGTTCCATCAACACCATTGATCAATAATACGCGTTTGGCTTTACCATCAGCAAATCGGATTTCAACTACATCAGAACTATTTCTATTAACACCGATAAAATGTCCTCCTTCATCAGTGGCATAATACACATTCTCAGAGTTGCCTTTCGATCGCAGAAATTGTATTTGTCCCGTGGTATCAAAGTATGCATTGATGGTATTACCCTTCACTTGATTGAAATAGATCGTACTATCTACCTGACTCAAAGCCATCGCATTCTCAAATACATACAAACGCTCAGGTTTGCTGTTTTTCAAATACATATAAATGGTATCACCTGTTACTTGATTGGCTTGCGCCCAAACTACAGGCGACTTAAACAATCGAAATACAGAATCTTTCAACGCGTAAAACAAACTATCACCCACACTTTGCATAGAGTCTGAAAATATCTTTACATTATAATAGGCTTCAAAATACTTATCCGTACTGTCTTCCTTGGTGCCGTCAGCTAAAAATGTGAAATCAATACTGTCTCTTACACGCGGTACATTTTTAATTTTTAATAAATCAGAAAGTTTAGCCGAATAAAAAGTATCAGCAGCGATATAAATAGAGTCGCGATCTTGTTTTAATAGTAATAATGGACTTTGGGTAGCTAATAAAGAGTTCTTTTTGTTATTGGTTTTGATATTATTGGCAATCATATCAAAACCCTTCGTAGAATCCTTGCCACGATACACAGCATTTCCCCTGAATTCACTCAAGCCGCTGATACTATCCAATGCCATATCATCTGCAGTCATGGTATAAGTGCTGTCATCAATGACCGGACGTTTGTATAATTCTGCTCGTTTGTTTTTCAGGTCATAATACCCTGATCTGGTTTTGATCACCAATTTTTTATCATTGCGAATCGTTGTAGGACTTGTAAATGTCGTGATTTCAGTATCGGTATTATACTGAAGTGTATCAGTATCAATTTTATAATCGGGATTTACCAGTCTCACTTTTCTCTTGAAAATGATATCTCTTGTGTCACCATAATAATATCCTTCTGTACTGGTGAGGGTTGTTTTTTCATTCACTACTTTTCCACCCTTTAAGTAAGTGCCAATTTTTACAGTAACATCATATTCCAATTCATCAGTGGTAAGCGTGCTTTTTCCATCTGTAAGTTTCACTCTTTTTTTGAGGAATGCCTGTTTTTCTTTTGCCAGGTATTTCAAGTATTGTGCGTAGGTATGAACGCTATCGGCATCATTGATATGAATATTGCCAAAGGCTTCAAAAATATTTGTTACCGGATTTACGACAGCACTGTCTGCGTAAAAAAGTGTTTTTCCTTGTTTGATCTTTACATTACCTGCGTAGGAGATGAATTGATTGCTGTCAATTTTTTTAATATTATTTCTGTCGGCTTTTAGAAACTCAAGTAATTGTCCGGCTCCCGGTTGAGTAGTGGTATCTTGTTGCTGGGCATAAGTTGTTATGCTGCTAAGCATGAGTATCCCACACAAAAACACGTAGATATAATAAACCCTTTTTTGCATTACTGTTTGGCCTTAGTAGAATCCAATGGTGCCATGAGCGGACCTGTTTTGTCTTTTTTACCAAAGACGGAAATATTGACATATCGTTTGGGATGAACACGTAGATCGTCCATCAGAATATTGGCGCTTCTTACCGTATTGGTAAGGTTATCATACAGTGCTTTATCATTCAATAACTTTCCTAAAGAACCATCCGTAGAAGACATTTTACCTAAAATGGTATTCAGGGTCTCAATAGAATTTTTTAATTGAGCAACGGTTCCATCAATATCGGCTTTGGAAAGGTTTTCTGTTGTTTTTTCAACATTACCCAGCATTCTGGTTACTTTATCGTTGTTATCAGCCAGATTTTTGGTGAAACTGTTCACGTTGTTCATAGAAGCGGTGATGGCGCCTGTTTGCTGGTTGAGCATGGCTTGAATAGAAGCAGAAGATACCACCAGACTGGCGGTGGTCTTATTGATATTGGCGATCACTTCCTGCAAGTTATTCTTGGTAGCAGGGTCAAAAATAGTATTGATGTTTTTTAATACTGCATCCAAAGAGCCAACAGTGGCTTTGATTTGATCTCCAACCGGGCCTAATTTATTCATTACATCGCCCAAGAGACCTGCATTCGACGCAGTTAAAATGGTATCGCCGGATTTTACATAAGTAGCAGCATCACCTAACGCAATCGTAATACTGGCATTACCCAAGGGATTTTCTTTGATGCTGGCGATGGAATTAGCTGGGATATTGTAGTTATCTTTTAATTTGATGGCCACTACGATGGCAGACAGATTTTTATCTGCGTTTTCAATATCATATACAGAACCCACCTGAAAGCCGTTGATAAACACACCATTTGATACCATGATTCCCTTGGTATCGGTATATTTTGCATAAATAATATTACCGGTTTTGAAGAGTGTTTTTCCTTTCAGAAAATTAAAGCCAAGTATCAGTAAGGTGATAGCCACAGCTGTAAGGGCACCCACTTTTGTTTCGTTCGATATCTTCATATACCACAAAACTAAGGTTTATTGTGCTATTGCTTTTCGTACGATGTTAAAGTGAACTTATTTTCGGGAGCCGGCACCTGAACTGATGCCTACCTGATTCTCGAGCGAGTATTTATACAAGCGAATGGATCGGGTAATGACTTCACAAATCTCAATCTGACCTTGCTCACTATTCAGGTAGTCTTCTTCTTCAGGATTGGAGATAAAACCCGTTTCTACCAAAACAGCAGGCATATTCACTGCCTGTAATACCCAAATACCCTTTTTTCGCTGTTGTGCCTGACGACTGATACGTCCCACTTTTTGAAATTCTTCCTCAATGGTAAGTGCTAGTTTAGCACTGCGTTGAAAATATTGTTGGGTGAGGATATTGGCTAACATGGTTTTGGTAGGATCATTGGCGTCAGAGGTTTTTCTGGCCTGTAATATCTTAATAGAGACACTATCCAAGTATTCATCAAGTCCTTCACTCGCCACAGCTTTACGTTCATCTGTTTTATCAACCCCATAAATATAGGTCTCCGTACCCTTGGCCGGATTGGGGGTTGTCCAGGTTTTGTAATCCTTAACTCTTTGTTTAACAGATTTCCCTTTTCTTCTGACTGTTACGGTTTTATAACCCACAAACTCTCTGCGTCTGGATGGGGCCGCTGAGTTCACATGTATACAAACAAAAAGATCGCCTTTGGCTTGATTGGCTATGTCAGCCTTCTGGATAACAGAATGGAAGATATCGGTACGACGGGTCATCACAATTTCTACATCAGGTAATGCTGCTTGTAGCATTTTTTCCAATTTAAGTGCTACTTCCAGAGAAATTTGACTCTCGGTGGAATATCTCCCCCTTGCGCCAACATCTTCTCCGCCATGTCCGGCGTCTACAATAATTCTTCTGAGCACCTGTTTTTGTTGAGGTTTGCCCGATGGGCCTGTAAAAGCGCTCAAGAAAGTGATCCCTAAACTTAACAAAACAAAAGCAGCATATTTAAGACGCATCATATCAATTCGTTAAAGGATTATACCCAGAGTTCGGTTTACACGCATCAAACACTATTTTTGTCCAGTGAATATGAGCAAACGCTGTAAAATTAACGCAAAAACCATGCTTCCTATTGTGGCGTGTGGATATTTGCTCATATTAACATTTCTTATGCAGGCCAATGCTGCTGCGCCCATCCCCGTAAATTTTACGCAACAACGAATAGATACGGTTCCGGTAAAGCCAAAATTAGATACCACACGTGTGAAATCAGATAGTCTTGCCAAAAGACAGCGACCTGACTCTATATCCAAAATAGATACCATTCGAATTTCCAAAGATTCTATAGACGCACCGATCAAATACGCAGCTGCTGATTCCGGAGTGCTGATCATTGATACAAAAGAGTTTCTTTTATATGGTAAAGCTAGAACTGAGTATAAGGATCTACAGATGGAAGCGGCAACCATCCGCTATGATCAGCAATCGCAAATGGTGAAAGCATACGGTTCGCTCGATTCTACCGGTAACCCCATGAGTAAACCTCAATTTACCCAAGGTGAAATGAAATCGGTGAGCGATTCCATTTTTTATGATATGCGCACGGCCAAGGGGTTAACCAAGAATACTTTTTTTCAGGAGGGTGAGATTTATGTGAATGCCCAGAAACTAAAAAAAATAAGTGCAACCGAGGTCTTTGCCAGCAAAGCTCGTTTTACCACTTGTAATCTGGATACCCCACATTTTGCTTTTAGAACCAGCAAAATGAAAATCGTGAATAATAAGCTCGGTATTTCAAGTGCTGCTTTTCCGGAATTTGAAGGAGTACCCATGCCCATCGGTATTCCCTTCGGATTGTTTCCACTCAATCGTGGTCCACAGTCGGGTTTAATGGCACCCGCTTTTACTGCCAGTGAAGATTTTGGATTGGGATTGGAGGGCTTAGGTTATTATTTTCTCATCAGCGATTACATGGATCTGACTACCAGAACCAATATTTATTCCTATGGTGGTTGGATGGTCAACTTTAATTCAAAGTATATCAAACGCTATACGTACACGGGTAATTTGAATCTGACCATACAAAATACCAAAGCACTGAATCGAGGAGGTATTTCTAAAGAGGAATTTAACAGAAGTCGTTCTTTCATGATCAACTGGTCTCATACACGCGATGGCAGGGCCAGACCCGGTACCAGCTTTTCGGGCAACGTGAATTTTGGTAGCACACGTTTCAATCAGAACTTATTGAATAATCCTTTACAGAATTTTCAAAACCAATTAAGTTCATCTGTTAACTATACAAAAGATTGGAGAGGGAAATACAATCTTTCCGTCAATGCCAACCACAACCAGAATAACAATACGCGTTTGGTAAACATGAATTTACCTACGGTGAATTTCAACGTCGTTACTTTATATCCGTTTCAACGAAAAGAACAAGTAGGGGAATCCAAGTGGTATGAAAAAATAGGTGTGGCATATAGCGGTAATCTCCAAAACCAATTATCGTTTTATGACACTGCCTTCAATTTTAGGCGTATGTTGGATGACTTACAATGGGGTGCTCAACACAATGTTCCTATTACCCTCTCTTTGCCATCTCTGGGTCCTGTAACATTGGCGCCGAGCGTATCTTATGAAGAACGTTGGTATGGACAACGTATTTTCAGAACCTGGGATAGTGTTGCTAAAAAAGTGGAAACCACTACCCAAAAAGGATTTTATACTGCCAGACAAATGGCATTTGGAATCAGCGCCAATACCCGAATTTTCGGTACCTATAATATCAAATCGAAAGATGGCGGCAGAATCATACGACATGAAGTAAGACCCAGTCTGGCGATCAATTACCGACCTGATATGGCGAAGAAATACTTCTACAATACACAAGTGGATACAACCGGACGAGTGCTTCGATTCTCACAATTTGAGGGTGGTATTATTGGAGCTTTTTCTGAAGGTACTTTTGGTGGACTTTCATTTGGAGTCGACAATTTGTTGGAGATGAAAGTCAAAGACAAATCAGATAGCACAGGAAAGGCAACGAAAAAAATAAGATTGATTGATGGTTTTGGATTCAACTCGTCTTATAACTTTTTAGCAGACAGTTTTGCATTGGGTAACTTTAATATTTATGCGAGAAGTACTTTGTTTGATAATATCAATATCACAGCAGGGATGAACCTAGATCCTTATGATGTTGACAGACAAGGTTACCGGATAAATCGAATTTTATTTGATCCTGCTAAATTAAAATTCGGACGAATTACCAGTGGTAATCTGGCTGTATCTACCTCCTTTACCAGTAAGCCTAAAGATGGCAGTACTGAAAAAGACAGAGACATACCGATTGATCCTTTTATGACACCGGATGAACAACAAAGACAATTACAGTTTGCGAGAGCGAATCCTGCTGAGTTTACGGATTTTAATATTCCTTGGAGTTTGAATTTATCTTATTCACTCAATTTTAATCGTGTATTGAAACCGGATTTCTCAGGATTTGAAACACAACTGTTTTCAAGTATTAACTTCAATGGCGACTTTAGTTTAACGGATAAATGGAAGATGGGAGGTACTGGATATTATGATATTTCACAAGGAGGCTTACAACAATTCAGTATGTTTATTACCCGCGAAATGCACTGCTGGCAATTATCTGTGAATGTAACGCCCATAGGTTTATTCCGCTCTTTCAATATCACGATCAATCCAAAGTCAGGTATTTTACGAGACCTGCGTATCAATAGAAGTCGCGTATTTTCTAATTCAGGATTCTGATAGGATCAGGCATGTTCCTGATAATAATTCCACATGGTCGTAAATATTTCTTCTTTCAGTTCACCGGCTGATTTTCCTTGGGTAGAAACGGGTGTCAGAAAATGCATTTCAAGATGATGAGGCATGAGGTAAAAGAACAGGTTTGCCGGTAATACTTTTTTGGTATGCAATAATATAACAGGTAAAACCGGTTTGCCGGTATCTACTGCGAGTCTGAAAGCACCGTCATAAAAGCTTTTTAAAGGATCGCCGGTTCTGTTGCGTGTACCTTCAGGATAGATGAGCATATCTAATCCGATGGCTAACATACGTTTCATTTCTTCATAACTTTTCCTGCGACTTTCGTCACTTTTTCGATCTACCAATACACTGCCAAAAGTGTAAATCCATCCGAAGAGTGGTATCTTGGCAAAGCTCTTTTTGGCAATGGTTTTATTCGGTCTGGGCATGAAGGGTGTACTCACGGGAACATCCATCAAACTATTGTGGTTGCAAACAATTACATAATTGGTATGCGCAGTAAAATGTTCTTTTCCGGTTACTTTTAGCGGACATCCAATCAAATGCAAATACACCCACATCCATACGCGAGAAACATGTCTATGCCAACTGGCTTTAGCGGGATCTTCTAAAAGAAAACAAGGGAGATAAAAAATAATGGCAGGTAGCATGGTGACTATGAAAAGAATCAGCGCCCAGGCTGCCATGATTCTACCTACTATTAATTTCCAGAAAGGGGTGTCGTTCTTTTTTTTCATGATGGTGTTGCTTCAGTTGACAAGTTCCAGTCGATGGGAGAGAGACCTTGCTTCATCAATAACTCATTGGTTCTGCTGAAATGTTTACAGCCGAAAAATCCTTTATCGGCACTAAAAGGAGAAGGGTGTGCAGCTTTGAGAACATGGTGTTTGGTTTCATCAATCAGTATTTGTTTTTCTTGTGCGAACCTTCCCCATAGTAAAAAAACAATGCCTTCTTTTTCATCCGATATTTTTCTGATGACGGCATCTGTAAAATCCATCCAACCAATTTTAGCATGACTGGCAGGTTCGTTGGCTCTTACAGTGAGTACTGCATTGAGTAATAATACCCCTTGTTTAGCCCATTTTGTGAGGTCGCCGGTTTTGGGAATGGGCATACCAATATCCTTATTGAGTTCTTTATAAATATTCACCAATGAAGGTGGAGGAGGAACACTTTCCGGAACCGAAAAACTTAACCCATGTGCTTGTCCGGCACCATGATAAGGATCTTGACCAAGTATCACTACTTTTAGTTGATCAAAAGGTGTTGTAAAAAAAGCATTGAAAATTAAAGAGCCGGGTGGATAGATAATAGCACCTGTAGCCCTTTCCGTTTTCAGGTGCGTGGCAACCTGTAAAAAGTAAGGCTTGGTGAATTCATTTTTCAGAACTGCTTTCCATGACGCTTCTATCTTAACATCCATAAGGCATTATGCTTATGCAGCGAAAATACAGAATCCTTCAGGGATATGGCTTTAGTAAATCACAGTAACAGTGCCGGAGACAGGTTTTAGCCTTGGTGATGCTTTGATGAGATAATAGTAAACACCTACAGGAACAATATTGCCATCATTTGCCCTACCATCCCAAACACGTGTATAGCCTTTGGATCGATAAATGGATTGTCCATTTCGTGTAAATATCTCAATCGTAGATTCCGGATAATATTCAATCAAAGGGATGAGCCAATAATCGTTAATACCATCTCCGTTGGGTGAAAAAATATTTGAAGGCAAAATATCAGCATCATCAATTGTCACGTTAATCGGTTGAACTACCGTACAACCCTCATTACTGGTAGCTTTTACGAAGTATTTACCAGACTTTAGAATTCGTTCCGGATTGAATAAGGTTTTTGTGGTAGCACTATCTTCCCAGTAGGTATAACTCCAGTTTTGGCTAAAAGGAACCGTTGTCATTAAATTAATTGTCTTCGGTATTTTAACTGTGGGTGGATCTACGACGGTAAAATTGGGATAAGGATGAATGGTAACATTAGCCGGACGAATCACAGAGCACCCACCAATGGATGTTACTTTTACAAAAAGGTTTCTGGTATTGGTAATAAGAGAATTGTCTACTAATTGGCTAGCTGTTGCGGCGCCATCATTCCAATAAGAAACAGTGGCGGTAGGATCACTTCCCGCAGCTATGTTTGCTGATGATAATACCAAAGATCCACAGGCTACTACGTTGTTCACTACGGTTACCGGTGGTGGAGTAATGGTTACATAAATAGGTTCCGTAGACGAGCACTTAAATAGATCAGTAGCTTTAATGTAGTAGTTGCCGGTTTTTGTAATAGTGCCGGCATTCAATAAAGGTTTGGTGGTATTCAAATCTTCCCAGAAACTATAACTCAAATCAGATCTATTGCCGGCCACAACAGCTGGATCTAGGAGGTTAACCGTATTCGGGATACATTCTGCAATCGTGCTTGGAACACGAATGGTAGGATTTTCACGGATGGTTATATTGACAGGTTTTGTATCTGTACAACCCGCTTTGTTACTTGCTTTGACATAATAAGTACTACTATAGATGATTGATTTTGGATTGGTAATAAAAACCGATTCATCAAAGTCTACAAAATAGGCATAGTTCATATTCGGGGTGCTACCTTTCGTAATATCCGGATTCGTCAGGTCAACTCCCGGTTTTCTACAAGCCTCAATATTAGAAGTTACATTGAATACAAATGGGTCTAATGATTTGGTAATAGTTGTATACAAAGTATCCAAACAACCTTGATTAGGGAAAGGTGTGATTTCTAATGCCAACCTGGTACCCGGAAGGGGTGCAGGATTGAGCTTCAATGTATTTTTCTCCCCCAACTTAGTAGAAAAGTCCTCTGTAAACCAGCGATATCCTTGAAAGCCATAGGGAGCAGTCAAGGTTAAATTGGTGACATCTGTACAAAATACATTACCGGTAATAGGCGTGGTACAGTTTTCATTGATATCAACATAAGCATAACCAAAATGTCCACCTAATGAACAATCGTTTACAGTAAACTCTAAACGAAGTGTCTTGTCTTCAAAGCCGGGTAATTTCAATGTAATAGGTGCCCATTCTTTATAGAACACATTGGGTCTGCCTGCGCCGGAGAGCTTAAATCCTGGTAAATTTGAAGCTGCAATGAATTGAAAAGAACCACAATCCTCATATTTATTATCTGTAACATTAAACACTTTTACGCTAAATAGCGGCTGTTCATGAGGCTGATGTTGAGGGTTTTCCAGAACTACAGCATAGTTATAAATAATACTATAATCTCCTGATGTTTTCGGAACAGTAAAAGTATAATTAAGTCCATGTGCATCCCTTCCACCGGTACCACTGCCTAGTCGAACAGAATACCCACTTCCATTTGGACAAACAACCGGAAATCCGCCATATTCATCCGTGAGGTTTCCATCATTAACAGCATTCAGTAAAAGATGGGTAGAAGGATCTGGAAAATTCGGAGTCATAGAAATAACACCGGCTGGACTGATGGTTCCTTTCAAGGTTTCCCAATTATCGAAATTACCTTTTTCAAAACCGATATTCGGAGGACATTGCGCAAAAGAATAATGGCTGATGAAAATCATCAATACTATCAATGACCCAACCGCCTTTGTTTTGCGACACCAAAAATCTAACAAATACTTCATTGTGTGTAACTTCTGATACATACTGTTATATCAGACAACTGAGTTGTCTGAAGAGTTGCATAAGTTGGATTTCAGGCAGGGGAGAGCATCATTTTGTTAATGATATCCATCCCTAAATTAACCAAATTTCATACATAAATATCATTTCTGTTGCATATAAGCGGGGTTTTTAGGATGATTGGTTTATCACAGCTTTTCAACAGGTCGAAATAGACGGATTATTACATGATTTTTTTTCGAATCAATAAATTTGGCATCATTTTTTCAAATGGATCATTAGCAAATCAAAAAAAATGAAAAAGTCATTATTATCCCTGCTAATGCTATCGGCTTTTTGGTTTCAATCCTGTAAAAAAGAAACGACCAGTGTTATCTTATCGGGTCCGGTAGGCGTCAATGATCTCAGAAATGTGGGAGCATCCGCTACTGAGTTATTGGCATCTGATACCTACACTGCGCTAACGGTAGAGTTGCAATATGGTCCGGGTATGCAATTACAGGAACAATCAGTAACCAACCTGCGCAGTTTTTTAGAGCAAAGACTCAATAAACCGGGAGGTATTACTGTACAAAGCAAACCTGTAGCTACAATTGGAAAAGCAGTAGTATCTGTGGCAGACATTACCGCTTTCACCGATAAAAATCGTACAGCGTATACCGATGGAAATAGAATAACAGTATATGTGTATATAACAGATGCGAGTTTTGATAAAGGGAATGTGGTAGGCATTGCTTATCGGAATACTGCTGTTTGTTTATTTGGTAAAACGATACAATCCAATAGTGGTGGCATCAACCAGGCAAGCAGGGTAAAAGTAGAGTCGGGTGTGTTGTTGCATGAGATCGGACATATACTGGGCTTGGTCAATAATGGGGCTGCGATGGTAACAGCTCATGAAGATGGCGATAATCGTGCACATTGTACCAATACCAATTGTTTGATGTACTATACCATTGAGACCACAGGATTGATGAATATGCTGAATAACAATATCCCACAGTTAGATGCGAATTGTTTGAATGATTTAAGGGCGAGCGGGGGAAAATAATTTTTCAATAGCTCCGTACTTGAGCCCCTAGCTATGGGAAAAGGTGCCGCCTTACAGGTCCGTTATAAGTCCGTTATAAGTCCGTCTTAAGTCCGCATCCGAAGCGTTGTCTATCTAGGAATGGTTCAATATCTATCAACCTATCATTCTATTCCCATTTTATCCAAGGCTAGAGATATCATCATCATGGAGTTAGGTATAAAGGGGTTCAACTTTTGAAAAGTTCAAAGGACTCCTTAGGATTCCCAAAGTTTATTTCACAAGCATTCTTTTACTATGCCCCATCATCCCATAACCCATGACCCATCAGCCATGACCCATCATCCATGAACCCTAAGTCCTCTAAATTCCCTAAACAGGAATGATTGATATGATGAAAAAAACGTAAATTGATGTTCTAACTGCTTAGTGTCCTGAACCCCGGGTGTTTGGTTGGCAGATCTATGTCTGATGCCATAAACAATGGTATGCTGACCAAAACCTGAGTATATGCGCTTTAGTCTTCCGCGTTTTTTTCTTTTTTCCCCCTTGATCACAAAGGCGAATAGTATTTGTATGATTATTCGATCGTTCATAGATGAACATAACTATGCATTGTATTCAACAACTTTCAAAACAAGTGGTATGTGTGTTTGTTGGCGTTATGACATTATTGCAAAAAGTCATCTGGGAAAAATAGAGATGAAACAGAAGTACTCGTTGGAACCACATTCACCATCATACTTCCTGCAAAATAAAATATGGCATTGAGTAAGGATCTAAAAGAGAAAATTATCAGCAGACATATCGAAATGTTTGATGCATTATTACGAGGTGATATTGATGTATTTGCTACCTGGTGGGCTGATGATATCATCATATACGGTACAGCCATCAGTGAAGTGTTTACCAATAAACAGGATGCCATTGATTTTTATAAGTCTACCAGTGATCAGGTTACAGGTTTAGTAAGAATGGAGAACAGAAAAATCAATGTACACGAGCAAAATGGATATGTAATATTAACTGAGAAGTTGGATTTTCATGTAAAGCTTGCTGAAGAGTGGACATTCTATCATCATAGCAGACTTACGGGAGTTTGGTCTGAGATAAATGGCGATTGGTATGTAACACATGTGCATTGTTCTTTTCCTGATGGTTATGCAGGTGAGGGACAACAGATCAATCCGGAACAACTCAGGTCTGAGAATATCAAGCTACAGGCAGCTGTAGAAGCAAGAACAGCAGAATTGGCTCAAAAAAACAGAGAGCTTGAAATTGAAATAGCACTGGATAAAATTCGTACCCGCTCTCTCTCCATGCACCATAGTAACGAGATTCTGGAAGTAGCTTATTTGGTTTCTGATAAGCTGAAAGAATTGTCTTTAGGTATTGACGCGGTTGCTATCATACTCATTGATGATAAGCAGTATGAATATTGGATAGCCAATGATGAAGGATCATATACAACTAAAATTATTGATGATACGATCAGCAGAAATCCATCTGTGATTTTAAAGGATGTTAATGATCATTATTATAAAGGTATAGATTTTACACGATGTTATACCGGGGAAGACAAGCGATTTCATTGGGAGAATGCTTTTGCCAACACAGGATTTCGTGTTGTACCGGAAGAAAGGAAACGTTTTATTCTTGATCAAACATATTATAATATTTGTGTCAGTTTTCATGATCATATCTCATTAACAGTTGTTAGATATAATAACCAAGAGTACAGTGAATCAGCGAGAACCATTGTCAAGAAATTTTGTAAAGTATTTGCACAGGCATATACTCGTTTCATGGACTTGTATACTGCAGAAAAGCAGGCGAAAGAAGCCAAAGTAGAAGCAGCACTCGAAAAAGTAAGAAGCCGTTCTCTGGTAATGCGCAGTTCTGATGAATTGAGTGAAGTAGTAAAGACTGTTTTTGATAATCTGCGTGACTTGGAATTTAATTTGTCAGATTCAGCTGTCGTAATCAATTTGTTTCAGGAAGATTCTGATGATATCGTACAATGGATCACTGATAACGAACAGACTTATCCCAGAAGTTTCAGACATCCTCATTTTGATAACCCCATACTGAATGATATTAAGTCGGCCAGAAAAAAGGGGATAGATTATTTTTCTGCTACTTATTCATTTGAAGACAAGAATGCTTTCTGGAATTATTATTTTGAACATACAGACTTTAGCCGATTCCCCGATCATATCAAGCAAGATGTCCTGCAAAGAAAAAGCTATGCACAGAGTATGGCTTTGCAAAGGTTTACGGGAATACTATATCCTAATATTGATGGAAGAGTGTTGGATCATGAAGAAGGACAAATTTTGAAACGATTTTCTGTAGTATTCGAGCAAGCCTATATTCGTTTTTTAGATTTAAAAAAAGCAGAAGAACAGGCAAGAGAAGCGGAAATAAACTTAGCTGTTGAAAAAGTAAAGGCCAAAGCATTGGCTATGCATCACTCTGATGAGATCATGCAAGTAGTGGTTAAACTGAAAGAGGAGGTGATGGGATTACATATTCCCCATGTAATAGCGGCTTCTATTCTTTTGAATGAAGGAGAAAATAAAGTTAGAATGTGGGATCTCAGCGCTACAGAGTTGTCAGCTGAAGGAAGCCATGTGCCTTTGGATATCACATTTCAATTCAAAGAGCATGATCCGCATTTATATGTGAAAAGAGTATGGGAAAATCCGGAGGACTTTTTCGTAGAAATACAGGATCAAAAAGGGTTCGAGAGACTGTTGGAATGGGCTTGTGAGCATGGCAAAAATGAAGTGGCAGATGAAGTGAAGGCATTTATTGAAGCTTCTCAAATACAAAGGTTATACCATGCTGCAAAAAAGCTCAATCTTGGCAAACTGGTGATTGATTTGTTAGATCCTCCAACAGCTGAAATTGAGACCATACTCACCAAGATGGGAGCTGCATTCGATCTCGCTTATACCCGTTTTCTGGATTTGAAAAAAGCTGAGGCACAGACAAGGGAGGCACAAATTGAAGCTGCTTTAGAGAAAGTACGGTCTGCTTCTTTATCGATGCAGAAAAGTGAGGATTTACCCAATGTGGTAGAAACGATGGAAGAAAAACTCTTGGAGTTAGGACTCAAAGTATCCGGAGGAATTTCTATCACCATTTTTGTGGAAGGCACAAAAGATTTTCTGAATTGTTTATTGATGCTAGATCGAAAAGAGAAAGCAGCATTTTATTACCAAAACTATTTTGATACACAGGCTTTTCGTGATTTTTATGAAGCCAGAGCCAATGGCGAAGCCTATATCAATAAAGTGTACGATGAAGTAGATTCACGTGAACATATTGATTCGATATTAGCGCAGGAATCTTTCAAGCAAGCAGATCCCGAGCTCATACAGTGGATGCAAAACAAAAATGTGTATGCTTATGCTGCTGCCCTTATGAAATATACCGGTTTGTTTGTGTTCTATTTTGATAGGGAATATTTATCACAGGATTTTGCTTCTATTTTACAACGTTTTGCCAATGCATTTGAACAGGCGTATATCCGTTTCCTGGATTTAAAAAAAGCAGAAGAACAAGCGCAAGAGGCAAAAATTGAAGCAGCATTAGAGCGGGTCAGAAGCAGAACCATGGCTATGCAACGAAGTGAGGAATTATCTGTTGTTGCCCATTTATTATTTGAAGAATTTAAAGCGTTGTATTCGGACGCTGTTCATGTATTATCAAGGGCTTTTGTGATAACAGTGGATGAAGAAGCTGAAAAGTTTACATTTTTTATTACCACAGCAGATGGCGAATACCTGCAAACAGCTTACCCAATGCCATTCAATGAACCAACAAATGGAGTTCCTTTATTCCAGTGTTGGAAGAATCAAAATGATCTATTGATAAACGAGTTGGAAGGAGAGGTCTTCAAATTGTGGTTGAACTATTTGGATAGTATTGAATTGTATGTAAGTCCTGAAGTTCGTCAATTGAATAAACGAGTGAATAATTATGCTCGCTTTGCTAAAGGGTTCATTGGAATTACTTCGGTAGATAAATTAAACGATTCCGGATTAGTGTTGCTGCAAAGGTTTACCAAAGTCTTTGATCAAACCTATACTCGTTTTTTAGACCTGCAAAAAGCAGAAGAACAAGCACGGGAATCAAAAATTGAAGCAGCATTGGAAAAAGTTCGATCAAGAACACTGGCTATGCAGCACAGTGATGAACTTGCAGAAACTGCTGCTGAGGTTTTTCATCAACTCATAAGCTTAGGGATAGAGCCCAATCGCTTATATATTGGAATCGTAAATGACGTTACAAAAGACATGGAAATGTGGGCTACCGATGAAGACGGTACAGGTGTGGGTAAAAAATTTACTTTTAATGCTGCTGATAATGCTTCTGTAAAAAAACTATATGATGGGTGGGTCGCTCAATTGAAATCTATAACGGTAGATATGCAAGGAGCTGAATTGGAGAATTATATCAGCTATCTACAAACATTACAAATTCCACTTAGTCATGCGCTCACGCAGAAAAGACGTATACAAAGCGTGGCTTATTTCGATAAAGGATTTATTGGTATGGCTTCACCTGATGGACAATCAGAAGCCAATATTCATTTGCTTGAACGTTTTGCTGCAGTATTCAATCTCACATTCACCCGCTTTAATGATTTAAAAATTGCCGAAGCACATGCCTTACAGGCTGAGCAGGATTTAATAGCTATCAAAGAAGCCAAGCAAAAAGCAGAAGCAGCATTAATGGAGCTGAAGGCTACACAAAATCAATTGATACAGGCTGAAAAGATGGCTTCATTGGGAGAGCTCACGGCCGGTATTGCCCATGAAATACAAAACCCATTGAATTTTGTCAATAATTTCAGCGAAGTGAGTCAGGAATTGATCGATGAGATGAAAGCTGAAATGGCCAATGGTAACTATCAAGATGCAGAACAATTGGCCATTGATATTAAGGAGAACCTGAATAAAATCCATCACCACGGTAAAAGGGCAGATGCCATTGTAAAGGGGATGTTACAGCACAGCAGAACCAGCACTGGTAAAAAAGAGCCCACTGATATTAATGCATTATGTGACGAATATCTACGATTGGCTTATCATGGATTACGAGCAAAGGATAAAAGCTTCAATGCAAAATTTGAAACAAAATTAGATCAGCAAGTGGGAGTGATGGATATTATACCACAAGATATTGGTAGAGTTCTTTTGAATTTGATCAATAATGCATTTTATGCTACAGATGAACGTAAAAAGAAAGAGGAAGCAGGTTATGAACCCATGGTAACAATTGAAACAAAGAAGCTGAAAGATATGGTAAGCATTTGTGTGAAAGATAATGGAATGGGCATACCGGAAGGGATTAAAGAAAAAATATTCCAACCTTTTTTTACTACAAAGCCAACAGGGCAAGGAACAGGATTGGGATTGAGCTTGAGTTACGATATAGTAAAAGCCCATGGAGGTGAATGCAAGGTTGAGAGTGAAGTAGGAAAGGGAACAATATTCTTGATTCAAATACCAACTAGCCAATGAGACTGGGAAATAAAATACGGATACATTTTTTAGTTGTTTTTTTAATGTGTAATAGTTATGCTTTTGCACAAATCGTTACACACTTTACTCCAAAGGATTTTACAGAACGAGGTGAGCTGTTGATTTATTTGAATAAGGGATGGGAGTATCAAGCAAATGGAACGAATAGTTGGCAGCCAATTGATCCTTTACATTTATATGATGCGATTACAAATGAAAAAGGAAAAATCGATGGATGGCTTAGGTTTTGTTTTACTGTGGATAGCGTCATAGCAAGCGAACCATTGTATATGCGGTTTACTTATTTTGGATCAGCTTCAGTTTTTATAAACGGGAAATTGGTTCAACGGCAAAATGAAAATAGCAAGCTTAGAACTTATGATATTAAAACCTTGAAAATAACGGGAACGAAGAAAAATATCCTAATGATTCACATCAAGGATAGAAAATTGGGTTTCCCGATTTATAGTTACAAGGATGATTTTCGTTCATTCAAATCATATACAGTCAGACTTCTCAACAGAGAATACTTGGAATTTTATAACCCTCTTCTTGATAAAATTGCTTTCTTCTATCATTTATGGATTATAGCACTGGCTATTTTCAGCTTTTTATTTGGAATTTTATTTTTTGTCAATAAAAGAAATACGAATCTTTTATACATAACCTTGTCCAATACATTACTCTGTCTCGCTATTTACTCGATTTATGTAACAAATATGATGGATCTTTCATTTCCTGATTATTTATTGTTTCTCTATGCATTTAGAGTGTTTTACTGGTCATTCATATTCGTTTTAATATTAACGGTTTTTAAGTTAATTGGAGTACAGTTAACCAAGCTCATAAAGTTTATTTTCATTGTCATTATTGTTATAAGTATTGCTGAAATAATCATTGATAGTAGCAATTTGTTGATTGTTATTATGTCAATGGTATTTCTTTTCATTACATCCCAAGTCATTCGTCGTATTAAGTTTATTAAAGGTGCCCAATGGTATGTTATAATAGGATTGATTTCGACTGTCGTTTTTACCATTATATACAATCTCGTAATTGTGGCTTTTGAAGTAGATATAAACTCCAATTTTTCTCTATTAACCGCAACGGGTATTGCTTTGTCATTTCCTATTTCTCTTTTCTTTTATTTATCGTTTCGGTTTAGGGAAATCAATCAGGAAGTAGTTCATAATGCCAATGAAATCGTTCGATTGTCTGAAGAGAAAAGAGTGCAAGCAGAAAGTCAACAAAAAATGCTTGAAGAGGAAGTGAACAAACAAACAGTTGAACTGAGAAAGTCTTTACAGGAACTTAGGTCTACCCAAGCACAATTGATCCAATCTGAAAAAATGGCATCACTGGGAGAGTTGACTGCCGGTATCGCTCACGAAATACAAAACCCATTGAATTTCGTGAATAATTTCAGTGAAGTGAGTCAGGAATTGATCGATGAGATGAAAGCTGAAATGGCCAATGGTAACTATCAAGATGCAGAACAATTGGCTATAGATGTCAAAGAGAACTTGAATAAGATTCATCACCATGGTAAAAGAGCAGATGCTATTGTAAAGGGGATGTTACAACACAGTAGAACCAGCTCCGGTAAAAAAGAACCCACGGATATCAATGCGTTGTGTGATGAATATCTCCGTTTAGCATATCATGGATTAAGGGCAAAGGATAAAAGCTTCAATGCAAAATTTGAAACAAAATTAGATCCTCAGGTGGGGGTACTGGATATTGTACCGCAAGATATTGGTCGAGTTCTTTTGAATTTAATTAATAATGCATTTTATGCTACAGATGAGCGGAAAAAGAAAGGTGAGGCCAACTATGAACCCATGGTAACAATTGAAACCAAGAAACTAAAAGATATGGTCAGCATTAGTGTGCAAGATAATGGAATGGGCATACCGGAAGTGATTAAAGAAAAAATATTCCAGCCGTTTTTCACTACAAAACCTACTGGACATGGTACTGGTTTAGGGCTATCATTAAGCTATGATATTGTGAAAGGACATGGGGGAGATTTTTATGTAGAGTCGAGTGAGGGAGAGTTTACGAGATTTACTGTTCTAATACCATCGGTTATATGAAAAAAATAATGCTTGGATTTATTGCACTTTGGTTTTTCAATAAGGGATTTACACAGTATCCATTAGATTCTTTAAAAAATCTTTTGAATCATACTGCAAGCGATAGTAGTCGTATTACATTGATGCTAGGGCTATCATCAGAATATGCTGCGTTGAATTTTGATAGTGCGTATTATTATGCTAACAAAGCGCTACTGATTTCACAAAAGACAGGTAACAGAAAGGGTATTATCCGTTCACTGGGAAGTATTGCTGCTAGGATAAGAATTACTAATATCGTAAAAGCGGTACAGTTAGAATTAAGAGCTCTCAAGTTGGCGGAAGAAGAAAAAGATAATACCGTCATTGCGCCCATTAAAGAGTATTTGTCCTCTATTTATAGAATAGATTTAGCCGATACTATAACCGCTGAAAAATTTGCAAGAGAAGCAGTTTTGTTATTTACTCAATTGAAAGATACTGTTAGTCTAATAAGATCCTATACCATGGTGGCTGGAGCACTTACATCATCTTTTGGTAATCTTGATTCAGCCGATTTTTATTTAAACAAGGCAGAAGAGTTTTCAAAAAAGAATAATAATTATTTCCTTGGGCTCATTTATTTATATAAAGCATCTGTTTCAGAAAAAAAACAAAATAAAAATAAAGCTATCCAGCAACTGCATTTTGTTTTACAAATGCCTTTACGTTATACATGGCATACCGCAGCATATAATCGGTTGGCTCAGCTGTATCAAGAAAAAGAGAGGATTGATTCTGTTATTTATTTCTCCCGTCAGGCTCTTTTACTATCCCTTCAATCAAAAGAATATAAAAGTGTCATTCGATCTTGTGAAACTATTAGTAATGCTTATCAGAGTTTATATAAAGACAGTGCGCTTTACTATGCTAATCTAGCGTCTACATTTAAGGACACTTTGGCGGCTATAAATCTACGTACTGCATTCACAACTTTCTTAGAATTAGATGAAAACCAACGAAATTATGAGCTTTCGCAAGTAAAGGCAAAAAATAAAGAGCAAACCCGTCTTATTATAATTGGATCAGCAGTCTTGATGATGGCAATTATTTTATTTTTTATTATAAGAAATAATAGAAAACACAAAAGAAT
>OFDN01000871.1_pt1 | contig 22323 bp, 18 predicted proteins | sample 1520971 | NCBI WGS metagenome assembly OFDN01 (sample SAMEA94257418, study PRJEB24077) | hot springs metagenome | biome: Aquatic biome; feature: Geographical feature; material: Water | place: India | collected 2012-06-12 | depth 5 m
CAAGGCCGCCAGCTACGTGGACCAGGCGCGCCAGCCGCTGCCGCAGCGCCTGGAAACCTACAACCTGCTGCTGCGCCTGGGCCTGGACGACGTGCTGACGCCCGCCTTCCGCGCCGCGGTGGACGTGGAAGGCCCGATGCGCGACCAGGCCGGCGTGTGGCGCGAGGCGCGCACCCACAGCCTGCTCAACCGCCAGCTGGCCTTCGACTGGCGCTACACCCTGGCCGAGACCGACCTGCCCAAGGTGTGCGGCACCACGCGGCTGGCCGGGCTGGCCGTGGCCTTCCCGATGCTGGACAGCGCGCTGGTGGACTTCTCCCTGCGGCTGCCCACCGACTACAAGCTGCGCGGCCTGAAGCTGCGCTGGTTCTTCAAGGAAGCGCTGCGCGGCTTCCTGCCCGACGAGATCATCACCAAGAAGAAGCAGGGCTTCGGCCTGCCCTTCGGCGTGTGGACGCAGCGCCATGCCGGCCTGCAACGGCTGGCCGCCGACGCGCTGGGCAGCCTGGGCACGCGCAACCTGGTGCGCCAGCCCTTCCTGGATGCGCTGATGACGCAGCACCTGCCCGCCCATCCCGGCTACTACGGCGAAATGGTGTGGATCCTCACCATGCTGGAGTTGTGGCTGCGGGCGCATGCGCCCGAGTTCCGCATCGCCTGACCATGCAGCCGCCGTCGCCCACCGTGACCGATGCCGCGCCGCCGCTGGTGAGCGTCATCGTGCCCACCTACAACTGCGCCGCCTACATCGACGAGACGGTGGCCAGCGTGCTGGCGCAGACGCATCCCGCGGTCGAGCTGATCGTCATCGACGACGGCTCCACCGACGGCACGCTGGAGCGCCTGGCCGCCTGGGGTCCGCGGCTGACGGTGGTGCCGCAGGCCAATGCCGGCGTGTGCGCCGCACGCAACCACGGCCTGCGCATCGCCCGCGGCGAATTCGTGTGCCTGCTGGACCACGACGACTACTGGTTCCCGGACAAGCTGGCCGTGCAGGTGGCGGCGCTGCAGGCGCGGCCCGAGGTGGGCGTGGTGTACGGCAGCTTCATGCCCTGGCAGCGGCCGGCCGAAGGCGCCGCCTTCCCCTCGCCCGCCAGCCTGGATCGTTCGGCCAGCGGCAGCGGCCCCGATCCGGCGTTCTCGGGCTGGATCTACCACCAGTTCCTGCTGGACTGCTGGATGCTGACCAGCAGCGCCATGTTCCGCGCCAGCGTGTTCCGCGATTGCGGCGTGTTCGACGAGACCCTGCCCTACAGCGAGGACTGGGAGCTGTGGCTGCGCATCTCGCGCCGGCATCCCTTCCTCAAGCTGCGCGAAGTGCACACGCTGTACCGCCAGCACCGCCAGCAGGGCAACCGGGTGGTGCGGCCGGTGGACTACCGCACCGAGCTGCTGCAGCGCACGGCTCACCGCTGGGGCCTGGCCAGTGCCGACGGCCGCCAGGTCAGCGAAAGCGCCTTCCGCCAGCAGCTGGCGCGCTACCACGTGGAATTTGGCCTGTCGCACCTGGCCGGCGGCAGCCGCCGCATCGGCCTGCAGTCCATGCTCAAGGCGCTGCGCGCCTGCCCCTGGCGCGTCAAGCCGGCGGCGTACATGCTGGCCGCCACGCTGGGCTGGAAGCCCGCCGTCTGAGCCGCCACACAGAATTCAGAAGTCATCAGGACCGGTTACATGCTCTCCTACTTTCGTCAGCGGCTGCACAAGCGATGGTTCAACTTCAGGTGTTCCGGCATCGACCGCACGCCGCCGCTGCAATGCGACCCCGACAGCAACGTCGTCATCGTCAGCCAGGTCTACCACCCCGACACGACCATGCTGATGCTGGCCGCCAAGAGCTTCGCCCAGCACCTGCGCCCGCGCGGCTTCGTGCTGGTGGACGACGGCCTGCGCCCCGACGATCGCGCGCGCCTGGCGCACCACCTGGGCAACGTGGAGTTCATCAAGACGCCTGACGCCGCCGCGCCGGGCCTGCCGCGCGGCGGCGCCTGGGAGCGCTTCGCCACGCTCACGCGGCAAAACCAGCAGCACTACGTCATCCAGCTCGATTCCGACACGCTCACCCTGCGCCGGCCGGACGAGGTGATCGCCTGCGTGCAGTCGCAGCGGCCGTTCACCCTGGGCACCAAGTCGGGCACGCATCCGGTGACGCTGGCAGCCGCCTCCGAATACGCCTCGCAATACGACTCCGACCATGTGCAGAACGCGGCCGAACGCGCGCTGGTGCAGCTCCCGGCCGACCTGGGCACGCAGTACGTGCGGGGCTGCGCGGGCTTCACCGGCTTCCCGCCGGGCACCTTGTCGCTGGACCGCATCGCGCGCTTTTCCGGCGCGATGGAAAGCCTGCTGGGCGCGCCCAAGTGGCACACCTGGGGTTCCGAACAGGTGGCCTGCAACTTCATGGCCGCCAACGCCCGCGATTCCATCGTGTTGCCGGTGGACCGCTATCCGTTCTGGTTGCCCGGCAGCGACATCCACCATGCCGCCCTGGTGCATTTCTTCGGCACGTTCCGCTTCACAGGCGGCGTTTATGCGCAGCAAGGCGCACGCCTGAGCCAGTTGCTGGCCGGTCGCCAACCGCGCTGATCCATCGAGCGTTGTCACAACATGAATCAAGCCGCCAAGCCGCGCATCGCCCTCGTCGGTGCGTACGACCGCTTCAACTACGGCGACCTCCTGTTCCCCATCCTCGCGCGCGATGAGTTGGTGGCACGCGGCCTGTCGCATGACATGACGGCCTATGCGCTGTCGCGCAGCGACCTGTCGGAGTTCGGCGCCATGCCCACGCTCGGCATGCGCAGCCTGTACGGCGGCCGCGCGCTGCAGGACGGCGACGTGGTGGTGTTCAACGGCGGCGGCACCATCGGGGCCGACTGGGTGAACATGCAGGCCAACCTGGTGGGCCCGCGCGGCAACTACCTGCTGTATGCCCTGCAGCGTGCGGTGGGCCAGCAGCGCGCGGTGGACCTGGTGCGGCGCTTCCGCGGCGCCAACTCGCCCTTCCCGTGGGTGGCCGGCCCGCAGGACTTCCCGCACCGCGTGAAGATCGCCTACAACGCGGTGGGCGGCTCGGAGTTGGCGGTGCAGCCGACCGACATCCAGCAGCAGACGCTGGCGCGTCTGGCGCAGGCCGACTTCGTCTCGGTGCGCGACCATGAGACCCAGCGCCTGCTGCTGGGCGGCGGCGTGGCTTCCGTGGCGCTGGCGCCCGACTCCGCGGTGCTGATGTCCAAGCACTTCCCGCTGGCCCGGCTGGCGGGCCTGGTGGGCACGCGCACGCAGCAACGCCTGCGCGGCGAGCCCTTCGTGGTGGCGCAGTGCAATGCGCGCTATGCCCAGCGCCACCGCGACGACCTCGCCGCGCTGCTGGCCGACATCCACCGCCGCCACGGGCTGCGCGCCATCCTGCTGCCCATCGGCCGCTACACCGGCCTGGACGACATCCAGGGCCTGACCGACATCCAGGCCCGCGCCGGCTCGCCGGTGGAGGTGGTGGACGAGGAAGCCTCCATCTGGGACATCATGGCCACGATCGCCCACGCCTCGCTGTTCCTCGGCACCAGCTTGCACGGCAACATCACTTCGCAGGCCTTCGGCGTGCCCCACCTGGGGCTGAGCGACAAGCCGCACAAGCTGGACTACTACCTGCACACCTGGGACACCGAATCGCAGCGCGCCTGTGTCCGCCCGGCCGACGCCATCGGCGCCATCGGCCAGGCGCTGTCGGCGCCGGCGGCCGAACGGGCAGCGCTGGTCAACCGCCTGCACCAAGCCAGCGAGATCAACTACACCCAGCTGATGGACGCCTGCGGCCTGGTGCCCCGGCCCGGCGCCGCCGCCCAGCCCGCCATTGCGGCACCCGAGGTGCCGGCCGATGCGGCGCGGGCGGAGTGGTCCGCGTGACGGAACCTTCGACCGCCGCCGGCAACCTGGGCGGCAAGGCGGTACGCAGCGTCGCCTGGCTCAGCGCCGGCCAGCTGGGCCGGCAGATCCTGGCGTTCTCCACCAACCTGGTGCTGGCGCGCATCCTGGTGCCGGACGACTTCGGCCTCTTCGGCATGACCTACGTGGCCGCCGAGATCGCGCAGGTGTTCATCGCCTTCGGGCTGGGCGCCACCATCGTGCAGCGACAGGTCACGGCGCAGGCAGTGCTCACCACCTGCTTCTGGTTCAACGTGGTCATCGGTGCGGTGGCCGCGCTGGCCCTGTGGGGCAGCGGGCCGCTGCTCAGCACCTATTTCCAGCGGCCGGAGGTGGACACGCTGGTGCTGCCGCTGGCGATCAACATGGTGGTGGCCGGCGCCTCGGTGGTGCCACAGGCGCTGCTGACGCAGCGGCTGCAGTTCCGCGACATGACGGTGGCGCAGATCGTGGGCAGCGTGTGCGCCTCGCTCGGCGCGCTGGCGCTGGCCTGGGCCGGCGTGGGCGTTTGGGCGCTGGCAGCGCAGCCGCTGATCGGCAACACCGTCACCTGCGCCATCATGATGCGGCAGGCGCGCTGGCTGCCCGGGCTGCATCCCGCGCTGCGGCACCTGCAGGGCATGGTGAGCCTGTCGCTCAACCTGCTGGGCAGCAACCTGGTGTCCACCGCCGGGCGCAACCTGCACACCTTCGTCATCGGCCGCTACCTGGGTGCGGCGGCACTGGGCGCCTATGGCCTGGCCTCCGGCCTGACCGGCACGGTGCTGTTCCAGATCACCTCGGTGATCGTGCGGGTGCTGTTCCCCACGCTGTCGCTGCTGCGCAACGAGCCCGAGCGGCTGGCCAGCGCCTGGCTGAAGGCCAATGCGGCGGTGGCGCTCACCACCATCCCCATCATGGCCGGCACCGCCGCGATGGCGCCTGACGTGGTGCATGTGCTGTTCGGCCCGCAGTGGGAAGCCGCCATCGACGTGCTGCGCATCCTGTGCGTGGCGATGGCGGTTCAGAGCGCGCTCACCACCACGGGCACGGTGCTGCTCACCTTTGGCCGCGGCGACCTGCTGCTCAAGACCTCGATCGCCACCGCCGTGCTCAGCGGCGCGGCCTACTGGGTGGGCACCGTGTGGGGCGGCCTCGTCGGCGCGGCCTGGGGCTTCTTCGTGGTGTGCGTGGTGACGCACCTGTGGACGGCGGCGCTGGCCTGCCAGGAAGTGCGCATGCCGCTGCGCCGGCTGCTGATGCCGATGCTGGCCCCCACGCTGTGCTCGGCCGCCATGGCCGGTGCCATGGTGGCCACCACGCAGCTGCTGGCCGGCTGGCTGCCGCTCACCCGGCTGCTGGCCTGCTCCGGCGTGGGTGCGCTGGCCTACCTGGCGCTGTTGCTGCTCTTCGCGCGGCGCACCACCTGGTCGCTGGTGAGCGACATCCGCGCGCAGTGGTCGCACTGAGCGGCTGGTCGGCAGCGCTGCGGCTGGCCCGGCGCGACCTGGCTTTCGAGCGCAGCCGCGCGCCGCATCCCCGGCTGGCGTTGCAGCGCTGGTGGCAGGCGCTGGCCGCGCGCCGCCGGCGTGCCGCCCGCCTTGCACCGGCGCAGGCGGCGCTGCTGCAGCAGGCCGAAGCCGCCTGTGCCTTAGCCGGCCTGGCCTACCCCAAGGAAGATGCAGGACAGCTTGCGCCCTGGCACCTGCCGGCGCGCTTTGCCACGCTGCCGGTGCAGGCACTGCCGCCGCATCCGCTGATCGAGCCGGCCTGGCTGGCACGGCACGCCGGCGACCGGCCGGCTTGCGAAGCGCTGCTGGCGCTGCTGCAGCCGGGCGCACTGCCCGGCCGCTGGCAGGGCCTGCCGGTCGGCACCGTTGCGCTGACGCCGGCACGGCCTCCGCGCCGGGTGGCGGTGTGCCTGCATCTGTTCTACCCCGAGGTGTGGCCGCAGCTGCAGGCTGCGCTGGCGGCACTGCCCGAGCCCTTCGACCTGTACATCACCCTGCCCGACTACGCCACCACGCCCGCGTTGGCGCCGATCGTTGCCGACCATCCGCGCACCCGGCTGCTGCCGCGGCCGAACCACGGCCGCGACGTGCTGCCCTGGCTGTGGGCGCTGCGTGCCGGCGTGTTCGATGGCTACGCCGCCGTGCTCAAGCTGCACAGCAAGCGCAGCCCGCACCACCACGACGGCGCTGCCTGGCGCGACAGCCTGCTGCGCGGCCTGCTGCCCGGGCCGGCGGCGCTGCGGTCGCTGCTGGCGCAGTTCGAGGCCGACCCGCAACTGGGCCTGGTGGGCCCGGCGGCGCACTGCATGTGGCCCGGCCAGCCGCAGCATGCAGGCAGCAACGGCCGCTCCATCCGCCGCGTGGCGGAACGAGCCGGGCTGCCGGCCGACTCGGCGCGATCGCGACCCTTCTTCGCCGGCACGATGTTCTGGTTCCGCCCGCAGGCGATGCAGGGGCTGCGCGCCGCGCGGCTGTCGGCCGACGACTTCGAACCCGAGATGGCGCAAACCGACGGCACGACAGCGCACGCGCTCGAGCGGCTGGTGTGGCCGCTGGCCGAGCAGGCCGGCTACCGCGTGGCCTGCCTGGGCGAGGATGGCTCGCTGGCGGCCGCGCCGCCGTCGCCGAAGTAGTCGTCCAGCAGGCCCACCGGATAGGCCGGCGCCGCCGACACCACCAGCGCGCGGGCCGCGGCGAACTCGGCCGGGCTGGCGCGAAACCGGCGCAGCAGGTCGCGCTTGAGGTAAGGCGAGCCGGCATGCGCCACGGCGGCCCGCCACAGCGCATGCGTCGGGTTGAACTGCCCGGGCCGCCGCGCCAGGTGGTCGGCCAGCGCGGGCGGCAGTTCGCCGGCGGCCCGGGCCTGCGCCAGCAGCGCGGCACCTTCCACCAGCGCGGCCCAGCGCAGGCCGGCGGCGCTGGCTTCCTGCGACAGCCCCAGCTCGTAGCGCGCGATCACCGCCTCGCGGTCGTCGATGAGCTTCATGCGCAGCGCCCATCGCCGGAAGAAGGCCAGCGCGGCCGGCGTCTCCAGTACGAGGAAGTAGCTCTGCAGGTGGTGGCCGCGCTCCTGGCTGTCGGTGATGCCCCACAGGTCCAGCCCGCGCGCGGCCATCGGCGGCATCCAGGCGCCGATCGGTTGCAGCGGGCCAAACACGCTGTCGTTGGTGAGCAGCAAGCGCCCGAAGGCCGCGAGCGGCTGGCCGGCTGCCTGCTCGATGGCCTGCACCGCCGTGGGCCAGCCGCCGATGTCCATGCCCACGTTGCGCCGCCGCAGCACCAGCCAGCACAAGGACTGCAGCCTGGCCAGCGACTCAGGCTGCAGCTGCGCCGAGGTGGTGATGAACACCAGCGCGAAACCCGCGGCCCGCCACTGCGCCAGGTGCCACAGCACATGAGCCGGCACGCTGCCATCGGCCTCGAAGTGGTTGAACACGGCCACCGCGCCGCCCGCGGCGGGAGCCAGCGCCGGCGTGCACCAGCGTTCCAGTGCGTGGAAGCGCCGGGGGTTGGCATTGCGCAGCCAGTAGGCGGCCTTGCGGGCCAGGCGGCGCGGCAGGCTGGCGGCGCTCACGCCGGCTGGGCGTGGCGCAGGTAGAACGTGGCCTGGTCGCCGCGGCCTTCGGCATTCAGGCGCCGCGCCAGCGCCTCGAATTCCTGCACCTGGGCCTCCGTCAGGCCGGCCCAGGAGGGCTTGCCGTCGGGGCGCTGCGGGTCGCGCACCAGGGGTACGTCGTCACGGTACCGCTCGCTCAGCGTGAACTGGTGGTGGTCCGAGTCGTGCACCACGCGTGCCACCGCCAGCCCGGCCCGGCCGGCCAGCAGACGCAGGCTGCGCTGGGTGTGCAGGTAGTAGTGGCGTGGCGCATCGAGCTGGAACCAGTCGGCGCCGTAGCGCTGCCAGGCCTCGCTGTCGCACAGCGGCACGCGGATCACCGCCGTGCCGCCGGGCGCCAGCAGCCGGGCCACGGCGGCCATGGTGGCCGCGGGATCGGGCACATGCTCGAACGAGTGGTTCATCAGCACGATGTCGTACGGGCCGTCGTCCAGCGACTGGGCATCCCGCGCCAGCATGCGGAAGCCGCGGCCCACCTGGCGGTCGCCACCCGCCAGGAAAGGATCGGCACCGGTGAGGTCGCGGAAGCCCGCGTTGTGCAGCCGGTGCAGCAGGATGCCGCTGCCGCAGCCGATGTCCACCATCCGCGAATGCAGCGAGAGCCCGGGCACCCGGCGCAGGAATTCGAAGCCGGTGCGCAGGTGCGGCACGCTTACCCGGAAGGGCAGCCGGTCGCCCCCGGGCAGGAACAGCGTGGCCTGGTCGCGCCAGCGGTTCAGCAGGTTCTTGGCCGGGCTGCGGTAGGCGTCCGCGGGGTCTTCGGTGAAGCTGTAGTACGCGCCGCCGTAGTAGGCACCCGGGTCGGCCGGGAATTGCGCGATCTGCAGGCAGCCGCACTCGGCGCACTGCAGGTAGTCGAAGGCCTGCCGCGTGCCGAACATCATCTCCCGGGCGGTGTGGCGGCCCGGCTCGGCGGTGGAGCCGCATACGCGGCAGCGGAAGGCAGCCAGCGCCGGCGCGGCAGGTTGCGTGAGGGTGGCAGTGGTCATCGGCAGGGGCGGGCGTCAGGCGGTGGCCAGCGCCTGTTGATAGGCCGGCCGGTCGTCGGCCAGCAGCAGTTCACGCTCGTAGGTCTCCAGCATCACCGCCTTGTTCTTCATCACGAAGTGCAGGCAGGAGAACTTGCGCCGCTGCCAGGCGGTGAGGCCGCCGGCATTGCGCAGCTCGTCCGGAAACATCATGAACCAGGTCTGCCAGATGGGCAGGCCCGCGGCCTGCACCAGCGCGGTGGCGGCAATGTCTTCCACCGGGATCTTGCGCTCGGCCAGGAAGGTTTCCAGCGGCTCGCGCTCGATGAGCGCCAGCACTGCGCGCACCGCCGACGCGCGCAGGAAGTAGCAACCGCCCTGGCAGTACTCGAAGTCCACGAAGTGGCCGTCGCCCACCATGGCGGCGGAGCTGCGGGCCACCGCCTGGAAGATGCGGTCGTTGAAGAAGAACACGTCGGAATCCACCCGCGCGACGACGTCGTCGTCGTGCAGGCCTTCGGCCGCCAGCGCATAGGCGCGCCAGATCCAGCCGATCTGCTCGGCGCCCCAGCCCATGCTCTTGGGCCAGGGCACCACGCGCAGGTTGGGCATCAGCCGCTGCAGCTGCTCGGTCTGTGCCGGGGACAGCGGCATGTCGTTGTCGCTGAACACCAGCACCTCGTAGCGCACGTGGGGCGCGCTGCGCAGCAGGCTGTGCAGCGCGCAGTAGAGGTAGCTGAAGTACGACTGGCAGCTGAAGTAACACAGCCGGAACACGGGCTGCCGCTGCAGCGGCCGGCGCAGCACATGGCGGCGCTGCGCCATCTGGCGCACGAAGGCGGGCGCCTGTTGCAGGCGGATGGGCACTCTCACGCGGGTCATGCAGCGGCCTCCAGCGGCGCCTGGGCGGCGGGCGCGGACATCAGGTTCATGGCGCAGCGCAGGCCGAAGCGGGCCATGCGCACGTCCCACGGGGTGAAGCGCGGCAGCTGGAACGGATCGCTGGCCGCGGTGGCCACGCCCGGCGCCGTGCTCACCGCACCGGCATAGCCGGCACGCCGCACCAGCGCGACGTCGCGCGCGCCGTAGTCGCGGCCGGGTACGCCGTTGGGGTAGGCGAACATCGTCGGCGCCTCGCCCAGCCAGGCGGTGAGCTGCTCGCGGCCGATGGCGATCTCGGCATAGGCCTGCGCCTCGGGCGTGCTGGACAGGATGGGATGGCTGACGGTGTGGCCGCCGACGTCCATGCCCAGGTCGCGCAGTTCGCGCAGCTGGGCCGGCGACATCATCAACGTGCTGTGCGCCGGCAGGCCGTGGCGTGCGGCCAGCACCTGGGTGCGGGCCAGGCGCTCGTCCGGCGGCAGGTACTTGAGGCGCTTGAGCGCATCCTGGTAGGCGGCCACGCGGGAGGCGTCGTCGGTGAGCGGGTAGCTGCCGGCGCCGACGTCCTGCCAGTCCAGCTCGCCGGCGGGGGCGGCACGCACGGCCTCGATCACGGTGTCGTTCCACATGCGGCCACCGCCCGAGAAGCCGGTGGCGATGAAGAAGGTGGCGCTGAGGCCATGCTTCTTCAGTACCGGGGCGGCCAGCGTGAGGTTGTCCAGGTAGCCGTCGTCGAAGGTGATGCAGGCGGCGGCCGCAGGCAGCCGGCCCTCGGCCAGCCGTCGCGCCGCATCGGCCAGCGGCAGCACGTTGAAGCCGCGGCGCAGGAAGCCGACGATGCGCTCGAAGCGCGCCACGTCGATGTCGTCGGGCAGCAGCGGATCGGGCGCCGGCAGCACGCGGTGGAAGATGAAGATGGACAGCCGCGCGCGCGAGCCCGAGGGCGACAGCCAGCCGAACGGATTCAGCACGTTAACGCCCATGGTTCCACCCGAGGCCCATGTTGTTGTCGCCGAGGGCGGCACGCTGGGCCTTCAGCGCGGCGCGTCGCTGCTTCTGGTCGATGCTGGCCGCCAGCGCCACGATGGCGGCCAGGTAATAAGGCATGTCGAAGTATGCAAGGCTCAGGAAGGTGCCGCCCACGGCGTAACCGAGCAGGCTCACCTGCACCATCGCGCCCAGATCGGCCAGCCACTGGCGGGAAGGATCGTTGTGCACCGACTTGATCAGGCGACGTGCAGTGGCCCAGGTGGTGAGACCGACGCCGAGGAACAGGAACAGCCCGATGAAGCCATGTTCGCCCAGTATCTGGAAGTAGATGCTGTGGGCGGCCAGCACGCGGTTGGGGTCCTCGGCATAGCGGGCATACACGTCCGGGTGGTAGGGCATGAAGCCGCCGCCGACGATGCGATCGAGCGCCAGGTTCGTGGCCATGCCCCAGGCGTTGAGCCGGCCCATGGCGGATTCGTCCTGCTGATAGGTCTCGATGGTGTTCATGCGCTCGAACCACTGCTCTGGCATGAATCCCAGCGCGCCGATCCCGATGAACAGCATGACAAAGGCACCGACGAACTTGCGCTTGCCCTTCATCCACAACATCAGGCCCATCATCGCCAGCGCCAGGAAGGCGCCGCGCGAGTAACTGCCCAGCACGGTGATGACCGACAGCACCAGCGCGAGGCCCATGGCGCGGCGCTGCCACTTGCCGACCATTTGCAGCTGGATGTAGCGAAGCAGCGGAATCGTCATGACGCCGGCCAGTGCCAGCTCGTTGTTGCCACCGATGAAGCCACCCGGGCCCCACACCCGGTAGTTGCCAGCCGTCATCAGCGTGAACAGGCCACCCTTGACGGTGTAGAAGCCGATGGAAAACGCGATCGTCCAGATCAGCCAGTGCAGCTTGCGCTTGTCATCGATGAGCGCCAGTGTGACGAAGATCATCAGGAAGATCTTCATCGAGCGCTCCCACAGCGGCAGCGATTCGTCGAGGTAGAACGAAAACGGCAGCGTGATGCAGATCCACAGGGTGAAGAACAGAATGGCCCATGCCGGCGAGCCCACCATCGGGTTCTGCTTTTGCTTGGTGAGCAGCAGGCCCACCAGGGTGCAGGCGGCGATGCCGGTGGCCACCGGCCAGTTGGCGGCGCTCCAGCCGAACTCCACGTGCGGGCTCATCAGGCTGACCCACACGAACAGCACCGCCCCGATCCACGGCCGCCAGAGCGACCACACGGTGGCCGTGCCAAGAATTCCCAGGATCAGCAGGTCAGACATGGCTCAGCACCTCGGCCGGCTGAACCGCCAGCGAACGGAACAGACGCAGTTGCGCCTGGCTGGTGGCCTCCCAGCTGAAACCCTCGGCGTAGCGTCGCACGGCGGCGCGGTCCGGCGCGGCGGCCAGCAGCTCACGCACCGACTGCGCAAAGGCCTCGCCGCTGCGCTCGTCCACCAGGCGGCCCACCGTATCGCCGGCCACCACCTCGGGCGTGCCCCAGATGCGCGTGGCCACGACGGGCGTGCCGCAAGCCATGGCTTCCAGCAACACATTGGCCCAGCCTTCGCGGCTGGAGGCCAGCACCAGCGCGTCGGCGGCGCTGTACCAGCGCAGCAGCTCCGTATTGGGCAGGCTGCCGATCAGGTGCACCTGGTCGGCCACACCACGCTCCCGTGCGCGCTGCAGAAGACGGGCGCGCTCCTCGCCCTCTCCGGCAATCACCAGACGCGCGCCAGGATGGGTGACCTGCAGCGCGGCCAGTGCGTCGATGGCCACATGGTGGCCCTTGCGCTCGATCAGGTGCCCTACCGACAGCAGGAGCGGCGCGCCGTCGATGCCCAGCTCATTGCGCATCGCCGCCAGCGGAAGCGGGCGAAAGCGCTGCAGATCGACGCCATTGCGCATGACGTGCAAGCGCGCCGGCTCGATGCCCAGGTCGCCCAGTACGTCCATCAACGCCGCGCACACGCCGATGGACGCATTGGCCTGCCGGGCCGCCCACAGGATCATGCGGCGCGGCAGCGGGTATTGCGGGATCAGGTTCAAGTCGGTGCCGCGGGCCGTGATGACCAGCGGTTTGCGGAAATGCCGGGCCAGCAGTGTGGCAGCCACGCCGTCGGGATAGTAGTAATGGGCGTCGATCAGATCGAACTCGAAACCCTCGTCGAGAAGTTGCTTCACCGCGGCGAGGGCGCCCAACGCCAGCGTCAGGGGAGCGACGGTCATGCCGATCTTCGGTACCAGCAGATAGCGCGGGTGCAGCACGTCCAGGCCGTTGCGATGCTCGCGCCGGGGCGTGGCAGCGAATGTCGCGTACTCGCCCCAGCTTGTACGCGTCGACGGAAACCAGGGCACCGGCGCAACGACGCGGGCATCGACATGCCCGCTCTTGAGCAGTTCCCGCAGCCGTGTCTCGACGAAGATGCCGTGGGTTGGCCGCGCGCTGCTGGGGAACAGCGTGGAGAAGGTCAGGATCTTCAGCGGCTTCACGCGACGGCCTCCGCGGCGCCCACCGCCTCGTTCAGGATGCGGCCGAACTCGTCGGCCGCGACACGGTGGCCGAAGCGTGCTTCAACCAGCTCGCGCGCGGCCCTCGACAACCGCAGCCGCAGAACGTCATCCGCCAGCAGGCGCAGCGTGGCCTCGGCCAGTGCAGGAGCACCGTCGGCGCACAGGAAATGCACGCCATCCTCGACATCCAGCCCTTCCATGCCAATGGCGGTGGACACCACGGGCAGGCCCATGGCCATCGCCTCGAAGGCCTTGATGCGGGTGCCACCGCCAACACGCAGCGGAATCACGAAAGCCTGGGCGTCACGTGCGTGCGCCCGCACATCGTCCACGAAGCCAGTGAAGTGCACTCCCGGCACCCGGCCTTGCACCAGCGACGCGGGCGGGTTCTTGCCGACCACGCGCAGCTGTGCCTTGGGCACCTGGGCAAGCACCAGCGGCCAGACCTCCTCGATGTAGAAGCGGATGCCGTCGACGTTGGCCTCCCAGTCCATCGAGCCGGTGAACACCACGGTGGGTGCGCCTCCGGCCGGCGGCTGCCAGGCGAAGAAGTCCAGGTCCACGCCGGTCGGGATGGCGCGGGCCGTCGCCAGCCCGTCATTGCGCTCGAAGGTGCGGGCATCGCGCTCGGACACCGTGACCACGCGCGTGAAGCGCGCCAGCGCCGCGCGCTCGAAGCGGCGCATCTTCGCCGCCTGCGAGGACCACAGCCAGCGCAGCGGCGCGCGCTCGGCCGTGCTGGCATGGCGCTCGAAGATCTCGGCCTCGACGTTGTGCGTGAAGCACACCGTCGCCCCGCCCAGGGAGGGCGGACGCAGCACCGCAGCATGAACGAAGTCGAATACCACCACGTCGAAGCGCTCGGCAGCCAGCAGTTGCTCCACCGCGGCGGTGGCTGCCGGCGTACGGTCCGACACCACATTGATGGGCAACGCGGACAGCAGGTGCGGGATGCGTTGCCAGCGCGCACGCGGCGGGCTTGGTGCCCAGCCAATGAAGGCATGGCAAAGCCGGCCAAGTGCCTCCTGCCAGTCGCGCTGCTGCTGCGCCGTGGCCGGCGACAGCAGCGTGATGTCGAACCGGCCGCTCTCCTTCAGACCCCGCAGGATGTTGCCGGTGCGGATCTTGCCGCCGGCATCCGCCGGAAACAGAAAGACCGGCGAGATGAAGGCGAGCTTCAGGCAGCGCTCCGGCTGGTTCACCAGCAGATGCCCTCGTACTCGGCAAAGCCGGCATCACGCAGGTCGGCATAGCCGTTGAGGTCCACCAGGCGGGCGCCTTTGGCCAGCGCGATGATGCGCTGGCGCGTCTCGGCGTCCGCATGGCCCACCACGACGATCTCGGCACGGGCCAGCACGGCATCCGGCGTCTCGTGCAGCAGCTTGTCGAGGTGCGGAATCTCGCGGTCGATGTATTCCTTGTTCTTGCCCAGCAGCCGCGCGATCTTGACGAAGCGGTCGTAGATGGCGATGTCGAAGCCCTTGCCCAGCAGCTTCTCGGCCAGCACCACCAGCGGCGAATCGCGCAGGTCGTCGGTGCCGGGCTTGAAGGCCAGGCCGAACAACGCCACCGGCTTGCGGCCGTGGCTGGCAATCAGGTCGTAGGCGCGGCCGATGTGGGCGTCATTGCTGGTGAGCAGCGAGCCGAGCACGGGAATCTCGACCCCCTGGTCGCGGGCGATGGTCAGGAATCCCTTGACCTCCTTGGGCAGGCAAGAGCCGCCGAAGGCGAAGCCAGGGCGCAGATAGGCCTTCGAGATGTTGAGCTGTTTGTCCTCGCAGAAAAGCGCCAGCACCTCCCGAGAGTCCAGACCCGCCTGCTTGAGCACGGCGCCGGCCTCGTTGGCGAACACGATCTTCAGTGCGTGGAAGACATTGCACAGGTATTTGACCGACTCCGCCACGCCCACGTCGGCCGCGACGAAATTGCCCGACAGGCCGCTGTACAGGCGCTTCATGACCTCGACGCCCGCGTCGTCCAGGCTGCCGACGATGGTTTGCGGCGGGTTGTGGAAGTCCGACACCGATGAACCTTCACGCAGGAACTCGGGATTGAAGACCAGCGACAGCCGGTCACCGATCTGGCGGCCCGCTGCCTTTTCCAGCAGCGGCGCAATGCGCGCGCGCGTGGTGCCCGGCGCAACGGTGCTGCGGATCACGAGAGTGTGGTGGCCCGGCTTCTTCGCAATTTCGGCACCGATCTGGCCGACGACCGCGTCCAGCGCCGTCAGGTCGGGCATGTAGTTGGCAAGAGAGGGCGTGGCCACCGAGATCAGCGACACCTCGGTGCCCCGGACGGCAGCGGCCACGTCATCGGTGGCCGTCAGCCGGCCGTCCTTCACCGCTGCGGCGATCAGCTCCTCGATGCCCTCTTCCACCACCGGCGACTGGCCCGATGCGATCAGCTCCACTTTCAGCGGGTTGATGTCCACACCGACCACTTCGTGGCCAAGCTCGGGCAGGCAGGCGCATGACACGGCACCTACATAGCCCAGACCGAAAACCGAGACCTTCATCTTGTTGTCCTTGTACAAATCAGGCGGCGATGCGGGTCGTGGTCGTGCCCAGGCCCGCATTGCGAAGGAAGGCATCGAACATCAGCAACACCCACAGCGGCTGGGCATGGTCCATCGCGCCACGCTCGTGCTGGTCCAGCAGCCGGGCGATGGTGTTCGGGTTGAACCAGCCGGTCTGAGCCAGCGCGCCATGCTGGAGCGACTGGCGGGCCTGTTCGCGCAGGGGGCCGCGCAACCAGCGCGCCAGCGGCACCGCAAAGCCCATCTTGGGTCGATACAGCACGTCGTGCGGCAGCATCGGCTCCAGCGCCTTCTTGAACAGGTACTTGCCTTCCTGGCCGCGCAGCTTCAGGTCGGAGGGCAGCGTCGCCACCCATTCGACCAATTCGTGATCCATCAACGGCTCGCGCACCTCCAGACTGTGGGCCATGCTGGCGCGATCGACCTTGGTGTTGATGTCGCCCGGCAGGTAGGTGTGGATGTCGAGGTACTGGATCAGCGCCAGCGGGTCGTCGGTGCCGGCACGGCGGGCGTGTTGATTGAACACCTCGCTTGCGTGCCAACCTTGCAGCTCGCGCTTGAACCCGTCGCTGAACAGCTGCTGGCGTAGCGGGTCGCGCACCAGGCCCATGGTGTTGAAGTAGGCCTCGACCGAGTCACGGGCGATGGCCTGGAAGGTGGTCTTGGCGCGGAACACACGCGGCGCCCAGTCGGCCTTGGGATAGACGCGAGACAGCGGACCGAACACCCCCTTGCGCAAGGCCAGCGGAAAGGCGCTGCGCATGCGTTCTTCCATCATGTGCATCTTGTAGCGGCGGTAGCCGCCCAGGCTCTCGTCGCCGCCGTCACCGGACAGCGCCACCGTCACATGCTTGCGGGCGAGCTCGCAGACCCGGTAGGTGGGAATGGCGGACGAGTCGGCATAGGGCTCGTCGTACAGGTGGGCCAGCGTGTCCACCAGCCCGAAATCGTCGCTGCTGACCGTCTCGACGCGATGGCGGGTGCGGTAGCGGTCCGCCACCATCTGCGCGAACTCCGTCTCGTTGAACTTCGGATCGTCGAAGCCGATGGAGCAGGTGTTGACGGGCTGGCCGTCCAGCTGCGCCATCGTCGCGACGACGGCGCTGGAGTCCACCCCGCCGGACAGGAAGGCGCCCAGTGGCACCTCGGCCTTCAGGCGCAGCTTGACCGACTCCGTCAGGCGGCGGCGCAGCTCTTCGGCGGCTTCCTGTTCATCGAGCTTGGCGTCGAGCGTGAAGCGCACGTCCCAGTAGCGCTGCGGCTCGCCCAGCGGCTGGCCGCGCTTGACCAGCAGGCGGTGCCCGGGCGCCAGCTTGTGCGCATGGCGGTAGATGGTCCAGGGATCGGGCACATAGCCCAGCGCGAAATACGCCTCCACGGCGCGCGGGTCGATTTCCTGCCGCAGGCCGCCATGGGCTACCAGGCTCTTCAGCTCCGAGCCGAACAGCAGCCAGCCGTCCTCGGTGATGGCGTAGTGCAGCGGCTTCACGCCGAGGCGGTCGCGCGCCATGAACAGGCAATCGCGGCGACGGTCGTGGACCATGAAGGCGAACATGCCACGCAGATGGTGCACGCAGTCTTCGCCCCAGTGCTCCCAGGCGCGCACAATGGCCTCGGAGTCGCTCTTGGTGCGGAACACGTAACCGTGGCCGCGCAGCTCGTCCATCAGCTCAAGGTAGTTGTAGACCTCGCCGTTGAAGACCAGCGCCACCGACTTGTCGTCGTTGAAGATGGGCTGCTGGCCGGTCGCGATGTCGATGACCGACAGGCGCCGGTGACCGAAGCCCACGCCCGGTTCGATGTGCAGGTCCCCCTCATCCGGCCCACGATGCTGCTGAGACTCGTTCATCCTGTGCAGGCGCTGGCGCTCGGGGAGGCGCTTGCTGCGGGTATCGAACAGACCGGTGATGCCGCACATGGATTGGCCTGGAAAAGCAAGGTTGGCCGTGCAGACCCGGGATCGGGCGCACGAAAAGGCGGATTCTTACCGAGGCCGCCCCCCTCCACTCTGCCACTACCGCCGCGCTTGTGATATCGCGCACGGTCCAAGCCCCCCCGAGGTTGGAGCTGCGGCAGGCGCCACAATGCCGATCCGCGATGATCCGCGTCGCGCTGGACACGTCGATTCGTGAGCCGCTCGCGACCACTTCTGCACTGTGACCAACGCCCCATCCATGACGTCATCCCGTGACACGCACCCGTTGTCCGGCGGCGCAACGTCCACTGCCACCGTGTGGACCGTCTATGTCCTTCTGGCGCTGGCTCTGGTGCTGCTGCAGTGGCGCGTCTTCGTCGGCTACCAGGCCAGTGACGACGCCAACTACCTGCTCGGCGCCATGGGATGGCTGGAGCACAGCCCCTATGTCGGCAACAGCCACTGGACATTGCGCCACACCCTGACGCTGCCCAGCGCGCTGTCCATCTCGGCACTCGGCTTGAACCTGTTCTCCGTGGCGCTGCCCACGCTGATCTATTTCATCGGTTTTATCGCGGTGCAGACATGGGCCTTGCACCGGCACTTCGGGTTCCAGGTCGCGGCCTGCTTCGCGCTGATCGCGATGACCACCTCGGGCATGGTCGTCAACTCGACCTACCTCGCGCCGGACGTCGCTGAACTGTTCTTCGTCGGCACGACGTTCTGGGTGCTGATGGCAGCCCTCGAACCCCGTGCGGACGGCCAGCGTGGCACGGCCTGGGTCTGGCTGCTTGCCGGCGTGCTCGCGGGCCTGGCTTGGAGCAACCGGCAGACGGCCGCCGGCGCGCTGCTGGCCTGCGCCATCACGGCCTGGGTGGCGGGGCGCCCGGCACGTGCCCGCATGCCCTGGGCGGTTCTGGGCTTTGCGCTGATCGTCGGCGCCGAGTGGGCCTACTTGACCATCATGACCGGCAACCCGATGTATCGGATCGGCCTGGACATGCACCACGATCCGGTGAACCGCCTGGCCGAGGTGCAGCGTGTCGCGGCCCGTGGCGGCTGGATTGACAAGGAGGGCAATCTCAGCGTCCACCTCCTGCTGGACCCGATCCTCGCGTTGTTCGTGTCGCAGAAATACGGTCTGGTGTTCTGGACGGGCGTCGTGGCGGCCTGGCAGGCCTGGCGACTGCCGCAGGGCCGGGATCGCCGGCTACTGATGCGCCTGATGGCCCTGGGGGCCATCGCCTTCATCTTCGTCGCGGCCAACCCCAAGCTGTATCTCGTGCCGCGCTACTTGCTGGTGCCCGCCTGGGTCGCCATCGTGCTGACCGCCTGGTGGGTGGCCCGGCTGTGGGCCCGGCAGCACCGGGCGCTGGCCGGCTGCGTGGTGGCCGCGGTGGTTGGCATGAACCTGCTGTGCCTGTCCGTCGAGAACACGCAGCCCCGCGCGATCGAGCAGGCGCTGGTGGACTGGGTGGCGGCGCACCCGCAGCAACGTGTCCACACCGACATCGAGACGCTGGAACGCGCGCGCGGATTCTTCCGCATCGCGGGCGTATCGCTCGAAACGGTTTCCAGCGCGCCGGCCGCAGCGGGCAACCTCGTGTTCTACAGCGCTGTGCGCGTCGAACAATGTGCGGCGCAGGTCCGCTGCCGCGACGTCGCCCCGGCATTTCGGGCGCAGCCTGGCTGGGTGGCGACGGAAACGCTGGTGGGGCCGGCGAAGCCGGTTGGCCGGCTGCTGACGGCGCTGGGCATCGCGCAGCGGCTGCCCCCCGACATTGCCCGGCGAATCGTGGGACCCAGCTATGAAGTCATCCTCTATGAAGTGCGCTGAACACAATCAAATGCACCACACCCTGGACCCCACGCCTCGCGTGGCGGTGCTGATCCCCTGCTACAACGAAGAGGTCGCCATTGGCCAGGTGGTGAAGGACTTCCAGGCCGCGCTGCCCCAGGCCGCCATCTACGTATACGACAACAACTCCAGCGACCGTACCGCCGAAGTGGCACGCGAGGCCGGCGCGGCCGTGCGGGTCGAGCGCCGCCAGGGCAAGGGCAACGTGGTGCGCCGCATGTTTGCCGACATCGAGGCCGACGTGTACCTGCTGGTGGACGGCGACGCCACATACGACGCCGCCAGCGGCCCGAAAATGGTGCACACCCTGGTGGCCGAGCAGTTTGACATGGTCGTGGGCTGCCGAACGCACACGCAGACCGAAGCCTACCGGCCGGGTCATGTGTTCGGCAATGCGATGCTGACCGGCGTAGTCGCCAAGCTGTTCGGGCGCAGCTTCACGGACATCCTGTCCGGCTACCGCGCCTTCTCGCGCCGTTTCGTGAAATCGTTTCCGGCGCTGTCCAAGGGCTTCGAGACCGAGACCGAACTGACCGTGCACGCGCTGGAACTGCGCATGCCGGTGACCGAGATCGACACGCCCTACGGCGCGCGGCCCGACGGCTCGGCCAGCAAGCTGTCGACCTACCGCGACGGCTGGCGCATCCTGCGGCTGATCCTGCAGCTCTACAGGCACGAGCGGCCGCTGGCCTACTTCTCGGTGCTGGCCGCCTTGCTCGCGCTGCTGTCTGCCGGGCTGGCCACACCCATCATCCTCGAGTACCTGGAGACCGGCCTGGTGCCGCGCTTTCCGACGGCCATCCTGTCGACGGGCATCATGATCCTGGCCTTCCTGTTCTTCATTGCCGGCGTGATCCTGGAAACGGTCACGCGTGGGCGGCAGGAGATCAAGCGGCTGCTGTACCTGCAGATGTCGCGATGGGAGCTTTGAGCCAGCTGCGGGCCACGATGCTGCGCTCGCAACTGGTGCGGTTCGGCATGGTCGGCTGCGTGGGCTTTGCGATCGATGCCAGCCTGACGCTGTTGTTCCACCGCCAGCTCGAGCTGGGCGAGGCGTCCGCGCGCGTGTTGGCCTTCCTCGTCGCGGCCACGGCAGGCTGGTGGCTCAACCGCCGGTTCACCTTCCGGACCCAGGCGCCCGTCAGCGCATCGAGCTGGCTGCGCTACGTCGTGCTGACAGGTGCGGGCGCCGCCATCAACATCGCCTGTTACCTGGCCGTGGTGCATGTGCTGGGCACCAGGCCGCTGCATCTGCTGGCTGGTGTGGCGGTGGGGTCTGTCGTGGCGATGGGTTTCAACTTCTGGGTGTCGCGCCGCTGGGTGTTTGCCACCCGCTAGGCTGAAACCGTTTGCGGGCTGGTCCGCAGTCAGCCGGGCCTGCTGGCGGAGGCATACAGCGCTGCGTAAGCAGAGACCATGCCCTGCAGGCTGAATTCCTGGTTTGCGCGCGCCAAAGAAGCCCGGGCCAGCCGCTGCCGCAGGGCGGCATCGGTCGCCAGCCGGGACAGCCCCTGCGCCAGCGCCTCGCTGTCGGACGGCGGCACCAGCAGCCCGTTGGCACCGTCCCGGACCAGCTCCGGGTTGCCTCCCACCTCGGTGACAACAGGCGCACAGCCGCAGGCCATCGCTTCCAGCAGCGTGTTGCTGATGCCCTCCTCCTGCGACGGCAATGCGAAGACGTCGAACTGCGGCAGCAAGGCGGCCACGTCACTGCGGTCGCCCGGCAACCAGGCCTTGTCGGCCACGCCCGCGCTTGCCAGGCGTTCACGCGCCTGCGCCAGCAACGGGCCGCCGCCGAGCATCGCCAGGCGCAACCGCGGCCAGTCGGCCGGGCACAGCGCACGCAGCCGCAGGAAGGCATCGACGAGGTTGAGCGGATCCTTGACGGCCTGCATGCGGCCCACCGCGCCGATGACGAAGTGCTCGCCGCGGCGATAGGGCCAGGCCTGCGGCACTTCGGCCGACGGGGCGAAGCGAGTGGTATCCACGCCGTTGCAGATGCGCAGCACGCGATCCTGCGGGAAACCGACCGGCCCGGTCAGGTAGGTCTCGATGGCCTTGGACAAGGCCACGAAACGATGAACACCCAGCCCGTAGACGCGGCGCAGACGCTGGTTGGTGCGGCTGACGCCCCCAAGGTCGTTGACATCCCAGCCATGCTCGCTGTGCACCCGCAGCGGCACGCGGGCCGCCCAGGCGGGCAGCTGGAATTCCATCGCCCCGAGGTTTCGGGTGTGCAGCACGGCCGGGCGCATCTCGCGCAGCAGACGGTAGACGTGTGGATACAGCCAGCAGCCCTGGCCCGGCGGTTTGTCCAGCGCGACGAACTGCGTGCCGGGTGCCTTCACCCGCTCCTTGAATGCGGTGATTTGCGTCACCGCCACCACCGCATGCCGAAACGCCGGCAGGTGGTTGATGAGGTTGACGACACCGTTCTCCAGCCCGCCGGTGTCGAAGCGGTAGATCAGGTGCATCACCAGCGGCCGCTGGTCGCTGGAAGGGCTGGCGGAGGTCGCTGGCGTCTCGGTCATCGGCAGGCCGGAACGTCCGCTTCAGCGGCTGCGGCGTGCATCGTCCAGCGCGCGCAGCAGCGTGTCCTGGTGGGCGGCGGCAAACGCCTGCAGTCGCTGGGCGGCCTGGCCATCCGGGCTGGCCTCGGTGTAGATCATCACGATGGCGGCGTCGTCGGGTTCGCCGCGCACGCGCATCCAGGCCTGTCGCAGCTTGGCCTGCACTTCGTTGCCCACCAGCTGGCCACCGATCCAGTAGGTGCGCCACACCAGCAAAGGCGGGCGCTGCAGGGCGGTGGCGATGCTGCTGCCACGCAGTTCGGTGGCCTGCCAGCCGGCGGCGCCCACCGCGCCAGGCGCCTGCACCGGGCCCACCGGCACGGCGTGCCGCTCTGTATCGCCCACGCGCAGCAGCCCATTGAGCGAGCTGACGGCCTTGCTGTCTTCCTGCTGCTGGCGGTAATACGCTACATGCAGGCCCACGCGGCCTGCCGGGCCGGTGTAGGTGCGGCTTTGCTCGGCGCGCGCGCCGACCACTGCGGGCCGCCAGTCGGAAATCGGCTCGTCGGCCGGGCGCCAGTCGGGCGTCGCGGCTGCAGGCAGGCCCAGCGCCAAGGGCGCGCCG
>OFDN01000872.1_pt1 | contig 22292 bp, 18 predicted proteins | sample 1520971 | NCBI WGS metagenome assembly OFDN01 (sample SAMEA94257418, study PRJEB24077) | hot springs metagenome | biome: Aquatic biome; feature: Geographical feature; material: Water | place: India | collected 2012-06-12 | depth 5 m
GGTGAAGCCGATCAGCAGGCCGGCGCCGGCCAGCAGGCCGCCGCGCAGCACGTCGCGCCGGCTGGCGGGGGGAAGTTCCACGGTGGGGAGTTCGACGGAGGGGAGTTCGGGGCGGAAACCGGGAATCATGGCTCAGGCCTCCATCCGGCGGGCGGCGTCGTGGATCGCGGCGCGGATTCGCACATAGGTGGCGCAGCGGCAGAGGTTGCCGCCCATCGCCTCGTCGATGTCGGCGTCGGTCGGCTTGGGCTTGGCGGTCAGCAGCGCCGTGGCCGACATGATCTGGCCCGACTGGCAGTAGCCGCACTGCACGACGTCGAGCGCCTGCCACGCGGCCTGCACAGCCTTGGCGGCCTTGTTGCCGACGGTCTCCAAACCCTCGACGGTGGTGACGCGCTGGCCGGCGACGGCGCCGACCGGGATGGAGCAGGAGCGCGTCGGCTCGCCGTCCACATGCACGGTGCAGGCACCGCAAAGGGCGGCGCCGCAGCCGAACTTGGTGCCGGTCAGGCCGGCGGACTCGCGGATGGCCCACAGCAGTGGCATGTCGGGATCGACATCCAGCGACACGGCGCGGCCGTTCAATTCAAAAGTGACGGACATGATGCCTCCGGAACCCTCGCCACCACGGGCGGGCGCGCGGATCGGCGGTGCCGTCTGCGTGAAGCCCGCGGTCGGGTGGACGCTGTTTTGATTTGAGCAAGAGGTGGGGCGGTGCCCCGGTCCGGCAAGCGGCTCACGCGTGCCGGACCAGCAACGCGTGTTACTCTGCCGTCATCGACGCCCGACCGCTGTGATGCGCGTCACAGCGGCCGGATGACGCGGCAGTGAGGGCGGCTCAGGATCAGGCCGCGCGGATTCCGGTGAACAGACGCTCCACCTCGACATGCAGACTGCGGGCGTGGCGCGACAGATCCTCGGCCGAGGCCAGCACCTGCGAGGCGGCGGCACCGGTGTGCTCCGCGGCTTCGGTCACGCCGTCGACCGTGCCATCGACATCCTCCATCCGCTCCGCGGCCGACGCGACGCTCTGCGAAATCTCCTGGGTCGACCGCGCCTGGCGGTCCACCGCCTCGGACATGGCGCCGGCGTTGGCGTGCAGGCGCTGGATGGTGCTGGTGATCAGGTTGATGGCGGCGACCGCCTCGGTGCTGGCGGTCTGCATGGCGCCGATCTGCTGGGTGATGTCCTCGGTCGCCCGGGCGGTCTGGGAGGCGAGATTCTTCACCTCGCCGGCCACCACGGCGAAACCCTTGCCGGCCTCGCCCGCCCGCGCCGCCTCGATGGTGGCGTTGAGGGCGAGCAGGTTGGTCTGCGAGGCGATCTCGCCGATCAGCTTGACCACCTGTCCGATCCGCTCGCCGGCGCTCGACAGCCCCTGGACGGTGGCGTTGGTCTGGGACGCCTGGTCCATCGCCCGGTCCGCGATGGTCCGCGACTCCGAGGCCAGATCGCTCATGGAGCGGATCGCGGTGCTGAGCTTGTCGGTGGCGTCGGCGGCCGAGCGCACGTCGCCCGACGCGTTTCCGGCGAGGTGCGAGGCGCTGGAGGCCCGGGACGCGGTGTCGCCGGCGATCCGCGTCATTTCCCGCGCCGTCGCGTCCAGCTCCACGGCGGCGGCGGAGACTGTCCGCACGGCCACCGAGGCGCTGCCGTCGAACCGGGTCAGCAGCTCCTCGATTCGGGCGGCGCGCTGCTCGCGCTCCTCCCGCTCCTTCTGGCGCGCCGCTTCCAGCATCCGGCGCTCGATCGCGTTGTCCTTGAAGACCTGCATGGCCATGGCCATGCCGCCGATCTCGTCGGCGCGCTCGGTGCCCGGCACCACGACGTCCAAGTCGCCATTCGCAAGCTCCCGCATGCGGGCGGTCAGAACCGAAATGGGCACGGCGACCCCCCGGATCAGACTGACCGAGACCCAGCCCAGGATCACGACACCGACGATGATCGCTCCGATCATGGCCTCGTTGATCAAGCGCGCGGTGTCGAGGTCGGCGGCCACGCGCTGGTCGATCCGCTGGTCGAGCTGGGCGGTGACCTCCGTCATCGCCTTGCGGACGGCCGGTGCGATGTCCAGCCACTGGTCGTACAGGGCCGGAAGAGGCTTCGTCTCGCGCAGGGCCTGGAGCACCTTGGTGGAGAAGCCGTCGATCTCGCCGGCCATCCGCCCGGCCTGCGCCAGGGCGGTGCCGCGCTCCGCCTCGGGGATCAGGGCGATCAGGGTCTGCAGGGAGGTCCGCGTCGCCGCCAGCGCGTCGCCGACCCGTTGCGCCGAGCCGGGCGAGGAGTAGACCGAGGCCATCACCCCGAGCAGCCGGGTGTTGATCGTGTCCATGTCCCCGTAGAGCTTCGACACGGCCGCGCGGACCTGCAGATCGCGTGACGAGAGGTCGGAGAGGAACCCCAGCGTCCGCAAATTCCACGCGACGGACATCGCCACGGTCGACAGGAAGAGCAGTGCGACGATCGCCATGAGCATGGGAACGCGCACGGCGATCGGCTTGAGCCGAATCCGGAGCCCTTTGATCATCGCCCAACCCTACCCTGATTTTTTCATTGGATGTCGTAACGCGTCACTGCTCGACGGGGAGGCCTGCCTTGCTCCATTCCACCCAGCCGCCGCGCAGCCAGTGCACGCCGGTGAAACCGGCCGCAACCGCGCTCTTCACCGCCGACACCGCCGACCAGCCGTCGGACCCGTGCCCGTAGATGATGATCACCGCGCCCTTGTTCGCGCCGAACACCGTCGGGTCGAACGCCTTGGTCGTCGGATCCTGGGCGGCGGTGATGGATTTGGCGGTCGGGACGCGGCCTTCGACGAAGGATGCCTTTCGGCGCACGTCCATCACGGCCGCTCCCTTGTCGATCAGCGCCTTCGCTTCGGCGGCGGTGACAGTTTTCGCACCGTCCAACGCCGGCGGAGTCTCGCCGGTCTGGGCGATGGCCGCTCCGCTCCAGACGATCAGAAGCAAAGCATAAATACCGCGCATCACGTATGTCATAGGAGATCCCTGTAAATTTTTTATATTGCATATACCAAGTCGTCTATGCCGGCAACTATATCCTACTGGAATACTTTGTTATTTCGTTTCTTGGACCGCGATCAAAGATTTCCGAGAGAATGGCGTGAATGTGCCGCACCGGGTCGGCCCGGCCCCCGCCTCGCTCGCCTCTGGCGTGAACGTCGCAACATCGCTACCATCCCGTTCCCAAAACAGGTCCGAGCATTGCCCGCGGACCTGCTCTCTTGAAAGAAAAGAACTCCCGAGGACACGAGCTCCATGGCCGATTCCGACACCAAACGCGTCACCGACGAGGAAGCCCTGCTGCTGCACGCCAGCGGGCGGCCCGGCAAGCTGGAGATCACGGCGACCAAGCCGCTGACCACGCAGCGCGACCTGTCGCTCGCCTATTCCCCCGGCGTCGCCGCGCCCTGCCTGCGCATCCACGACGACCCGTCCACCGCCTACGACTACACGGCCAAGGGCAACCTGGTGGCGGTGGTGTCCAACGGCACCGCGGTGCTGGGGCTGGGCGATCTGGGCGCGCTCGCCGCCAAGCCGGTGATGGAGGGCAAGGCGGTGCTGTTCAAGCGCTTCGCCGACGTGGACGGCGTCGACCTGTGCGTCGACACCCGCGACGTCGACGCGCTGGTGAACTGCGTGCGCTACCTCGGCCCCAGCTTCGGCGGCATCAACCTGGAGGACATCAAGGCCCCCGACTGCTTCATCATCGAGGAGCGGCTGCGCGGGATGATGGACATCCCCGTCTTCCACGACGACCAGCACGGCACCGCCATCATCGCCGCCGCCGGCCTGATCAACGCCTGCGACATTACCGGCCGCGCCATCGGCGACGTGAAGCTGGTGGTCAACGGCGCCGGCGCCGCCGGCATCGCGTGCGCCGAGCTGTTCGCGGTGATGGGCGTGAAGCGCGAGAACATCGTGCTGTGCGACACCAAGGGCGTGGTCTACCGCGGCCGCACCGAGGGCATGAACCAGTGGAAGTCCGGCTTCGCGGTGGAGACGGACGCGCGCACGCTGGCCGACGCGGTGGCCGGGTCGGACGTCTTCATCGGGCTGTCGGCCAAGGGAGCGATGACCCCGGCGATGGTCAAGTCGATGGCGGCCAAGCCGATCATCTTCGCGCTCGCCAACCCCGACCCGGAGATCACGCCGGAGGAGGTGCGCGCCGTGCGCAGCGACGCCATCATCGCCACCGGCCGCTCCGACTACCCCAACCAGGTCAACAACGTCCTGGGCTTCCCCTACATCTTCCGCGGCGCGCTGGACGTGCGGGCGACCACCATCAACGAGACGATGAAGGTGGCCGCGGCCAAGGCGCTGGCGGCGCTGGCGCGCGAGGACGTGCCGGACGAGGTGGACGCCGCCTATTCCGGCCGCCGCCTGCGCTACGGCCCGGAATACATCATCCCCGTGCCCTTCGACCCGCGGCTGATCGTGACGGTGCCGACCGCGGTGGCCCAGGCGGCCATGGAATCGGGCGTGGCGCGCAAGCCGATCGTCGATCTTGCGGGCTACAAGCACAACCTGCGCATGCGGCTCGATCCCACGGCGGACAGCCTGGAGCTGATCCTGGAGAAGGTGCGCGCCAACCCGCGCCGCGTCGTCTTCGCCGAGGGCGAGGAGGAGCGCACGATCCGCGCGGCGCTGGCCTTCCGCAACGCCGGCTTCGGCACGCCCGTGCTGATCGGCCGCGAGGAGGTGGTGCGCGAGCGTCTGGCCGCCATCGGCCAGCCGGGGGTGGGCGACCTGGAAATCCACAACGCCCGCCTGTCCGACGCCAACCGCCGCTACACCGACCATCTCTACCGCCGCCAGCAGCGGCGCGGCGCGCTGCACCGCGACTGCCAGCGCATGGTCAACCAGGACCGCAACGTCTTCGCCGCCTGCATGGTGGCGCAGGGCGACGCCCACGCCATGGTCACCGGCCTGACGCGCAGCTTCCCCGTCGCCTTCGAGGAGGTCAGCCGGGTCATCGATCCCAAGGTGGGCGAGCGGGTGTTCGGCCTGAACGTCTTCGTCACCCGGCACCGCACGGTCTTCATCGCCGACACCACGGTGCATGTCCGCCCCGACGCCGAGACGCTGGCCGACATCGCCGTGCTGTCGGCGGCCAAGGCCCGGCAGATGGGGCACGAGCCGCGGGTGGCGCTGCTGTCCTTCTCCAACTTCGGCCAGAACCAGCACAGCGTCGGCAACGCCACCCGCGAGGCGGTGGGCGTGCTCGATTCGCGGCGGGTCGATTTCGAGTATGACGGCGAGATGTCGGCCGACGTGGCGCTCGATCCGGCGCTGATGAAGCGGGTCTACCCGTTCTGCCGGCTGTCCGGCCCGGCCAACGTGCTGGTCATGCCCGGCCTGCACTCGGCCAACATCTCCGCCAAGCTGCTCAGCAAGATGGCCGGCGGGCAGATGATCGGGCCGCTGCTGATCGGGCTGGACAAGCCGGTGCAGATCGTCCCCATGGGTGCCTCGGTCAACGACATCGTGACCCTGGCGGCGCTGGCGGCACACGACTCGCTGCCCTGGTGAACGGAGGGGTGAACGAAGGGGTGAACGGAAGGGGGAGCCGCCGGGCGTGAAGTCGTGTATGGATGGCGCCACCCTGCCGCCGCCACGACCCGACCTTCCGCGATGACACCCGGCGCCTCCCTTCCCAACCGGATCGCCGCCGCCGCCGCCCTGGCGGCGCTGTCGCTCGGCATGCTCCTGGCCAAGGCGCCGGGGCTTGCCACGGTGGCTGGCACCATCGGCCTGCTGGTCCTGGCCGCGGCGCTGCGCGCGGCCTGGTCGCGCGAGCGTGATCTGGAGGCCGTCGCCGCCTATGTCGAGGCGCTGGCCGGGCCGGAGCCCCGGCCGCTTCCCGACACCGGAGCGGGGGTGCAGCGGCGGCTGGCGGTGGCCGTCGCCGCCCTGCACCGCGGGCTGGCGGAGAGCGGCGCGCGGGCGCAGGTCCAGCGGGAGACCAGCGACTCGATCATCGAGGCGATGCACGACCCGCTGATGCTGGTCGCCGCCGACCGCCAGGTGGTCGGCGCCAACCGCGCGGCCCGCGGCCTGTTCGGCGAGAAGTCGGCCGGCCGCGACCTGGCGGCGTCGCTGCGCAACCCCGATGTGCTGGCGGCGGTCGATGCGGTGCTGGCCGGCGGCGCCTCGCGCAGCGTCGACTTCACCGTGCCGGTGCCGGTGGAGCGCGTGTTCGAGGTGCGGGTGAAGCCCTTCCAGAACAGCCGCTCGGCGCCGGGCGCGGCGCGCATGGTCATCTTGACCCTGCACGAGATCACCGCGCTGCGCCGCTCCGAGCAGATGCGTGCGGACTTCGTCGCCAACGCCAGCCACGAGCTGCGCACCCCGCTGTCCAGCCTGCTGGGCTTCATCGAGACGCTGCGGGGGCCGGCCCGCGACGATGTCGACGCGCACGACCGCTTCCTGTCCATCATGCACGACCAGGCCAGCCGGATGACTCGGCTGGTCGGCGACCTGCTGTCGCTGTCGCGCATCGAGCTGGACGAGCACATGCCGCCCGACGGGCATGTCGATGTGGTGGAGAGCCTGCGCGGCGTCATCGCCGCCCACGAGTTGAAGGCGGCGGCGCGGCGCATCCGCGTCACGCTGTCGGCGCCATCCGCCGTGCCGACGGTGGTGGGGGACGAGGACCAGCTCGCCCAGGTCTTCCAGAACCTCGTCAGCAACGCCCTCAAATACACGCGCGAGCAGACGGAGGTGGCGGTCGCCGTATCGGTCACCGACGGCACGGCCGTGGGTGCCGGGCGCATGGTCGCGGTGGCGGTCGCCGACCAGGGGGAGGGCATTGCCCGCACCCACCTGCCGCGCCTGACCGAGCGCTTCTACCGGGTGGACGCCGCCCGCTCGCGCGCGCTGGGCGGCACCGGGCTGGGGCTCGCCATCGTCAAGCACATCCTGAACCGGCACCGCGGGCGCCTGACCATCGAAAGCAAGGTGGGGCAGGGCAGCACCTTCACCGTCTATCTGCCCGTCGCCGCGGACGCGCACAGCACCGGCGACCGGGGCCGCCCGGAAACCGGCGGTGCGGCCGCCTGAGCATGCCTGTCATGCCGGGTCCGCCGTCGGCCCGGCCCATGATCGGACCGCGGATCCGCTGCGTCCATCGGCGTCTTGATTCCGGGCCGTTTCGGGCGTTACTCGACGGAAACCGGTTTGTGGGGTGCGGTGTGTCGTCGGGCGGCGTGTCATCAAACTGTCATCCATCGGTAATCAATCGGACTCCGTCGGTGGCTAGTGTCCGGCTGCGCCCCGACCGGCCGTCGGACGGGCGCGCGGGCTGCCCCGCCCGCCCACCGCAACGTGCCTGTTCCAAACCGGAGGGATCACCGTGAAGACCACGAAGCTCGCCCTGACCGCCGCCGCGGTCGCGGCACTCACCATCGGCGCCGCCGGCGTTGCCAACGCCCAGTCGCGTGATCAGATTCGTGCCGTCGGTTCCTCGACCGTGTTCCCCTTCACCACCGCGGTCGCCGAGGCCTTCGGCAAGACCGGCAAGTTCAAGACCCCGGTCGTCGAATCGACCGGCACCGGCGGCGGCCTGAAGCTGTTCTGCGGCGGCGTCGGCCCGCAGCACCCGGACATCGCCAACGCCTCGCGCCGCATCAAGAAGTCGGAAGTCGATCAGTGCGCCGCCAACGGCGTCGCCGAGATCACCGAACTGAAGATCGGCTTCGACGGCATCGTGATGGCCAGCTCCAAGGCCGCCAAGCACTACGACTTCACCCGCGCCCAGGTCTGGAAGGCGCTGGCGAAGGAAGTGCCGGTCAACGGCAAGATGGTCGCCAACCCCTACAAGAAGTGGTCGGACGTCGATCCCAGCCTGCCGAACTACGACATCGAGGTGCTGGGCCCTCCCCCGACCTCCGGCACCCGCGACGCCTTCAACGAGCTGATGATGGAAGGCGGCTGCCACGAGGTGAAGGAGGTCGCCGCGGTCCTGACCGACGAGAAGGCGCGCTCCAAGGCCTGCCTGTCGATCCGCGAGGACGGCGCCTACGTCGAGGCCGGTGAGAACGACAACCTGATCGTCCAGAAGCTGGGCGCCAACCCCGAGGCCTTCGGCGTGTTCGGCTACAGCTTCCTCGACCAGAACAAGGACAAGCTGCAGGCGGCGAAGATCGACACCGTCGTCCCCAGCTACGAGCTGATCTCGTCGGGCAAGTACCCGGTCTCCCGTTCGCTCTACGTGTACGTCAAGACCGCGCATGTCGGCGTGATCCCCGGCATCCGCGAGCTGATCGGCGAGTTCACCTCCGAGCGCGCCATGGGCGAGGAAGGCTATCTGGCCGACAAGGGCCTGATCGCCCTGCCGAAGGCGGACCGCGACGCGGCCCGCGTGTCGGCGGTGAACCTCACCCCGCTGAAGCTCTGATACCGCGACTGGCGGCACCGCTTCCGGACATCGGGAGCGGTGCCGCCGGTCCGCTTTTCTTCTCGACCGTTATCGTGGCGGGTGTGCATGCAGCTCACGGTTCTCCTGGTGGTGTTGGCGGTCCTCGCGGTGGTTGGCTATCACCTCGGCCGCTCCCGGGCGGCGAACGCGGTGGGCGGCCGCATCGTGCAGCTCCACTCCGTACCGGCCTATTACGGCGCGTATGTGGCCCTGTGGGCGGGGTTGCCCGCCTTCCTCCTTTTCGTGGCCTGGGGCGTGTCCGAGGGCTGGCTGGTCATGCAGATGGTGCTGGCCGGGCTTCCCGACCGCCTGACCTCCGTCGATACGCAGGGCATGGCCCTGCTCAAGGCCGACCTTCTCAACCTCGCGCACGGCCTCAACACCGGCCGCCAGCCAGACCCGGCGGTGGTGGCCGGGGCCGAGCACTACAACGCCCTGCGCCAGCTCGGCGACTGGGCGGTGCTCGGGTTCGGCTCGGCCCTCGCGGTCGCCGGGCTGTGGTATGCGCGCGAACGGATTTCCCCGCAGATGCGGGCGCGCAACCAGGTCGAGCGGGTGATCAACATCGTCCTGATCGGCTGTTCCCTGGTCGCCATCCTCACCACCGTGGGCATTGTCCTGTCGCTGGTGTTCGAGGCGTTCCGCTTCTTCATGGCGGTCAACCCGCTGGAGTTCCTCTTCGGGCTGCACTGGAGCCCGCAGATGGCGATCCGCGCGGATCAGGTGGGATCCTCCGGGTCCTTCGGCGCGGTGCCGCTGTTCGCCGGCACGCTGCTGATCACGGTGATCGCCATGCTGGTGGCGGTGCCGGTCGGATTGTTGTCCGCCGTCTTCATGTCGGAATACGCCACGCCCCGGGTTCGCACGATGCTGAAGCCGATCCTGGAGGTGCTGGCCGGCATCCCCACGGTCGTCTACGGCTTCTTCGCGGCGCTGACCATGGCGCCCTTCGTCCGCCGGATCGGCGATGCGGTGGGGCTGGACGTGTCGTCGGAATCGGCGCTCGCCGCCGGCGTGGTGATGGGTGTGATGATCATCCCCTTCGTCAGCTCGCTGTCCGACGATGTGATCAACGCGGTGCCGCAGTCGCTGCGCGACGGCTCCTACGGGCTGGGCGCCACCAAGTCGGAGACCATCAAGCTGGTGGTCCTGCCGGCGGCGCTGCCGGGCATCGTCGCCGCGGTGATGCTGGCGGTGTCGCGCGCCATCGGCGAGACGATGATCGTCACCATGGCGGCCGGCTTGTCCGCCAATCTCACCGCCAACCCGCTGGAGGCGGTCACCACGGTGACCACCCAGATTGCCACGCTGCTGGTCGGCGACCAGGAATTCGACAGCCCCAAGACGCTGTCGGCCTTCGGCCTCGGCCTGGTGCTCTTCGTCGTGACGCTGACCCTCAACATGATCGCCCTGCGGGTGGTCCAGAAGTACCGAGAGAAATATGACTGAGCTCGCGGATCCCGACGTGCGTGCCGTTTCTCCGGCCCGGTCGCGCTACCAGAGCGACGAGTTCGTCGCCCGCCTGCGCCGCCGCTACGCCGCGGAGCAGCGCTTCAAGTATGCCGGCATGGCGGCCATCGGGCTCGCCTCGCTCATGCTCGTGGTGCTGCTCGGCTCCATCATCTCGCAAGGCTACACCGCCTTCCAGCAGACCAGCATCGCGCTGGACATCACCTTCGACGCGGCGGAGATCGACCCGCAGGGCACCCGCAATCCCGACGTGCTGGCCCAGGCGAACTACGCCAAACTGATCCGCGACTCGCTCGGCACCGTCTTCCCGGAGGCCACCGGCCGCGCCGAGCGCCGCACCCTGTCGGACCTGCTCTCGTCGGGCGCGCCGTTCGAGCTGGCGACGATGGTGCGCGACGACCCGTCGCTGGTCGGCACCACCAAGCGCGTGTGGCTGACCGCGTCCGACGACGTTGACCAGTTCATGAAGGGCTTCATCCCGCGCAACGTGGCGGAGACGGAGCGCCGGGTGAACGACGTGCAGGTGGCCGCCATCGACCGGCTCACCGCAAACGGGAGCATCGAGAAGTCGTTCAACACCACGCTGTTCACCGCCGGCGACAGCCGCGAGCCCGAGCTGGCCGGTATCTGGGGCGCCATCGTCGGCTCCTTCATGACGCTGGCGATCACCATGGCGCTGGCGGTGCCGATCGGCGTCTCCGCCGCCATTTATCTGGAGGAGTTCGCGCCGAAGCGCTGGTGGACCGACCTGATCGAGGTGAACATCAACAACCTCGCCGCGGTGCCGTCCATCGTGTTCGGCCTCTTGGGTCTGGCGGTGTTCCTCAACTTCTTCGGCATGCCGCGCTCCGCCCCGGTGGTCGGCGGCGTGGTGCTGGCGCTGATGACCCTGCCGATCATCATCATCGCCACCCGCGCCGCGCTGAAGGCGGTGCCGCCCTCGATCCGCGAGGCCGCACTCGGCATCGGCGCCTCGCCGCTCCAGACGGTGCTGCACCATGTGCTGCCGCTGGCGATGCCCGGCATCCTCACGGGTACCATCATCGGCATGGCCCACGCGCTCGGCGAGACGGCGCCGCTGCTGATGATCGGCATGGTCGCCTTCATCGTGGACATTCCCGGTGGCTTCACCGACAGCGCCACGGTGCTTCCGGTGCAGATCTACATGTGGGCGGACAGCCCGGAGCGCGCTTTCACCGAGCGCACCTCGGCCGCCATCATGATCCTGCTGGGCTTCCTCGTTCTGATGAACGGCCTGGCCGTCTTCCTGCGCAAGAAATTCGAGAGGCGCTGGTAGTCATGACCACCCAGATCCAAACCCGCATGGGAACGACCATGAACGCCCCGAGCGCCGCCCCCGCTGTGCCGGTCAAGATGCAGGCCCGCGATGTCAAGGTGTTCTACGGCGCCAAGCAGGCGCTGAAGGGCATCAACCTGGACATCCAGGAAAACCGGGTGATGGCGCTGATCGGCCCGTCCGGCTGTGGCAAGTCCACCTTTCTGCGCTGCCTGAACCGGATGAACGACACCATCGAGAACTGCCGGGTCGAAGGCCTGCTGACGATCGACGGCGACGACATCTACGGCCGCGACATCGACCCGGTGCAGCTGCGCGCCCGCGTCGGCATGGTGTTCCAGAAGCCGAACCCCTTCCCGAAATCCATCTACGACAACATCGCCTACGGCCCGCGCATCCACGGCATGGCCTCCCACCGCGACGAGATGGACGAGGTCGTCCAGAAATCGCTGCAGCGGGCCGGCCTGTGGAACGAGGTGAAGGACCGGCTGCGCGAACCCGGCACCGGCCTGTCCGGCGGCCAGCAGCAGCGCCTGTGCATCGCCCGCGCCATCGCCGTCAGCCCCGACGTGATCCTGATGGACGAGCCCTGCTCGGCGCTCGACCCCATCGCGACGGCGCACATCGAGGAGCTGATCGACGAGCTGCGCGAGAACTACACGATCGTCATCGTCACCCACAACATGCAGCAGGCGGCGCGCGTCTCGCAGAAGACCGCGTTCTTCCACCTGGGTGACATGGTGGAGTGCGACGACACCGAGGAAATCTTCACCAACCCGCGCGACGAGCGCACCCAGGGCTACATCACCGGCCGCTACGGCTGACACCGGGTCCGGCCAGTCCTGACCCGCCGTCCTCCGCGCAAGGATCCGACCCATGACCAACGAGCACATCGTCCGTTCCTTCGCCCAGGAGCTGCAGCGGCTCTCCAACCTGATCACCCAGATGGGCGGGGTGGCGGAGGCGCAGGTCGGCTCCGCCATCAAGGCGGTGGCCAAGCGCGACGTCTCACTGGCCGCGCAGGTGATGCAGGCCGACGCCCGGCTCGACGAGTACGAGCGCGAGATCGACACGGAGACCATCCGCCTGCTGGCGCTGCGCCAGCCGATGGCGCAGGATCTGCGCGAGATCGTCTCGGCCCTGAAGATCGCCGCCGATCTGGAACGGATCGGCGACTACGCCGCCAACGTGGCCAAGCGCTCGCTGGCTCTGGCGCAGGTGCCGGTGGTGCGCCCCACCGCCGGCATCCCGCGCATGGGCCGGCTGGTCGAGGAGATCCTGAAGGACGTGCTCGACGCCTTCATCGAGCGCGACGTGGAGAAGGCGATCGCCGCCTGGCGCCGCGACGAGGAGCTGGACGACCTCTACACCAGCCTGTTCCGCGAGGTCCTCACCTACATGATGGAGGATCCGCGCAACATCACGCCCTGCACCCATCTGCTGTTCATGGCGAAGAACCTGGAGCGGATCGGCGACCACGCGACCAACATCGCGGAGACCATCCATTTCCTGGTGGTCGGCGGGCCGCTGATCATGGACCGCCCGAAGGGCGACGACAGCAGCTTCGCCGTGGTGCAGCCCGATCAGCCCGCCTCTTAATGCCAAGTCCCGACGAGCGGACATCGTCGGGACTTGTTTGGGCCGTTGAGGCCCCGCGGGCCCATGCCCGCGAAGGCAAGCGGCCGGATGGCCGCGCCCGCCGTCTGAGGGCATGGATCGGTCACGATCCATGGGACATGGGATCAGGTCAACGCCGCGCTGGGGGCGGTGACGGCGTGCTCTTTCAGCACCGCCTCGGACACCGAGGACACTTCCACAAGCTGCACCTCGTAGCCCCAGAGGTTGGCGATGTGGCGCAGCACCGCCTTGGCGTCGGCCTCGTCCAGCAGCACGCCGTTGGTGACGCGGTGGTTGAGGATCAGCTTACGGTCGCCGGCGAGGTCCACATCGACCACCTGGATGTCGGGTTCCAGATAGCCCAGGTCGTACTGGCGGGCCAGCATGCGGCGGATCTGCCGGTAGCCGCGCTCGTTGTGGATGGTGTCCACCAGCAGATAGGGGTCCTCGCTGTCGTCGCGCACCGAGAACAGCTTCAGCTTTCGGATCAGGTGCGGGCTGAGATACTGGAGTACGAAGCTCTCGTCGCGGTAGTTGGCCCACGCCTCGCGCAGCGCCCCCATGCCGTCGCCGCGGCCGGCGATGTCGGGGAACCACTGGCGGTCCTCGTCGGAGGGGTTTTCGCAGATGCGCTGGATGTCCTGCATCATCGCGAAGCCCAGCGCGTAGGGGTTGATGCCCGAGAAGCGCGGGTCGTCGAACTCCGGCTGGAACACCACCGAGGTGTGCGAATGCAGGAACTCCAGCATCGCCCCCTCGTCGATCATTCCCTTCTCGTGCAGGCGGTTCATGATCGTGTAGTGGGTGTAGGTGGCGCAGCCCTCGTTCATCAGCTTGGTCTGCTTCTGAGGGTAGAAATACTGCGCGATGTGGCGGACGATGCGGAGCAGCTCGCGCTGCCAATGCTCCAGCCGCGGCGCCTTCTTCTCCAGGAAATACAGCAGGTTCTCCTCGGGCAGGCCGAGCAGCTTGCGCCGTTCCGAGGCGCTGCGCGAGCCCTGGCGGGAGCCGGTGGGCTTGGGCACGGTGCGCCACAGGTCGTTGAAGGTCTGCTCCTGGTACTCCTGCCGCTCGCGCTCCCGTTTCTGCTCCAGCCGCAAGTCAAGCGGGCGCTTCTTGGGGTATTTGTGCACGCCCTGGTTCATGATGGCGTGGGCCGCGTCCAGCACCCGCTCCACCGCCGGCAGGCCGTAGCGGTCCTCGCACTGGGAGATGTAGCTCTTGGCGAACTCCAGATAGTCGAGGATCCCCTCGGCGTCCGTCCATTGCATGAAGAGCTGGTTGTTCTTGAAAAAATGGTTGTGCCCGAACGCCGCGTGGGCGATCACCAGCGTCTGCATCGTCATGGTGTTCTCTTCCATGATGTAGCTGATGCAGGGGCTGGAGTTGATGACGATCTCGTAGGCGAGGCCGCGCAGGCCCTTGCGGTAGAGCATCTCGTCGCGCGCGAAATGCTTGCCGAAGGACCAGTGCTTGTACATCAGCGGCATGCCGATGGAGGAGTAGGCGTCGAGCATTTGCTCGGCGGTGATCACCTCGATCTGGTTGGGGTAGGTGCTGAGCCCCATCTCCTTGAACGCGATCGTCTCGATGGCGTCGTAGACGCGCTTGATCTTGTCGTAATCCCAGTCGGCACCCTGATACAACAGGCCCTCGGGCTTGGCGATGACGGTGGTCATGGGGATCGCCTCCTCAGGCGCCGGCCTTTTCGCGGGCGAAAAGGTCGCGGAATACGGGGAAGATTTCGCGGCGCGAGCGGACGCGGCGCATGGCCAGCGGCAGGTCCGGCCGCTGCACCAGCTTGTAGGTGCGCCACAGCTCGGTCTCGCGGCCCAGCGCCGACAGGCCCATGTTGTGCTCGGCCGCCACCTCGATGTAGGCGAAATACTGGCAGAGCGGCAGGATCTGGTCGCGCAGCAGGGCGGCGGAGCGGGCGTTGTCCGATGACATGTTGTCGCCGTCCGACGCCTGGGCCGCGTAGATGTTCCACTCGTTGTCGGGGTAGCGCTCGGCGACGATGCGCTTCATCTCCTCCAGCGCCGTCGACACCACGGTGCCGCCGGTCTCGGTGGAGTAGAAGAACGTCTCCTCGTCCACCTCCTTGGCCTCGTGCGTGTGGCGGATGAAGACGATGTCGACCGACCGGTAGCGCCGCTTCAGGAACAGGTAGAGCAGCATGAAGAAGCGCTTGGCGAGGTCCTTCATGTGCTCGGTCATCGAGCCGGACACGTCCATCAGGCAGAACATCACCGCCTGGGCGATCGGCTTCGGCACCGTTTCGAACCGGTTGTAGCGGACGTCGATGGGGTCGATGAAGGGGATGCGCCGGGCGCGGAAGGCGTGGCGCTCCAGCGCGTCGCGGAGGTCACGCAGCCGCTCGGGATCCGCCCCGCTCTCCTCCAGCGCGGCGATCTCCTCCTCCAGCTCCGTCATCTCGGACGCCTTCGGCCGCTTCAGCGCGATGCGGCGCGACAGGCTGTTGCGCATGGTGCGCACAAGATTGAGGTTGGCCGGCGAGCCCGAGACCGAATAGCCGGCCCGCGTCAGCGAATGGGATTCCGACTGCTTGACCTTCTGCTTCACGAGGTCGGGGAGTTCGAGGTCTTCCAGGAAGATGTCCAGGAACTCCTCGCGGGAGAGGACGAAGCGGAAATCATCCTCTCCGTCCCCGTCCGGGCTGCCCTCGTTGCCGCGTCCGCCGCCCTGCTCGGGCCGCGGGATGGTGTCGCCTTCCACATACTGCTTGTTGCCGGGGACGACGTAGTCGCGCACGCCGCCCGAGCCGGCCCGGTGCAGCGAGGGCTCCCGCACGCCGCCGGTGGAGATGCTGATCTTGTCGCCGCTCTCGATGTCCTGGATTCCGCGCTTGCCGGACGCTTCGCGCACCGCCTTGACGACCTGCTCCTTGGCACGGCGAAGGAAGCGCTGGCGGTTGGCCAGGCTCTTGCCCTGCGGGTTCAGGCGGCGGTCGATGATGTTCATCAATGGGGAGCCCTCACCATCCGTCTATCCAGGTCTTCGACCGGGGGAGAGGCCGGCGTCAGCCGGCCTGCTTCACCCGCATGTACCACTCGACCAGCCGCCGCACCTGCCGCTCCGTGTAGCCGCGGGTCATCATGCGGACCACGAACTCGGTGTGCTTCTTCTCCGTGTCGCTGTCCTTCTTCGACCCGAAGGAGATGACCGGCAGCAGATCCTCCACCTGCGAGAACATCCGCTTCTCGATCACCTCGCGGATCTTCTCGTAGCTGGTCCAGGACGGGTTGCGGCCGTTGTTGGCGGCGCGCGCGCGGAGCGCGAACTTGACCACCTCGTTGCGGAAGTCCTTGGGGTTCGCGATGCCCGCGGGCTTCTCGATCTTGGTGAGCTCCTGGTTCAGCAGCTCCCGGTTCATCAGCTGGCCGGTGTCCGGGTCCTTGAAGTCCTGGTCCTCGATCCACGCGTCGGCGTAATCGACGTAACGGTCGAACAGGTTCTGGCCGTAGTCGTGGTAGGATTCCAGATAGGCCTTCTGGATCTCGTTGCCGATGAACTCCGCGTAGCGCGGCGCCAGCTCGGCCTTGATGAACTCCATGTAGCGCTTTTCGGTCTCGTCGGGGAACTGCTCCCGGCGGATCGACTGCTCCAGGATGTACATCAGGTGCACCGGATCGGCGGAGATCTCGGTCGAGTCGTAGTTGAAGGTGGCGGCCAGGACCTTGAAGGCGAAACGGGTGGAGATGCCGTCCATCCCCTCGTCGACGCCGGCCTGGTCTTTGTACTCCTGCATCGACTTGGCCTTGGGGTCGGTCTCCTTGACGCTCTCGCCGTCATAGACCCGCAGCTTGGAATAGATGCTGGAGTTCGGGTGCTCGCGCATGCGCGACAGCACGGAGAAGCGCGCCAGCATCTGCAGGGTGGACGGCGCGCAGGGCGCCTGCGACAGGTCGGAGCCCTGGATCAGCTTCTCGTAGATGCGCTGCTCCTCGGTCACCCGAAGGCAGTAGGGCACCTTGATGACGCAGATGCGGTCGATGAAGGCTTCGTTGTTCTTGTTGTTCTTGAAGGTCTGCCACTCCGCCTCGTTGGAGTGGGCGAGGATGATGCCCTGGTAGGGGATGGCGCCGATGTTCTCCGAGCCGACATAGTTCCCCTCCTGCGTCGCGGTCAGGAGCGGGTGGAGCATCTTGATGGGCGCCTTGAACATCTCCACGAATTCCATGATGCCCTGGGTGGCCCGGTTCAGGCCGCCGGAGAAGCTGTAGGCATCCGGATCGTTCTGGCTGTAGATCTCCAGCTTGCGGATATCGACCTTGCCGACCAGCGAGGAGATGTCCTGGTTGTTCTCGTCGCCCGGCTCGGTCTTGGTCACGCAGATCTGGCGCAGCTTCGAGGGGTGCACCTTGACCACGCGGAAGCGCGAGATGTCGCCGCCGAACTCGTCCAGCCGCTTCACCGCCCACGGGCTCATCAGGCCGGTCAGGCGCCGGCGCGGGATGCCGTAGCGATCCTCCAGCAGCTCGCCCATCTCGTCGGGGTTGAACAGGCCGAGCGGGCTTTCGAAGATCGGGCTGACCTCCTTGCCGGCCTTCAGCACATAGACCGGGCATTTCTCCATCAGCGACTTCAACCGCTCGGCGAGCGAGGATTTGCCGCCGCCGACCGGACCCAGCAGGTAGAGGATCTGCTTGCGCTCCTCCAGCCCCTGGGCCGCGTGCCGGAAGAAGCCGACGATCCGCTCGATCGTCTCCTCCATCCCGTAGAAGTCGGCGAAGGCCGGATAGACCTTCATGGTGCGGTTCATGAAGATCCGACCCAGCCGCGGATCCTTGGAGGTGTCCACCACTTCCGGCTCGCCGATCGCCGCCAGGATCCGCTCGGGCGCCGACGCGCACATCATCGGATCGTCGCGGCAGGCCTGGAGGTATTCGGTGAGGGACATCTCCACCTCGCGGCGGCCCTCGTAGGATTGTGCGTATCGCGCGAACAGTTCGTCGGCCGGGAACATTCGTTGCTCCGTGTGTCTGACCACTAGGGACGGCGTTTCCGCTGCGGCCTCGATGCGGCGCAGGCGGAGCGCGTTCGAACATCCGGAAGGCGTGTCAGGAGACGATGCCCCGCAGCACCCCCGCTCACCGTTGAAGCCCAATCTTTTTCGCGGTTGCCACTCACATGCCGGAAACCCGCGGTGCCACCGATTCTGAATGTAAGGCGTGCCGTAGGGCTTTCCAGCGACGATTGATGGATAGTCCGGGAGTCCATGCCGCCGGCCGGAACCGGGCGGACGGGCCGGATCCGGCCCCGTCGGGACGGGCCGGTGCGGCAGGCGTGTGTCGGTATCGTCGATGGCGTCGGTGTAGGGCCGTGCTTGGCGGCGGCGGGACCGGGGTCCCGAAGCCGCGCCGTGGGGACAAGCTCGGCGCCATGACTCACGCCATCATCCTCCAGAGCTCCGATGCGTCGAAACCCGACGCAACACGATCAGAGTAGCGGTTCGGCCGTACAACAAAAGTTAAAAATGCAGCGCCGGTCCCTATCGGCATCACAGTTCCTCAAATAACACACGCGCGCGATCAGCCGATCCAGTCTCCCGACGAGGGGACGGCGATCCACAACGACACGACAATATGGCGAAATCCGGGACTTTCGGGCGGCTCCCTGTGTCCCGGTACCGGCTCGGCGGGGCATGTGCGCCAGGGTTGTGACAACCGTCGCGGCGCGGCGGTCCCGCCGGTCAGCCGAGGCGGCGGCCCAGCGTGTCGCGCAGGGCGTCCGGTGTCACCGGCTTGACGATGAAGATGTCCGCCCCGAGGTCACGCGCCTCGGCCATGCGCCCCTCGTCCGTACGGTTGGTCATGAACACCACCGGCAGCGACCGCGACGGCTCCGCCCCCGTGCGCAGGCCGCGCAGAAAGCCAAGCCCGTCCAGCGGCTTCATCTCCACATCGCAGAGCACGATGTCGGGCGCGTGCGCCCGCACCGCGGCCAGCCCGGCCTCCCCGTCGCCCGCCTGATGGACGGCCTTGAAGCCCAGACCGCCCAGCATGCGTGCCAGGACCATCCGGGTGAAGGTCTCATCCTCGATGACGAGCACGGAATAGTTGCCGAACGCGCTGGCCGACATAAGGTCCTCCGGAGGGCGGCACCGTCCTTGATGTCCGATGGCCCTGTTTACGCTGGCCACAGCCCGGAGCGCAACCGCCCTCGCTCCGGCGCGCCAGGAACCACCCGGTACGCACGAAACTGCCTTGGCTCCGGCCCGGTCGGGGGTCATCCGACACCGCTGTTGCGCCGGTCGCCGCGTCGGTCTAGACGGACGGCATGGCCTTCCTCGACCACATCCGGGCGTGCAACCGCCACGACCTGTCCGGCTTCCGCCCCTTCGACATCGACGGTTTGCGGGTCGGCTGGATCCGCCACGCGCTGGCCGAGGCGCTGCCGTCGGTCGATCCCGCCTTCCTGGTGACGCGGGAGCGGGTGACGCTGGCCCCGGAGCTGCGCGATTTCGAGTCGCGCTCGGCCGCCATGGCTCATGCCGCGCTCTATCTTGCCGAAACCGGTGCCATTCCCGGCCTGCGGGGGGAGCATTACCCGGTGCTGCCGCACTGGGGGGCCGAGCCGCTGATGCGGATCGACCGCGCGGCGGTCGTGCATTTCGGCATCGCCGCATACGGGCTGCACGTCAACGGCTTCGTCCGGCAGCCGGACGGCGGCTTGTCGCTGTGGGTCGCGCGGCGGGCGCGCGACCGGCTGGTGTCGCCCGGCAAGCTCGACAACCTCGTCGCCGGCGGCCAGCCCATCGGCCTGACGCTGGCCGAGAACCTGGTCAAGGAAGCGGCGGAGGAGGCGGGCATCGCCGCCGACCTGGCGCGCCGCGCCGTGCCGGTGGGGGCGGTGACCTACCTGCGGGAATCGCGCGACGGGCTGAAGCCGGACACGCTCTTCCTCTACGACCTGGAGCTCGACCCCGGGTTCGCGCCGCGCAACACCGACGGCGAGGTGGAAGCGTTCGAGCTGTGGCCGCTCGACCGCGTCGCAGCCAGCGTGCGCGACGGCGACGACTGGAAATTCAACGTCAATCTCGTGGTCATCGACTTCCTGGTGCGTCACGGCTGGCTGACGCCGGACGACCCCGATTACCTGGAGATCGTCGCCGGGCTGCGGCGCTGAACGGCCGGCCCGGCGGTCAGTGACGCAGCAGGACGAGCTGGTTGTTCAGCTCGCCGATGGTGACCGGCTTGTGCAGCAGGGTGAAGCCGCTGCGCCGCGCCTCCTTCAGCCGGTCGGGGCTGGTGTCCCCGGTCAGAAGCATGGCGGGCACCGCCCGGCCGACCATGGCATGGACGGCCCGGATGGCCTCCGCCCCCGTCCGGCCGTCGCGCAGCCGGTAGTCGGCAACGATCACGTCGGGGCAAGTCCGGCGCGCCGCCAGCCGGCGCATCGCCTCGTCCGCCGAGCCGGCGGCGACCACCTCCCACCCCAGCTGTTCCAGAACCAGGGTCAGGCCATACAGCACGGTCGGCTCGTCATCGATCACCAGAGCGACATCGGCCCGGCCCTCCATGGTCGTGGTGTCGCTGTCGGTGCGTGACGACCGCTCGTCAATGGGATGATCGTTCTGCACCAGCATTGTCGGGGCTCCTCTCCGGCAAAGGCCCGTGTTTTTCGAGCCTCGTCCCAACAATGGAAATTATGCGCACACGCGTCTGGAATCGAGTCCGGTTAAATGGAGATTGCGGGAGACGCCCTTCGGCATAGCGGACATATCGTCGCGCCAAGAGGCCTATGACGTCGGATTCTCAAGCATGCAATCAGATTACATGCATCGATTATTTTATTACTTCCACACAGACTGGCGGGATCCAATGCTTACGGCCTGTCCGGAAAGCCCGCCATGGCACGAACCGCGGCGGCGTCATATCCGGCGGCCCGCAGGTCGCGCAGGCCGATCGCCCGGTCGCGCTTCGACAGCCGCTCACCGCGCTCGTTGGTCAGCAGACGGTGGTGGTGCCAGTCGGGCACGCGCAGCCCCAGCAGCGCCTGGAGCAGCCGGTGCAGATGGGTGGCGAAGAACAGATCCTCGCCGCGCGTCACCAGCGTGACGCCCTGGATGTGATCGTCCACGGTGACGGCGAGGTGGTAGCTGGTGGGTGCGTCCTTGCGCGCCAGCACCACGTCGCCCAGGATTGCGGGCGTCGCCTCCTGCCAGCCCTGGGCGCGGTCGTGCCAGCGCAGCGGCCCGGCGATGACCATGGCGCGCGCCACGTCCAGCCGCAGCGCGTGGGGAACATCGGCCGCCAGCCGCGCCGACCGCTCGGCCGGATCCAGCCCGCGGCAGGTGCCGGGGTAGAGCGGCCCGTCGGGACCGTGCGGGGCATGGCCGGCACGCGCGATCTCCGCGGCGATGTCCTTGCGGGAGCAGAAGCAGGGATAGACGACGCCGAGGCCGGCGAGACGGTCCAGTGCCGCCCGGTGGTCGTCGGAATGGTCGGACTGGCGCCGCACCGGCCCGTCCCAGGTCAGGCCCAGCCAGCACAGGTCCTCGATCAGGTCGCGCTCATACTCCCGCCGGCAGCGCTGGGGGTCGATGTCCTCGATGCGCAGCAGGAAGCGCCCCCCCGCCTCCCGCGCGGCGTGCCACCCGAACAGGGCGGAATGCGCGTGGCCGAGATGCAGGTGCCCGGTCGGGCTGGGGGCGAAACGGGTGACGGTGGACGGGAGGGAGGTCGGGCTGGGGGCGGGGGCGGCGGTGTCCATGCCCCCCTGTCTACCCGAAACCACCCGCGCGCGGCGACCGCTTGTCGTCGTCGGTGCCGGGGTGGCGGGTGGTCAGAAGTAGGGGCTGTCCTTGATCGGCTCGATCGCCATCTCGTCGCCCTCCAGATAGAGCTCCAGTCGGCGGCGGAGCTCACGGTCGAAGGCGTCGATGCGCCGCTGCCGCTCCTCTTCGTCGCGCTTGCGGCGGTGTTGGGCGAGATCGACGATCGTGGCGCTCATGGAAGTCTCCCTTGACAGGTGCCCGGATGTTGCCTCCCGCTGGTTAACAGGGTGTAACCGCCACGACCCACCCGGAGCGCCCGCCGCGCGCCCGCCATCACTTGTCACACGCCCAAGCCCAAGGAGCCGCCATGACCACCCTGCCCCGCCTTACCGGACCGTCCCCGCCGCCCGCCGCCGGTGGTCCGGCCCGCGCGCTGGTGGTGTTGCTGCACGGCGTGGGAGCTGATGGCGACGACCTGATCGAGCTGGCACCGCACTGGGCCGACCGGCTGCCGCACGCCGCCTTCCTGTCGCCCCACGCGCCCTTCCCCTGCGATCTGGCGCCCTACGGGCGGCAGTGGTTCAGCCTGCAGGACCGGTCGCCGGCGGCGCTGCTGGCCGGGGCGCGCATGGCCGCACCGATCCTTAACGCCTTCCTCGACCAGGAACTGGCGGCGCGCGGGCTGGGGCCGGACCGGCTGGCGCTGGTCGGTTTCTCGCAGGGCTGCAT